>Ga0302319_10019251_pt1 | contig 12410 bp, 18 predicted proteins | sample Bog_T0_2_FD_203319 | JGI IMG/M metagenome (GOLD analysis project Ga0302319, IMG submission 203319) | Peat permafrost microbial communities from Stordalen Mire near Abisko, Sweden - Bog_T0_2 | ecosystem: Environmental > Terrestrial > Soil > Wetlands > Peat | place: Sweden: Abisko, Stordalen Mire... | reverse complement strand
AGAAGCTGCCGGATCGCCGCCGATTTGCCCGTCCCGCTGTCGCCCACGATGAGGAAGTGCATTGCCTCCCGGTCGCGCGGCACACGCGCCCAACGGCTAAGGTCTTTATGGAATGTCTTGTCCCACCAGCCGATGTCTTCATTGATGAAAGACACTCCGTCCGGCAGTTGCACACGCATCATCTTCGACCGGCCCAGCTTCTCGTTGAACTCCGCCGTCGTCACTAGTTCCGGCCCGCGCAACCGCCGCCCATGCTTGTACAGCATCCGCCGCGCCCGGTCCTTCGGAACCGCCAAGAATACGGCCAGACAGAAGAACGCCACAGTCGCCCAGAACGGTTTCTGATAGAACTCCCAACTCCCGATATTCGAGTAAACGGCTTCGCCCATTATCCGGTGAAGCCCACGATCATTGAATGTTCCCGTCACCCAGGTCAGACGAACTATGCCGTTCTTCACACCCTCCTCCGTCAGGCGGTATCCCGGCCTCCCATCCAGCGATGGAATCTGCTCGATCTCGTCGTCCATCAAGAGCCGCTGGCCTTTCCCGACCACCGCCTCCAGCAGCGTGTACTTGCTCGCCGAAGTCGCCGACGCTTTGCCCAACGCCCCGCTCTTAAAGTAGTCCGACAGGTACAGCCGCTCGGCCACTGTCCAGCTCTGCTCGTACTCCAGCGTCAGCATCGCGGCGAAGAAAAACAATGTCGATAAGATCGCTGTCCACGTCCACACCGGCGTCCGGCTCGGCCATTTTTTGCTGTACTCCTTGCGTCCCCATTCCGCCATGACTAGACCTCCTCCGATTCCGTCTCTGCCGCCGTCTCCGGCTCCGGTACGGGCGCGCTGGCCGCCGGACGAACCGCCGCCATGCGCTCCCTCGCCCGCTCGATCTTCGATCCGTCCGCCCGCTCGATCAGCCCGCGCATCTCCGGCTCCGGGATCGCCTCACCCTTCGCCGCCCGGAAGTGGAGATTGAGAAGCAGCGACCGGAGGGCCAGGATTTCGCCCAGCGCAACCTCGCCGGAGTCCGGGCCGGACTCAGCCGGCGCGGACAGCAATGCCTCCCGAACCCATTCGCCCAGCCGCATCCCGGCTCCACGCGCACGTTCCTCCAGCAAGGCGAACTCCGCCTCGCTGACCTTGGTGCCAACTGATTTTGTCCGTAAGGGCGGTTTCATGCTGCACCGCCAGAGCTGAGGCCACACGCCGCCCGTGCATCGCTTGGAACGACAGCAGGGGGCCCGAGGCAGGCTAAGGGGTTGATGCGCATAGAGTTCCCCTTGAGCAACGTGCGCTCACTCCCTAGCGCAGCCGCGCCGGGAGCATTTTTCGTTAGATGCCTGTTTTTTCTGCGAGTTATCCTTCAGCAACTTTCCGTTGCTGTACAGCTCCCGTTCCGGGGTGACGTGTCACTCTCAACCCGCTGCAAAGCAGCGCGGATTTTCCTTGCCGCTTCAGGCTCCCAGCATTCAGCGTTCACAACTACCCTTGCGGGAGGACATGACTCTTCAAGGGAGGCATTCCTGTGCGCGTCGGTGGGCCTTGAAAACGGAGTTGCTGAAATGCGCGGGTGCCGAGTTAAACGTGGAGCGACTTGATGTCAAATAGGGGTTGTATCCCACTACAGACGCGAAACAGCAAATCACCGATAGGGACGGGTGGGGCTAAATTCAGTTGCGCGGTTCCGGCAGGGATTCGGTTGGGCCACACCTCAGAGCTGACGCTGTCTGCGAGATCATAGTGGAGGCCGGGGAGCATTGGCGGGAAGTCAACCGTTAGCAGGTGGTTATAAACACACAGCGTAAAGCGCAGCCCCGATGTGCCTGAACTGCCGAGCACAGGGACTTCCGCACCATAACCGAGTTGCAAATACCCCCCTTCAAGCGTCTTGTCCGCTTGAATAGAGGAGTAGAAGAGACGCATATGTGGTGGAGCAGGATTGCCGGGTAGGAAAGTCCGACGTATGTACTCTGGGACAACGGCTGGAAAAGGCGTCAGATAGCCCAAGACAATTGCGGTTTTGCCTGTCCACCGCGCAAGCGTCTCGATCTCTGCAATGCTGAACTGGTTGAAGTCTGTCCCGCTTGTTAGTTTATCGAAAATGGGATCGACCGTCTCCTCCAACCTCGACATCCATCCATTGTTGCAGTCAGCACAGACAGAGCGATTCCAAAACCTATGCAACTCCGTCTGCCGGTGAAATGTCGGAGTCTTGCCATCAGAAGTGAACATCTTGATCTTGTCATTCACCACATAGTCGCGGAACCACCGAGCGTAAACATGCTCCCTGGTCCGAGAGTCACGTTGATTAAGCGAAGAATGCGCCAAGACTACGCCGCAAAAGATACAGTTGGTCAGTTCCATCACAGATCTCCTGCTTTAGGGTACTCGCAATGTCTGATGGTGGCTCGTAGTCAGCCCGTCGGGTGGGCGGGAATAGTCGCTCCTGCCATGCAGGAGCAACGCCCAGGGTGGGAAGACGGGCACACGAAAAGCGGAGACTGCTGAACTGGCAGGCTCCGCTTTTCGTGTTGTTCTACGTGTTGAAGGAATCCCGTTCACCCTTGGGCGGGCGGCGCGAGGCCGCCCGCTGCAAGGAATGGGCTAGTTGGCTCTCCCCAGTTCGGGTTCTGTATCGGCTTGGATAGGGACTTCCACTGCGGGATTTTCTAGCGCGGAAAGAATCACGGCGGCGGTCTTCTGGATGACCTCTAGGCTCTCTATGAGGAGTGCGGCGTTGCCGTGGTATAGGTGGATGTAGTCGGCGGAAGCGCGTCCGGTTTCGAGGCCGATTGTCCTCCCAATGACAAAGGCAATCGCCTCGGCTTCCGTCTCCCTTACCGTCTTGGTAGTCGCGGTGCGCCGTTCGGCCTTATGCAGCATCTCGTGGGCGAGTTCATGGACAAGTGTGCTGAACTCTTCGGCTGCACACTGACCGGGAAGGATGGCGATTCTGCCCCCATAGCTCATCCCTAATGCTGGCGCAATGCTCTCCTTGAACTCAAACCGAATGCCCTGGGCGGCGATGAAGTCGAGCAACCGTTCGCGGTACTCTCCGACGTTGCCCTTTACTCGTTCCGAAAGCTCGGGAAGGTCTGCGCCGTCGGTCTGGCTGACATCGAAGACGTAGGCCGAACGGAACCCGATGAGGACGCCCTGATTCTGGGTGCGGATGTCCTTCTCTGCCTCGGAATCCTTCTTCCGGCGAACTCCAATCACAGGGGCAAGGATGCGGATGCCGCGCTCTCCTTTCATGACCTTCCGGCCAAGCTGATTCCATGCATATAGCCCCGCGACACGGGTTGCGTTTGGCCGCTGACGGGCGATCTCAAGGATGTTTCCGAATGAGTAGTTATGGAATCGGCCCATTGCGGTGAGGTAGGCGGTCAATCCCTCCGAGTGGCCCTGCTCTAGCTGCTCGATGAGAGCTTGGACATTAGCTGCGATTGCCTCTTTCGCTGTCTGTTGCTTTGGCTGCTGCATTTTGAGGTTTTGGGCGAAGGGTGTGACGTTGGACGGGGTGGCGACGGTGGCGGTATTCATGGGTGCTCTCCTTGGGTTCTGGCTTTTGCACGTCCGCGTTGAAACGCGGCATGTACATGCCGAACGCCTCCTGGCGAAGGTGGGGGGTAGCAACCGCAAGCCGAGGGGTATCCCCACCCTTGCAACGAGAGCGCAGCGGAAGTGGAAAGGGCGTAGCGCAGCGGAGGTCTGCACAAGCGAAGCGCGGAAGATTGGGGAGTGGCTTGCGGGCGCGAGGGGAGACCTCCCCTTAGGCGTCTTTGTCGTTGCTTTTGTTGTCGCTTTTCAGCAAATCAGGGTCGGCGTTGCGGGCAGGACACAGGCCCGCTGGGTTGGGCAGCGGAAGACAGCGAAGCTGCCTGAAGCGAGGGAAGGAACTCCTACCCCATCAGGGCGCTCATTACGAGTCCAAGGGCAAAAGCTGTTGCCATCAACTTGACGGGATAATGCCGCAGTGCGCTTTCAAAGTGGCTGCCGTCCGCGATGAATTCGTCGCGCCTATGACCTAGGAAGACGATCAGGCAGGGTGCCATCCCATGCCGCACCTCGCGGAACACCTTTAAGCTCCGCGCGGAGTTCAAAGGATGTCTCGCGACTGAACACAAGAGCGCGATGAATGGGCCACCTGGGGTCGATTTGAGTAGGTTGATTCACTTCGAGTTCGAGTTTGTTGAGCATGAATTCGATATCCTGTGCGTATTGCAAAGGAAACTACGGCTAGCCTCCACGCTTTGGATAATAACTGCAATGAACGTTAGGATTGAGACAATCAGAGCCACCCAACCTCGCCAGCCACGAGCAAACTCTAGATGTGTTCTATCGCTATCGGCCTTCTTCACCAAGTCGATCCAGCCCCTCATCTCCTCAGTCGAGCCAGGTTTTGCATTTTCGTTCATTCCGATCTCCTCAAAAACTCTTCCTCAAGCTCGGTACGATTTCGGTTGAGCATATCTCTAACCACACACCAACCATCTCCAGGAAATTCACGGCTGTCTTTCGCCACATTGGATTCAAGTTTCTCCAAATGGCGTTTAGCAGCTTCCAACTCGTCCAATGACCGTTCGCTAAGCGGTTTCATCATTATGTGGCCTCTAAGGGTCATTCGCCTTCTGCGTTGGATGCCATAATCTCTCGAAGACAGATAATCGTCTAAAGTCGCTTTCGGGAAGTGAAGTAGCCAAGAACAATTCCTATAACCGAACCCAGCAATCCCGCCGCAGCCTCGTCAGGCTTCGGGCCAGATAGGCCATCAACATCGCGTTTGACTCGTCGAAACAAATCGCTTCCAACTATAACGATGATTGCGATTGGAAGGACTATGAATACCATCAAAAATAAAACAACGACGAATAGAATAAACATTATCTGGAGATTCCTTTCAATCATCCACCAGCTATAGTCAGCGAATCATCTAGCTAAACCTTTTGTTGCCACATACCCGCTAACGTCAAAGCTACGGATAGCACCACCGCTTGCATTGACTGAGTGGCCGCATCATTCCTCGTCAAGAGAACGCGAGTTGCCAAGCGCATTTAGTTTAGTGACAAGCTCTTGATGTTCACGAGGAAATTCCTCTTCGGTGTATACGCGTAGCGCCGCCTCGTAACACGCGATGGCACTAGAAACATTGGCTGCACGGTCGCCCGCTAGCAGCTCACTCCAGGTGTTGCCAAGATCGGTTTGAACTCGCGCCCAATCCTTTGGGAAGTCCTGCTCTGTATAAACCTCAAGAGCACTATCCAAATATGCCATGGCTTTTACGAGATTGATCGCCCGTTCTCCCGTAGGCAAGTCACTCCAAGCGTTGCCAAGATTGTTCTGAATCATGGCCCAGTCTTCTGGAAACTCGTCCTGACTATAGACGCGCAGTGTTGCCTCAAAGCAGGCGAAGGCTGAAGCAAAATTTGACTCACGATCTCCCGTGGACAGGCGAGCCCATGCGGTACCAAGATTGTTTTGAATCATGGCCCAGTCTCGCGGAAGGTCCAGCTCAGTGTAAATACGCAGCGCGGATTCATAGTGCGCAATGGATTTTCTGAGATTTGTAGATGGGTCGGCCGTCGGCAAGCCACTCCAAGCGGCACCGAGGCTATTTTGAACTCTGGCCCAGTCTTGCGGGAACGCCTGTTCGGTATAGACGCGCAAGGCGGCCTCATAATATGAGATCGCTTTCGTCAGATTAGCCTCTTTGTCACCGGTGGGGAGGGTCCACCACGCAGCGCCGAGATTCTGCTCGATCATGGCCCAGTCTTCTGGAAATTCCGTCTCGGTGCTGACGCACAGCGCAGCCTCGTAACAGGAAATGGCCTTCGTTAGGTTGCCTGCACGACTCCCTGTAGGAAGGTCACTCCAGGCAACGCCCAGGTTGTTTTGAGCCTTGGCCCAGTTTTGGGGAAACTCCTGCTGAGTATAGAAGTGCAACTCAGCCTCATAACAGGCGATAGCCTTTTCAAGGCTTGGCCCTCTGTTCAATGAGCCGCTTCCAAGCTCAACACCCCAATTATTGAGGTTTTGGGCATCTGTCACAGAGTTGGGAAGATTCTCTAGCAGCCCGAGCGGTTCCAGCCACCGCAGCAAATCAGAATGTTCTGTCATCCGAGCGGGAGCGGCTGTACGTGCGTTCTCTGCTAGCTTCCGCCAAGTCTTTATCGCTTCTGATGGATCGAGGGAATAGAAGTGATACCACGCAAGCCCAGCGTAATGGTCTGCCACTGCTTGGGAACGGTTTGACCAATAATCCTTCCACCGTTGGTGATCCTCTATGGCGCGTTTTTGTGCAGATGGCTGGTTCTTCAGAGCAGTACGCATCTCCGCGCGAATTGAAAACCACTCACTGCCGGAAAGTCTTTCCACAAAGCTGTAGCCGTGCAGGTTCTTCCAAGCCGCATTTTGATCCGCGCTGCGCCCAGATGAATGTGCCCAGCGTGCCGCATCTTCGTCAAACCTTGGTGTTAATGCGAGCAGCTCGATCCAATTGCGATCTCCGTCCGTGGCCAAGGATTTGAGAAAGCGTTGAGCGAGCTTGTTCCAGTTCTGGGGATTGAAACGAAGGCTTTCCGCTTCCGGGTCTCGACCTGCATTGCGTTCATTGAAAACAATGTCTGAGCACAAGCCCAGGCTAAAACAATGATAGCCGCCGGTTGACTCTTTTGAAGTGGAGAGGATGCAGTCCTGAAGGCTGCACGATGTAATGTCGCAACGCTCAAGAAAATGGCGTGCATCATCTTCGGATAATCCACCGACAAGATGCTGATCTAGGTGGTCTGCCCAGCCTGGGTCTACTTCGTCCCATGCGAGTCGATTCTGCCCGGCGATCACAAGGAGCGCAAAGTCCCAGTTCGCTGCTAAATCCCGAATCCACTGCTCTTGCGAACGCTTAAGCTCTATATTCTGAAATCCGGCGCCAAGCGCTTCAAATGTATCAAAGAAGATCACGCAACTGGCGGCTCGATTCAAATGTGGTTGAAGTGATTCTCTTAAGTCTTCAGAGAGGTAATGCAAGAGCTCAGTTTCAATCTCTTGATGCGTCTTGTTGTCGCGGAGGTCAATGACCAGGTTTTTTCCCAAATGAGAAAGGAGAAGCTTCTCCAGCGCCGTTCCTTTCAGTCGCGCAATAGCTGACTTGCTCAACATTTTCAGGACGGGGCCGGCTCCGGGAATGGATGAGGATACGATGTCACCCGCAATATCCATCCACGGGACGCCGGAACCAGATTCTGTCACGTGACCTTGTTTTTGATGCATCATTGCCAGCGCCAAATCAAACCGCGGCGTCGGTGCCTTGAACTGATCTTTGATGCTCTGCAAGGCTGTCTCTCGATAGTCGGCATACCTCTTTCCGTTCTTAGAGACATCGAAATCAAGATAGGCCGACGGAATGCCTTCTGGTACTTGTTCTCGAAGCTTCCTTAGAAGCCACGTCTTTCCAGTTCCGCCAACACCATAGAACACGAGCACCTGAAGTTCGTTTAATGATCGCAGATGTCGCTGGAATGTAGCCTGTTGTCCCTCACGATCGGTAAACCGGGCCATCTCATCCGAGGGTGTGTGCGCGCGGCTTCCCGGTTTTGGCATCGCTCCCTCCGTTTGTTGCCCGTGCCCCGTTAATATACTGAGTCATCGCGAATGAGTGAGATCCAGCCCGTCCTACTCTTGCGGACAGTCTACACCTTGCGGTTGGAGCAACCGCAGGCTCATGCGTCGATGAGTCGGAGCGCCGCAGGCGGACCTGACAGAGAAGACCCCTCCGCTACTCGCCATTTGCCTCACCGTAAGTTTCATGCGAATCGAGCTTCTCTAGCGCATGGCAAAGTCGGTTAGCGATTACTCGTTAGATTGAGAAATCGCTCCAATTGAGAAATGGACGCAACAACCTCGTCCACGGTGGGTATCGGGCCGAAGACCATGCCGGACATGGCTTCATAGTCCCGCCGTAGGTTGGCGAGCATCCCATCATGCGGAGTCAGGACGAAGCTGCCGGGAACAGCGGAGGCCAGGTCAAGATCGGGCCGGTTGAAGAACATCCGTGCATGGCGCACACAGTCCTCGGCCATCTCTGAATCTTCCATTGCCTTCCGGCCTGTCTCTGATGCCAAGAGCCGGTAGACATCGTAGTAGTGGCGCGAGACGCGCTGCCCTCCTCCCCTCAGCTCGCCACGGCGGTCCCACCACCGGCGTAGCCCGTGCAGGATTACGACTTTATCCCAGAAAGTACGGCTGGGAGCGACAGTGGTGACATTGCCGACTGCCAAGTTGAGATTCGGAAGGTCGTCTGCAATATACGGCTTGACGACCACTGGCGCATGAGGATCAAGAGCCGACTTCGCACCCGATTCGATCTTGATGGCGCGACGGATGTAAGCATTTCCATCTGCGGTGGCAGTGGGATACCAGAGCAACAAGCTCTGACCGTCGGGGTCATCGGGATCGGATTCCATTCGCGCTCGATTGGGATTCAGGTTTGCCGTTTTGAGCATCTGCTCCAGAAGTACGCTCAACCGCTCCAGCATCGGGCCTTGGATGTATGTCTGGCAGGCATCTCTAATGGCCTCCACGCGAGCGTTGCGCTTCTTGCCGCTCAGAGTTTCCAGCTCCCCGACGGTCGCGGGTTGTCCGATGTCTTCCCGGAATACAGTGATGTCGATGTCTTCGGAGAATCGTTCAATCAAGCCGTAGCCTTTGGAAAGGGACGTGCCACCTTTGAAGAGCAGGCGTGGGCCGCCGGCCTCCAAATCGTTGAAGAGCGCGTCAAGTGTCCAGCAAACCCAGAAGTCCTTTTCGGTGTTCTGCTCATTGGTGCGCAGGCGGTCGGCAGCGCCGACAAAGAGGTCGCGGCGTTCCTCGTCGCTCGCGGCCAGTACGGTTTGAAAACCCTCGATCATCGGCTAAGTGAAACCCTCTTCTTCTGAATGATAGGGGGCGGCCCTGGTGCGCGTCTGGCAGGCGGCCCCTTCTTTGCCGACTGCGGCACTCCGGCACTAACCTGCTGGAGCAGGTCGCGCACAATTACCCGCATCCACTCCGGCATTGCCGACAGCCCATCGCGCAAATCGTTCTGAATGGCCTGTCCATGATCTGGGTCTTTGAGAATGGAGACAAGGCGTTTGCGGAGGCTTCCGTCATCGGAGGGAAGCATGTCACGGAGCCAATGAAGCGCCTGCACGAAACGCATGGCGGGATGGCCTGCCCAATAGAGGCGACTGGGCGCGGCAGACTGGAAGTCGAGGGTGATGTTGCCTAGTGTGATGGGCCGAAGGCGTCCATCGGTGAGAACCCCGATATGCGCCGGAACTGCGTCCGTTAGGCCGAGGTCGTTGGCGGCGGTGAGGCCATCGACCACGATACGAACTTTGCCCTTGCGAGCCAGCGCGTCGATCACGTCGCGAGGATTTGGATAGGTAGGCTTTCCGGTGAGCCGGTTGGCTTGGGGGATGTCGTAGAAGCCGCGCGCAATTCGCCGCAGGTTTCGGGAAGCAACGAGCCGATGGAGAGCCTGATCGACTGCGGTGCGCGGCCCTAGATCGGCGAAGTCCTCCGGGGTCCAGACGCGCGGTTGCATCGGGGCGGAAATGCGGCCCCAGATGGCGGTTGGAATGCTGGATGCAGGAGCGGACATGGGTTAGCCAATGTCAGATAAATGCAACAACTTTCTGACGTAACCAGTATAGCCTCCATAGGAAGAATGCAACAAACTTTCGACGACGGTTTCCCTCGGCTTTCCCTGCTCGCAGGTTCAAGCCATCCGCGTTACCATGTTTCGGATGATCTGGACCGCTTTGAGCAATGGCGGGAATCCTCGAAAAAGTTGCCAGATGAGGTTGATGGTGGGAAGTGGATTCCATGATACGCGAGGCGAGCGATGCCTAATCGGCTTAAAGTTTCATTGAAACGTGGCGAAGCCCTTCGAGCGACTCGGGTTACGGTCGGCAAGAAGAAGCTTGTATATCTCCTCATTGCGGACAAGAAGCTTAAGTATAAGAAGGGCAAGTCTTGTGTCGCCTATATTGGCACCACTAAGAAGGGCATTCGTCGCATCGCACAAAGTGTCGCCGCTCGCTCAGATGAAATCCTCTCACTTCGTGGCGTCCGCTCATTCCACGCACGGATAGTTGTCTGCAACCCCCGCCCCAATGTAAAGACCTGGGTAAAACTTGAGCGCGGCCTCTTGCTATGCTTTCGCGCTCATTTTGGTGAGGTGCCGAAGTGCAACTCACACGGTAAGCGAATGAAGGAAACTGATGAGTTCCGTTATTTCGCGAAGAAGAGCATTCTGAACGTTCTAGACGAACTGAGCTAATGCCTCCAGCGATTGATGGAAGATAGATATGAGGAAGCAAATGCCGCTTGTATCGAGGTTCACCTTGCAGGTCGTGTCAACATTCGGCCTTGTCTGTTCTCTTGGCTACCTGCACGCTCAGGACAGGAAGGCATTAGAGGACCAATACAAGAACAAGTTTGTGGTTGTCTTGAAGAATGGACTTGCGGTCGGGCTGTGTTCGGAAAGGCGGCTTGACTGGACCACACCGCCGAGTCCGGTCCTCACAGTGACTATTAACGGAGGGTCAGCTGAGTATCATGAGCAACGCGGTTCTTCGGTTTCCATGTCGGGATGTACCGTCGTCACGCCCGAGCCGATCCACAAAGGGGAGGTCTTAAGAGTAGAAAACATAAAAATCCAGAAAGTGCTTATGCAAGGCAGGCAATGCGGACTCAAGGTAATAAACGTCTCGCCACACGCAGTCGAGCGAGGAATTGGAGCATTTGCTCACCAGAGCGATGAGCGTGGAGAGGCTTTCATTGTTTTCAAGCTCGACGAAACAGATGATGTGAGCCAGGCGTCATCATTGCTCGGCGAGTGGTTCAAGGTCTTTGACACGCAAGACGCTGCAGCAACCTTCGGCAACACGACATCGGGCGTTTACGTCAAGCAGATCAAAGCCGGCATGACGATAGCGGAAGTTGAATCCGTTTTGGGAATACCTGAGACAAGAGTTGATCTGACTGACAGAATTCTTTACAAGTACAGAGACATGACGATCGAGTTCCGTCACGGCACAGTTTCGGATGTGCGATAAGGCACGTGTGCCGCTGTTCAGCCGCCGGAGTAAAAGAGTTTTCTCGTCAATGACTCGACGCGGGGCAACCGAGCCAGAGGGAGGCTCAAGCGCTCTTGGACGGATTGATGGGCAGGCAATCTCTGTATTAGAATTGGCAGATTTCTCCGCCGCTGCCCGCCACATTTTCCATCGTTTACGCCTTGAGCCGAGTACATGACCCAAGTGACAACATGACAGCAATGGAACATAGGAGGGTGCTGGCCGGGTGCCGGGCAGATGCGGGCCGGTTCCGGCCAAAAACAAGACAGGATGGTTCCATCCTGTCCAAGTACAGCGTGGTGTGGTCGGGGACTTGAAACTCAACTCGATTGATCTATGTACTTCCGAATGTCATCTTTGTCAGTATTGGACAATCCCCAAGCACTTGTCCAATGCTGCGTGAAGTACCATGGACGAGATTCGTCCCGATAGTGTAAGACGAGCCGCTTGCCACCATCACACAGCGTGTCTACATGGCGCAATCCGAATTTTTTAGCGACTACCTGCGTTTTGCCCACACCGGGAAAGATGATCGACTTTGGCTGATATTCGTCGATGAGGCTTCGGTTGAGGTTCATGCAAAACTGAAGGTGTGGCGAAACCTCTAACAGCCCGAACCGTTCTTCGAATTCCGCATTGTTCCGCGAACTCCAAAAGAACAATTCGGTCATAACCAATGGTCTTCCGTTTGCGAAGTATTCTGCATAGTTATGCCAACGGACGCTACCTTTGCTCCTACCCAACCTCGACCGTTCATGGAAGTCGAAGTTCCAAGTCTCTTCCGTAGGACCTGGGTAGGCGTCCCGATCAAATTCAGTTTCGCCGGGATTAATTCCCATCACTACTACCTCAGGGATTTTGGTGTCCCTCTTCAATGGAAGGTCGTAAAGGAAATGATGTGCGGCTCGAAGTTCTGCGTGAGCAGCCGTGTATTTGCGAATGGTGCTGATGTTCTGATTCAAGCGCTCTCTGTTCATGGCGTCGAAGTCTCCCACGGGCGGAACATTAATCACAATGCCAGATAGGAACAGCCAAGGTAACCGCTGGCATCGGTGCCTGTAGGTCACTGCATACATTCGTATGCAAGAATAGGCCCGGTTCCGGGCCAAAACGGGCCGGTTCCGGCCCAAAAACATGCCAGGATGGTTCCATCCTGGCATCACTGAGGGAAGTGTGGTGCGGGCGGGGGGACTTGAACCCCCACGACCGGTTAGGGTCTGCGGATTTTCGTACCACTTCGGCTTTCGCCGCCTCGATAGCCGAGTTCGTGGTCTGGACTATCCCTTCACCATCG
>Ga0302319_10019249_pt1 | contig 12411 bp, 12 predicted proteins | sample Bog_T0_2_FD_203319 | JGI IMG/M metagenome (GOLD analysis project Ga0302319, IMG submission 203319) | Peat permafrost microbial communities from Stordalen Mire near Abisko, Sweden - Bog_T0_2 | ecosystem: Environmental > Terrestrial > Soil > Wetlands > Peat | place: Sweden: Abisko, Stordalen Mire... | reverse complement strand
TTACAGAGCCGGCCTTCTCTTCGGAACGAATCAGTCTTCTGGATCGGGGCTGTGTTTACGCGATCGCGCACATTCGCGGGTCGGGCGATCTGGGCCGGCGCTGGTATGAGGACGGCAAACTGCTGCTCAAGATGAACACCTTCACCGATTTCATCGCCTGCGCGGAGCATCTGATCGCCGGGAAGTATACGGCCGCGGACCGGTTGGCGATTGCGGGCGGCAGCGCCGGAGGTTTGCTCATGGGCGCCGTGATGAATCTGCGGCCGGACTTATTCCACACCGTAGTTGCCCATGTGCCGTTTGTCGACGTGGTCAATACGATGCTCGACGAGACGTTGCCGCTGACCATTGCCGAGTACGAGGAATGGGGCAACCCGAACGAACGCGAATCTTACGACTACATGCGTTCTTATGCTCCGTATGAGAACGTGCGGGCGACGGCGTATCCGAACCTTTTGGTGACGGCGGGCCTGAACGATCCGCGCGTTTCCTATTGGGAGCCGGCGAAGTGGGTGGCCAGGCTCCGCACGCTCAAGACGGACGCGAACACGATCGTACTGCGGACAACGATGGGGGCGGGCCACGGAGGCCCCTCGGGCCGTTACGCGCGGCTGAAGGAAAAGGCCTTCGAGTACGCGTTTATTCTTACGCGCTGACGGTTTCGTTCACGGGGATGCCGGCCTGTTCGAGCGCCGCTTCCACCTGTGCGACGTTCAGCCGTGTGGCATCGTACTCGACCATCAGGTTGCCGGATGGCTCGATGCGGATTCGCTCGATACCGTAAATCGAATTGACGTGGGCGATCTGCTCCATCAAAGGCTCGTCGATAGGGCGCTGCAGTTGGAAGTGCCGTTGAACTTTCGTCATACGCGTGAAAAACGATTATAGCGGGTCGGGCGGCCGCGGACGGGATCACTTGCGTCGCGCGAGTACAATCTGCTCATCGTCCACCAGCGAATTCATGGCCTTCTCGTAGGCTACTTTGGCAAGCTGGTAGTCGACGAGCGCCTGCAACTCACGAACCTGCGCGTCCGCCAGATCTCTTTGGTCGCGCAAAACATCCAGGCTGGCGGTATCGTCCACATTTTTTGCTTTCTCGGTCGCAAGCCGATCGGCGGAGAGACGGCGCGAAACGAGCGCAGCTTCCACATTTTTCCGTTGCGCTGCGATCGTCTCCCATGCATTTCGCACTTCCACGAGAATGTCTTCCTGGGCGGCATTCATTTGTGCCTGCAGTTTTCTGGCATTCACGGCCGCGGTGGTCAACTGGGAAGTGGCGGCGCGGTTTCGCAGCGGCAGCCTGATTTCGAGCCCGGCATCAACGCTCGGATGGTCGAACGTGAGAGCTCCGCCATAGGACTTGCCAATTCCTCCGTACGCGGGATTCGACGGATCAGGCGTTGTACTTACGGTGGAGTCCGGGTTTAGCTGATATGCCGTGCCCGCGCTGCCGGTCGACAGCACATCCAATCTCAGGTTCACGGAAGGCTTTGTCTCCTGTTTGTAAAACCGAAGGTCCGCGTCCGATTGCCGAAGCTGTATGCGGAGCTGATCCAGTTCCGGACGACTTTCGAGAGCCCTCCTTACGGCGTCGTCCAGACCGACGGAGGGTTCCTCAGCATCGGGGCGGTCCGAGGTGAGCAATCCGACGGTCCACAAAGGATCGATCACGCTCGCGGTCAATTGGCGCTTCAGATTGTTGGACGCCTGAACGATCTGAGTTGCCGCCAGTGTCAGTGTCTGCTCATGCGACGCGAGGTCCGAAAGTTGCGAAGAAAGGGCCAGCGGCGTGTCTTGCCCCTGCTGAACCCGCTTACGTAGTTGTTCGTATTCGAGGACGGCCACATCCCGCGCCTGACGTCTGGATTCGTAGTAATCGATGGTGACCGCGAGCCGCCAGTAAAGGCCGACGACCTGTTCGATCACATAGGCAACCTTCTGGCGGAACTGGCTCTCGCTCAGCTTTTCATTGAGACGCGAGACCACGATCTGACGTTCGACGGCGGTTCTGCGAAATCCCCGCCACAGAGGCTGGGTCACGCTAAAGCCGAGGGTAGAGCCGAAAACCGGGTTAATGAACGAGAATTGGCTGTTGGTCGTATTGCGCGCGATGTTCGTGAATACAGTGACCGCTCCACCACCGGGAATGTTTTGCTGGATGCCCGGCATAACTGAGACGGCCTTGTTAATCAGGCTGTCGAGTGCGCCTGTCTGCAGAATATTGGTTGCGGGTATGTCGCTTGAGATTACGGAGGTATTTAGCGTGGCCACAGTATCGAAGTAGGACTTCGCGCTTATGGTTGCCTCGCGGGACAGTTCCCGACCGTAACTGTCAATCTCGATTTCGAGATTGTGTGCGAGAGCCATGGCAAGGGCTTCACGGAGACCGATCTCACGGATGGGCCCGCGAGCGGCCAGTTGGACTCGATAAGGAACGGACGGCGGAAAACTACCTGCTTCCTGGCTGGAAAGTATTGATGCGACGGAAAGAAGCAGCGAGAGGAAGCAGGCAGATCGAATGGCCATCTTGCATTCCATCGTAGCGCCGTCAGGGTCCCGCGGCAGTTCGGAGAAGCCCGACTACCGGGCGGTTCTGCGCCGGACGTACAATGACATGGCCAGAAGCCCACCGAGCACCAGTCCATCGGTGCCGGGTTCCGGTGTCGTACCGGAAATCGTAAACGTTTCCGAGCACGACGCCGAAGCGCACGCATCCACACCAGATACCAGAAAGCCGCTGGGCAAAGTCGGATCGCCATCCCAGGCCTGAACGCCGGGGTTGTCGTTCTCGTCCCACCAGATGTAATCGTTGTCGCCACCCGCCTCATACGGAGCGCCGGCGGAGCCGACCGTGTTTTCTCCCAGTTCCAGCCAATAAGTGCCGGCGGTGAGACTCACCGAGGGGATGGACACAACCTCATTGTCGATATCGTAGCCGGAGGAATTCGATTCGATGAAAGTCTGAGCCGCGGCAGCGGCGACGCCGGAGGCATAAGTGGTCCCGCCCGCAAGAGGACTTGACAAAATCGACCAGTCAATCGTGAGCAGTGTGTCCCCGGGGAAGGCCCAAACCACAAAGCTCGCCTGGTCGACGGTAGAATCCACCGCAAGCGTGAAAGTGTCAGCTACCGGCTGACAGCCACACAAATCCCAGTTATCGACTTCGTAAGTGCTTGGGCCGCTGGTGAAGAGAACGCTATCTGCGAGTGCAGGCCGCGCCACAAACTGAAGTAAGGATAGCGTAAGCAAGACAGCCCCAAAAAAAGAGCGTGTAGTTGAGCCAAGTACGGCCACCTTTGTGGTTCTGGTCATCATTTGGATTTTCCGTGCCGATCAAATCCCGCGCACATGCACCCTTTATGGATTTCCCAGTATACGTTCGGCAGCTAACGACTGTCAACGGCCAGTACCCATTTTTTTGCCGTATCAATCACCGATACTTCGGACGCAGAGAACAGGCTTCCATTACCGGTGCTATCTGCGGCCAGGCGAACCGAAGGGCAACCGTTTCGAAGGATTGAGGGCCGGGCGTATCGAGTTAGGCGTTGTGGTGGATGTCGCGTGCGTAGTGGTCGTTGTCGTGGTGGTTGTAGTGCCCTTGGTGGTCGTGCTGGTGGTCGTGCTGGTGGTCGTACTGGTGGTCGTGCTGGTGGTCGTGCTGGTTGTCGTCGTAGTAGTCGTACTGGTGGTCGTGCTGGTCGTCGTCGTGCTGGTGGTCGTGCTGGTGGTCGTCGTGCTGGTGGTCGTCGTGCTGGTGGTCGTCGTGCTGGTGGTCGTCGTGCTGGTGGTCGTACTGGTCGTCGTAGTGCCGGTCGTAGTGCGGGTCGTGTGGCTGGTGGTTGTGGTAGAGGTCGTCGTCGAAGTCGTCGTCGAAGTCGTCGTCGAGTGCGTGGTCGTAGTCGCCGGAGTTGTTGTCGTCGTCGTCGTCGACGTAGCTGGGGTAGTAGTTGTTGTGGTCGACGACGTCGTGGTCGGCAACGGGGGCGCGTGGAGGGGCGGGTTGGCGAGTGCCGACTCGACCGAGGCGGCTACGGTTGAACCCATCACTACCGAACGGACGGTGGGAACTGCGAAACCCGCCGTACCAAGGAGACTCTGAATAAAACGCCTGCGATCAGCTGGTAATTTATCCAGGAAGCCGCCCTTAGACACCGCCATCGTTGATCACTCCTGACTTTCCGGGATGCCCACTGGAGCAACCGTGGCCCGACGAAAGGCTTTTCAATACTATAGGCTGTTCAGTCGCTTGCTGTCAACAATAAATATGCCGGCATACCGGCCCCGCCAGCGAGGGAAATCGTCGCGAGCTCAGCCACGGTTTAGTGCGGTACGCCGCGTGTCTTGAAGTCGGCGAGCACCTCGTCCAGGGTGTGCCTCGCGTGTGCGGCGATCCAATCCCGGTCGGCCCGTCCGGCTGAAAGGGCCATCTCGCGGGCTGGCGTCAACTCGTGTTCCGGGACATAGCCCTTGGCTAGTTGGTAGGCATAGACTTTTTCGAGCCACGGCAGACCGCCGAGAGTGTAGGCGGAAATCATATGGTTGCGGATCACGTCCTGGTTATTCCAGGTATAGTTCATATGTCGCTGAGAACAATGCAGATAGTAGCCGCTGGGGTCGCTGTAATTGTGAAACCCAAACATGGCGAATTTCAAATCCATATAGCATTCATCGCCGCCATAGCCGGCCTGGCCCGGGTGATATCCGCCGACTTCAATAAAGTGGTCTCTGCGCATGGCCACACAGCCGTGTCCATGCGCCCCTATTTCAGTGAGCGTCCGATAATTACCCGTCCGGTTATCGCCCCAAAAATCGCGCTCCAGGCGTAGTTCGTAGTTTGTCGAGAAAGCGCCTCTGTCGAACCCATTCCACCCAATCGGGTAGTGCAGACTGCCCACTTTGTCCCAGATCTCCTGGTGCATCGTGTGGCGGATCTGCCTGAAGAAGCCAGGCGACGGGAGGACATGAGCGTCCATGAACACGAGGATTTCCCCCTGCGCCGCTGTCGCGCCGACATTGCGCACCGGACCCGGCCCGCTGATATCGGCATGGGCTTCTACCCTGCGGACCCACGGCTTAATGGCCCAGTCTTCAAGAAATGCTTTGGTCGAATCCGTGCTGACGTTGTCGACAACGACAATCTCCCACGGTTCGACCGGATCGCGTTCCATTTCCATTCGAATGGCGTGAACGGTGAACCAGAGTGTGACCGCTTCGTTCTTCGCGGGGATGATAACGGAGATCATCGCTCAGCGATTCTTCCGCACGGGTTTCAGACAACGCGGAGGCATCAAGGGATTCAGAATACCACAGGGTCGCTGCACTCCGGCGACGAATTTGAAGACGAAACCGAAGCCGGGATTTTGCGATGCCGAGAGTTTCGGCTCGTCATCCGGCAGGACTCGGATTTGACCCTTCGATCGTTCTCCGGCGCCTCCCTCCGACGCTTCAGGAACATCGCGCGACCCGGTTGATGCCGAAACCCTGCATCCGCAGAGTCGCGGCTGAAAGCTTGACAGCGTCGCGCTGCAACCCTAAGATAGCTGCAATGCCCGAAGAAACGATTGGCGGCCCTAATCCGCAAAAAACGGACGGACTGGAAATCCACGCGGTTGACGGCGAAGTGGTTGCGTACGAGACGCAGGCCGACCGCGTCCACTATCTGAATCCGACGGCGGGCCTGATCCTGGAATTCTGCGACGGTACCAATTCGACCGCGCAGATTGCGGCGCTGGTTCGGGAGGCATATGCTCTTCCGGAGGCTCCGCTCGATGAAGTGATTCGCTGCGTGGCGGATCTTCGAAACACGGGAATCGTCGTCTGACGATCCGACTGGTAATTGCGTCGCACATTCACGGAACGCATTGACGCTGCCACGCGTGGCGGCGGATTTCGGGGAATGGAGTTCGTATTTATCGCGACTTATTTCAACCCTGTGCGTTACCCTCTTGACTCGCCACGGATGGCCACACGAAAAAACATCCCAAATTCAGCTTAGTCATGCAGAACCGATCTATGGCTACCTCGCGACGCAGCCACAAGGCGGCATCGACGGTATCTTCGGGTACCGCCTTAAGAATTGCGTCGAACGCCGAGTGGTGATAGGCGATCGCCCGTGGTCTTAACGGGGCGGTCTCCGCCGCCACGAGATGCGGAAATCCCGGCACCTCGCGCGCCATCTCAGGGGCACGGGTCCCGCCCAGGTAAAGAACCTGCCAGTGATGCGCAGCCAGATCGGCCAGACTACACTGGAGATCAGTTGCCGCTTCGGGCGAGAACCGAAAATTATCGCTCAGGATCAGTACGGACTGCAAGCCCTGTCGTCTGGCTTCAGCGATAATTCTGCGCTGTGACAGTTCCCAGCCGAGGTTATGGTTTGACGGTATCTCAGCTGCCGCGAAGCGGCGAACCTTCCGTTCGAATCCCAGGTCACGGAACTGCTCCCGCGCCGCCGACCAACGCTCTTTCCCGATATCCCGGTTGACGCAGTAGATAGCATCGAAGAAATGAAAAGGGCCGGCCACCTCAGCCCGAACCGCCTGAACCATTTTGTCCGCGGACTCCTTGCCAACTCGGCCTTCCAACTGCCGGATGGCCAGCGCCGAATCCGTACCCAGTTCATCGAAGATCAACAGGTAGTTCCGGATTCGGTCCGTCCACGTGGTGGTAAAGGGGACGCCCCGGGGTCTTGCGAAGCGGTGCATCCAGCGGAAAAAAGGCAGACAGAGCGCGCGGCCACCGGCTCGCCGGAATTTTTCGTGAATGTAGCCCTCTTCGCCGCCAAACCCGGCCAGCCTCGGATTGAAGCCCGGCCACGCCGCTCTCCGGCAGGCGAACGCGCCGAGGCCCTGCATTTCAATCTCGAAGGGAGCCGCATCGATATCGAGGCCGCGTTCGTCGAGCCCCCAATCGCCGAAAAACACGTCGCCCGGCCACCAAACTGGTTCAAGGTGCGTGGAGAGCTTGAGATCGTCCCACAGGAGCGGTCCCTGCAGCAGATCGTTACATGCGGGATTTTGGCGGCAGTAATCGAGCAGGCGAGCCAGCGTCCCCGGGGGAAAGAGAACGTGGCTGTCGATGCAGAGGACGAAGTCGCCCGAAGCCTCGCGAAACACCAGATCCCGAACGGCAGTGCCCTGACGCGAACTGTAAGGCAAGTACCGGAGGTTGGGCGCCCAGGCCTCGAGGTTTTTCATCGCTGCCGCGCATGGACCTGCAGGGTTGTTATCGATTACCACAAATTCGACGTCGTCGAGAATCTCCGGATGGTAAAGGCGAATGGCCTGGATGGTGAAGTAGAAGCCATCGTAATCGTCGTAGACCGCCATCCCGATCGTCAGGAGCCTGCGCTCTCCAGCCGGGCGGAGTCCGGGAGCCGGCGGTTTCACTTCGAGCCAGCGCTCGAGCAGATCCCTGCTAAGGCCCATTATGCCCGGCGATGTTTTACCGGCTTCCAGAATGCCAAGGGCCAGTTCCAGGGATATTGAGTCGGGCGGAGTCGGTTCGGATTGCGTCCTGCGCGGCTGGGCTTGATCGGGCATGTGTTCTGGCGCGGATCCGGCTATGGCGTCGTGCCGGTCCGGTCGGATTCGTCCGCGGCGGAAGGTGGAATGGCGAAGGAGGGCGACGAGGGAAACGCCTCGCCCAGAAAACTCTCCAGGCTCTGGTGGCCGAGCAGCCACAACGCCACATCGGTTGCATTATCCGGCAAGGCCGTCAGCAGTTCGTCGTAAGCGTTGCTGCGATATGCGATGGCTTGAGCGGGCTTGTCGCTCTCCTTCAGATGCAGTACCTGCCATGCATTGTTTTCGAGGGCTTCCCGGCTCAAAGTGGCGACCAGTGGGGAGTCGTTCGCGATCGCGAGTTCGTCGTCGAAGACGAGCACCGATTTCAGTTGCTGGAGCCGAGCTTCCTCAATAATTCTTCGATGCGAGAGTACATGGCCGATCCGGCGGTTCAGGGGTGTATCGGCCGCGAAGAACCGGCGCACTCCGAGGCTGATCGACCCGGTCCGGAAACGCCGCCGCGTTTTCTGCCACGGGCCATCGTTCCCCTCGGGCGTGACTGCGTAAATGACGTCGAAGAAATGGAAAGGGCTGGCGATCTCGGCCTGTGCCGCCGCCACGCCGGCCTGGGTTTCCTGCCCTCCCGCGAACTCCCGGAAGTGATTGACGACGGGTTGGGGGTCAAGCCCCAACTCATCGTAGATCAGCAGATAGTTGCGAATGCGGTCGGCATAGCCGGTTCCGCCGTAGCGGACCCCCATGGGGCGCTCGAAACGATGCATCCAGCGGAGGAACGGCAGGCAGAGGTTCCTGCCTCCGGCCCGACGGATTTTCTCGTGGATGTAGCCTTCCTCGCCGCCGAAGCCGGCAAGGCGGGGATTGAAGCCAGGCCATGCGTCGCGCCGGCACGCGAAGGCGCCGAGACCCTGCATGAGTATTTCGAACGGGGGAGCATCGACATCGATACCCCGCTCGTCGAGGCCCCATATCCCATACATGCCATATGACCAGACGGGTTGAAAGCACGTGCCCATGGGCTTGAAATCGTCGCCGACCAGCGGACCCTGCACCAGATCCTTCGTGTCCGGATGGCTGCGGAAATACCCGATGAGGCGCGCCAGAGCGCCTGCGGGGAAGAACACGTGACTGTCGACGCACAAGACAAAGTCGCCCGCGGCTTCGCGAAAGATCAGGTCGCGCAAAGCTGTGCCCTGGCGGGAACGGTGCGGGATATAGCGATAGTTTGGCGCCCAGCCTTCGAGAGCCTTGAGGGGTTTCCCGCACGGGCCGGCTGGGTTGTTGTCGATCAGCAGGAACTCGACGTCATCGAGGATTTCGGGGTGATAGAGGCGGATGGCCTGTATCGTGAAGTAACAGCCATCGTAGTCGTCCCGGGTGGCCATGCCTATCGTGAGAAACTTCCGCTCGCCGCGCGGCGTGGCTTTGGGGATTTCCGGTTCGGTCTCCAGCGAGTTATCCAGTAACTCACGGGTTCGGCGATAGAGGGCCGAGGAAGGAGGGACGGCACGGAGAATATTCAGCGACCGCGCGAGGTCGAGCGATTCGGGACGCGGGACGTTGTTGGCAATCTGGGAGGTCACAGAGTTTGGGTCAATAGTAGCAGCAATCGCGTACCTGGCGTCCTGCCGAATAGCGAGTAAGCATGCGGCTTGCGGCGGATGCAATTTCGCTCAGAACGAAGTCCCGCATGTTCAACGGCATTGTCCGGGCCGCGAGCATTTTTGCCCGTGAAAGCAGCTAGGCTGCCGGACCCGGCGCGACGGGCTTGATGCCGAGCCAGTACATGAGAGAAGAGGTGCGTTCGGCCGCTCCCGACAATTTGACCGGGCAGTTATCGAAATGAGTGTCCGTCCATGCGAAATCGCCGCCACTGTAGTGCAGGGTGCACTTCGTGAAGCGGCAATTGATGAAGTTCTTGTCGTCTATCACTATGGTGGTGCCGGTCTCGTTCTTGTTTTCGACTACCTGCATGCGTTCTCTCTTCTATCGGCGAAAGTTGATTTTCGGGGAGGGGAAACCCGGCCCGTGCACCATTGTAACGCTGCCTTGCGCAGTGTCCGCCTTCGCATTCGATTCGACGATCAGCGCCCGTCCGGTCCCGCAATTTCGGACGGCGATCGGTCCGCCCGCCGGGCAGACGACGGCGACGCGTTTAAGAGCAGCGGCTTCAGTTCTTTGATAGTGGCATCGAGTTCCGACAAAATGCCGGCCAGTCCCGAATCGCGGAGTTGCGCGGTGGCGAGCGCCGTTGCCACGTCCTGAACCGAATGGCTGACTGACTCGCCTATGCCGCCGAGATCGGCAACATAGACCTCATGCTTCTCGTCCCACTTCGCCAGGATCCGCTTGCCTGCTACTTCCACGGCACGAATCACTTTGACGGTGGCGAGGGCCATGGCGTCCGCCCAGTCGTCGGCTTTCGTGGCGATCGCGCCCGGCTCCCGCTCCGGCGACAAACGCTGAAGCTCGGGCAGGAAGCCCTCGGTAACATCGCGCTCGATTCCCGCGTAGAGCCGCTCTTCCCGCGTTTGCAGTCCGGAGGTGAATAACATCAGAACCAGGGATGACAGCAGGCCTTCGAGCGTGATCAGGAAGGCGAAGGAAAGTCCTCCGGTCACGCCTACCAGGCCGGCCTTGATCTTTGAAACATCGTCGACGTTGGTTGAGAGAAAGCTTGCGAAGCCTCCGACGGCGATGGAAATGCCGACCACGGTGCCGATGAGGCCCAGCACAGGCGTAGCCCACACGAAAATCCGCAGCAGGTTATAAGATCTCTGGGTGGCTTCGCGATCCGAGATCACTTGTTGTTCAATCACGAGGTGCGCGTTCGGGAGATTCGGGCGGATGAGCCACTGCTCGAGCGTCACCCAGATCCTTCGCAGCAGCGGGCTGTAGCGAACGACGCTGTATTGATCGGCGCGTCCCCGCAAGGCTTCCTCGAGGCGCTCCACGCCGAGATCTTTCAGACCATCTACGACAGCGGGAAGCAGATCCGGATGGTTCAGAGTTTCAATCGCGCCGAGGCGACGGCGGCGGTTGAGGCCGTAGACGAGGCCCCAGAAAAACAGGCAAAGGATCGCAACCGGTACGGCGGACGTGGGGGTTCTCAGGTCAAACATCCGGCGGATGGCGTTACCCTGCGGCATGAAAAATCCGAGGACGCCGGAACAGATAATGCCAGTGAGGATGCCCTGGCTCGCCGCCCGCTTGCGTTGCGCGGCTTCGTCGCCGATCAGAATGGCGGGAACGCTGACGGGAAGCGGCAGCGAGAAGGATGCTGCTTCAGCGGCATCGGGCTTCACGGGCGGCGGCGGGCAAAGGCGCAGACGGGGATCGGCGGCCACGCGGATGCGCTGCCGGAGGGCGCGGGCGCTGTCGGTGTCATGCTCTAATGTCACTCGCCATAGCGGAGGCTCGGAGGGCTCGGAATCCTCGTCGCAGGCGTACGCCGTGACGCGCCAGCCGACTGTCGGTTCGTCGCCTGCAACGGCGCGGAACTTTTCGAGCAGCGCGGTTGTGTCCAGCTCGGGATTGGCATCGGGGGCGGTGAGCGGCGCAGAGTAAAGCACGTCTATCTTCGACATAAGTTCCTCATTGAATGGTGGCTTCGCGACCGTTGCCCGATAGTGAAATCACAGCGGGGCCTCCGGGACTGGCCGGAGTCCAGCCCACCGAAAAGCCGTACTGAGTGGCGAGATCGCGGGCGGCGCGAAACAGACGAACGCTGTCCGGACTCACGAAAAAGTACAAAAACTCGCCGGACGTGCTTTTTTCGGCCAGCAGTTTCTGAAAGGCCGAAGCCGAATTCTTGATGGCCGCTTCGTCGTCGCCGCGATCGGGGCGGGGCCGGATGACGACCGATTGGCGGAGGCCGCCGTATCCGGCCTCTGCCTGGCCCGTGGCTTCCACGGAACTTGTAAGGATGCGCTGCGACGAATAGGCGCGGGCCCACACGACGGAATTCGAAGGCTCTCCGATGCGCTTCGCCATTTGGCTACCCAGGCCTTCGGCATCGAAGGAGACGATTTTTCCAGCCGAACAAAATAGCCAGACAGGGCGGGAGTGTGTGGCCCGTTCGCGCGGAAGGTGACGGGAGACTACAACTCCGCCGGCGGAGAGCGACACGAAAATCAGGATGAAGAGCATGATGCCCACGGTGTTGGTCACCATGTCCGCCATGGGCACAAGAGAGGGCTGCTCGAACAGTTCTGCTCGGCGGCGTCTTGTCACCTGGACTCCGTTGGCGGAGGTGCAAGCGGCGCCGGGTTTGAAGGGAGAATCAGATGAACGGGTTTGCCTTCTTCGACCGGTTCCGCTCCGGTCTCAATCCCGCGGGACTGAAAGCGCGATTCGAACCGGCGGAAGTTCCAAAAACCACGGGGGCGAACCGCGAACAGAGCGTAGTGCGTGAGCTTGCGGGCTTCCAGGTTGTCCAGAAGGTTGTCGAGTGTTTCCGGTTCCGGCGCATTGGCCTGACGCCTTCGGGCACCGAAAGGCAGCGGGTAGCCGGTGATGCCGACATCGATCTGGCGAACGCCCTGGTCGCTGTGCCATGTGGCGTAACGGCCATCCCATTCGATGAGGACAGGGATTTTCGCGCCGGGATCCTGCTCCGGCACCCAACCCTCTCCCGCGCCGGCGCCGACATTGATTGCGGCCATACTCATGGTGACCAGGAGCAGCGTGCCGAGGAGACACATCATGATGGCGATGAAGGGGAGGAGGTCGAAGTGGTCCTGCTCGGCGGATGGGGTATTGGCGCTGGGCAATGTTTACTCCTGCCGGATCGACCAGGTTTATTTTGACATGAATGAGGAGGCCGCGCATCGTGTCGTCTGGTTGCGGAGTCAGGCTCGGGCACTTCCCCACAGGTTGAGCGGGCCGGAGC
>Ga0302319_10019246_pt1 | contig 12412 bp, 15 predicted proteins | sample Bog_T0_2_FD_203319 | JGI IMG/M metagenome (GOLD analysis project Ga0302319, IMG submission 203319) | Peat permafrost microbial communities from Stordalen Mire near Abisko, Sweden - Bog_T0_2 | ecosystem: Environmental > Terrestrial > Soil > Wetlands > Peat | place: Sweden: Abisko, Stordalen Mire... | reverse complement strand
GGGCAGACCTTTCTTCACCTGGTGACCTCTCAAGACGATCCGTCTGCCGTCATCACCGGCCTTCCGTCGTTCAAGAAGTTCCAGTCGGAACTGCTGGCGAGCGAGCCCCTCCAGAAACCCGACCAGGTAGGCATGTCGCTCGTGGCGGCCAGCGGAGAGTCCCATGGGCAGGCGCCTGGCCGGTCACCGGCTTCAGCCTTCTGACCGGAGACCGCCTGCGGTGCCCCGGCCCGCTTTTCCTCAGTACATCAAGAAGGGATGAAACCCATGCCCAGTGAAAACGTGGTGCTTGTTACCGGCGGGACCGGCAGTCAGGGCGGCGCGACGGTCACTCATCTGCTGGCGGCGAAAAAGGTTCGCGTGCGGGTCCTGACGCGGAACCTGGAATCACCGAAGGCCAAGAGCCTGGCCGCGCGCGGCGTGGAGCTAGTCAGGGGCGACTTCGAAGACGAGGCTTCGCTTAAGACGGCGCTGGCAGGCGTCTCCGCCGCGTTCTCGGTGCAGCAGTGGACGGAAAAGGGCGGCACCGCGGCGGAGGAGCGAAACGGGAAGCGGTTCGCCGATGCGGTAAAGGCATCGGGCAGCCCTCACCTCGTCTACTCATCGGCCGAGGGGGCCGAGCGGAACAGCGGCCTCGGCCACTACGAGAGCAAATGGGCGATCGAGCAGCACATTCACGACCTGGAACTCCCGGCGACGATCCTGCGCCCGGTCGGCTTCATGGACGCGCTGGGCGTCCCGGCGGTGCAGCGCGGAATGTACCTCGGAATGTTCAGGGCGAACTGGGGAGTCTCGCACCGCGTCCAGTTCGTGGCCACCTACGACATCGGCTGGTTCGCCGCACGCGCGCTCGAAGACCCGGAGCGCTACGCCGGGCGCGTTATCCCGCTTGCCGGGGACGAGCTGAACATCGCCGACATAATCAGGACCTACAAGACCGTCACCGGGCACAAGCCCTGGGTCGCGCCGATTCCCGCCTTCGCGGCCAAGAAGATGATGCCGAAGGAGTTCGCGGACATGTTCCGCTGGATCCGCGAAAAGGGCTTCGAGGCTGACATCGCCCAGGTGCGGCGAGAATACCCGCAGCTGCTGACATTCGCCGGCTGGCTGAAGAAATACGCTGCCGAGCACTGACCTCGGCCCCCGCAAACCTGCTCCCGGCAAAGCTAAGCAACCCAGGGTCCGTCCCTTATCAGCGACTTGCGGTGCAAGCTTCCCGGGAGCGCGATGGCCGCCCTCTCGCGCGAGCCCGGCGGCGCCGCCGGCCGCGAGGACCGGCCCCCGCGCGCCGGGACACGCTGCCGCAGGTGCCCCACGGTCATCCCGGGACCGCGCTGACACGTCGACGCCGACGTGACAGCCAGCCACACAACTAACCGAAGCGATCTGGAGGCATCTCTGCCATGGCAGCTATACCGGCAACATCAGCCCCGCCGTCTCTTCTCGGGACGCGTCGCGGCAAGCTCATCCTTCTCCTGCTGTGCGCGGTCGGGTTCATCGATCTTCTCGATGCGTCCATTGTGAATATCGCGCTGCCGGAGATCCGGGCTCATCTGGGCTTCTCGGTCCAGAGCCTGCAGTGGGTCGCGAGCGCGTACCTGCTCACCTACGGCGGGTTCTTGCTGCTCGGCGGCCGCTCGGCTGACCTGCTCGGCCGGCGGCGCCTGCTCGTCGCGGGGACGGCGCTGTTCGGGATCTCGTCGCTCGCGTGCGGCCTGGCCGGGAGCGAAGGGGTGCTGATCGGGGGACGGCTGGTTCAGGGCGTCGGCGCGGCGATGATGACGCCCGCGGCGCTGTCCATCCTGACGACGTCCTTTCACACCCGCGGCGACCGGGTCAAGGCGCTCGGCGCCTGGGGTGGTGTCGGCGCCGTGTCGGGCGCCGCCGGATCGGTCTTCGGCGGCGTGCTCACGTCCGAGGTGAGCTGGCGGTGGGTTTTCTTCGTCAACCTCCCGGTCGTAGCGTTCATCCTTGTCGCGTCGTTCCGGCTCATCGACGGCGAACGGCCCAAGGCGCCCCCGCTGCGGGACTTCGACACGGTCGGCGCCGGCCTCATCACGAGCGGCATGCTTCTCCTGGTCTACGTACTGGTGAACGCCCCCACCGTCGGCTGGGGCACTGCCCGGACCCTCGGGGAGCTCGCAGGCGCGCTTGCGCTTGTCGCCCTGTTCGTGTTCAACGAGCAGCGCCATAGCAACCCGCTCGTGCCTCTGTCACTGTTCAAGATCAAGGGCCTTTGGGAGGCCGACGTCACCCAGGTTCTCGCGATGGCCGGCTTCTACACGATGTTCTTCCTCGTCACGCTCTACATGGAGGAAGTGCTCCGCTACTCGCCGATCCGGGCCGGCCTGGCTTACCTGCCGGTGACGGTGGGCGCCGCCGTCGGAGCGGGCATGGCGACGAAAGCGATCCCGAGGATCGGCACCCGGCCGCTTATCGCCGCGGGCGCGCTGCTGGGCGCCGCGGGGGTGTTCTTGCTCTCCCGGGTACCGGTGGACGGCACCTACGCGCCGGATATCCTTCCGGGAATCATCATCATGGGGGCCGGCGTGGGCCTGGTGCTGGTGGGCGTTCAGAATGCCGCCAACGGGGGCGTGCCGGCCGACAAGGCCGGGCTCGCCGCGTCGCTGATCACCGCTTCCTTCCAGCTCGGGGGCGCGCTGGGGCTCGCGGTCTTCGTCTCGCTCGCCACGGGCCGCACCAACCAGCTACTCGCGGCGCACGCCCGCCCGTCGGAGGCGCTCACGCTTGGCTTCCAGCGAGGACTGCTCGGCGCCAGCATCGCCCTCGTGATCGCCGCGCTGATCGCACTACGAGCGCCCAACGTGCGGGTCGTCGACATGGCCCCGGACGCGGACGACAACCAGCCCTTGCCCGTCCCCGCGGCCAGCGGGCCGGCACCGGAAGCGCCTCATGTCTCAGCCGGCCAAGCAGAACTTCCCGCGTTACCGGGCCGCGCCGCAGAGGGCACGGCTGTTCCGGCGCATCGCGAAAGCACGCACTCGAGGGCAGCTTTGCAACGTTGCTGGACTGCGCCCAGAACCGTCCTGTGCGACGCGCGAATGTGCCGTCGCCGCTGCGCAGCTCGCGGCGGCCGGCATCTGTGAGCGGGTGCAGGCTCCCCAGCTGGAGAGCCGGGCCGATGCGCGTGATAGGTGCGAACGCCCGGTCCGCATCGCCGCGTCGTACGCTGGCAACTCGGTCCTTGGGTCCAGCATCGGCATATGACTCCGGCCGCCGCGCCAGCCGTCCCTTGGAAAGTCCGCGGGGGACGCGTGGTCCCTTTGCGTCTGGATCGCCGCCAGCCGCTTCCCGGCGGTATCTCTAGGGGCCCGGCACGGCAAACGGAAAGCCGCACCGTAGCTAGGTTGACGGAGTCTGCGAGGGCGCCGCCGGATGCCCTCGGCATGCCTCTCCAGGCCCGGCTTGCGGCCAGCCGCAGGCCGGGGTTCAGGCTGGATTTAGCCGTGGCGGCTGGAATCCGGGCCGAGGGCCCTTTCGACGACGCCGCGAACAAAGGCGTCATCAAGCTCCTGCCGCGAAAACCACCGGCGGTAAAAGATCGGCCCGGCGATCGCCGCCGTGAGTTCGGATACATCGAAGTCCGGGCCCAGCTCGCCGCGGGCCTGGGCCTGCGCCACGATCGTGCTGAACCCCGACATCATGCCGGCATGAGTGCGCGACTGAAGCTCGGCGACCTCGTTGTCGCGCTCGGCGGCGTCGATGATCGAGGGCATCGCGGACGACCACCCGCCTGTCTGCAGGCGTTCAGCCAGGCCCAGTGCCAGAGCGGTCAGGTCGCCCCGGAGACTGCCGGTGGCTGGCGTCTGAAGCCGGGGGGCGAATTGCATGACGGCGTCGAACAGCAGGGCTGAGCGTGTCGGCCAGTACCGGTAGATCGTGGTCTTGGCGACGCCCGAGCGGCGCGACACCTCGTCGAAGCTGACGCCGCTGAGGCCGGCCTCGGTCAGCAGCTCATAGGCGGCGGCCAGGCTCGCGGCCTTCACGGCTTCCGTGGAACGCCGCGGCGGTCCCGGTTCTTCGGCTGGCGCCGCCGCGCTGCTGGACTCTGTGGACACTCCGCTTGACTCCCGTGACTAGCTACGCTATTGTAGCTTCTACATAATAGCTACGATACCATAGCTTCAATGCGCAGTTCAACATTCAGGATGACGTTACCAAGACTCTCGGACAACCCGACTGGCTACCGCCGATGCGGCGAAGCTGACGCGTCATGTCAGGCGCCGGACGCCAGGGGGCCTGAGCGGTAACTGGCCAGGCTCGACGAGCTCAGCGCTCGTTCGAACGTCGAAACCGGCAGGATCGAGGCCTTAAACAGGCGGGACCGTCTTGGTCCGCAGCCCCGGTGACGCGGCGCCCGCGACCGGGTGCGTGCCCGGGTCAGCCGGGCGGCCGGTGGCACCGGCCGGAAGCGCCGGGATGGCCGGCTGACTGGCCCGCTTTGAAACCAGCGTGAGAGCGCATCTTCCGAGGAGACCGAATCATCATGAGAATTGCTACGGGCATGCCGAACCAGGTGCGCAACATGCGCCCCGCCGTCCTTCCGGCCTGGGCCCGGCAGGCCGAGGACGCCGGCTTCACCAGCCTCGCCACGGTCGGCCGGAACGCTTACCCAGGCGTCTCTGACACCGTCGCGCTTGCCGCCGCGGCGGCCGTGACCAGCAGGATCGAGCTGGTCAGCGGCGTCCTGCTCGGCCCGGCGTGGCCGGGGACGCTGCTGGCGAAGGAGCTGGCCGGGATCGACGGGGTGTCCAACGGCAGGCTGACGGTCGGCCTTGCTGTCGGCCTCCGGCCGGACGACTTCCTCGCCGAGGGATACGGCGCGGCTGGCCGGGGCAAGCGGTTCGACCAGGACCTGGCCCGCTTCCGCGAGGTATGGAGCGGCGAGCCCGTCGGCGGCGGCTCGAACCCGGCGGTGCCCGCCGGCACGCGGCAGCTGCCCATGCTGTTCGGCGGCACGGCTCCCGCGGCGATGGAGCGGATGGCGCGCTGGGGTGAGGGCTACATCGGCGGCGCGCCGTCGGCGCCGATGGCCGCCCCGTTCTTCGATGCCGCCCGCGACGCCTGGAGCCGGGCCGGCCGGGACGGCTCGCCCCGGCTCGTCGCACTCGTCTACTACGCCCTGGGCGACGGCGAGCAGGGGCGCAAGAACGTGCACGACTACTACAGCTTCTCCGGCGACTTCGCCGGCCTGATGGCCTCGGCGGTCTGCGATACGCCGCAGAAGGTCCGGGAGGCGGTCGCCTCATTCGAGGGCATCGGCGCCGACGACCTCATCTTCAACACGGGCACCGACGACATCGACGACATCAAGCGCCTGGCTGACATCGTCCTCTGACCGGGCGGCGCCTCCGCACGCGCAGCCGGCGACTACCGGATACCGGACCGCACCACTCGAGTAACCAAGGGAGAAATTTGATGCACGTGCTTGCCATCGGAACGCTCACCACCCAGGATTTCCAGCAGTACCTCCCCGAAGAGGGCGAGGTCACAGCCAGATGGTTTCAGGAAGGCGCCCTGAAGGACGTCTACGTCAAGGCCGACCACTCAGGCCCCATCCTGGTACTGAATGACACCGACACCGCCGGCGCCCAGAAGCGGATGGCCGACCTCCCGTTCGTCGCCCACGGCGTGGCCACCTTCGAGTACATCGAAATCCTCGACCTCCCCGACGTCCCAGCGGTCAGCAACTAAACCCGTTCCCGCCCGACGCCCCTCCGGCGATGTAGCCGGTGGTGTAGAAGTAGTCGAGGTGCCGATGGTGAACCGGGTCCCCCGGAGCGGCGGGTACTTCGACGTCGTGATCAGCCGGACGGCGTTTTGGGCTTCCAGGGCCAGCAGGTCATACCGCTGCGCCCGGGACTCGATGGCGGCCCGGAACCCGTCCCACTCGTCTGGCCAGAACCGCGGTGTCGCTGTGGCTGAACTCCGGGGTACCCGCGACCGAGGTCGCCCGCCGCGCCGGGCACGGCGTCGCGGTCCTGCTGAAGATCTAGGCCACTGCATCGACGGCCAGGCGACCGCCAACCAGCGCATCGCCGAGGCCCTCGGCATCCCCGATGCCGAGGAAGACCCCGGTGACGAGGGCGACGGCGACATGGAGCAGGAATCCTGAGATGCCAGGTCAAAGGGGAAATCCGGATGGGAGCGGTCTGCATAACCGCTCCCACTGCCCCCGTCCGTGGCCTTTTCCGCCCCCGTCCGTGGGCTGGTCCGTGCTCGTCCGTGGGCCGCACGGACCCCGGAACCCCGCGCCCACGGACGCATAGCGGACGGCGGCGGCCCGGAATCGCGCCTCGAAGCGCGTAAGTGCTGGTCAGCGGGGGATGGCTCGGGCGGAACGAGCGGGCTGTAAAACCGTCGGCTACGCCTTCGGTGGTTCGAATCCACCACCTGCCACCACCTGCGAAAACGGCCCGTTAGCTGGGAATTGTCGGCTACGCGGGCCGTTTTTCTTTGTCCCGACATGTGTCACCTTGGGTCGCTGTAGATCCCTATGTTGCGGGCTCCACGGACATATAGCGGACAGCGTCCGGGCGGTGAGAACGGTCGGCGACACCGTCGATTTTCCACGGACAGCCACGGACAGGCCGCGCTGGCAGCGTGTTCCGGGCTGCTGTTACCGCGTTGGTACGGATGGCTTGCAGCCAGGAAAGGGGTGACCGGAGGCTTGGGCCGCGTCCCGGGGCTCTACCTCTCACGCCAGGGTGCGATGATCACCTGGAGAGTGGCCGAGTTCCTTCGGCTGCTCGGTGCCGACGAGCCACTCACTAGGCTGCGTGAGCGGCTGCAAGGGCATCTAACGGCCCGCCGCGCGACTGCGTGACAGTGGGCAATCGCCACGATGGCGATAACCGGAGCCCTAGCGATGTTCGTCAGCATCACCGGAATGATCCGCCGCAACCGCCGCGTCTCCCCGCCGGTGCGCCCGCGAAGCCAGACCGACCCCTGCCTGCCCAGGCGGCGACTGGCAAAGTCTAGGGGAAAGTAGCTATACTTATGGCCATGTCAGTCAGTGAGCAGATGCCGCTAGCGGACGTGAAGAACCGACTCTCGGAGGTCGTGGACCGCCTGGAACGCGAGCACGGCCGCGTCGTGATCACCAAGCACGGCCACCCCGCTGCCGTGGTCATCAGCGTGGAGGACCTGGAGTCGTTGGAAGAGACCCTCGACGTCATGGGCAGCGCGGCGCTCCTGGACGACATCCGCGAGGCGCTGGCCGAACTCGGCACCGCCGACGCACCGGTACTGACCAAGGACGATGCACTGCGCCTGATCGCTGACCGGTGAGCGAGGGCGGCTACGCGATCGCATGGACGGCACCGGCCCGTCGTGCGCTGGCCCGGCTGCCGGAAAAGGTCGCCACCGCGGCGGTCGAGTTCCTGTACGGGTCGCTGGCTGCCAGCCCGCACCGGGTCGGCAAACCGCTCAAGCTCCGGCTCGACGGGCTGCACAGCGCCCGGCGCGGCGACTACCGGGTGATCTACCGCATAGACGACCAGCACCGCCGTGTCGACGTCGTGGCCATCGAACATCGCTCCGACATCTACAGACCACGGCATTTCTGAAAGCCACCCGGTCGGTTGGTATACAAGCGGCGCGCCGCAGCCGGCAGCGCCAACGGGCGAGACCTGGGTTCCGGGCAATGGCGCGCTGGTTATCAAGCGAGTGAGTCAGTGATTTCCTGGGCCGCCAAGGGCACCCGCCTCCTGGGTGTGCGAGCAGTTCTGGCCGAGAGCTTTGAGCGGATCCACCGCAGCAACCTGGTGTGCATGGGGGTGCTTCCGCTGACATTCCTGCCCGGGGAGAGCAGCGCTTCGCACCGCATCGACGGCTCCGAGATTATCGATTTGCTCGATCTCGACGAGCTGTACCCAGGCAAGCCGGTCACTGTGCGCCTGCGCAGAGACGACGGTCCACCCGCACGTTGGTCATGACGGCAGCCATTAAGACAGCCCGTGAGGTGGATTACCTGCGCTGTGGGGGGATTCTGCTCAATGTTTTGGCCAACTTGAGACGCGGAAGTCTGCCTGAGTGAGGCCATGAGAGGGCGGAGGATCCCCGCAGGGTCATACCGTGAATCGTAAGGCCCCCATGGACCAAGGATTGTGGTGACACGGTGCCGACACCTTCTCAGGAGATGTTGGACCAGGCTTGGGCATGCCTTGGGGGGACACCCGGAATGACCGCCGGCGTGCGGTGGACGCAGGCGGACGACCTGTTGCCCTCACGTTTGCAGGTCGCCGCGCTGGCGGAAGCGAGTGTGGGGGCCGCCGCCTTGGCCGCAGCCGAGCTCGCAGCCGTGCGCAACGGTGGTGTGACGCCGGGAGTTCAGGTTGACAGCACTGCGGTCGCCGCAGCATTCGCGAGTGACCGGGCGCTTCGGTTGAACGGTCAGGAACAGGTCAGCTGGTCTCCTCTGTCCAGATTCTGCCGTTGCGCCGACGGCTGGGTACGCATGCACTGCAACTATCCCCACCACCAGGCGCGATTGCTCGACGCACTGGAGGTGCGGGTCGCCCCGCAGAACGCGAGGACAGCAGTGGGCGCGGCAATCGCGACCAGTAGCGCCGAAGAAGTGGCCGAAAGGGTTACCGCATTCGGCGGTCTGGCCGTGGTGGTGCGAACCCCGCAGTCATGGGCACAGCATGAGCAGGGCTCAGCCGTTGCCGGGCTCCCGCTTCTTGAGCTGCGCAAAGCCGCCAATGCTGCCAGCAGGCCCCTGGAGCCTGCGCCTCGCGGGTCGCTCCTCCCGGCGGCCGGTCTGCGTATCCTCGACCTCAGTCGCGTGATCGCCGGCCCGGTTGCCACTCGCACGCTGGCCCTCCTGGGGGCGGACGTCCTGCGTATCGACCATCCCGACCTGCCAGAGCTCATCGCCCAGCACCTGGACACCGGGATGGGGAAACGCTCCGCGTTGCTGGACCTGCGGAAGCCGGCGGATCTTGAAGTGCTGGAGAACCTGCTGTCCACCGCCGACGTGGTGGTGACCGGCTACCGCCCAGGTGCCCTGGACCGCTTCGGCTTGGACGCCGAAGCGCTGCTGCGGCGCAGGCCCTCGCTGGTGGTCGCGTCGCTTTCCGGCTGGGGTCGGATCGGGCCCTGGGGCGGGCGGCGGGCCTTCGACAGCCTGGTGCAAGCCGCTTGCGGGATCGCGTACATCGAGGCGGCGCCGGACGGGACGCCAGGAGCCATGCCGGTCCAGGCGCTGGATCACGCCACCGGCTACCTCCTGGCCGCCGCAGTGCTTCGTGCACTGGCCTGCCGCGCGATTGACGGCGGCGGATGGATCGCCGAACTCTCCCTGGCTCAGACGGCGGCCTGGCTGCTGCGTCGGCCGATCGCCGCCGCAGCGGCTCGCGACGCCAGCACTGACCCAGGCCAGACGGCAGAACGGCAGATCACGCTTGGCGCGTTGCGGTACGCGCTGCCCCCGGTAGTTATCGATGGAGGTCCCCGTGACTGGGCTCGTCCGGTATGTCCATGGGGCGCAGACGCCCCTGAATGGTGATGGGTGCAGCTCTTCTGAAGGGACTTCTGAACTGGAGCTTTGCCTGATTTCTGGTTGATCGGTGGTGTGGTCTTCTACCGTCGTGTGCAGGGGGAAGGAGGCCGTGGATGGGCTCGCTGGTCGAGGAACTCAGGCGCAGGGAGGCGGCTGCCTGTGGTGCCCGGGCTGAGGCGGACCGGCTGCGCAGCCGGATCGAGGAGCTTGCCGAGGAGCTGGCCAGGGCAGACGAGCAGGTCTATCGGCTGGTGGTCGCCGGGAGGAAGTCACGCGGGTGCTGGAAGAGCCTGCCGCGCTCACCGCCGGATGATGTATGGACAGCACCACGACGCTCTGGCCGGTGACACGCCGGCCCTGCTCTGCGGCCAGGACCATGACTCCGGCTGGCCGGCTCCGTTGCTGTCGATCTGGGCCTGGACCGCGTCCCAGGTGGCGACCCGCTGCGCAGGAGTGCAGGGCGAGGAGCCGCACCTGCCGGCGCCGCCCTGGGACCAGGGGTACTGGCCCGCGACGTTGAACTCGCGGGCGAAGGTAAAGGTCACCGACTTGCCGAGCTGCCGGACGGCCTGGCCGATGCCCGCGGGCCGGGACCTGTCCTCGATGAGCGGCATCCTGGCCGACACCGCCTACCGTCTGCTGCTGGCCTGACGGCGGGGCCGGCCGGCGGCTAGCTCAAATGCCGGGCGAAAAACCGGGCCGCGGCGTCCACCTCGAACCACGGGACGCCGGCGTGCCCGCCCAGATTGGCGTGCAGCGTCTTCTCCTTGGTGCCGAAGGCGTCGAACAGGTCCAGGACCGGCTGCCGTTCCATCCCTTCGTCGTCCCACTGCAGCAGGAACTGCAGCGGAATGGTGACCTGCCGGGCCTCCTCGACCAGGGTGCCGGGCACGAAACCCCCGGCGAAGAAAACGGCGGCCGAGATGCGCGGCTCGACCACCGCTAGCCGAATGCCGATGGCGGTCATCCCCTCGTACCCGGCCGGGCCGCCGATCTCGGGCAGCGAAAGGAGGACGTCCAGGGTGGTCCGCCATTCCGGGACCGCCTTTTCGACCAGCGGGAGGATGAAGGCGTCGACGATCTCGTCGACCGGCTCGCCGGCCTCCATCGCCCGGCGGAGGTCGGCGCGGGCCTGCTCGTCGACGGCGGAACGGGGCCGGTCACCGTGCCCGGGGGCGTCGATGGCGGCCACCGCGAAGCCGTACTCCGCCGCGTAGTGCCGGGCCCTGGCCACCAGCCGGGGGAGCCGCTTGTGCAAGCCGCCGTTGTGGCCGCTCAGGATCAGCGGGGCCGGTGCGGATCCAGGCGTCCACAGGACGCCGGGGATCTCGCCGAGGGTGAATTCGCGTTCGAGGACGCCGTCGTCGAGGCGCTGTTCAGAAGTGAGTCGCATGGTCGTGCCTTTCGGGAGTGCTCTTGAACGGCGCTCCCGGACGACCTATCGCCCGACCGTGACCCCGGAGGGGAGCACCCACGTCGATACGTTCACGGGTACCACCTCCTCGTTCTCTGGCACGGCCTCCGGAAAACTAGCAGTGGTCGCCGTGGTCCGCCAACAGGTTTTTGCGGAGGCTCCGTGGCCGGACGCCACGGAGCCACTCGCCTAAAGGCCAAGGCCGTGTAGGGCTTCGGGCCTGTGTGGCAGACCTGGCTGGCGAGGATGGCGTGCCTGGTGCCGAGCTGACGGGCTGTGTGCTGGAGGCTGAGCTGGCCAGGGAGGGTGAGGAGCCTCCGGATGCGCTGCTCGGCACCTGAGTGGGTGACGCAGCACGCAGAAACCTGCCACCCCTACCGCCGCGGCTGGCCTCGACACGCAACGGCAGTCGCCGTACTGCGAATTCTCGGCCTTGCGGGCCGTTGTGGACCGGCGTGTTGCGGCATCCACGGACATATAGCGGACGGGCGTCCGTGCCGCCAGGACGGTCGACGGGACCGTCGGCTTCCACGGACAGCCACGGACGGGCAGCGTCGGCGGCGTGTTTCCGGGTTGACGTGCGCCGCTGAGCCGAGCGTGCATCCCCGTGTGTCCGCCCGGCCCGCGTAATTTCCCGGGACGAGAGCGGCCGGGAAGGCGGGTGCGCTGATGGCTGGGCTGGCGGTTCGGGAGAGCGTGACGCTTGCCGGGCGGGCGGAGCGGGCGCCGGGTGGCCCGCACGTTCGTGGGCGCGGTGCTCGGCGCGGGGCACTTGCGGGTGAACGCCTCGGTGGAGCGGCGCGCTGTCCCAGGTCGCCGTTAACGGCTTCTGAAGCGTTTCCGTCAGCCAAGATCGAGTAGGTGCCTGATCTCGGCCACGCCAGACTGGGCATCAGTGAAATGGACGCTCTTCATGCCTAGCTTGCTCGCTGCGGGCAGGTTCGCCTTCGTGTCATCGACGAACACGCAGTCTTCTGGAGGGATACCGATCTTGGCTGCGGTGAGCTTGTATATCGACGGATCGGGTTTACGGAGCCCAACCTGATCCGATATGACGAAGGCATCGACGAGGCGGTCAAGGCCGTAACCGTCGTAAGGGTCGTAGGTGCCGGTTCCCCAGGAGTTCGACAAGATGCCGACGTGGATGCTGGCATCCCGGGCGTCATGGATCAGATCGAGGACTTTCGGGCGTGGCCGCAGGTCCGCGAGAGCGCGCCCGAGGAGCCCCTCAGGGCTAAGGCCGAGAAGATTCGCGAGGATGATCTCGTAATCGGCCTGGGCGAGATGACCGATCTCTACGGCCGCCAGAGCCTCGCGGCCTTCTCTGGTGTCACGTAGCACGTGTAGCGCGGCGGCCGGGGGAAGTCCCTGGCGCTCACAGAAAGCGGATAGCGCCCCGTAGAAGTCGGTGGTGACGACACCGCCGAAATCGAGGATCAGCCCGTTATATGCCACCGGCCCAGCTTAGGACG
>Ga0302319_10019245_pt1 | contig 12413 bp, 13 predicted proteins | sample Bog_T0_2_FD_203319 | JGI IMG/M metagenome (GOLD analysis project Ga0302319, IMG submission 203319) | Peat permafrost microbial communities from Stordalen Mire near Abisko, Sweden - Bog_T0_2 | ecosystem: Environmental > Terrestrial > Soil > Wetlands > Peat | place: Sweden: Abisko, Stordalen Mire... | reverse complement strand
GGCTGACGCGCCACAGCATCGCGGCGATCAGCCCGTTCATGATGACGCCCGCGGCGGCGACAATCATCATGATGCGCGGCTGAACAGGCGAGGGCGTGCTGAAGCGGTGGAGCGCTTCGAGGGCGATCCAGCCAGAGATGAAAATCAGGGTGAGCGCGTTGAGAAAGGCGGCCAGGACCCCTGCCCGCTGGTAGCCGAAGGTCTTCTGGTCGTTCGCGGGGCGGGTCTGAAACCAAACAGCGACGAAAGAAAGAACGATGGCCAACGCGTCGGAAGCATTGTGCCCGGCCTCGGAGACGAGGGCGAGCGAATGGGCGCGGAGCCCGGCCACCAGGGTCAGCCCTACGTAGGCAACGGTGGCGATAAGGGAAAGACGCAGCACCCTCTGCATGGCTCGGGTGTTGGCGCCATGAACATGCATACAGGTTCAGTTTATCGTGCCGCTCTGAAAGCAGCCTACTGGACGGGGGCGGACGCCTGGGGCTTGCGCGACTTCGACAAGGGCCGGGTGGGCACCGACTCGGCCGTGGTGCGCAGACCGCTCCAGTTCTCCGCTACCACAATGCTGTTTTCGGGGCGGTGGATGTCGTAGCGGACCGAGCATGGGAAGCTGAGGCGGAGCTCGACAGGATTGACGAAGTCGCGCAGAGCCGTGACCTCCTGCGAGCACTCATAAACCACGCCACCGATTTCATATTTATAGAGGATGAAACGAATTTCGCGCGCGTGTTCGGGTTCGGCCGGGGTTTCGATCTCGGTGATGTCCAGAATGGTGCCGTCGATGATGCGCCCGGAGCGGACCAGCTGGGCGCGGCGCTCGCGCTCGATCTCCTCGGCACTGGGGCGGCGGCGCACAATCAGCCACACGGCCAGGGCGGCGAGGCAGACCGCCAACGTGGCCAGCACCCCAATCACGTGAGGATCGTGGATGGAGAGGCCGAACATCCCGATAGCTCCCAAAACGGACGGAAAATGACTTGCGCGAACAGTTGCAGGATAGCTCAGATTGGGTCCATTTGCGGCGCGCTGAGGGGTCAATTGCTCCAAAGTAGTAATGAACGTGTGCGTTATACTCGCTGAAGGCATGGCGAATCGCAGATTTTCACAAACGGCCGCTTCGGGCGGTCGTTTTTCCGTCAGTACGAAAGTGTTCTCCGGCGCGCGTGCGGGCCAGGCGGACGGGAACGGACAGGAAAAAGCACGCAGAGTTCGCGTGCGGTCGACGACGGTGATCTGTGTACGGCGCGGCAGCGATGTGGTCATGGCCGCGGATGGGCAGGTCACGATGGGCGAGGCGGTCTTCAAGCATACGGCGAAGAAGATCCGCCGACTGTACCAGGACAAGATTCTGGCTGGGTTTGCGGGCTCAACGGCGGATGCGTTCTCGCTCTTCAGCCGCTTTGAAAACAAGCTGGAGCAATACGCTGGGAATCTGGGGCGGTCCGCGGTGGAGCTGGCGAAAGATTGGCGCACCGACAAGATGCTGCGGAGCCTGGAGGCTCTGCTGGTGGTGGCGGATTTGAGCCAGACATTTCTGATCAGCGGGTCCGGAGACGTGATCGAACCGGATGAAGGGATAGCCGCAATCGGCAGCGGCGGATCGTACGCGCTGGCGGCCGCGCGGGCGTTGGTGGAGAATACGGAGCTTTCGGCACGGGAGATTGCAGAGAAAGGGTTGCGCATCGCCGGGCAGATCTGCATTTACACGAACGACAACATTACGATCGAAGAGCTGCACGGCGCAGCAGCTAGCCAGTAGCCGGTAGCGAGTAGCCGACGGGCTGGACGGCAGAGCAGGTTCAGGGAGCGAAGGGCAATGGCGATTTATTTACCGGGAACGGCAGAAGACCAGGAACTGTCGCTCGAAGAGCTGACACCGCGAGAGATTGTTGCGGAGCTGGACAAGTACGTCGTTGGGCAGAAGGCGGCCAAGCGGGCCGTGGCCATCGCGCTGCGCAACCGCATGCGCCGGCAAAAGCTGCCGCCCGATCTCGCGGACGAGATCATGCCCAAGAACATCATCATGATTGGGCCGACCGGCGTAGGGAAGACGGAGATCGCTCGCAGGCTGGCGAAATTGACCAACTCGCCGTTTCTGAAGATCGAGGCTTCGAAGTTCACCGAAGTGGGCTACGTGGGCCGCGATGTCGATTCCATCGTGCGCGACCTGGTGGAGATCGCCATCGACATGGTGCGTGAGGAGAAGCTCGAGGAAGTTGAGGATCGCGCGGAGATGAACGCCGAGGAGCGTCTGCTGGATGTCCTGCTGCCTCCGCAGACGACCACACCGGCTGCGGGAAATGCGGCCAGCGGAAGCGCGCCCTATATCGACGGGAAGACAATCACCCTGCCGGCGCCGAGCACCGATGCGCAAAACGGCTCGGGCGAGAATGCGCCGACCAGCTCCCACACCCGTACGCGGGAGAAGCTCCGGCAGCAGTTCCGCGAAGGCAAGCTCGACGACCGCATGGTGGAGATCGATGTGCGGGAGCGCAATTCACCCTCCTTCGAGATCATCTCCAACCAGGGCGTAGAGGAGATGGACGTCAACCTGAAGGACATGCTGCCGAATATCTTTGGGCAGCGTACGCGCAAGCGGAAGATGAAGGTTTCCGATGCGTTTGAGTATCTCGTGCAGGAGGAAGAGGGCCGCCTGATCGACATGGATCAGGTGACGCGTTTAGCGGTCGAGCGCGTGGAGAGCTCGGGCATCGTCTTCCTCGACGAGATCGACAAGATTGCCGGACGTGAGGGCGGGCACGGGCCCGATGTTTCGCGCGAGGGCGTGCAGCGGGACATTCTGCCGATTGTCGAAGGGACGACAGTCAACACGCGCTACGGAATGGTGCGCACGGATTTCATCCTGTTCATTGCGGCTGGAGCGTTCCACGTTTCGAAGCCCAGCGATCTGATCCCGGAGCTGCAGGGGCGCTTCCCGATTCGCGTGGAGCTGCAGTCGCTCACGGTCGAGGACTTCGTGAGGATTCTGACGGAGCCCAAATCTTCTCTCGTCCGGCAATACACGGCGCTGCTCGAGACCGAGGGTCTGAAGCTGGAGTTCACGCCGGAGGCGATCGCCGAGATGGCGCAGTTTGCTTTCCGCGTGAATGAAGGCACGGAGAACATCGGCGCGCGCCGTCTGCACACCATCATGGAAAAGGTGCTGGACGAGATCAGCTTCTCGGCGCCGGATCTGACGCGGGCGCAGCCGAAGGGCGATCCGAAGAACCATGGAACCGTGGTCGAGCTGGCTGCGGTGGGCGAAGGCACGAAGGCGCCGCTGCCGGTCATCGAGCGCGAGACGGCGAACGGAACGGAAAAGGTGATGGTCATCGATCCGGAGTACGTGCGCCAGATGGTGGCCGACATCGTGAAGAACCAGGATTTGTCGCGGTACATTCTGTAAAGCAGCGAAGAGGCGGTCAGCTGAAAGGCGGTTTGCGACCGGTTTTTCGCTGACCGGTTTTTCGCGGGCCGGTTTTTCGCGGGCCGCTTTTTCGCTGGCCGGTCCTTATCTGACCGCTTGTTCGCGCTCCCCTACAATCGGAACGATGGCGACGACGGTACGTTCCTTTTCAAAAATCAATCTGGGGCTGGCGATCGGGCCTGTGCGGCCCGATGGCTTTCATGCTCTCGCGACTTGGTACCAGACGCTCGAGGCGCATGATCTCCTGACCGTCGAGGCGCGATTGGCGGCGGAGACCCGCATCACGCTCACCAGCAATGACGCACGGGTTCCCGTGGATGGGACGAATACCGCGTGGAAGATGGTGGAGCGGGCGCTGGGCGCCGGGTCCGGAGTGCGGGCCGAAGTTCATATCCATATTGAGAAACGGTTGCCCGTGCAGGGCGGCATCGGGGCTGGATCGGCGAACGCGGTCGCAGCGCTGGTGGGTCTGGAGCGGGAGCTGGCCCGAGCCGGAGTGGCGGCATTGCCGGAGGCCGACAGGCTGCGCATCGCGGCGCAGGTTGGGTCGGACGTGCCGCTGTTTTTGGTGGGGGGAGCGGTGTTGGGAGTCGGCCGCGGCGAGGAGGTCTCGCCGTTGCCGGATTTTGCCCCGATGGAATGTGTACTGGCCTTGCCGGAGATTGGGGTTTCGACACCCCAGGCGTATCGGGACTGGGATGCGTCACGAAGCTCAGAGCTCAGAGCTCGGGGCGCAGGGGAACGTGATCGCGGATTGACCGGCTCGGATGGCTCCGATAGACTGGCTATGTTGAGTCGAGCTCTTGCCTCGGCGTTTGGTCCGAGGCCTCCGGAGGAAATGTCTGCCGGGGTTGGCGCGCACTCCTCCGGTGTCTCCGCATTGGGCGGGGGCCTGGCCGGGAATCCGGAGATTCATCCGCTTCTCGCGCTTGTCCGAACCGGGATCGAAAACGACTTCGAAGAGGTCGTCTTCCGGCAGTATCCCTCTCTCGGAAATATCAAGCGCATTCTTGCGGGCTCCGGCGAACCTGAGGAGGCGGCCGTGTATGCGGCGCTCTCCGGCTCCGGGTCGGCCCTGTTTGGGCTCTACTGGAGCGGCGAGGCAGCAGCGGCGGCTGAGGCTCGGTTAAGTGAAGCTGGGGTTCGGTCGCTGCGGACGATGACCTTGCCGCGGGAAGAATACTGGCGGACGATGGTAGAGGCGAGCTAGCGAGTCGGCAGGTTAGCGAGCTAGCGAAAAAGCGGTCAGCTAAGAGCGGTCGGCTAAGAACCGGCCAGCCAAGAAGGGGTCAGCGAGTTCGTGGGCAGCGGGATCGAAGCTCAATCAGAAGTTTTGTTACTGGGCGATCGACTAATGGTAGGTCAAGTGCCTTTGGAGCACTTTGTCCAGGTTCGAATCCTGGTCGCCCAGCCAGAATGTTGAAGTGGGGCCCCGGCAGCAACAACGCCGCAAGTTAGACAGGATGCCATGCAAACCAGCTGGAGGATCTTGTGAAGACGGACACGATGGATGCAGCAGGCGTGGCCCCGCCGAACCAGGCGGCGGCTCAGACAGACGGAAAGACAAAGCCTCAGGCGCGGCGATCGAGGGTTTCGAACGAGGACCGGCGCTTTAAGGTTTTTTCCGGAACGGCGAACCGTGAGCTGGCGGAGGAGATTTGCAAACACATCGGCGTGACGCTGGGCGAGACCCGAATGCAACGCTTTGCCGATGGGGAAGTTTATTTTCAGCTGCTGGAGAACGTGCGCGGCGCGGACGTTTTCGTGGTGCAGCCGACCTGCTGGCCGGTCGACCAGCATTTGATGGAGCTGCTCATCATGATCGATGCGCTGAAGCGTGCCTCAGCGGGGCGGATCACGGTGGTGGTTCCGTATTACGGTTATGCGCGCCAGGATCGGAAGGACAGGCCGCGGGTGGCCATCTCGTCGAAGCTCGTGGCGGATCTGATGACGACGGCGGGCGCGCATCGCGCGTTGTTCATGGACCTGCACGCGGCGCAGATTCAGGGCTTTTTCAACATCCCGGTCGATCATTTGTTTGCGAGCCCGGTGATGATTGGCTACATCCGGGAGCTGAATTTGCCGGATTTGACGGTAGTTTCGCCGGATGCCGGCGGCGTGGAACGGGCCCGCTTCATCGCCACCAAACTGGGCGCGCCCATGGCCATCGTGGATAAACGGCGGACGGATATCAACGTGACGGAAGTGATGAACGTGATCGGCGACGTAAGAGGGCGCACCTGCCTGATCGTCGATGACATTATCGATACGGCCGGGACTCTGGTGAAGACGGTCGATACGCTGCTGGAAAAGGGCGCATCGCGCGTGTATGCGGGCGCTTCGCATGGGGTGCTGTCAGGCGAGGCGGTGCAGCGCATCGCCAGTTCGCGCCTGGAGCAGCTCGTGGTCACGGATTCAATCCCATTGCGCAAAGAGGCGCAGGGACTGAGGGAGTCGGGCAAGATTAAGGTGCTTTCGGTGGCCGGCCTCTTGGGCGCAGCCATCCTGAGCATTCACATGGAGACCAGCGTCAGCTCTTTGTTTAACTGAGGCTGGATCGAGAAAGAGATGGGGGCTTCGGCTCCGTGATCTGCACCATTAACCGCGAACGATCGCGAGATCGAGTCGCAAAGGGAGCGGGAGAAAGCAGCAGAGCCTGCTATACCGTGCCCGAAGGAAAAAATCATGTCTACACAGGAAATCGTCAGCGCAGTGCCCCGTGAGGGCAAGTTCAACAAGAATGCAGCCCGGCGCGTGCGCGCCAAGGGCAAAGTGCCGGCTGTGGTCTATGGAGCGGCCGAACCCGCCGTTGCCCTCGAGGTCGACCCGAAGCAGATCCAGCGGATTCTTCATTCGGAAACCGGGCATAACTCGATCTTCGATCTGGAAGTCGGGGGTTCGACGGCGAAGGTGATGATCGTCGACTGGCAGTACGAGCCCATCAAGGGCAAGCTGATCCACATCGATTTCAAGCGGATTGCCCTCGATAAGCCGATTCGCGTCGAGGTCCCGATTCAGTTGATCGGCGTTGCGATCGGCGTGAAGACCTCGGGAGGCATCCTCGACCAGATGTTGCGCGAAGTGGAGATCGAGTGCCTGCCGGGCGATATCCCGAGCAGCATTCCGGTCGACGTTTCGAACCTGACGTTCGGCATGGTTCTCCGCGTTTCCGATCTGCCCCATACCGGCAAGCTGCGCTTTATTACTTCCGACGACAAGCCGGTTGCGCACGTCGTTTCGATCAAGGAGGAAGTGGTGGCGGCGCCGGATGCCGAGGCGGCTGCGGTGGCCGCGGGTCCTGCGGAGCCGGAAGTGGTCAAGAAGGGCAAGCAGGAAACTGCGGAAGCGGGCGCTGCTGCTCCTGCCGCGGAGAAGAGCGAGAAGGGCGGCAAGAAGTAAGTGCCGGAAGAAGGCGGCGTGTTTCTGGTGGTGGGTCTCGGGAATCCGGGAATCGAATACCAGTTCACGCCGCACAATGCGGGTTTTTTGGCGATTGACCGCATCGCCGGTGAGCGCAACGCGGAGGTGGTCAACCGCCGCTGCCGCGCGCTCACGGCGAAGGTTCAGATGGGGGGCCGGGAGGTCATCCTGGCCAAGCCAGAAACCTGGATGAACCTGAGCGGGCTTTCGGTTCGGGCGCTGGTCGACGAACTGGACCTTGAGGTCGACGACGGGCCGCCCCGGGATTTGCTGGTGTTGTACGACGAACTGGATTTGCCACTGGGGAAGTTACGAATTCGGGAGCGTGGCAGCACGGCCGGACATAACGGCGCGAGTTCGGTCGCCGGTGGTTTGGGAACGGACGAGTGGTGGCGGGTTCGGATCGGGGTAGGACCGGAGCCGGGAGTTCAGCATGAGGCTTTTCGGCGCGGCAAAGATTATTTGCTGACGCCGATGAGCAAACGGGATCTGACGGCGATCGATCCAGTGCTGGATCGGGTAGCACGCGCCGTGGAGATGGTGGTGGCGAAGGGTATAAGCGCCGCCATGAACGAGTTCAACCGCCGGGAGCCGGAAGATTCCGGAAACGGTCCGGCGGAGAAGTGAAGACGGAAGGAAGCGAATTTTGAATGCCGGACCAGCGGTCCGCAGGGAAGAGAAACAAACGATGCAACGTTTCTATGAAGTGATGTTTATCGTGCGGCCCGATGTGGCCGAGGAAGATCTGGACAAGCTGATTGCCGGACTGGAGCAAACCATCACCAACGGTGGCGGCAAGCTTCGCTCGACCGAGAAGCTGGGGCGCCGCAAGCTGGCGTACATGGTCCGGAAGTTCAACGACGGCAACTACGTGTTGCTCACCGTCGACGCCGACGGCGTGCTGATTGCCGAGTTAGAGCGCCGCCTGCGCGTTTCCGAGCCGGTGATTAAGTTCATCACGGTGCGGATGGACGAGGAAGAGAAGCGCCTGGCCAAGGTGCGCGCGATTCGCGCGACCAAGAAGAAGCTGAGCGCCATTCCGCCGGCCCCCGCCCCTGTTCCGGTAGAAGCTGCTGAAACGGCGCCTGCGCCCGCTGCTGCTGCGCCTGTGGCTGTGGCGGAAACGGCGACCCCGGCCAGCGCCTGAACGCGCTCGGCAAACCACTCGATTTGCAATTGGGCGGGCGCCCGCAGGGCCAGCTCGCCGGAGGAATGAAATATGGCTGACGAAGCAACGACTCCATCCTCGAGGCCGGACGCACCGGCGGGGCGTCCTTCGGGACCCGGCGGGCGAGGGCCCGGCGGTCCTGGCGGTCCTGGCGGAAGGAAGTTTTTCCGCCGCAAGAAGGTATGCAAGTTCTGCACGGAGAAGATCGACGCCATCTCGTATCGCGATGTGCGTCTGCTCCAGGGATTCGTGGCCGAGCGCGGCAAGATTGTGCCGCGGCGGCTCACCGGCGTTTGCACCACGCACCAGCGGCGGCTGTCGAAGGCCATCAAGCAGGCGCGCAACATCGCCTTGCTGCCGTTTGCGGCGAGGTTCTAATTAGCTAAGAACCCGTCGGCGAAGAAGCGGTCGGTAATAAAACGGTCAGCGGAAAACGGCCAACAAAAATGGCGAATTGTAATCCGCACCAAAGACTGAGCTCTGAGCCCTGTGCTCTGAGTACTGGAGACCTGCAATGGAAGTGATTCTCAGAGAAGATGTCTCGAACCTCGGCAACCGCGGCGACGTGGTGAAAGTCGCCGATGGCTACGCGCGAAATTACCTGCTGCCGAAGAAGCTCGCTAAAGAGGCCACCGCCGCAAACCGCTCCGAGATCGAGCAGATGAAGGCCTCTGCCGTGCGCCGTTCCGCGAAGGAAAAGTCGGAAGCGGAGGCTCTGGTGACGCAGCTGAACACGGTGGCGCTGGTCTTCACCCGCAAAGTGGGCGAAGGCGACCACCTGTTCGGTTCGGTAACCTCATCGGATATCGCGCAGGAGCTTGCCGGCAAAGGCTTCACCATCGACCGTCGCAAGATTCAGCTGGATGAGCCGCTGAAATCGACCGGGGAGTTCCACGTGCCGGTGAAGCTGCACCGCGAGGTAACGGCGCACATCAGCGTGACGGTCAAGGGCGAGGAAGCGGCGGCAGAGTAGCCGGCGCGCGGGATGAGAAGATAGGAATACGGTCTTATTCCCGGGTCCCTCATTCATGCTGAAAACCATCTCTTCGCACGTTTTCCTCAAGCACCGCCTGCATCCGGGCCTGCTGGACGTCTTTGCCCGCGCCGGCGCCCAGGGCGTGGAGTTGTTTGCCGCGCGCCAGCACTTCGACTATACGAGCCGGCCTCACGTGCGCGAGCTGGCAGACTGGTTCCGCGGAAATTCCACGGAAGCGTTTTCGCTGCACGCGCCGCTCTACTCCGATATGGAGATGGGCCGGGGCGGCTCCCCCGCGGTCAACGTGATCCATCCGGAGAAGAGCCGGCGCATCGACGGGATGGACGAGGTGAAGCGGGCACTCGAGGTGGCCGAACAGATTCCATTCCGGTTTCTGGTCATCCACCTCGGCGAACGCGAGGATACCTGGAGCCCACGGTCGCTGGAGCATTCGATCAGCGCTCTCGAACACCTGAAAGCGTTTGCCGGCCCGCTCGGCGTGAAGTTGCTGGTGGAGAATCTGCAGGGGGATGTGGCGCGGCCGGACCATCTGGTCGAGATTCTCACTGTGGGGCATTTTCAGGACATCGGCGTCTGCCTCGACGTGGGCCATGCGCACTTAGGGGACGGCGTCGCTGCGGCGCTCGCCGAACTGAAGCCGCGCATCCGCTCCGCTCATTTACACGACAACAAGGGAGACAAGGACACGCATCTGTGGCCGGGCGACGGCACGATTGACTGGGAATCCACGCTGAAAGAACTGAAAGCCGCCCCGCAGACGCCCGCAGGTGTGTTGGAGATTCATTACACGCTGGGGGATTCGGTCGAGGCGGTCGGCGAAAAGGCAAAAAAGGCATTCGCGATGATCGACGGAGCGCCTGAAGGGAAGTAGAGGTTCGCAGCACCATGACGGAGAAAAGCGCGGAGACTGCAACGGAGACGGCGGCACAAGCACCTCTTTCGACGATAGGCCGCATCGGCGAACACGAAGGACAGACGGTCACGCTGCACGGATGGCTCTACAACCTGCGCGAGAGCGGGAAGCTGCTGTTTCCGATCTTCCGCGACGGGACGGGGACGATCCAGGGCATTGTGCCGAAGGCGGCGGTTCTGCCTGAAGTGTTCGAGACGGTCAAAGGCCTGACCCAGGAGTCGTCGGTTATAGTGACCGGCGTGGTGCGAGCCGACAAACGTGCACCCGGCGGTTACGAATTAGATGTCGAGCATGTGCAGGTCCTGCAGCGCGTGGCGGAGGACGATCCCTTCCCTATTTCTCTGAAGGAACACGGCACCGATTTCCTGATGGAGCACCGCCATCTCTGGATCCGTACGCCGCGCCAGGCGGCCATTTTGCGCATTCGCGCCGAGATCATCAAGGCTGCACGGGATTATCTCGACGACAACGGATTTGTGCTGACCGATCCACCGATTCTGACGCCGGCCGCCTGCGAAGGCACGAGCACCCTGTTCCCTGTCGACTATTTTGGCGACGAAGCGTACCTGACGCAGAGCGGCCAGCTCTACATCGAAAGCACCGCGCTCGCGCTGGGCAAGGTTTATTCGTTTGGGCCGACATTCCGCGCGGAGAAATCGAAGACGCGGCGCCACCTGACCGAATTCTGGATGGTCGAGCCGGAGTGGGCCTTCGCCACGCTCGACGATCTGATGGGGCTGGCGGAAAACTTTATCAGCTTTATCGTGGAGCGCGTGCTGACGCGCCGCGCCGCCGAGATGAAAACCATTAACCGCGACACCACAAAGCTCGCGGCGGTGATGCCTCCATTCCCGCGCCTGCGCTATGACGAAGCCGTGACCATGCTGAACGATGCGCACGGCAAGGGCCTGCTGGAGCAGCCATTCGAGTATGGCAACGACTTCGGCTCGCCGGATGAGACGTTTATTTCGTCGCAGTTTGACCGGCCTGTGATGGTGCATCGTTATCCTGCAGCGGTGAAGGCGTTTTATATGGAGCCGGACCCCAATGACTCGAAGTACGCGCTGTGCGTGGATGTGCTCGCGCCCGAAGGGTACGGCGAGGTGATCGGCGGCTCCCAGCGTATCCACTCCTACGAACTGCTGAAGAAGCGCATCGAGGATCACCAGTTGCCCATGGATGCGTTCCGGTGGTATCTCGATCTGCGACGGTATGGTTCGGTTCCGCATTCGGGGTTTGGCATGGGGATTGAGCGCGCGGTGGCGTGGATTTGCGGGCTCGATCACGTGCGAGAGACGATTCCCTTTGCGCGGACGCTGAACCGCATCTACCCGTGAGGTTATGGTGAAGTCGCACGAAATACTGGCGCAGGCCATGTCGCCGAGCGCTGCCCGAGTGAACGCCTCCGCTTACGGCGGAGTGCAGGCTCTGCCTCCTCGCAAAATCAAAGTGATTGGCGTGCCGCTCGATCTGGGCGCGTCGCGCCGTGGTGTCGACATGGGCCCGTCGGCGGTGCGCGTGGCCGGACTCGAGGCGCGCCTCGAAGCGCTGGGCCACGCGGTACGCGATGGCGGCAATATCAGCGTGGCGATCGCAGAAACCAAATCGTCGGGCGATCAGAACGCGCGCTACCTGAAGGAAATCACCGACACCTGCACCCGCGCCGCGGATATGGTTCTGAAGTCTCTGGACGAAGGCATGACGCCGGTGGTCCTCGGCGGCGACCACTCTGTGGCGGCGGGAACCGTTTCCGGCGTCGCGGAGTTTTACCGTAGGCAGAACCAGAAAATCGGTCTGATCTGGATTGACGCCCACGCCGACATGAATACGCCGGCGAGCTCGCCGAGCGGGAACGTCCACGGCATGCCGCTGGCGGCGCTGGTGGGGCTCGAGCCGGAGCCGCTGGCCAACATCCTCGGCTTCTCGCCCAAAGTGCTGCCGGAAAATGCTGTGCTGATCGGGGTGCGCGACATCGATCCCGCGGAAAAGGAAAACATCCGCCGCGCCGGTATCAGCGAGGTCTATACGATGCGCGACATCGATGAGCGGGGCATGCGGGCGGTCGTGGAAGAGGCTCTGCGCGCAGCGGGACGCGGAACGGCCGGCTATCACGTCTCGCTCGACATGGACTGGATCGATCCGGAAGACGCGCCGGGCGTGGGAACGCCGGTGCGCGGCGGCGCGACGTATCGCGAGGCGCATCTGGCGATGGAGATCATCGCGGACCACGGGCGGATGGTTTCGCTCGAAGTGGTCGAGGTGAATCCGGTGATCGACGAGCACAACCGGACGGCCGATCTAGCGGTCGAGCTGATTTCCTCGGCGTTTGGGAAAAAGATTCTGTAGCGTCCGCTGTTCCTTATTGCAGCCGGCAGACGGCTACGGCTTCATTCTTGTAGGGGCAGTCGAGCCCTGCGACGCCATGACCCTGCACGATGACCCAGTCCACGCCGAATTGCTCCTTCAGCCGCAGAAAATCCTGCTCTTG
>Ga0302319_10019244_pt1 | contig 12413 bp, 9 predicted proteins | sample Bog_T0_2_FD_203319 | JGI IMG/M metagenome (GOLD analysis project Ga0302319, IMG submission 203319) | Peat permafrost microbial communities from Stordalen Mire near Abisko, Sweden - Bog_T0_2 | ecosystem: Environmental > Terrestrial > Soil > Wetlands > Peat | place: Sweden: Abisko, Stordalen Mire... | reverse complement strand
GGCCGTGCCAATCCAGTTGTAGTTGAAGTTGATGCTCTGGCGCAGGCCCTGGTTCTGCTGTGAGCGCCGTCCGCCGCCGAAGCCGCCGCGGCCGCCGCCGGGTTGCGTGGCGTTCTTGCCCAGGCTGCGCATATAACGCGCGCCAGCCTGCGTGGTGTTGTTCTGCGCGGTAGTCAGCAGTTGATAGTTTTGTGAGTAGCCCGGCAGATTCGGCGCTGGAAAGAACGGCTGGCAATTCGTCCCGCTGGAATAGGGATTCGGACAAGTCAAAAGCCAGGTTGCCGACTGCGCAATTCTACCGCTCAATCCGCCGGGAATCGTGTTGTTAGCGAAGGGCTGGTTCGTAATAGGGTCGTAGATCGTCGGCAGGCCCACTGCATTGAAGTAGCCCGCCCGCTCGTTGACCGTCCCGAAAATGGGATTGCCATCCGTTGGCACAGTGGCGTACTCATCCAGCGGATTCGAACTGCGCGTGCCGCTGAGGGTGAGGAACATCATGTCTTTGCCGCTGGGCTTGGTCAACCCCGGCAGATAAGGCGCGCTCATAAACGTAATTCCGAAGCGGTTCGAGCCGGAAGGCGGCTGCTGCTGCGCCTGACCGCGCAGGCTGAACGGCTCCGCATTGAGCGCCGAGTTGCTGCCGTTCCAGAAGATGGCGCCGTGCGGCTGGCCGGGATTGAAGCCGCGGAAGTTGCCGCGTCCGCCGCCTCCGCCAAACCCGCTCGGCCCGCCGAAACCGCCGCCCATTCCACCTCCTCCGCCGAAATTACCGCCGCCTTGTCCGTCCGGCAAGACGCCCTGCGCGCGCAGCGTCTCCACAGCATCGCGGACGCGGTTCATGTCCAGGCCGGCCAGCGGACTTACCGCTCCAGTTTGGCCGCTGATGGCCACCGAATCGTCGCCAAAGTCGGAGTTGCCGGCAATCGAGGGCAGCGCCGCGCCGGTCGCGCCGGATAGCCCTGCCTGGCTATCGGTGTCGGCGCCCATCGCGCTCATCAGGCTCAGGCTCTGCGCCCCGTTGGCCGTAAGTTGCTGGACGGTCGACTGAATGGCGTGCTGATTCGCGGTCTCGTTCTCCTGCTGCTGTGCTACACGCGAGGCCAGCAGCAGATTAAAGTTCACCGTCTGATCGCGGCTGCCGGCGTTGAGCACCGCCTCTTGTGAGCCGGGCGCAAAACCCGCAAACTGGGTGCGGAGAACGTAGCGGCCATTCTGTGGAATGCTCAGAACCCAGGCGCCGGTGATGTCGGTCGTGGTGGAAAAGCGCTTGCCGGTGAGCGTGTTCTGGGCAGTTACGGTCACGCCGGGCAAGGGAATGTTCCCGCTATTGACCTGACCGTGCAGTTTTCCACCCGCAATCACCGATGCTGGTGGATTCTGCGCAGCCGGTTCACTGGTGCTAAGTGTGCTCACGGGCGCAATAGGCTGGGTCGCAGGCGGGACCGGCGACTGGGTCAGGGATACAAGACCTCCGACCACAAAGATTCCCGCCACAACTGCCCAACGCACAACCTCTCGCCGCATGGACGCTCCCTGAAATATCGTGCACTTACTCAATCAGACGGCCAACACGCCGCGAAGGTTTACGATTGCGCCCTTTTGCCCGGAATTGTCAGCCCCGCGCCCCCGGAAACCATGGTTACCAAGCGCGATACCCCCCCTTGCATTCTCGCCCGGCCTATGTTAACTGTTAAGTTAATAATCTATCGATTGCTACCGTGATAGTAACCCCGGTGGCAATGGAACAGGATATTCTCCATGTTGAAGATCGGCACATCCATCCGCGCTTTCCGCCTGCAGAAGGGGCTTTCCCAGGGAGACATCGAAAAAAAGACTGGCTTGCTGCGATGCTATCTCTCGCGCGTGGAGAATGGCCATACGGTGCCTTCGCTGGACACGCTGTCGAAGATTGCGCGGTCCCTCGACCTGCCCATCACCCATTTTTTTGCCGACGAAACACAAGGCAAGCAGCCGAACCTGCAAAAGCTCTCCGACGAGGAGCTGCGCTTTCTCAACCAGATCCGCCGCTATTCCACCAACCTGAACGAGAGCGACCGCAAACTGCTGCTGGCCATGGTGAAAAAGTTCGCGGCATCGGCGCGCTAGTGGTAATGATCGTGAGGACAGTTAATTTTTGCTTTCCACTCCAGCGACAAAGGCCTGTCGCATCAGTTCGGTCGCGGAACATGGGCAAGATAGAATCCGAATAGCACTAGAAATCCAACCACCAGGCCCACAGCGTAGCGGAGACGCCGCGTAAAGAGCGTCTTGGACGAGCCTATACGGGGTACCATCGGGGCCGCGAAGAGCAATCCGCAAAGAACGCCCCCCAGATGCGCAGAATTATCGATGCTCACCCCTGAGCCAATGTGGTGGGTGCCAAAGCTGATCGAGAGGCCAAGCACCAGATTGATTACGGCAAAGTAGATCACCGACCTGCGCAGCTTGTGCAACTCCAATGGAGGCACAGGCAGCAGATGTGATTTGAGCAGGATAATCAGCGCTCCGGCGATGCCGAAGACTGCGCCCGAAGCTCCGGCCCCCACTGGGAACACAACCACTCCGGCTTCATGGGCTGGCCATAGCCAATTGACCAGTGTAGACAGCAGGTTGCCAGCCGCGCCGGTGAGGATGTAGACCGCCAGCACCCCCGCCGAACCCATCAGCGGCTCGGCCAGCAATCCCAGGTTCCACAGGCACCACATATTCAGTACCAGGTGAAGGAAACCTACATGCACGAACATGGCAGTGACGATGCGCCACCATTGTCCATAGACCAGCACGTTACGGGCGTTGTCGGCGCCCCAGTGCATCAGTTGATCAGAAGTTGGACTGACCGCGCTGACGTGGTGCGCCACCATAACCAGAAAAACCAGGCAGTTGAGGCCTACCAGCGCATAGGTGGCGGGTGCGTAAGACCACGAGGGACGCAGTCGGCGAACCGGCGGTGGCGGAGTGTAACCGGCCTCGGGACGCAGATAATCCGGATTGGGAGAAGTGGGAGGGGAACTGCCCATATATTAACTTTAATGCATTTCAGGCAACTTCGCAGGCGTTGATCGCCACTCTGACAACAGCGAGCCGCTGTGGCCTCATGGATTCTGCTCCCACGCGTTGTAATCTGGAGTTTGTGAAACCCTAAATCAGGAGTTGAACTGTGAGTGCGGAAAAGCGGATTCGGCGGGCGTTGCTCAGCGTTACGGATAAAACCGGCCTGGTGGAGTTTGCCCAGGCGCTGGACGGCTATGGAGTGGAGCTGGTCTCCACCGGCGGAACGGCGCGGGCGCTGCGCGAGGCCGGCCTCGCCGTTAAGGACATCAGCGAGCTGACCGGCTTTCCGGAGATGCTCGACGGCCGCGTCAAGACTCTGCACCCCAAGGTCCATGGCGGCCTGCTTTACATTCGCGGCAACAAGGAGCACGAGGCCGCTGTCGCTGCGCATGGCATTCTGCCCATCGACATGGTGGTGGTGAACCTCTACGCCTTTGAGAAGACGGCGGCTCAGCCCGGTGTCGCCTTCGGCCATCTCATCGAAAACATCGATATCGGCGGCCCGTCGATGGTGCGATCAGCGGCCAAGAACTTTGAAGACGTGGCCATCGTCACTCGCGTCGCCGATTACCCGGCGTTGATTGAGGAACTCAAGACCAATGGCGGCGCTTTGAGCCGTGAAGTGCGCTGGCGGTTGGCCAAACAGGCCTTTGCACTGACCGCGGCCTACGACATTACCATTGCCAATACGCTCGACCTTATCGCTGAAGCTCCAGAGCCTTCAGCGTCTGCCGCGCCGCAGACGCCAAGCCTGCCCACCACCCTGCGCATCAACCTCCCGCTCGTGCAGTCCTTACGCTACGGCGAGAATCCTCATCAGCGCGCCGCGCTGTACGCGGACGGAACAGGGCAGGGAATTGCCGGCGCAACCCAACTGCAAGGCAAGGAGTTGAGCTTCAACAATCTCGTCGATCTGGACGCCTGCTGGGAGTTGGCGCAGGAGTTTGACGAACCGGCCGTCATCATAGTCAAGCACACCAATCCCTGCGGCGCGGCCACCGGTTCCACCATTCTTGAAGCCTACCTAAAGGCTCTGGCTTGCGACTCAGTCTCGGCCTTCGGCGGAGTCATCGGCATCAATCGCGACGTAGACGGCGACGCAGCCGCGGAGATCGCCAAGCTCTTCGTCGAGGCCATCGCCGCTCCCAGCTTCACCGCCGAGGCTCGCGAGCGCTTCGCCGCCAAAAAGAACCTGCGCCTCGTCGAGGTTCACGCCGCTCCGCCGCGTCCGGTCGTCAAGCACGTCTCGGGCGGATTATTGCTGCAGGATGCCGACACTGGCCGCATCAACGCCGCCGCGCTCGACCCAGGCCTGAAGATCGTCACCTGGCGTCCGCCGACCGCTGAGGAGCTGCGCAGCCTGCTCTTCGCCTGGCGCGTTTGCAAGCACGTAAAATCGAACGCCATCGTCTATGCGCGCGACGGCCAGACTCTCGGCGTGGGCGCGGGCCAGATGAGCCGCGTGGATGCTGCCCGCTTCGGCGCGATGAAGGCCGTGCTGCCGCTCAAGGGCTGCGTCGCCGCCTCCGATGCCTTCTTCCCATTCCCCGACGGCCTGGAAGCCGTAGCCGCCGCCGGAGCGACAGCCGTCATCCAGCCTGGCGGCTCAGTGCGCGACGAAGACGTCATCGCCGCCGCCGACAAACTGGGAATCGCGATGGTCTTCACCGGAATGCGGCACTTCCGGCATTAAGCCCCTGCAACTGCTCGCTCTTCGCTCGCTGAGGGTTCGTGGTGGCTCACGGACCTATCAAAAAACGCGAAAAAGAGGCCAAACAGGGGCAAAAAAGGATCATTTTGGGCTAAAAAAGGGGCAAAATCAGGGGTTTGCAGTTACCGATTCGTTAACAGGGCTAAAATGCAAATCATTGATACTGAGCTAGTTGCGAGAAATATTTAGCCCGAAAAAAGATTTCCACAGGGTAGGGGGGTGGGGGGTAAGGTGGAATATTCGCTGTTTCTTCTCATAATCAGGGTGACAAACTGGCAGTGAAACAGCCTCGACCGGGCCGCGTTCTGAGATGTTTTTGGAGTCATCTTGGATTCTCCCTATCGATAGAGTGCGCCCAATGAGCGTAATTATCTGCAAACCCCTGCGGTGGGGCCAGCGGCCTTCGGCAAGTTCTAGGCAGGCAGTCAAGCGGAACACCCATGTCCGAAACGACTGATTTTGGTCCATCCAGCTATATTATTTGCGAGAAATGAGCCAACTCACAAACCCGTCTTCAAGTGATCGCATAAAATATCTCGTTTACATTCTTGTACTTGAAGAGTAGGCTGTTGGCGAGTCTCAATTTGGTCTAGACCGAAAATGAACTGGTGTCGTTTTCGGTCGAAAAATTTGCAGAAAAATCTCTTGCATAATGTTAACCTATAACTTAATATTCGGGAGATGGTAATTGAGCGTCGAACGAAGGCTGGTATATCCCGGGACGATGTTCAGGATTGCGTTTGCCCGCAGCCGCGAAGGAGTATACCCAGCCGAGGAGTTCTTCGATCAACTGTCCAAATCCGATCAGGCAAAGCTGGTTAATCTTTTTCGCATTCTGGGCGATCATGGAAAACATACGAACGACCAAAAGTTTGGTGATCTCGGAGATGGACTCTACGAATTCAAGTCATTCCAAATCAGAATGCCCTTTGCCTACGCAAAGAACGAGAGAAGACTCGTGCTCATCTCACATGGTTTCTGGAAGCAAAAGGACAAGGCACCGCCGTCTGAAATAGCACGTGCCAGGAGAATCCTTTTGGAAGATGCCGAGGCATCCGAAAATGCTAAGGAATCCAAAGTCTTTGTAATCACCGATCAGAACAAGAAGAGAAAGCGGCCATGATTACCAAACATGACGAATTGATGCTGGATCCTGAATACAGGAAGCTCTATGCAATTGAAGGGCTTATTGCAGACACCGCACAGTTGATTTGGGATCTGATGGAACGAAAGAAGATGAAACAGGCAGACTTGGCTCGTCTCCTGAAAAAGACGCCCGCATTCGTGTCTCAGCTTTTGAATGGGAAGGCCAACATGACTGTCCATACGCTTGCTGAGGTCGTGTATGCGCTTGGCGCTACCGTCAAGATCGATGCGCACGATGAAAGCACATCCTCTTGTGAAGCCGTGGACGACCCTCAAATGCAGACTTTCCACGCCCAAATGCCTATGCGTGACGTCAGCCAATATTTTCGCTGGAAGAAGTCCGAAATTGTTCACCCCGAAACTCGCGACTCCGATACTCGTTCAGAGGTGGCAGCATGAATGCATATATGATCTTCCAAACAAAGGAAGAAACTGACCTCGCAGTTGCGGTTAATCGTAACGCGCAGATTAGTGATATGCGCCTTGCCCGTGCGAAGGTCTCTGCTGAATGTCCTGGAAATGCTCTTACGGCTCCCATCACAGTCTCAATGGGAGTGAAGGCAAAGCAGATTGAAGGTCCTACCACCCAACTCTTGATTGAGGTCAGTTTTCGTCTGACTGGATCAAAAAAGGAAGACACCTCTAAGAACAAAACTGTAGTTTGCGTCGAATGCACATTCGAAGTGAGCTACCAACTTCACCCGGAATTTACGCCATCGGCGGAACAAATCAAAGCATTTAAGGATGGGAATGCCATTTTTAACTGCTGGCCCTACTGCCGCCAGTATGTTCAAGATATGATTCAACGGATGGGCTACCCTCCGCTGATACTCCCTCTTCTTCGTGTGCAAACCAAACATCATGAGACCCGAAAATTGTCGAAGCCTGAGTAGGTTCTTCAGATACTTTGGCAGTCTGATTCGGATGCTGTGGTCACAAGCCCGATAGCCGCCCCACTCGTCACCCTAGCCGGTGATATGCCCTTTCTCACCCAACTTTAGTAAACTCAACGGCAGAATGTTTCTTTCCTTCCGTACGACTCGCCGCTCCCGTTCTGCCTTCCGTCTCTTTGCGCTGGCCGTGGCCGGGATGGCCATTGCCTCACTGCACGCGACTGCACAGGGCACGCACCTGTGGACCCAGTCGCGGCTGGAGGAGTTTGAGAAAGGCACGCCGCAGGGGGTCGCGCTTACCAGCGACGGACCTCTGCGCGAGGGGCCGAGCTTGACTGAGTTGGCCACCACGCCGTCGACCTACGTCTGGTCGGTCGCTGTGGACACCCGTGGCGTGGCCTACGTGGGAACCGCTTCGCCGGCTACCGTGCTGCGCATCGCGGCAGACGGCAAGCCGTTTACGCTTTTCGAGAGTAAAGATTTGTCGGTCCAGGTTGTCCGCCTCGGTCCCGATGGCGCGCTCTATGCAGCCACGCTGCCCAGCGGCAAGGTTTATCGGCTCAAGACTGACGCAACCGCCAAACAGGATGAGGCCAGCGCCGAACTCATCTTCGATGCGGCAAAACTCGACGACGCAATGGCTGGCGATGCCACAGCTACCGGTAAATCTGCCGACGGCAAGGATTCAGGCAAAGCTAACGAAGGCAAAGCCAGCGACGGCAAGCCAACGGCCGGCAAGCCGGCTGACGACAAAGTAAAAAGCCCGGAAAAGCCCGTGGCAAAAACCCACTACATCTGGGAGATGACCTTCGACGCGGCGGGGCGGCTTTACATTGCCACTGGCGGACCGGGAGCCATCTACCGCATCGATGTCAGCAAGCCCAGCGCCAAGCCGGAGGCCTTCTTCAAGAGCGACGAGCAGCACATTCGCTCGCTTGCATGGGACGCGCAGGGCAACCTGATCGCCGGTACGGACGGCTCCGGGCTGGTCTATCGCATCAGCTCTCAGGGCAAAGGCTACGTCCTCTTCGAGGCTCCACGCCGCGAGATTACCGCGGTCGCTGTGGCCGCCAACGGAACCATCTACGCGGCCAGCGTGGGCGACAAGAGCCGCAATCCTCTGCCGCCGCTGAACGTGCAGGGCCATGGCATGGGCGGCCTGGTGACCTTCATGCAGCCGGGCTCCATGCAGTCGGCCAATACCAGCGCCTCGGTGCCTGAGGGCAGCGAGATTTACGCGCTTGCAGAAGGCCAGGCGCCGCGCAAGCTCTGGAGTGGCAAGGACGACATTGTCTACGCGCTGGCTGCGCAGGCGGAAGGCCTGCTGGTGCTCACCGGCAATCGCGGACGCGTCTTCCGCATTGCCGACGACGGAAGCTATGCGGACATCGCCCATCTGGCCGCGCAACAAGGTTTGAGCGTGGCCGTCGCGCAAAATGCAAAAGGCCAGCCGGAGAGCCTTCTTATCGGCACGGGCAATACCGGCAAGCTATTCAAACTTGGGCTAACCGCTGACAAGCACGAATACGCCAGCGACGTGCTGGACGCAGGTGCGCTGGCTCGCTTTGGCCGCGTTGAAGTGCAGCCCGGCTCGGCCAACTACGAATTGCTGACCCGCACCGGAAACGTGGAGCAGCCCGCGCGAGGCCGCAACGGAGAAAGCCGCGCTGACTGGGGCTGGTCCGACTGGCAACCGCTTCGCGATGGCGCGGTGGCCTCGCCCGCCGGCCGCTTCCTGCAATGGAAGGCTGTGCTGCGCGCGAATGGTGTGCTGGGCGGCGTTGGAGTCAACTACCTGCCGGTGAACGCCGCTCCGGTGGTGGACGAACTGATCGTCGTGCCCGGAGCGCGCTGGAACGGGCAGAATCAGATTGCCGGTCAGCCAGCTACGGTTAACATTGCCTTTCCCGCTGCTAGCCCGAATGCGGGTCCGAACGCGGGGCAGAATCCTGGAATCAATCACGATGCCGGCGCAAACGCGCCTTTGCAGGCCGCCAAGGATCGCACCTCTGTTACCGTACGCTGGGCGGCGCACGACGACAATGGCGACGAGCTGACGTACTCCCTCTACCTGCGCGGCGATGGCGAAACCGTTTGGCGGCTGCTCAAGGACAACCTACGCGAGAAGGCCTACAGCTTTGACGCCACGCTGATTCCCGATGGCGGCTATCAGATCAAGGTCGTCGCCTCCGACGCGCCCTCGCACACTCCCGGCGACGCGCTCACAGGCGACAAAATCAGCGAGCGCTTCGAGGTGGACACCACGCCGCCTGTCGTCTCCGCGCTTCATGCGACGGGAGAGCACGTGGATTGCGAAGGGAGCCACTGCCCCCGGCCGTTCCGCGTGGTTTTTGACGCTGAAGATGCCTTCTCGCCCATTGCTCGCGCTGAGTATTCGCTTGATGCCGGTCCCTGGCAGTACATTGAGCCGGTGGGCCGCATCTCCGACTCGAAGCGCGAACACTATGACATTCTCATTCCTGTGCCAGCAGAGACAAAGATAGCCGAGCATCTGATAGCCGTGCGCGTCTACGACCGGCACGAAAATGTGGGCGTGGCCAAGATCGTGATCGCCGCAAAAGAGCAATAAACGGGAAGAAGCGGCGTACAAGTAAGATAGAGAAGATGCGATTCGAGCTTTATGTGGCATCCCGGTACCTGAAGGCCAAGCGGCGGCAAGCCGTGGTGGGCGTGGTCACCATTATCTCCATCGCCGGAGTGGCCGCGGGCGTGGCTGCGCTGATCATCGCTCTGGCTATCACCAACGGCATGAGGCGCGACTTGCAGGACCGCCTGCTTGGCGTCTCGGCACACGTGGACCTGATGCGCGTCGAGGCGGATGGCATACGCGACTGGCAGCCGCTGCTCGCGCGCTTGCGCCGCGTTCCTCACGTCTCCGCCGCCGCTCCCGGAATCTACGGACAAGTACTGGTCTCGCGCGGCCCTCGCGCCGGATTCGCGCTCATCAAGGGCATCATCCCCGCGCAGGAGCGGACCGTCAGCAGCCTGCTCGGCACCATCGTCTCCGGCTCGGCCCAGGATTTGGAACCGGAGGCGCGCAGCAAGGTTGCGCAACCGGTTCCCGGCGAAGGCTGGATCAACGCGCCCTACCCGGCCCTGGTGCTGGGCAAAAACCTGGCTGAAACCATCGGCGCGCAGGTGGGCGACAGCGTACTCGTCACTAGCCCGCAGGGCGAGCTGACCCCGCTCGGCCTGACACCCAAGTACCAGCGCTTCCGCGTCGCCGCCATCTTCCAGTCGGGTTTTTACCAGTACGATTCGGCCATGGCCTTCATGCGCCTCTCGGAAGCTCAGCGCCTCTTCAGCGAGCCCGACCTGCTCTCCGTCATCAGCTTCAAGGTGGACGATCTGGACCGCGCTCCGCGCATCGCCCAAGCCATCGAGCGCGAGGCCGGACGCGGCTTCATGGCCACCAACTGGATGGAGCAGAACCGCGAACTCTTCCGCGCCCTCAAGCTGGAGCAGGTGGTCACCTTCATCGTCATCGCGCTGATCGTCATCGTCGCCGCGCTCAACATCCTCATCGCCCTCACCATGATGGTGATGGAAAAGACGCGCGACATCGCCGTGATGATGAGCTTTGGCGTCCAGCCCGCGCAGGTCCGGCGCATCTTCCTGCTGCAAGGCTTCCTCATCAGCGTGATCGGGACGGCTCTTGGATTAGTGCTCGGCTATCTCTCCGCCTGGGCCGGCGGACACTATCACTTCATCCACTTATCCGCAGAAGTTTACTCCATCGACACGCTGCCCTTCGCCCCGCGCCCGCTCGATGGGCTGATCGTCTCTGTAGTTTCGATAGGAATTTCGCTGCTGGCTACGCTGTATCCGTCATCGGCTGCATCGCGGATTCTGCCGGCTGAGGCGCTGCGGTACGAATAGAGTATCCAAGGGTTAGCGCGTCAGTTCTGGTTAAGGCCTTTAGCCCTCGAACCGAGTTTCTTTTTATATAAAGTCTCCCAGCGTAATGCTTCATTTTTTGCGGTTGATTTTGGCAGAATCTGCAACACAGAGAAGCGATAACTTTCTGGGTATGAGGAATCCTTCTTAATCAAATCTCTTAGTAGGACATCGCCACCATCTCCTGTGCGTGCATATTCTCTCCAGCGGCCCCATATTCCATTCACCCCGTATGCGCTACCAACATACATCTCCCCGGAAGTCTCAGCGAGGATCAAGTAAACACCGGCAACACTGCTTAAGGAGCCTCTGATTAAGTCATCCGCCCGCACTCCATCTGCATCAAATTGTATGTAGATGGAGATTGCGATGCGTCAGATAACATTTGCCTGCCAGCCGAGTTTTGAGAAGTATGCGCGGCCCAGCCGCCGGGAGCAGTTTTTGCAGACCATGGAGTTAGTCGTTCCCTGGTCCGAGTTAGTCGCTCTGATCGAGCCGCATTATCCCAAGGCGGGCAACGGTCGCCAACCGGTCGGTCTTGCCATCATGCTGCGCATCTACTTTCTGCAGCACTGGTTTTCGCTCTCCGATCCCGGTGCCGAGGACGCTCTCTACGACTCGCTCGCCCTGCGCAGCTTCGCCGGTGTTGATCTGGGCCGCGCCGCCGTTCCCGATGAGACAACGATTCTCAACTTTCGCCACTTACTCGAACAGCATGACTTATGCGGCAAGATACTTGATGTGGTGAACCTTTATCTGGACCGCAAGGGCATTCGCATCGCTACCGGCACGATCGTCGATGCCACAATTATCTCCGCGCCGTCATCGACCAAGAACAGCAAGAAGGAGCGCGATCCTGAGATGCATCAGACGCGCAAGGGAAATCAGTGGTACTTCGGAGCCAAGGCGCATATCGGAGTGGATAGCAAGTCGGGAGTTATTCATTCCGTTTGCACCTCGGCGGCCTCGGTTTCGGATGTGCATATGCTGCCTGACTTACTGCATGGCGAGGAGAACAAGGTCTGGGGCGACGCGGGATATCAAGGGCAAACCGAGGCCATCCACGAGGCCGCGCCCAAGGCGCAGGACATGACCTCGCGGCGCGTGAAGACCAAGCAGGGCGCGGATGAAAACGAGAAGCGCAAGAACCGGACCAAGGCTCGCGTACGGGCCAAGGTGGAATGGCCTTTCCGTATCTTGAAGCGTGTCTTTGGGTACACGAAGGTCCGCTATCGAGGCATGGTGAAGAATCAGAACTGGCATCTGGCGGCCTTCGCTCTGGTCAATCTTTATCAACATCGCAAGCGGCTGATTCCGCAGTTGGCCCTGCTGGGGGCGTAGTGTCTTCGGAGGCCAGCAAACGGCCTCTGGAGACGCAAAACGCGAACGTGCAAACCGCATTTACCCTTGAAATCGCGGCTGAAATGCGAAATCGCGCCAGGAAAACGACATCCGACCTCTAACACGGAAAATATCGGAGCCTGATCAGAGGTTCCTTAACGGAATTTTCCAATCTCGATGAGCTTCTTCGTTCTTGAAGAGATCCTTCAGTTGATTTTGCGTGAGACTAGAGTATTTTCTCAAATAGTGTAGACTATTTCTGGCGACTCTCCGCGGCGAACAACGACATGGGAAAACCCCTTGCAGATGATTTGCGCCGTAAATTGCTTTCAGCCTACGATCAAGGCGAAGGT
>Ga0302319_10019243_pt1 | contig 12413 bp, 9 predicted proteins | sample Bog_T0_2_FD_203319 | JGI IMG/M metagenome (GOLD analysis project Ga0302319, IMG submission 203319) | Peat permafrost microbial communities from Stordalen Mire near Abisko, Sweden - Bog_T0_2 | ecosystem: Environmental > Terrestrial > Soil > Wetlands > Peat | place: Sweden: Abisko, Stordalen Mire... | reverse complement strand
TGATGGGCGGCGCACCGAACAGGCCGTCTGCCTCCACGTCCCACCCGGCGCGGGTGAGCAATGCATGGCGTGCCGCTGCCAGCCCGGAGAAGTTGGCCATGGTGGCTCCTGTCACCACAGCGCCGCCAGTTCCTTCAGGCAGGCAGAACATCTGCCGCACCCAGTCGAGCGCGGTCTCTTCCAGTTGCGCAGCTACCGGAGACTGCACGGAATGCGCGGCGTTCTGGTCCCACGCACTCACCAGCCATGAGGCAGCCAGCGCCGCCGGCAGGCAGTCGCCAGTCACGAAACCGAAGAAGCGGCCGGATGTCTTGGCCATGGTGGCGGGCGAGCCGTATTCATGAAGCAGATGGAGCACCGCCTCAGCACTGGTGGGGCCAGGCGGCAGCGGTCCGCGCAAAGCGCTGAGAGCGGCCACCGCCTTTGCCGTGGGCGCAATCGGACGCGAGCGAACGCCTTCCAGGTAATCCATGGCGTCGCGCGCGGCATGCTTCAGCAGAGCGGCGCGGGCGTCGGCGGCTGAAGCGGCGGGGATGGGCGAATGGGGAGGATGTGTGGCTGCCATGGGATGAGGATAGCCGGTCTGAGTGGCCATTTCCGCACCGCAGGCGCTTGAAATTCCCGCCAAATCGCCGTATGATAACGATGCAGACGAATTTGTCCGCCATAATTGTCGTGGGTAGGCCGGCTGGCGGAGAGATGAGTGGGCTTACAGCCCACTTTTTATTTGGGGCAAGGTCGTCCCAATCCAAAGGCACAACCCGGGGCAAGCACTCCGGCAGCAAGACCGCTGAACAGGCGGCGTCCCCGACGGCGGATTCCAAGCTGTTCGGACAGTAAAGCGGCGCAGGGAAAATGGCAGTCAAGCTGGACGAAATTCGGTTGGCAGCGGCAAGAGTGGCCGCTTCGCATGGGCTGGACGTGGTGGACGTGGAGTTCACTGGCCCCGCTAAGGATCGAGTATTACGGGTCACTTTGGAGAAAAACGCCGAGGGACGCGCAAAATTGAAGGCGGCGATTGAAGCCGGAAACACCGAAGGCGGAATTGAAGAACTTCCGGAGCGGTTGCGCGAAGGAACATTGAGCGTCGAGCAGCTATCCGGCATCACACATGAAGACTGCGCCGAATTCAGCCGCGATTTTGGCGTGCTGTTGGACGTGGAAGACCTGATTCCCAGCGCGGAATACACGCTGGAGGCAAGTTCTCCAGGCCTGGACCGCAAGCTGAGCAAGCTCGAAGAGTTTCAAAGGTTTACAGGCAGCTTGATCAAGGTGCAGACCTTCGAACCGATTCGCAACAACCGTCACTGGCAGGGGCGATTAACGGCAGTGGCCCAGGAAATCATCACGCTGGATTTGAATGCAGTGAAGCAGAATAGCAAGAGCCGGAAAGCCGGCGTGAGCACGGTGGAAATCGCGTTGGGTAACGTTGAAAAAGCGCAGATCGTTCCGGAGATCTAAGAACCGGCTTCGCAAGAGGATGAGAAGGGTTTGGGAATCAGCACCTTCTCGCAAATGAGCTCAAGTGGCGCGGCCAACCAAGGCTTCCGCCGCAAAAAAGCAACCGAGAGAGCAAGCAAAGTATGGGCACCAGCGTTTTGTATCAGAGTATCGAGCTCCTGAGCCGCGAGAAGGGCATTGAGCCCGGCGTCGTTGTTGGCGCCGTGGAAGAAGCCATCGCACTGGCCACGCGCAAGTTCTACAAGACCCAGGAAAACATGCGTGGGGAACTGAACAAAGAGACCGGCGAGATAACCGCGTACATCTTCAAGACCGTAGTGGCAGACACCGCCGAGGTTGAAGATCCTCTAAACCAGATCACCCTGGAAGAGGCCAACGCGCTTGCCCCCGGCGTGGAAGTCGGCAGCGAAATCCGCATGTATCGCGACACCAGTCCGCTGGGCCGCATCGCCGCCCAACTGGCCAAGCAGGTGATCTTCCAGAAGGTGCGCGAAGCCGAGCGGGACACCATCTTCCAGGAATACGCCCACCGCGAGAAGGAAGTGCTGAACGCCACGGTCAAGCGGATCGAAGGCCAGGATGTTATTTACGACTTGGGCAAAGCGGAAGCCCGCTGCCCGCGCCGAGAGCAGTCGCGCCTGGAGCAGTTCTCCATCGGCGAACGCGTCCGCGTGGTTTTGCTCAAGGTCGATCGCGCAGCCAAGGGCCCCCAGGTCATCGTTTCCCGGGCCGCACCGGAGCTGGTTTCGAATCTGTTCCAGTCGGAAGTTCCAGAGATATACGACAACACGGTCGTCATTCGCGCCATTGCACGGGAGGCCGGCGAGCGCACCAAGATCGCCGTGCAGAGCCGGGACAAGGATGTGGACCCGGTGGGCGCCTGCGTCGGCATGAAGGGTATGCGTGTCCAATCGATCATTCGTGAATTGCGCGGAGAGAAGATCGACATCATCGAGTTCTCCGACGAGATCACGACCTTCGCCGAGAAGGCGCTGCAGCCCGCCAAGGTGAGCCGAGTGTCTATTTCCGACCTGACAGACAAGCAGCTCGAAGTGATTGTGGACGACACACAATTATCTCTGGCCATTGGCAAGAAGGGGCAGAACGTGCGCCTCGCCGCCAAGTTGCTGGGATGGAAGATCGACATCAAGAGCGAAGAGGAGAAACGTCAGGAAGTGGAGCAGCAGATGCAGGCTCTCTCCGGCGGACCCTCTACCCCGATTGAGCAAGTTGCAGAACTGGGCGAAGGCATCATCCAGAAATTGGTGGCTGCTGGAATTACAACGGTAGAATCGCTCGCGGATATGACGCCCGAACAACTGGAAGAGATTCCTGGCATCGGCGAAAAGACGCTGGAGAAGATCAGCGTCGCGGTGCGCCACTACTTCGGGCATTTTGAAGAAGGCGAAGAAGGCCATGTGCCGGAAGCCGCGGAAAGTGCTGTCCTTGACGCCGAACACATTGAAGCCGAGGCCGCCGAGACCGGCGATGCTGCTTCAGTAGAGACGGCCGTTGAGGAGTCCGGCGAAGCTGAGGTGGAGAACGCCCCTGCAGTTGAGGCGGACGCGGAAGCGGAAGCCGAAAACGCCGCTGACGTTCTGAGGGAAGCGGAAAGTGTTGAAGCTGCGGAGACGGAGTCTGAGCCGGCTTCCGCGATTGAAGAAGCAATTGAAAGCGTTCCAGATGCCGAATGAGGCTCGGGAACTACAGACATTTGAAGCAGCGAAAAAGCAGGCGGTCAAAGAGGATGGCGCATAAAATGCGCCCCGCTCTTCAAGACCAATCGGGCAATCATGGAAGTTTGAAATGCAGCCAATGCCATGAGGTAGCTATGAGCAACTAAGGGCTTTGGGTAGCACATTTTGAAAAGAGGCGGATGAGTAAGGTTCGTATCAACGATCTCGCACGCGAGATGGAAATCAAGAGCCGGCAGATTCTTGACATACTGGCGGAACTCGGCCTGGCCAACGGAAAAACGCACTCTAGTTCCCTGGAGGACTACGAGGCGGAGAAGGTACGCGTGCATCTGGACCGCGGATCGCGCAGTCATGCGAGTTCTTCGGCCTCCCGTGCTCCTCAGGCCATCACTCCAAAAATAGATCTCTCTCACGTTTCCAAGCCAGGAGATGTGATGAAGGCCATTCTGGCCAATAAGCAAAAAGAGGAGCAGGAAGCGCGGCAGTCTCATGCCCCCGTGCGTCCGCCCACTCCTCCGGCGGCGCCGGTTCGACCCGCGCCTCCGGTCGCCGTTGCACCGCCTCCGCAGCAGCCCACCCGGCCGGAACCGCGGAAGATTGTTCCTCAACCGCGCTCTGCGCCTCCTATTGTCGTCGCACCTCCTGCTCCACCGGCGATTGCTTCCCGTCCCCCATCCGGTCCAATAGTAGCCAAGGCACCTGCAGGCGCTGTTACCGTGGCTCGGCCTGTCGTGGTTGTGGCGCCACCCCAAACCGTGGTGGTTAAGCCTCACGTGACTACGCCTGCCCGCGACGAACAGGTTCGCCCGGCAGAGCAGCCCGCAGTTGCCGCAAAGCCGCAAACCGCACCGCCAGTTGCCGCCGCGCCACAAGCACCCGTTGCCACCGCGATCGATCAGCCTGCTTCGGTTTCCACGCCATCGCCAGTCGCAGCAGCACCTGCTGCGCCCTCGGTAACTGCAGCTGTATCCGCTCCACCCGCCGTTCAATCTCCGATTGAGCCGGCCACCGCCACATCGGAGAAAAGTACGCCAACCCTCATTCTCGAACCAGAAACTGCGGCTCCGGCCGATGCGGCGCCAGCGCCGGCTCCTCGCACGCAAGGTCATACGCATAGCCCCTCGCCCACCGCGGCCCTGCCCGCCCGGCGCGTGGTTATGCCGCAAACAGGCCCCCGCCCGGTATACAAGGCACCCATCGTCACTACACCGGTTCCGATGCCAGGTACCGGCAATCAGGCCGCAGGAGCAGCCGGCATTCAGCGCGGCAAGCCAATCTTCGACCGCCGACCCTCTTCCGGCCCAGGAAGCTATACCCCGCGCACCCCAGGAGCACCACCACCTGCCGGACAATTCCCCGGCGGACCGCGCCCCAAGCATCCCACTCGCACTACACCAGGTGGCTATGCTGGACCCGGTGGCCCAGGTGCCGGCGGACCAGGTGCACGGCCCGGGTTCGGTGCACGTCCCGGATTTGGTGGACCACCTCGTCCCGGTGGCTTTGGCGGACCGCGTCCAGGCGGACCCGGCGGAAGCGCACCTCCGACCGGCGAAGCGCCGCGTCCGCAGCGTGCTGCCCCGAGCAGAGGCCGTGGTGGACGGCCACAGTATCCGAAGACGAAAGAAGGCCCAATGAAGGGCTTTGTGCCACCGCCGCGTTACGGCGGGGTGCAATATGGCGGAGAACCGCTGCCAATCACCCGCGAAATCACCGTCACGGAAGGCATCAGCGTTAAGGACCTGGCCGAGAAACTCGATGTTCGCGCCAAGGACCTGATTGCCACCCTCCTGATGAGCGGCATCTTTGTCACCGTGAACCAGTCTCTCGACGCTGAGATGATCAAGGACGTGTCGGCCAAGTTCGGCGCGGCCGCAACTGTCATCAGCTACGAAGAAGAGATCGCCAACCAGGCGATCGAAGAAGTGCTCGAGGCCGAAAACACCGGCGAGCTCGAGGTTCCACGTTCACCAGTCGTCACGGTCATGGGCCACGTGGATCACGGCAAAACTTCGCTGCTCGACGCCATCCGCAAGACAGATGTGGCGGCTGGCGAGGCTGGCGGGATCACGCAGCACATCGGTGCTTACAAGGTCCGTTTTGCCAAGGAAGGTTCGCCGGCATTCGGTCGCGAGATCGTCTTCCTCGATACCCCGGGCCACGAAGCATTTACCCGCATGCGCGCCCGTGGCGCCAAGGTGACAGATATTGTGGTCATCGTGGTATCCGCCGACGATGGCGTCATGCCCCAGACGCTCGAGGCGATCGATCACGCCAAGGCTGCCGGTGTGCCGATCATCGTTGCCATCAACAAGATCGACAAGCCCGAAGCCGATCCGGACCGGGTTCAGAAGCAGCTTGCCGATCGCGGCCTGGTCCCCGACGATTGGGGAGGGGATACCCCCTACGTCAAGGTTTCGGCCAAGAAGCGCATAAACCTCGACGGGTTGCTGGAAATGATCTGCCTGGTTTCGGACGTCAAGGCACCCAAGGCAACACCGGGACGCAAGGCCGTTGGATCGGTCATTGAAGCCAAGCTCGATCGCGGCCGCGGCGCTGTCGCCACCGTACTTGTTCAGGATGGAACTCTGCGCCTGAATGACAGCTACATCGTGGGGAACACATTCGGCAAGGTGCGCGCCATGTTCGACGATCGCGGCCGTGCACTGGAAGAAGCTGGACCTTCGACCCCGGTCGAAGTGCTCGGTCTCGAGTCCATGCCGGATTCGGGCGACACGTTCCTCGTAGTTGCCGATCGCGACAAGGCGAAGGGTATTGCGCAGTACCGCAAGATGAAGGAACGCGAAGCCCAGTTGGCCAAGAGCTCGCGCGTCTCGCTCGAAGGTCTGGCGGAACAGATTCGCACTGCAGGCGTCAAGGATCTGCCGCTCATCATCAAGGGCGATGTGACCGGATCGGTTGAAGTGCTGGCCGATTCGCTCGTCCGCATGTCAACGGAGAAGGTGCGCATCAAGGTCATCCACTCCGGAGTCGGTTCCATCACCGAGAGCGACGTTCTGCTGGCAACTGCCTCAAATACCATCATCATCGGCTTCAACGTGCGGCCCGAACGCAAGGCAGCCGAGTTGGCGCAACAGGAAGGCATCGAGATTCGCCTGCACTCCATCATCTATGAGTTGCAGGACGAAATTCGCCTCGCCATGCTGGGTCTTCTCGATCCAACCTTCAAGGAGAACTACGTTGGCAAGGCGGAAGTCATCAACGTATTCAAGATTCCGAAGGTTGGCACCATTGCCGGATGCCGTGTGCAAGACGGCGTCATTCGCCGCGATGCCGAGGTCAAGGTGATGCGAGGCGAGGAGCAGGTCTTCAAGGGCAAGATCAACTCACTCAAACGCTTTAAGGACGATGCGCGCGAAGTGAGCAACGGTATGGAGTGCGGTATCGGATTGGCCGGCTTCAGCGATCTGAAGGAAGGCGATATCATCGAGGCCTTCTCGACGGAAAAGCTTGCGGCCGACCTGGGTGCGCTTACAACTGCCAAGGCGTAAATCCGCTAAGGTCTCAAACGAGACGGCCCGCTCCTCGCAATGAGGTGCGGGCCGTTCTTCATCCCTGCGGATGAAGTTGGTTCGGAAAGTCCTGCTCCTGCGCTGCGCCTGCCGCGCCTCGGAGCCGTCTGAATTTCTCCGATCCCGCATTCAAGGATCTACACCCCTGGTCAGCCGTTTGATCCGAGGGCCGCCGATGCCCACAGTAGGGCCGAACGATAGAAGCCTACAATCTCCTCTTCGGTCACTCCATTTATCTCAACCAACGCGTCGCAAGTTGCCCAGTCGCCGCGCTCGTGGCACTCAAGCCATCCCAGCAGCGCGCGTTCATGGTTGGCTTTGCCCTTCAGCGCCTCGCGAATCGCATCCCGCAGCGGCAGATCCGGCACCAGGTCCTCCATCGACAGCAGCAGCATGGCTGGGAGCAGGCTGAACATACCGAGCAAATACTGTTCAGACGGGTCCAGCCCACATCGCTCCGAGGCCAGTTCGCAAAACCTCGCGCGCGCAAAGGCCATGCGCAATATCTCCAACGGCTGCTCTCCGTTCAGGTCGGCAGCGATGGCCAGCGTCACAATGCGCCGGAACGTGTTTTCGCCCACCACTACGAGCGCTTCCTGAATGGAATTGATCTCGGTTCGTATCGCGTAAACCGACGAATTGACCAACCTCAGCAGCCGGTAGGTTAGCGAGGGATTGCGCTTCAAGAGCCGGGCCGCCTTATGCAAGTCAACGTCATCGCTCTGCGCCAGTTGCAGAATCTCGAAGTGAACGGCTCGATTAGCGGGAATTTTGCGGTTCTGCATAAGCATTGGGCGGCAGAAGTAGTAGCCCTGAAAGAGTGTGAAACCTTCTTTTCGCGCCTGTTGATACTCCTCCTGCGTTTCCACTTTCTCGGCCAGCATGAAGATCGACCCACGGTCCACGCGCCGGAAAAGCTCCCGCCGTTCCTCCGGCCCGGTCGACGCAAAGTCCACTTTAATGTAGTCGGCCAACTCTAGCAGGGGCTGGAATCTCGGCTCCCACACAAAATCGTCTAAAGCGAAGCGGTAACCTTTGGCCTTTAGGTTGCGGCAGTTTGAAATCAATTCCGGCGTCGGGTCCACCGTCTCCAGAATCTCGAGCACTGTCGTCGTCCCCAGGAGATTTACCAGGTTTTCTGTGAGGACCGCGCCGGTGCAATTCACAAACGCCGGCAAGCCGCCAGTTAGTCTTTCCATCCCAAACATCACAGCATTATCAAGCATGGTGCGGGTGGCTTTTTCGCCATCTCCGCGAAAGGCAACTTCCGGGCCCAGCCTGAAGAGCAGTTCATAGCCATGAACTCGGCCACGCCGGTCCAGAATTGGCTGGCGCGCCACATACCGCAGCCCTTCTGCCCATTCGGTCGAAATCGAGATTGGCATTGGTGAGGCGGGAGCGGACATGGACAACCTTCGTCATCGCCTCCATCGGCATAACGTATTGAAAACTTCAATCGGACGAGATCGGCGTACCTCGGAACGTTCGAGAAGGAGACAGAATCGGGCGAACTGAGGTTGCGGGTCGCCATCGCCGATTTGCCATTTGAGGGAGAAAGCCCGCTTCAACCTTCCTTGCTGAGCCTGGGAATGAGGGTGGAATTAATCCGGCAGCCGTGTAAGAAATGTTCGCTACGGGTGACTACCTCTTGTAGAACCACCCAAGCTCTTATGCCTGCTAATGAGAACATGCGGGACGCTCTGTATAAGGAATCCAAATGGAGCCAGGCTTTGCCTGCTTGAAATGTCTCGCTACTATGCGGCATAAACCGGCCGAGAGGCCAGAAAGCGAATCATCCCGATGCCACTCATCAAACCTATCTGGCGCCTATGCCCGCATGTCCTGTTGAGCAGGTCAAATATTGTGTTTTCCCTGCTTCTTTTGCTTACATTCACCGCAGTGAGCCTGCCGGCACAACAGAAGCCTTCAGTTGCGGGCGACTACACGGGGATGCTGGGGCCATTGCATCTGAAACTGCACCTCAAGGTCGATGCGACCGGGACCATTACCGGAACCCTCGACAGTACGGATCAAGGAGCACTCGGCATTCGATGTGCCGATTTTCATCTGGACACCCAGGCCTTCAGCTTTAGCGTCCCGGATGTACACGGCACCTGGAAGGGCACTGTGACAGCCGTCGGGCTGGAAGGCGCCTGGGATCAGGGGGTTCCGCAGCCGCTGAGTTTCTTGCGCGATACATTTGTGCCTGCGGAAAAGCCATCGCGGGTAGATGGAATCTGGCTGGGCACGCTGCAAGGCGGGGGCCTGAATCTCCGCGTCCAGATTCATGTGAAGAGTGGCAGTAATGGGCAGGAATTCTGCACATTCGACAGCCTCGATCAAGGCGCCATGGGCCTGCAATGCTCCAAGGTGCTGTTCTCAGCTCCCGATTTTTCCTTTGAGGTCCCGATCGTTCAGGGAAGCTGGGCCGGTAAACTCTCCGCGGATGGAACCAGCCTTTCCGGGATCTGGAGTCAGGGCCCCAGGCCTTTGAACTTCATACGCCAATCCGCCGAACTTTCGCCTGCACCAGTTCCTGCCGCGACTTATGTCCCTGCTATGGCGCCGGTATTAGCAACTGACTTGCAAGCAGTCATGGACAGGGACCTGGCCGAGGCGCTCAAGAGCGGCCAACTCGCGCCGTCAACCGGCGCCGGGATCTCCATTGCCGTTGTTGAGCACGGAGTTCGGCGAGTATTCAGTTATGGCGCGGCTAAACCCGATTCGATATTTGAGATTGGTTCCATCACGAAGACTTTTACAGGATTAATCCTTTCGCAGTTAGTTGAACAGGGCAAAGTGAAGTTGGATGAGCCGGTGCGCGAGCTATTGCCGCCGGGGACTGTGAGCAAACCGGCCGAAGACGAGATCACGCTGTTGGATCTGGCTACGCAACACTCCGGGCTTCCGCCCATGCCGGATAACTTCAAGCCCGTCGACATGAGCAATCCCTACGCCGACTACACAACAACCAACCTCTACGCCTTCCTTGCAAAGCAGACTGTGGCCAAGCCTGCCAAGACAGGATTCGTTTACAGCAACCTGGGCTTCGGCCTGCTTGGGCAGGCACTCGCGAATCGCTCCGGCCTGACGTATCCGGATCTATTGAAAGAAGAGGTTACGGGTCCGCTTGGCCTCAGAGACACCACTGTCTCTCTATCGGCGGAACAGCAAGCCCGCTTTCTTACCGGTCATGACAGCGAACATCATCCGGCTCATGCATGGGATCTGGATGCGCTGGCGGGTGCCGGGGCCATCCGATCGACCGCCGGCGATATACTCACCTACCTTGAGGCCAACCTTCAACCTGATGAACTCAAAATGGCTGGCCAGTCAGGCGCCACGCTCGCTGCCGCTCTAAAGCAGCAGCACGAGTTGCGCGCCGATGTGAGTCCGGGGATGCGGATTGCCCTAGCCTGGCTGTTTGAGACTGAGTCCGGCAATTACTGGCATAACGGCGCTACTGGTGGCTACAGCGCGTACGCCTTCTTCAATCCCAAGGGCGACTATGCCGCCGTGGTGTTGCTGAACACCGCAATCGGCAACAACGGCAGCTTTGCCGACCGCGTGGGCCAACACATCAGTCAGAGACTTGCGGGGAAAGCTGCCATCTCGCTCGCCAACTGATTCGCGCTTTCTTCAGAGAATCTGGAAGTTCAATTTCGATGAACCCGCAGTCCATGGACAAACAGTTGTCCATGGGCTGCGGGTTCTTGTATTTGAGCCTAAAGTGCTGCGCGGGGCGCATCCAGATGAATCCCTTTGGGTATCCCTGCAGTTCGACCATCCGTTGCGGGAAGAATTGTCCATATTTTTATAATCCACGCGGTACCGCAGGCGTTTTTCTTATTAAGTGCTTGAAAACAAATGATCGATAAAAATACTTTGACAAACGTATTTGTTTCAGGTTAAAGTGGTGATGGTCACACATGACCATTGGAGATAATTCATGCGCCGTATTCTTGTAGCCAGCTTACTGCTCTCCCCCGTGCTGTTTACCGCATCAGCAGTCGCAAGCCAGCCCGCGACCGACGCTGCTCCCTCAACCCAGGTTCGCCGCGTGAGCACCGGCGTAGTTGCTCCCCAACTGCTCAAGTCCACCAACGTCGATATTCCCACCGATGCCTTCGATGCGATGCTTCCACCCAATGCCGAAGTTGGGCTGAAGGTAGACATCGATGAACAGGGTAATGCCCGCGACATCCAGGTGATCAAGCCCGTGAACTCCGATCTGGACGCCCGCGTGGTTGCTGCTGTCAGCAAGTTCCGCTTTGCCCCAGCCACGCTCGACAACCAGGCCATCTCCGCCACCATTGACCTGAACATCGTGGTCAAGCACTAACATCCCCCAGCAACCAGTCTGGTGTCCCAGAAGTTCATTGAAGAACAAATGCAGATCCTTCGACTCACCACCCGCGAACTCCACCCCACAGACGAAGACCTGTCTGCGGGGACCCCGGGTTTGCTCAGGATGACAGTTCATTTTGTGTGATGGACGTTAGAGACGGGGCACTAGACTTCCCTCCCCCAACCCATCTTTCCTTAATTAACACAATTGATCCTCTATCCTGGCGATGAAATGTCGTCCGGGATAGAGGGTCTTTTGCGTGCGTAGGATTGGATAAACCCCCTTATTTCTGCATCGGCGTTGATGACACCCACACAGGCGTGGCAACCGCGCGGTGTGGCATGAGCGTCCTAGCAAGGGTACTAGTGACCCAAGGAGGGATCAATATGGCTTTAAATTTGAAGGGCAAGAAAATCGCAATACTGGCGACGGACGGATTCGAACAGGCAGAACTGCTTGAACCGCGCAAAGCTCTGGACGATGCAGGCGCGGAGACAGAGGTGATTGCACCGAAGAGTGGAAAGATCAAGGGATGGGACAGCAAGAACTGGGGCGAAGAGGTGAAGGTGGATACAACGCTGGAAGACGCTAACCCCAACGACTATGATGGCCTGGTCTTGCCGGGTGGTGTCATGAATCCCGACCATCTGCGCATGGATCCGAGCGCAGTGAATTTTGTGCGGAAGTTCATTGCAACGGGGAGAACCGTGGGCGCAATTTGCCATGGATCGTGGACGCTGCTGGAGACCGGTGCACTGAGAGGAAGGACCGTTACCTCATGGCCGTCGCTGAAGACCGACCTGAAGAATGCCGGCGCGAACTGGGTAGATGGCGAGGTGGTTATTGACGGCCAATTCGTAACCAGCCGCAAGCCATCTGACATCCCGGCATTCAGCAAGGCACTGATCGAAGCGGTGGAACAGGGACCGCGGCGCGCGGCCGCGTGAGGCCGGTTTAAAGCGGATATCGCTCTCGTTGGATGCACTCCTTTGCAACGAGGCGACTCAAGGCAACTGCGTCGGCCGGCGTGAAACGGGCCAGCCGGCGCAGAATGGCCAATTGAGTACGAAGCAGATCGCCTTCGCCACATGCAGCAAGCACGCGGCGCGCGGCCTGCTCAGACACAGCCATAGTCTCATCGGCTAGCAGTCCTGTCATTGCAGCGGAAACCGCTACCGAGCTAGTTGAAACCATCTTGCGGGCTCGAAGTAGCGCGGATTCCAGAGCGAAGACCTGCACGATGATGTCGGCCAGGTCGGCCATCACTTCCTGTTGATCCTGCAGTGATGTCATAAAGCGCTGACTAGCGACGCCGGAGGTAAACAGCGCGATTTTCTTCGCCGCCGCCAGCACTTCAGCCTCGCGCGCCAGCGGCTC
>Ga0302319_10019240_pt1 | contig 12414 bp, 12 predicted proteins | sample Bog_T0_2_FD_203319 | JGI IMG/M metagenome (GOLD analysis project Ga0302319, IMG submission 203319) | Peat permafrost microbial communities from Stordalen Mire near Abisko, Sweden - Bog_T0_2 | ecosystem: Environmental > Terrestrial > Soil > Wetlands > Peat | place: Sweden: Abisko, Stordalen Mire... | reverse complement strand
GCTACGCGCCGCCTGCCTTCGACAAAGGACATCTGGCGCTGGCGCGCGCAAAATGGCAAAAGGGCGCGAATTGCAATTTCAGGAGACTCCGCCATGTCCGCGACCGCGCCTTTCGCCGACGTTTTTTCGCCCGCGACCGAGGAAAACTGGCGCCAGCGCGTTGAGGCGGCCCTCAAGGGCGGGTCCCCGCAAAAGCTGGTCACCAGGACTTACGACGGTTTCGACATTCAGCCGCTTTACGCCCGCGCCGCCGGAAAACCCCGCGCCTTCCGCGCCGAAAATGAATGGGCTGTCACCGCCCGCGTGGATCATCCCGAAGCCGAGGCGGCCAACGCCTCCGCTCTCACCGATCTCGAAAACGGCGCCAATGGCTTGCACATCGCCTTCGCCGGTTCGGTCGGCGCTTACGGTTTCGGCCTGAAGGACGCCGCCCTCGCCCGCGCGCTGAACTCTGTGCATCTCGACGCCGGCCTGGCGCTGGTGTTCGACCTGCCGTCCAATGCCGAGCCTTTTGTCGCCGCCTGGCTCGATCTGGTTGCCGCGCGGGGCTATGACGCTAAAAAAATCGACGTTTCCTTCGGCTTGGACCCCATCGGCGCAGGCGTTGCGCGCGGCGAGGTCGTGGACTGGGCGGAAGCCGGGCCAAAGCTGGCGCAACAGGCCGCGCTGCTGCTGTCCAAAGGATTCGATCGGGGCCTTGTGGCGGCGGATGGCCGCGTCGTCCATGCGGCCGGTGGTTCGCCTGCGCAGGAACTGGCCTTCGCACTGGCCAGCGGCGTTGCCTCTCTTCGCGCATTGGAAGCGGGCGGCCTCAGCCTCGACGTCGCGCGTAAAATGATCGACTTCCGGCTGGCCGCCGACGCCGACGAGTTTTTGACGCTGGCCAAATTCCGCGCCCTGCGCCGGCTTTGGGCGGCCATCGAGCGCGCCTGCGGCCTCGATCCGCAGCCGGTGCGCGTGCATGGCGAAACCGCTTGGCGCATGATGACGCGCCGCGACCCGTGGGTGAACATTTTGCGCCAGACCGTGGCGGTGTTTTCGGCCGGACTCGGCGGCGCCGATTCCATCTGCGTCCTGCCCTTCACCCAGGCGCTCGGCCTGCCGGACGCCTTCGCGCGCCGCGTCGCCCGCAACACCCAGCTCGTGCTGCTGGAAGAATCCAATCTCGGCAAGGTGGCGGATCCGGCGGCCGGATCGGGTGGCGTCGAGGCGCTGACCGACGCGCTGGTCGAGCGCGGCTATGCCTTGTTTCAGGACATCGAAAAGGCTGGCGGCCTGACGAAGGCGCTGGAAAGCGGCGCCTTTCAGGCGGAAGTAGCCAAGGTCGCCGACGAACGCGCGAAAAACGTCGCCCGCCGCAAGGAGCCGCTCACCGGCGCCAGCGAATTTCCCGACATCCATGAAAAGCCGGTCAGCGTGCTCCTGCCCGCCCCGGCTGCGGAAAAGCTCTCCGCCAAGGCGCTGGCGCCGCATCGCATCGCTGAAGCTTTTGAAGCCTTGCGCGATCGGGCCGAGGCGGCGGACAAACGCCCGACCATTTTCCTGGCCAATCTCGGCCCGATCGCGGCTTTTACCGCGCGAGCGACTTTCGCCAAGAATTTCTTCGAGGCTGGCGGCGTCGAGGCGCTCGGCAATGACGGTTTTGCCGACACGGCGGCGCTGGCCGCCGGTTTCTCGGCCAGCGGCGCCAAGCTCGCGGTGCTTTGCTCCTCCGACGCCCTTTATGGCGAACAGGGGCTTGCGGCGGCCAAGGCGCTCGCCGGGGCCGGCGCGCATCTCTATCTGGCGGGTCGTCCGGGCGATCTGGAGGCGCAATGGCGCGAGGCGGGCGTGCGCGACTTCGTCTTTGTCGGCAGCGATTTGCTGGCGCAGTTGAGCCAAGCCCTGCAGGCGGCGTGATCTTTTCGCTGCACTGCGAAAAAATCGACACGAGAGGGCCGGTCGCGCTTTGCAAAGTGGCGGAATCGTGGCAGCGAAGGGAAAGCCAACGCCGCGTCCACGTAGCCTTTTTAAGGAGCCTTTGCCTTGCGCCCCGGTCCAATTCTCGCCGCCCTTATCCTGTCCTCTTTATCTCCCCTCGCGGCGCATGCCTTCGGCGCGTCGCATGACGGCCGCTGGCAGGTGGAACTCGAAACCACCGTCGGCAATTGTGCGAAAAGCGGCGTCGCCATCTTGACCGTCAGGGGCGGCCAACTCGCCGCGATCGACACGTCCGGCGTTTCGCCCTGGGGCTATATTGACGAGAGCAATACCTTCGTCGGCCATTTCAACGCCGGCTCGAAAATGCTGCGCGCCAATGGCGACGTCAAAGGCAACTCCGCCTCCGGCCCCTGGTCGTCGCAAACCGACTATTGCGGCGGCCGCTGGACCGCACATAAGATCGATTGAAATCCATACCCGTGGAGGGGCATGACCCAAAGATCCGCTGAAGACGGCGCCAAAGGCGCGGCCGAAAACGGCGACTCCGACGAGGAGCCGCATTTCGACCTCTCCTTCGTCGGGCCGCCCGGCCAGTTGCAGCGCGTGTCAAGGCTGGTGCGGCGGATGGTCGCCCCGAATCCCGGTCCCTTCACCTTCACCGGCACCTGCGTCTATGTCGTCGGCGAGGGTGAAGTCGCGGTCATTGACCCCGGCCCGGACGATCCCGCCCATGTTTCGGCCCTGCTCGCCGCCTTGTCCGGCGAGAAAATTACAAAAATTCTCGCCACCCACACCCACCGCGACCATTCTCCCGCCGCCCGCCGACTGCAAGAGGCGACGGGCGCGGAGATCATCGGCTGCGCCCCCTATTTTCCCGCGCGCGAGCTTGCCTTGGGAGAAACCAACAAGCTCGACGCCGCCAATGATCTCGACCATAGCCCCGACCGCCTGATGGCCGATGGCGACATTTTGGGCGGGTCCGGTTTCACGCTGCGCGCGGTGGCGACGCCCGGCCACACCATGAACCATGTGTGTTTCGAACTGGCCGAGGAAAAGGCGCTGTTCACCGGCGACCACATCATGGGCTGGTCCACCACCATCGTCGCGCCGCCGGACGGCGCCATGCGGCCCTTTCTCAACTCGCTGGAAAAGCTGCGCGGTTTCGACCATGCGCTCTATTGGCCGGGCCATGGCGGCCCCGTCACCCAGCCGCAACGATTTCTCCGCGCCTTGCTGCATCATCGGCGCGCGCGGGAGATGTCCATTCTCGGCGCGCTGGAGGCTGGTCCGCTCAGCGTCCAGAAAATCGTCGAGAAAGTCTATGAAAAGCTCGACCCGCGCCTGAAGAACGCCGCCGCGCTCACGACGCTGGCCCATCTCGAGGACCTTGCCGCCAGGGGTTTCGTGACGACGGAAAACGCGCCGCAACTGAGCAGCATTTTTGCGCTGGCGTGATTCTGAATATTGAGGTTAAACATGAGTTTGCCGATGAAAAAAAATACTATGCTGGTGATGACGCTCGGTTGCTTGACTTGTCTGTTGGTCAACCTTGCGCAAGCGGAGCCGGCGATCCCGAGCTTTTACGAGGCCGTCGGCAAGCTCAAGCCGGAAGGGACGCTGGGGCAGATCGTCAGTCAGGAAGCGATAGCGACGTCGGTCGCCGGAGCGCAAGCCTGGCGCATCGCCTATATTTCGTCGGACATCGCAGGCCGAAAGACTCTCGCGACGGGATTGGTCGTGGCGCCGGTGGGCGCGACGCCGGCCGAGGGCCGGCCGATCATGGCCTGGGCGCATGGCACGACCGGTTCGGCGCAAAACTGCGGACCCTCGCAAATCGAGAACCCGGCGAAAGACCTCAATGAATATTTCCTGCTGAATGGCGATTCCTGGACGGATTACGGCCTGCCGAGCCTCGAGGCTTTCATCCAGGAAGGCTACGTTGTCGTCGCCAGCGACTATCAGGGGCTGGGCGGCGGCGGCAAGCATCAATACGCGGTCGCCGCCACGCAGGCGCGCGATGTCATCGACTCAATTCGCGCCGTCAGTTCGATGAAGGCGGCCGGCGCCGGCAAGAAGGCGATCGTCTATGGCTGGTCGCAAGGCGGCGGCGCGACGCTCGCCGCCGCGAGCCTGCCTGATTATATCGGACAGCAGGGTACGGCCTCGGACAGTATCGAACTGGTCGGCTTTATCGGTCTGGCGCCTTTCGACACCGCCGTCCTGGCTGCCGGAAAGGCCTCAAATCAGGCGGCCACCGACAAGGCGATGGCCGAACTGACCTCCAGCTTTTCCGACAATGTCTTCGATTTCACCCATTTCGCCATGAACATCTGGGGCACGCAGTCGGCCCATCCAGATCTCAGCCTGACGGATATTTTCACCGACGACGGCGCCAAGGTCGTGGATCGGGTTTTTTCCAACAAGTGCATGCATGCGGCGGCGGACACGCTCAACTATGCCTATTCTGCGCAATTCAAGAATTTGCTGAATTTGCAGCCGAAAAACACCATGGCCTGGATCGAGGCTTTGGTGCAAGGCAGCGTTGAGCCTGTAAAGCCAGTCGCGCCTGTGGTGATTTACTGGGGGACCAAGGACGTTGTAGTGGCGCCGGTGATGGGCAAGTTGTACCAGAACCAGATGTGCAAGCTGGGCGGCAATGTCGAACGGGTGCAATTGCCGGGCGAGCAGACGCATTTTTCGACGCCGGGCGCGGCGGCGCCGCTTTATCTGCCTTGGGCGAAGGAACGCTTTGCCGGCAAGCAGGCGGCGAACCTCTGCCCGGCTGACTAATGCGCGGGGGCGTTACGCATTACTCCGCATCGTCCTTTTCCTCGACGATATCGCCAAATTGGCCGATCATCTCCGCGCCGGCGCCGAGGTCGGTGGGCAGATAGCGCGTGACGACCCTCACGTCGATCCGCGTCTCCTCATCGACCGTCCTGATGCGGATGCTGACGAGTCTCGGAATGCCGAGCGCCGTCGAACGGGCCAGCGCCTCGATATGGCCATCCGGCCGTCGGGGACCGCCCGGATGGACTTCTTCCAGAATTTTCCATTTTAATTGCGTCACCGCCTCGCGCGCCGCCTTGAACGCCTCCTCCGGCTCCATGTCGAGAATGATTGTCTTCACGTCGGGAGTGGCTGTCTCCTGTTCCAGCCGGCCTTCCGGGGTCAGCGGCGGCGGCGTCCAGCCGCCCCGGGCGGCGAGAACGTCCGGCACTGTCGAAAATGCCGGCGGATCGTCGGTATCGGTGGAAATATCGGCAAGCCAGGCTGTCTTGCCGGCGGAAAGCGCCAGCCAGGCGGGATAAGGCGCCAGCAGCGCCACCAGCAATAGGGCGGCGACAAGTTGCGGCACGCCGCGCCGCCCCCACACCCAGATCGAAGCGGCGGCGCCGGCGACCAGGACAAGCGCGAGCGCCGCGACCGTGAGAGCCAGCAGGAAGATGAACAGGCCGAGGCCGGGATCGGGGACAGCGTTGGGACGCAAGGTGAGCGCCGCGAAGAAACGCGCCATCACACCATGCGCATGGGCGGCGGCCAGCGCCACGAGCGCCAGCAGCAACGAAATCTTCGCCAGCCTTTTCGCCCAGATCGCCAGACGCGACACCGGCTCATCGAAAGTCAGACGCCGCAGGGCGCTTCCGGTCATTCGCTCGTCCCGCCGTGTTGCAAAAATCCCGCGTTGATTTTGGTAGCCCGGCGCGGGACGCGAGACAAGGCGCCCGCGCCGATTTGGCCTTTTGCGCGTTTAGTGTGTAAAAACGGCTTCCTTCGAGAATGCGGACCATCATGTCATTCAATACATTCGGACATCTTTTCCGCGTCACCACCTTTGGCGAAAGCCACGGACCCGCTCTCGGATGCGTGGTCGATGGCTGTCCGGCGCGGATTCCGCTGGAGGCGGCGGAAATTCAGGCTTTTCTCGACCTGCGCCGCCCTGGCCAATCGCGCTTCACCACACAGCGGCAAGAGCCCGACGCGGTGAAAATCCTGTCCGGCGTCATGGTGGACGACAAGACCGGCGCGCAGCTCACCACCGGGACGCCGATCGCGCTGCTGATCGAAAATACCGACCAGCGCTCCAAGGACTATGGCGAGATCAAAGACGCTTATCGTCCCGGCCACGCCGATTACGTCTATGACGCCAAATACGGCATCCGCGATTATCGCGGCGGCGGGCGCTCTTCCGCGCGCGAGACTGCGGCGCGGGTCGCGGCCGGCGCGGTCGCGCGAAAAATCATCCCGGGGGTGAAAATTCGCGCCGCGATGATCCAGGTCGGGCCGCACAAGATCGATCGCGCGCGCTGGGACTGGGATGAGGTTTCGCGCAACAGCCTGTTTTGTCCCGACGCCCAGGCGGCGGTTCTTTGGGCCGATTATCTCGACGAGATCCGCAAAAAGGGCTCGTCGATCGGCGCCGTGCTGGAAGTGGTCGCGGAGGGCGCGCCCGCCGGTTGGGGCGCTCCCGTCTACGGCAAACTCGACGCCGATCTCGCGGCGGCGCTGATGTCGATCAACGCGGTCAAGGGCGTGGAAATCGGCGATGGCTTTGCTACCGCGGAACTGACCGGCGAGCAAAACGCCGATGAAATGCGCGCCGGAAATGACGGGCCGGTTTTTCTAGCCAATCACGCGGGCGGGATATTGGGCGGCATCTCCACCGGGCAGCCGATTGTGGCGCGTTTCGCGGTCAAGCCGACGTCGTCGATCCTGACGCCGCGCCTGTCGGTAGATCGCACCGGCGCGGAAGTGGAGTTGCGGACCAAAGGCCGTCACGATCCATGCGTCGGCGTGCGCGCCGCGCCCATCGCCGAAGCCATGGTGGCCTGCGTCCTCGCCGACCATTTTTTACGCCATCGCGGCCAGCAAGGCGAAAGCGCCCGCTGGCCGTTTGAGCGATAGGTTAAGCGTGGGTTAACGGACTGCCTCGGGCGGTTGCGCCGGATCGGGATTTCCGGTCCGGAGCAGGGACAGAACCGGCACGAATCAGCTTTTGGCCTCTGTGCCGGTTTGTTCACCCCAACTAGGCTGCAGCCGTGGCCCGCATCGCGTTATTGCGCTTGGCGATCTTCTCGGTGGGAATCTCCACATCGATCTCCAGTGTGGAGATGGAGCCTTCCTGCCCCATCTTGATCTTCACCGCCTCTGGCGCGATTTCGACATGCTTGGCGATTGTCGCCAGGATCTCGTCCCGCAGCATGGCGATCAGATTGGCTGGCCCCAGCGTGACGCGTTCATGCGCCAGCAGGATTTGCAAACGTTCCCGCGCGACCGGCGCCGTGCCCCGCGACTTGAAAAGGGAGAAAAGATTCATGCCGCCCTCCGGCCGAGAATACGGTTGAACAGGGACTTTTTCTCACCGGGAACGACCATCGGCACGGCTTCGCCCACGAGGCGGCGCGCGGCGTCCTCATAGGAGCGGCTCGCCTGACTAGTCGATCCATTCATCGTGATGGGAGCGCCGAGATTGGAGGCGCGGAGGATGTCCTCGCTTTCCGGAATGATCCCGAGCAGTGGAATGGAGAGAATGTCGAGCACGTCGGCGACGCTGAGCATTTCGCCCCGGCTCGCGCGCGCGGCGTCGAAGCGGGTCAGCAGCAGCTGCTTGTCCATGCGCTGACCTTGTTCAGCGCGCAGCGTTTTCGAATCCAGCAAGCCAATGATGCGATCCGAATCGCGAACCGACGACACTTCCGGGTTGGTCACCACAATGGCCTCGTCGGCGAAGCGCATCGCCAGCAAGGCGCCGCGTTCAATTCCTGCCGGGCTGTCGCAGAGGATAAAGTCGAACATGCCGCGCAATTCCTCGACGACTCTCTTCACGCCCTCTTCCGTGAGCGCGTCCTTGTCACGGGTTTGCGACGCCGCCAGCAGGCTCAGCGTGTCGATGCGCTTGTCGCGGATCAACGCCTGGGGAAGCTTGGCGTCGCCTTGGGCGACGTTGATGAGGTCATAAACAACGCGGCGCTCCGCGCCCATCACCAGATCGAGATTACGAAGCCCGACATCGAAATCGACCACACACACCCGCTTGCCGCTCTTGGCCAGCGCCGCCCCTATCGAAGCCGTCGAGGTTGTTTTTCCCACGCCGCCTTTGCCTGACGTCACTACAACGACCTTGCTCATCGCACTCCCCCTTTAATTCAAAATCCGGATTTTCATTTCGCCTTCGACCAGGCGGACCTCGATGCTTTTGCCCTCGGTCTTTGGATCCATTTCCTCGGCGGTCACATAACCGCCGCCGAGGCAAAGCAGTTCAGCCCGCGCTTCGGTGCAGAAGATTCGCGCATCCCCCGCGCCGGAAACGCCGGCGATGACGCGGCCCTGAATCGCTCCATAAACATGCACCGATCCGCCGGCGATGATCTCGGCGCCTGACGCGACGCGCCCGACGATGGTGATATCGCCCTCGAGATTGGAGATCGATTGCCCCGAGCGCACGGGCGCATCGATGACCAGATTGCGGCCGCTTGGCGCTTTCGGTCGTTCCGCTGTCGGTTGTTCCGCTGTCGGAGCCTTGTTTTCAGCGGGTGCTTCCGCCGACGCCGGATTGACGGGCGTTCCTCCCGTCACATTGGGCGGAAGATGCGGGCCAACCAAGGAGCGGCTGGCGCCTTCCACGCCCATCACGCGGATATGGCGGCGCGCCAGTTCGCTCAACAGGCTGCGATAATCCTTCAGGGGAATATCGACATCGGCCATGTCCAGGATGATCGGCTTGTTGGCGAAGAAATTCGGCGACTTGGCCAACCAGCCATCAAGCGTCTCAAGCCAATCGACCAAGGGCTCAGCTGGCTGCAGGACGAACGCGATCAGCGAATGAGTTCGTAGCTTCAGCGTGGCGGGAGCGCGCACATGGGCGTTCATCGATGCAATCCTTCGGGTTTCGTTAACCATGTACGGGAATGGTTTACGAAGCGTTAAAGATGCCGATGACTTGTCTCAAATCGGGAAAAACATGCGTGAACGGATTGCGGCAAAGGGGCGCCGCGACGCCGACTTGATCACGCCAGATCGAGAAAATGACGGCCTTGCCGGTCTTCGACTTCGATGATCCAGAGATCGGAATCGAAGGAGATTTCGCGCATGAGTCTGGCTTCGATCTTGTCGTTTTCCAGAAAGTCCTCGCGGTGCGCGCGCGCGAACAGCCGGTCGAAGCCATCGCGCGCCTCGCTCTGGGGGGCGGGCGAATAGAGCGCGGAAAAGCCGTCGAGTCGGTCGATCCTGACGATCACCGCTCCCGATTCCGGCGAACCGCGCCGGCGCAGATAGGCGGCGACATTTTCCGTCGCGCAGCGGCGCAGATAGGCGGCGACCCAGATGTCCGAGCGAAGCCGCGTCAAGGCATGCTCTTCTTCATTGGACGTGCAAGCCGGAGCGCGCCGACAGCAAATGCCGGGTCTGCGCGGTCAATTCGCCCGTGACCGGCAGATTGTTCTTTTGCTGGAAGGTTTCGATGGCCTTGCGCGTCGCCACGTCATAACGACCGTCCGGATTGATCAAAAGCCCGACTTTCTCCAAGGCGCGCTGCGTCGTCAGCATCGATTGCGCCGGGGCGGGAGCGGCGGCGGCGGCCGCGTGAGCGGGCTTTTTGGCGATGCTGGGGGTCGTTTTTCCGATGCCGATCAGCGAGCCGATCGCGTCGTGTTTTTTAGGAACCGGGGCGGTCGCAGGCTTGGCGTAAACCGGCGCGATGACGGATTTGGCGTGAACTGGCGCGACGACGGTCTTGGCGACGGTCTTGGCGACGGTCTTGGCGGCGGGCGCTGCGGCGGCGAGCGAAGCCGAGTCGCCTTCGGGCGCGGCGCTGGGCGCTGCTTCGGGCGCGACCTCTCGCGCCGCTGTCGACGGCGACGGCGCAAAGGCGGCGTCGGTCGCCGAGGCCGGCGCGGGCGTCCTGCTCGGCAGTTTTTCCCCGAGCAAGAAGTCGAGATGGGCCGGACGCGGCGGCGGCTTGGGCGTTTCGATCTTAAAAGTAGCGCCGAACAAGGGCGCCGGGTGGCGTCCATGCTGCAGATACATGGCGTTGACGGCGACCGCCGCCAGTAGGCCGATCAGCGCCACCACCGCCAGAAATGGCGTGCCGAAGCGTCGCAGCGCGGCCAGACGCGCCAGCGCGGACGGCTTCTTCTTGCCCTTGCCGCGTTTCGGCGCAGCGCTTCTGGGGCGGCGCGGTTCGGCGGCGACGAAATCGAAATCGGAGGCGGCGGCTATCTCACGCAATTTTCTTCACCTGAAAATGGGGATGGAATTCCGTCGGGACGGGGCGACCGCGCCGAGGCAGGGTTTCGATTTTCGCCGGCTTCGCGGCTGTTTTGCCAATGCGGCGGCCATCCATAGGCAGGCGCACCGCTACGCGCGCGCCCTCCCCCGGCGCGCTTTCAAAGCTGATGGAGCCGCCCTGCAGCCCGACAAGTCCGCGCACGATCGAAAGGCCGAGGCCCGCGCCTTCGTAAGGACGATCATAGGTCGATTTGACCTGGAAGAAGGGATCGCCGAGCCGCGACAAATCCTTTTGCGTCACGCCTATGCCGGTATCGGAAACTGCGATTTCGACAAAAGGCCCATCGGCGCTCACCGTGACGGTGACCTTGCCGCCTTCGGGCGTGAATTTCAGCGCGTTGGAAATCAGGTTCAGCAGGATCTGCTTGCAGGCGCGCTTGTCGGCGAAAATATCCTCAAGCCGCGGCGGACAGGCGCGGCTCAGCGCGATCTTCTTGGCCTCCGCCTTCAGTTTGACCACATCGCAGCAGAAGTCGATGAGCCACGCCAGATCGAAAGGCTCGGGCTCGATTTCGAAATGGCCGGCCTCGATCTTCGACATGTCGAGGATGGTGTTGACCAGACCGAGCAGATGCTGGCCCGAGGCGTTGATGATATCGGCGTATTCACGCTGCCGCGCCGGGTCTTTGGGCGCGATGTCCGGATTGCCGAGGATTTCCGAAAATCCGATGATGGCGTTGAGCGGCGTGCGCAATTCATGACTGACATTGGCGAGCAACCGGTCCTTGCAAAGGCCGATTTTTTCGCCCGCCTCCTGCGCCGCAAGGCTTTCCGCCTGCGCTTCCTTCATCGCCGTCAGATCGCGCAGCGAGGCCAGCACACCGCCCGCTTGCGAGTGATGCGCGCGCAGTTCGACCCAGATGAAATGCGGCGGCGCCGGATCCCTGCCCTGTCCTTCCGGACCGGCGCGCAGGCGAAACTCGACAAAGGCCGGGACCTCGCTTCTCGCCGTGTCGGCGATGCATTTCAGGACGTGGGGCCGGTCGCTCACCAATATGCGCTCGAACAAGCCGCGGCCGAGCAGGGATTCTGCAGGACAGCCAAAGCTTTCCTGAGGCCGGGTCACGACCTCGATCACGCGACCGCCGGCGTCGGTCCGCAGCACGACGTCGGAAATGGTTGCGGTCAATTCGTGGAGGGAGGTTTCGTCTTGGCGGGCCGCGCGGTCGCGCAATTCTCCCACGCGCGCGCTCCACACCGCCAGCAGCGCGCCATAGACCATCGCCGCCGACAGGATCGCGCCGTCGAGCGGCGCGAGCGAATTGGCTGTCGGTTGCAGGAAGCCGAGGGAGGTCGCCAGCACAAGGACGGCGACGGCGGCGAGCGCAAAGCCCGCGCCGCCAAACACCACGCGTTTGGCGACGCCTGCGGCCGCGCCCGACGCCGCCTCCAGCAGCGCCAGCAGGAAACAGGCGGCCGCGCCGACGCCGAGCGCGCCATGGACGCAGGTCAGGGTTACGCCGAGCAGAATCATCGCGCCGATGCAGATCGTCTGCGCACTTTCAAGGCGGCCAGACCGGCGCAGGATGGTGACGCCGGTCAGCGGCATGAGCAGCAAGGCGAAGGTCAGCGCGTCGTAAAAACGCGGCGCGCCGCGCGCCAGCAGAAAGACCGGTGCCAGAGCCATGACCGGCAGCGTCAGGGCCAGACGCAGCCGGATGAATTGGGCGATGATCGTCTGGTTCATATTTTCCTGTCGCGTCCGCTCGCCCTCGCCAAAGCTCTCCGCCGAGCTTTCGCTCGAATGGACAAAGGCTTCGCTGGAGAAAGCTTTTGCGCGCGACATGGACCGACTCAGTCAAGCGACGCTGCGAGGGCTGCGTCGACCGGGACTCACTTTGCGCGCCTCACGTTAAGTGAACGCTAAATGGCGGAAACGCGGCGCCGAACGCACAGCCCGATTGCGCGATATGGTTTAGGCTTGGTTTCCAAATTCTTGTCTGAAGATTAACAAAGCTTTGTGGCCGAGCCCGGCATTTGAGCGATGATCTTGATTAAATATCGATATGTCGCTGCTAGTTTGAGCGGAATGTCGTGAAAGGCTTGGGTCATGTTTACTCTGTTTCGATGCCTGTTCTGGCTCGGACTCGTGTTCAGCCATATTGCCGCTCAGGAAGGCGCGGACGCTGCCGCGCTGCTCCGTCAGGCCGCGTTCGCGGCGAGCCATCAGGCCTCCAGCCTCGGCCAGAACGCGATCGACGCCGCCGG
>Ga0302319_10019237_pt1 | contig 12415 bp, 9 predicted proteins | sample Bog_T0_2_FD_203319 | JGI IMG/M metagenome (GOLD analysis project Ga0302319, IMG submission 203319) | Peat permafrost microbial communities from Stordalen Mire near Abisko, Sweden - Bog_T0_2 | ecosystem: Environmental > Terrestrial > Soil > Wetlands > Peat | place: Sweden: Abisko, Stordalen Mire... | reverse complement strand
CTGTTGGCTTTGCTTGTCTGCTCAGCACAGCAACCGCAGCTTACAGGAATGGGGCGCCCTTTTATAATGCGTGGCCCCGGTCTCTAACCACAACGAGGGTGCCCCCTGTCCCTCGCTTTTGGGGACCGGGGAAGGTGGCCGACAGGTGGCCCGGTCATCGGATCATCATGAGCCATAAAAAGCCGGGTGCCCCATCCTTTCCGCTTTTTCCGCGGAAAGGGTGGGAATCCACACCCCTCAACCGCCCGCGCCTGCGCCCTATTCAGCCGGCGTCTCGTTCGAGCTGAATCGGAGGTTCTCTAAAGGCTGTTTTGCGGAGAATTATTCTCCCTTGACGCACACTACCAATAGAGCGGATTCTTGATGCCTCTCGAAAGCGGACCATGCGAACCGTCAGAAACATCACCGTAGCCGTCGAACCCGAACTCTACCGCCGTGACCGCGCCGCTGCTTCGCCCCGTACGCCAGTAAACCCCACTAAGCCCATTTCCCTTCAGCAACTTGCCGGGAAGGAATCGGTGCCCGTACAGAATAAGTATTTCCGTATTATTACCCTTAAATATATCATTCAAAATGCGTTACGCGCCATTCCGCAAATCGCTATTTCAGCCGCTGTACCTCAGTAAAAAACGGTCGCTGTAAAGGTCGCCGGGTGCCCCATCCTTTCGCGTCCTTGGCGAATGGGTGGGAGACCACGAACCTCGACTCACCAGCCGAACGCCGCCAGCCCCTCCGCAGTTGGTCAGCTAGCCAGCGCCTCCACCGCCGCATCGCAAACGAGCCTCACCGCCTGACGCTAGACCCCTTAAACGCGCCTCGGGGAGAGAAAGGGCTCTTTCGCTGCGTTCCAGCGCCCCCTCTCCCCCCGAAATCCATACTTCTGATCGTCTACTGGATACCGTCACTCCGCCCTAACTGTCTGCTTTCACTTCGCCCATGACAGGCGCGGAACCGTGTGCGCGCGGAAAGAAGGACAAGTTTATGCGAACGTTGCTGCCGACGGCTTGTTCCTTCGAACCAGCGGAGCAAGCAAACCCAGCAGGCCGCTGCCCAGCAGCAACAGAGAACCCGGCTCTGGCGTGGGCGAGGTACTCAATATGACCGTCTGTCCGCTGCCTTCGCCGAAAGGGGTTGGCAAATACAGAACCTCAGTGTTGTTCGCATCCCCGGCTCCGTAGACAAGTCCCGCGCCGGGAAGAACACCATCGCTCCACAGCCCGGCCGTGAATCCGCCGCTCACATTGAACAGAAGACCATATACGTCGAGCTCACCACCCGAAAACGGGTATCCTACGCAAACAGCTGGCGAGTTTCCATCTGGGTAAAACAGATCGTCGTAAGACATTCCCGCACTGGAAAAGGCATCCTGCCCGGGAGTGAAACCCACCACGGCGGCGGGGTTGTAAAGCCCTGTAATCGTACCGTTGATTGCATCGTTGGTGTCGGCATAGGTTCCGCTTATGCCGACGATTGCGTCAACGCCAGGGGTTGCCGTCGATTGAACAACAATCGATCCCGAACTGGTAATGCCTCCTCCTCTGTAGGAAAACGAGAAGTCATCAGCCAAAGCAAACGGGGCCATCGCAGAGGCCGTCGCCAATGCGAGTACTGCAAGTGTAAATCGGTTCATTCGCCCTCCAGGCAGGCTTCGCTTCTTCATTCATTGGGGAAGATTGAAGGAAAGCACCTGCCGACGTTTTTTTTAGCATAAAGCATAAAAGGCGGGTGGCGCACCCTTACGTCTTGTTGATTGTTAACCTTCCTCTAAAAAATCAGTTTTGTGTTAGTCGTCCACCGGCTTCGCCGACCCTCGGGGGATGAAACGGCAGCGCCGGCCTCCTGGTCGGCTGTACGGTTACTGCCTGCCCTGAGCGCAGTCGAAGGGTCCCCGCCAGGGCAAAGCATCGTTCATCAATACCGCTCGCTAACACCGTGACGGAGCAAACGCTATTCAGGCGCGGCCAATGGGCGGATTTGGAAGCGGCGCCGCAGAGGCGGCCAAGGGAAGCTTGCCCGGACGGGCCTTGCAGTCCCCCCCGCCGGCGATGCCAGCGACGCCAGATAGCTCTCCCTCGTATTTCTTTTGGCCCAATCCTGTGCAACGGCTCTTATACTGTAGCGGTCTCTGGTAAAGCGGCTCACGGGGGAGCGCGCAGAGATTGACCGATACGCTTTCGTATCTTCGTTTGACTGATTGACCGTCGCAAGAGCAACCTGGAATTCCCCCTACTATAAAAAGGAAAGGTGAAAGCGCGTATGCCTGAAGTAAACGAAAGAACCCATGTCTACAACGCGGAAGCGAATATCCTCTCGGGCGAGTTGCGGCTTCCGGTCTCCCAGCCGATCGAACCCCAAACCCGCTCGAAACTCTCGGAGATCGGCGGGTACTTCAACCAGCGCTCGGATATTTACCGGCTTGAGTCGGTCATTTCCTTTCGCGCCGCATATTCCCACGTCGCCGGTAACCCCAGTCTCAAGCCCGGCGAGGGTTGGAACACCTTGACGACCACTGTTGTCGAAGGGCTCAACGTACTGGAAGTGCTGACGGCCGACCGCGTCGTCGGGCAGATAATCACCCACCATCCCCTCATTGGCTATGTGCCCTCGATCTCTCTGCTAGGCACACGCTTTGAGAATCTCCGCATCGCCGGCCACCCGGTCGAGTTGGATCTCGATCACGAGATATTTGGCCCCGGGCCCGCCGATGACGGCCCCTATACGACGGATGCGGGGTTTCTGGAACGTGTCTCCAGCCAGTACGACCGCATCCGCCAGGACCTGGACCTGCCGGAGCACCTGCTGGAACGATACAATCGACTTTCCTCTACTCTCGGCGTTTCGGAGGCGGTCGAATGTTCACTGGTCAACCGGGCGTCTGGCCGCTACCCTGGGCGTTCCTTCGGAAACGTAATCACCATTCCTGGCTTTGGCACAATTACCCTAGGCAAGCTGACCGTGAAGCACGAGGACCCGCACGAACAGACGAAAGTCTACAAAAAGACAACCGTCACCTTGACTATGGTCGATCTCAAGCTCGGCTGCGCAATCGATGGCGACGTGCCGATCGGCAATGGTTCGTCCAACGGGTCATCTCAGCCATAGCGAGAGCGATTCTCGAGAATTCCCGCTGGACAATAGACAGTACCTCGGGTCCGGCGGGCATTCTGGAATGGTTTGGCAGCGTGGGCCGTCGTCTCCGGCTCCAGGGTCATCCCTACGCGTGGGTGCTCGTGTTGCTTCCGCTGATTCCCATTGAAGACACACGGCCCGGCCGAGCCCAGGCCGAATATGACTACGCATCGAAGCTCTTCCAGCATGGCGACCTGGCAAGAAGTCAACAGGAAGCCGAAGAGGGAGCGAGGCGATTTCAGGCTTCCGATCCGGTGTGGGTCTCGAAGTTTCAGCTCCTCCAGGCCGAATCCATGCTTTTCCGTGGTATGTACGGAGATGCTTTGCGTCTTCTTGCTGCTTGGCACCCCGCTTCCGACAACCCCGAAGGGACCATCCGGAAACTGGCGATCGAGGGTGTCGCCCTTATCCATCAGCAACAGCTAGCCGAGGCAGATAAACGACTTGCGCAAGCCGAGGGATTTTGCGCTGTTGGCGATTTCGCGACTTGCGGAGATGTGCTTCGAGCGCGCGGAATCTTAGCTGTCAAACAGGGACAGCTCATTGTGGCACGGAAGTTTTTCCTCGAAACCTTCGCCTTTGCACAAAACCATCATGACCCCCTGTTGAAAGCAAGCGCGGCGTTGAATCTTGGCTGGGCCGCGCTGCAGATCAATCGTTATGACGAGGCGGTGGATTGGTCGCAGTCCGCATACCGGGATGCCGTGGATTTGGGCGCGGAAGACACCGAGCAAATTGCCTCGGGCAATCTCGGCTGGGCCTACCTCCAGTTGGGTGATGACGAACGGGCTTTGGAGCAGTTTCTCGAAGCGGAGAAGAGCGCCACAAGGCTTGGCAATCGTCGCGACGAACTCAAATGGATCAGTGACGCCGGGTACGTCTATCACGACACCGGAGATTTGACGCGTGCCGCGCAGTCTTATCGCCAGGCGCTCTATCTGGCAAAGCAGATCGACAGCAAAGAAGACATCGTGAACGCACTTGAAGACTTGGCCGAGGTTTCAGTGGAAACCGGCAAGCTCGACGAAGCAGGCACCTATCTCGACGAGGTAGCTCCCATGGAGCGTGCCGGCGGCAATCGTCTGAGCGAAAATGTGATGCTGACTCAGGGAATGCTGGCGGCAGCACGGCGAGAGGACCGGCAGGCGGAATTGCTCTTTCGCGCAGTCCAGGACGACCCAGCAAGCCCAACCACGACGCGGCTGGACGCTGGCGATGAATTGGCCAAGTTGTTCGAGCGGCAAGGCAATACGCAGGCTGCGGAGCGGATGTACAAGGCCACGCTGACCGCCTTCGAGTCGGCGCGGGCCAAACTCAAGAACGAAGAATCGAGACTTCCATTTCTGGCCAACGCCACGCGCATCTACAATGACTACATCCATTTGTTGGTGCAGCAAGGCAGGAGCGATGAGGCTTTGGATGCGGCCGATCAGAGCCGCGCCCGCACACTGGCGCAAGGCCTTGGTGTACCAGTGCCCGAAACCTCCTTTCGGACAGCGGCTTTGAACCCCCGCCAGATCGCCCGGAAGACGGGCGCAACGCTGCTCTTTTATTGGCTGGGCGCACATCAGTCCTGCCTGTGGGCCATTACGCCGGAAAAGATTACGCTGATTCAACTTCCCGCGCAGGAGGAGTTAGCCGCCCGCGTCGAGCGCTATCGCAAAGCCCTGCTTGACTTGCAGGAGCCTGTGGGAGCCGGCAACGAGGATGGGCAGGCCCTTTATAAGTTGCTGGTAGCTCCGGCCGCGAAGCTTGTCCTGCGCGATACCCCGGTCATGATCCTGGCCGATGGGCCACTTAGCCTGCTGAACTTTGAAACGCTGTTGGTTCCCGGCCAGAGTTCGGACATCGGCCAAGGTTCAGGCCCCGGTCCTGAGATGCACTATCTGCTCGAAGACGCAACCCTGCTCTCGGCTCCATCGCTGGCCACGCTGGCCGCGGCGAAACCTGGCCGTAATGCAGACCGAAGCTTGCTCCTGCTCGGCAATCCCGTTTCTCCCAGCGAGGACTATCCCAGCCTTCCTCTCTTCGGCTTCGAGATGACCCGGATTGAAAGGCACTTTGCTGGTCGCCATGTTGCCGTCTTCACGGGCCGAGAGGCCAGTCCCGCAGCCTATCTCGCCAGCAATCCGGCGCAGTATTCCTACATCCATTTTGTCTCTCATGCGGTTGCCAGCCGCACCGACCCATTGGATTCGGCGGTCATTCTCTCTCGCAGTAAGGTTAGCGAGGACTCCTTCAAGCTTTATGCCCGTGACATCATGCGCCAGCCCATTGATGCGAGGCTCGTCACGATCTCGGCCTGCTATGGCAGTGGCACGCGTTCCTATGCGGGAGAAGGGCTGGTCGGCCTCTCATGGGCATTTCTTCGCGCTGGCGCGCATAGCGTCATCGGCGCTTTGTGGGAAGTGAGCGACGACTCGACGCCACGCCTCATGGACACTCTCTATCAGGGCCTTGAAGAAGGTCAGACTCCCGCGGTCGCGCTCCGCGGCGCCAAACTCGCTTTGCTGCATTCACAGAGCAGGTTTAGCGCGCCATTTTATTGGGCCCCATTCCAGATCTACACCAGGGAATAAGTTGCTGTCGGTCAAGTTCGCAAGTATCCGAGACGAGACGTGAGAAATGCCCATATCACCCGCATCCCAGCCAATTCCCTGATCCTGTTAACCAGGCAAGACGCCATCCCCGCGCCCCGTCGCCTGCCCTCAGTTCCTTTTGCCGATCATTACCGCCGATTCCGGCACAATGAAAATAACCCGCAAAACCACCCGTCTATTCCCTGCGCCCTATTCCCTGGTCCCTGGTCCCAGTCCCAGCCGCGGGAAACCAGGCCGTCCCGAAGGCCAAAATGTTTACCAAATAAATAATCCCCCCCGGGAAAAACCGCCCTTACCGGCTGTTCGGCTGTAAACCCTAACGTAAACAATTCTATTTCAGTAACTTGCGACGAAAAACCCCAAGTAGATATAGCGCCAGTACAGCAGTACGCCGATACCAACACGCACATTTCACAAGATTTACAGACAGGCTCCGAATTGCATGCAGGCGCTGTAACCCAGTAAAAAAGCGCTCCCTTGACCGGTGGGTAGCCCAGCCGCGCAGAAGAGAGTGGTTTAAGCTGGGGGAGCATGAAAGATTCAGCCGTATTGCTTATCGACTGCCCGGACCGCAAGGGTCTGGTGGCCCGCGTCTCGTCTCTGCTTTATGAGCGGGGCGCTAACATTCTGCACGCAGACCAGCACCAGGATCACGATCTGGGCCTCTTTTTCATGCGCGTGGAGTGGGCTCTTGCAGACGGCGGCCCTTCCGCGCCAGCATTCGATCTTGAAGGATTCCGGGCGGCCTTTGCCCCGCTGGCGGCGGAACTGGGGATGCGCTGGAAGCTCAGCTCCAGCGGACGGCTGCCCAAGGTTGCGCTCTTCTGCTCGCAATACCTGCACTGCATGGCCGATCTGCTGCACCGCTGGCGCACCGGCGAACTGATGTGCGAGATACCAGTGATTGTTTCAAATCATCGCGACGTGGAAAGGCTGGCGGCTTTCTACGGAATTCCTTTCGAGTTTGTTCCGGTTACGGCGGCCACGAGGGCCGAGGCCGAGGCGCGTCAACTGGAATTGCTTGCTTCGAAGCAGGTCGATCTTGTGGTGCTGGCGCGCTATATGCAGGTTCTTTCGCCTGGCTTTGTCAGCCATTATCCGGCGGCGATTATCAACGTTCACCACTCGTTCTTGCCCGCATTTACCGGGGCCAAGCCCTATCATGCAGCCCACGCGCGCGGCGTGAAACTCATCGGAGCCACCAGCCACTATGTGACCGATGTGCTGGACGATGGGCCGATCATCGAGCAGGATGTGGCGCGCATCTCGCACCGCGATCAAGTGGAGGATCTGGTGGCGCGGGGTCGGGACTTGGAACGTATCGTTCTGTCTCGCGCTGTGCGCTGGCATCTTGACCGGCGAATCCTCTGCTACAGGAATAAAACTGTCGTATTCGATTGACGCGGAAACCAGCAATCAGGCGCCGGAGACCTGGGCAGTATTTTCGTGAGCGCGCCGATCCGCAACTCTGTCATCCGTAACTGGTCGGGGTGTTGCGCGGCTATTTCAGTGAGTGCGCCTAGCTCGTAGTATCTCAACAAGTTGTTGGCGATGAAACACTTCCTCCCGCGCTAAATCCTGCCTTGCCTTTGCTGGGTTTCGAGAACGACTGAAGCCGTAGCCTGACACGACCCGGAGCCGGAATCGTGTTTTCAGCATCCTGTACATACCGCACCGATTAAGGCAGCGCAATGTGGAGATTCCCAAAAAGAAATTCGGCATAAACCCGCCTTGTAACAGGGCGCGATTTTAGCCGTGGCGCAAATACTTGTCTTTATCGCCACAGAAAGCATGCTGGATGCGCAACGGGCACTGGCATTGAATCCCGCTAAGAAACTGTTGAAAAAACAACTCGAATCTGAGTTTCGGCTCCCCCAAAATAAAGCCCGCTTTGATTTTGCGACATTTACGGCATGACCAAAGTCGTGTCCGGAAACAAAGCAAGAGTCTTTCAACAAGTTCCTAAGATCCGCATTCAGTCTGATGCAATAGTGACCATTCAACAATCGGCCGGTGAATAGCCGGGCCGGAAGAGAACTCCCTAACGAATGCGCTAGCGGCGTCTTCTGTCAGTTTTTCACAATGGAAATCAGCGTGTCGGAGTCACGGACGCCTGTCTTCATGTTGATCCACGGGCTCTGCAGGGTAATGCCAACTCCGTTCAATTTGAACATCGCTCCCTTATCGCCAGTGTGGATGACGGCGACGCCCGGCAGTTTGCTATAGAAAGCCACCAGCTTGGCTAAGCTGTCGGCGGAGCGGTAGCAGGCCGCCTGTCCGCCCATCTGCGCGACGAATGCGGATGTTTCGGCGTCGTATTTCGCCCCGTCATAAACCTTCACTCCCCATTTGTCTTCGGCGGAGGCCAGCATCAGAGTGAAAAGAAGAGTCAGAGTCAACAGAAATGTGCTTCGAACAATACGCATGATTTCCTCTCAATCAGAATTCATTCAACAGCAGGATGAATTGCCCTTTTCCGCCGCGCGCTTACTCGACGACAAACTCCGCACGGCGGTTTTGCGCCTTGTCTTCGGGCGTGTTGTTGGCATCTATCGGCTTCGACGAACCAAATCCAGTGGTAGTAAGCCGACCCGCATCGAGTCCGAACTGCGACTCACGTATATCCTTGACCGTCCCGGCACGGTGCTTGGATCGAACATATTCTGAGCCATTTCCGCTCCGAGAGCGCGAATCCTATCAGATTTCGAGCAAATTCTTCTGTTCCAACCTGAAGAGCGTAATATATCGCAAAACCGGGTCAGGAAAATGTGATTTTTGTGCGGATGATTGGTCGCATCCCCCAGGGGTCGGTTTCGCCGGCGGACGACTGATACCGATCCCATGCCTTTCGACAAAAAGTGCGGAAAGGCATGGAGCGCGGTTGGAGGTGTTTACATCTTGATGAGGTGTGGCCGCCCTTGCCTTTGGAGCCGCTCTTGGAACCGTCTCCGGAACCTGAGTTCTTGGAGCATTCAGCTTTCCTCGTGCCATCGATCACGGCAGATTTCACGCGCGATAGAATTCCGAGGATGGGCACCGCACTGCCCGATTCCTCCCGCTCGGCTGATCTACCGCTTGCTGCCGATGGAGGGCGTGGCGGCGGTGACCAGAGAGACGCGGGCGGGCGGACAGGGAGTGGAACTCTGCAAAGCCGCAGGCGGCACGGAGCTCTGTGTTTTGGCGGCCGGGACTGCATTGGAGAATGTTTTTTCGCCGCGCCGCTGTTTCCGCTCAGCCTACCGCGCCGCCTGCTGGACGGTAATCGCGAGATAGATCGACGCATCGTCCTTGTGAACCTTGAGCAGTTCATTGACCGGTTGTTCCGCGCCGTTGGTCCAGGGCAATTGCGCGCTGTAGACCGCGTTGGCCAGATCGACCATGTTATTCGACTTCGGTACGACCACTCCCGCGCCAGCCAGCTTCGCCTGAGCCTTGGCCATGGCCAGCTTTTGCAGATTGGCGATTGCGGCCTGCCCCGCCGCGGACATTATCCAGCTTGAATCCCCGCGATGTGCGGACACCTGCTGTTGTGCAGCCTTCAGGTTTGCGTCCTGCTGCTCCTGATCCAAGTCCTGCATCGCGTTTTTGATCGGTTCGTTCGGTGTGTCATTGGATGGATAACTCGATGGAGGAACCAGCGGTGTCAGTGGTTCGTTATCCGCAGCCGGCATCAGCGGCGCCAGCGCGCTGCCATCGGCGGACTCCGCTTCGGAGTTGGCCTGCGGGCTCTTGCCGGTCATGGCATTCACATTTGGCTTGCTAGTATGATTGGCCTGCACCACCGCTGACAGATAAGTTTGCAACAGACTGGTCTGGATCGCGTGGCCCTTGGCGGTGAGCGTTTCTTGCGGAATGTTGCCCGCAACCAGCGGCAGTTGCAGCAGCGGTTGCTGATCGCAGAGATTCAACTGTATGAAGCCTATCGGCATATTGAAGGCACGAGAGCTGGTCAGCTCGATCGGTCCGTCGGTATCTGAGACCATCTGAAAACTATCGACCGTCATCGCGATCTGCCTGCCGCCTTCCAGTTCCGGCGAGTAGCAGGTCTTGTTGCCTGTCGCACTCAGCTTCAGCTTCAGTTTCGCTTTTCCAGTCCATGTTGCATCGACGGATGTGCCGTTCTTGACATGGCTCGACACTTGAAGATTCACCTTGACGTCGAAGATCAGCAGATCTTGAAGTTTCTGAAGCATGGCGAGAACCGAGTCCATGTTGATCCCCGAACCGCCCAGCAATTCCAGTTCTCTGTAGACGGTCCCATAGACCGGGCAGAGGTTGTACTTGTGGCCGGCCACCACATCGTTGTCGATGGTCTTGGCAATCGACTGCTGCCAGGCAATGGCCAGATCGCCTGCCTGCTGCGATCCTGAATAGTCGCTGCCATGGACCTGAGCTGCATCCCTGGCCTCCTTCAAGAGAAATGAGATGCCTGCATAAGCCCGCTTGGGCTCGCTGTCGTACTTTTGTGCCATGGGAATGGCCTTGCCGATTAGCAGGCGATCGGAAAGCTTCCAAATAGCGGCTTGAATGTCTGCTTCGCTGAATTGCGCCAGCGCCTTGTCCGCGGCCGGACTGAGTCCCGTCTTGCCCACTCCACTGAAATTCGAAACCTGTTTGCCAATGCTCGCAAGGGTCTTGAGATAGCCGGCCTCCGGCGCCTCCGACTGCTTGATCCATGCGGTGACCTGCGCCTCGCCCGGTGTCGGCGTATCGGCAGCATCGCACGAGCGGCATGGCGGATCAACCAGGGGCGGCACCGGAACTTGCGGTGGCGGTGCGTGTTTCGCGTAGTCGATGGCCTGCTTGTAGCTCGCCAGGTTGGCCGGGCGGATGATGCGCGCGAGGCCAAAATAGAGTAGCTTCGGCAAGCCATCAGCGCTAACAAGTATGTTGGCTGGTTTGATATCGCCGTGGACTACCAACTGGCGGTGCGCGGCGGCGACAGCCTCGCAGACGGTGAGAAACAATAGAAGACGCTCCCGTAAACCGAGGCTGTGAGAATTGGCGTAAACAGTCACCGATTCGCCAGCCACAAACTCCATCACATAGTAGGGCCGTCCCGCGGTCGTGGTGCCGCCGTCTATCAACCGTGCAATATATGGATGATCCAAGCCTGCCAGAACTTGACGCTCGTTCTGGAAGCGCGCGATGAGCCCCGGCGCGTTTGTGCTGTCTTTGAGTACCTTGATCGCGACCTGATGACGATAAACTCCATCGTCGCGCTCGGCCAGATAGGCAATACCCATCCCTCCCTCGCCCAGGCGGCCAACGATTTTGTAGGGGCCGATATGTTCGGGCGGAGACTCATCTCCGACCGACCCTGACTGATCGAAGTCATCAACACGCGGGCTCGTATTATCGGTCAAAGAGCTACTCCCGGGGCCTGCGGTTTCGTTGTCTAGGAGAGCTTCGATCCCGTGCAACTCCAGTTCTTCAATATGTCGACGGAGGGCCGATGTAATGAGATGTGGCCGGGAGGTGGCTTCATCGAGGAAGTCGGGAGATTCCTCATAGGCAGCAAGTAGAGCCCGGACCTCTTCGAGTATTGAGTCCGTCACCGTTTGTGATTGAAGAAAGGACTCTCGCTCATCTTCGGCCAAGGCTACGGCAGCCGAAAAAATCTCTTTTGTGCGCGCCCATTCTTCTGAAGTCACGACTTGTTTTTGCCCTCAACCAGACGCCGCCTGATCCATGTCTTTGCCACTATCCACTCCCGTTTGACTGTGCTCTCGGAGATGCCGGTCGCCTCTGCAGTCTCCGGTATGCTCAGTCCGCTGAAGTAGCGCAGTTCAACGATGCGGCCCTGCATGGGGTCGAGCTTTTCCAGTTCTTCGAGCGCTGCGTTCAGTTCGAGAATATCGACATCGGGAGGAGATGCTACGGCGTCGGTATCGATCAGAGTGAGAGCGGGCGCTCCGCCGCCGCGTTTCTTGCTGTTTCTGGCGCGCGCGTAGTCGATCAGGATGGACCGCATCAGACGGGAGGCGAAAGCAAAAAAGTGCGTGCGGTCCTTCCATGTCGTGCGCTCAGCCTGGGCGAGGCGGAGCCAGGCCTCATGGACGACAGCTGTGCATTGCAGGGTGGAGGATTGCCGTTCGCGGCCGCAATGCCGGCGTGCAATGCGCCGCAGATCTGGGTATGCCACCTCGACCAGCCGATTCAAGGCTGCTGGCTGGCCCGCCTCCAATTCGCGCAGAAGCGCGGTGATATTGGAGGGAGCCCCCGAGGGCAACTCTGACACAAGCCGTTCCATAGTTTTCTGGCACTCGTGAAAAGTGCCTCTACTATACCACGATGTAGCACGAAAAAGCCGGTTTTATGCCCGCGATCCCAGCAGTGACTGCAGGAGCCGGCAACGAAGGTCTCGCCGGCTAATTCCAGAACTCTCTACGTTCGAACCGTCCTATCCACGACCAGGTTTCCAGAAGCGGTTGGGCCAAACAGGTCAAAAGCCTATGGCCAAGTGGTTAGTTTCGACTGAATACTTCGCCGAATTCTTCGCCGAATTGCGCGCCGAAAAGGCTCCACATCCTCCTGCTCGCTCCTTCGTACTCCGTTGATTACATTGATACTCCATGCTTCACGACTGCCCTCTTAACCGACAGGTTGAAGGTTCGATTCCTACCGCGTCCACCATAGAATCAATAACTTAGCTAGATTCGCGCTCTGCTTGCGCTCCGTTTATC
>Ga0302319_10019236_pt1 | contig 12415 bp, 15 predicted proteins | sample Bog_T0_2_FD_203319 | JGI IMG/M metagenome (GOLD analysis project Ga0302319, IMG submission 203319) | Peat permafrost microbial communities from Stordalen Mire near Abisko, Sweden - Bog_T0_2 | ecosystem: Environmental > Terrestrial > Soil > Wetlands > Peat | place: Sweden: Abisko, Stordalen Mire... | reverse complement strand
GGTAAGCTCCGACCTGCGGAGATCGTCAGCGTGGCGAAGATCTTGCACGTGCTGGTGAACCTTCCCAGCGTGAATGAGGATGTCTCCGTCACTGTAGAACTAAAGGCCAAGCGGGAAGGCTACGGGCGGTTCAAATCCTTCCGATTCTCAGTAAGCAATGAGCTTTATCTGGAATGTGCGACACGCGACGGGATCCTGACCATGGAATGGCATGCGTTCCCTGGACGGCGCACCGAGCGGGATGAGTATTGGGAATCAGAATGGATGCCGCATTTCTATAGTTCGGATCAGCCCCTTGCATTGAATCTTGACGACTGTGAAATCACAGTGGAGGACGAAGACAATCCACTGCTTTTCGAGCCTGATCAGGATGATTGTGAAGCTACAGAGGAACCTCCTGCCGAGAGCGAGTTGAATACTTCCTCCGAGCAGCAAGCGTGATAAGGAGGCCGCAATGGCAGACACACGGGTACAACTCGAAGTTGAAGATTGGGTGCGACAGCAGTGGATGCCGCCGCATTTTGGTATGAACTTCTACCGTGAGCGGTTGAAGATCAGATCAGGCGGCGTGTTCGACTTTGACGCTGTGAGCGGCGACAAGAGCATAGTTGCTACGATCTCGACGAGTGGGGCAAAAACCTCCGGGGGCAAATACGCAGTAGGCAAGATCCTGAAGATCCGGTCTGACATGCTCTTTCTTACGATGGTAGAGGCAAAGCGAAGGGTCGTTGTTCTGACGGAGCAAGATATGTATGAGCAATGCCTGAAGGAGAAAAAGGGCGGACGAGTCCCCCAGGAAATTGAGTTTGTCTATGCACCTTTACCTGAGAAGCTGAATGAACTCCTAGTTGCAGCACGCCGTAAAGCCTCAGTTGAGTCCGGAGGCGTGGGACAATAATCATTTCCTTGGAAAACCTGGGCTCGGGGCTGGCCCGGTGGTGTTCAGACAATAAATTGGGGCGCGACCTCACACGCGAATGCGTCCGCCGCTCCCACCACCTGCGGCCAAAAGATTCTCTTCGGCTTTGAGAACACCTAGCCACTGAGAAATTTATGTTCTCAGAGGCTGATCATTCCTATTTGATTCGCAGGTGCCATCCCCGCCGCAGCTCAGCGCCGGGTACCTCTTCTTCTCTCTGAATGGTTGCCTTGATCGATTCCGTATCCGGCCTTGACTCTTCCACTGAGCACTCCAGCATTTTGCTGAGTTCGTCGGGGAGATTTGCCAGAACGGTTTCCCAGAGGACGCCGCCGACGCGGGCATCGATCTTGCGATAGGCCAATGGCAAGGCTTCCTCATCGGTGATCCGTACCGAGTCCTGACTGTTCTTCTGGGCGCGCAGGGTAAACTCGCGTCCCTCGATCGCTTTGAGTTCGCGGCTCATCAGGTAGTAGAGGACCATGTTCTTGGTTCGCTCCACCTTGCCGGCGGCGGCGCGGGCCCGGTCGCTAAGGCGAACAGCTTCGCTGCGGCAGAACTGTTCGCGCGCTTCCATTCGACGTAGAAAGCGCCCAATTCGGTCCACCTTCTCGCCGTGGGCCGAGCAGAATTCCTGGAAGCTGGCGACGAGTTCCCCTGCGGGTTCGCCGCCTTGTGCTGTCTGCTCCTCGATCTCATCGAGAATGCCGTCCAGTTCCGCGTCAATCTCAAAGAGAGAATTCGTTTCGGCAATCGTTGACATGGTTTTCTTCCTCATTGGAGTTGTGGTCTGCCAGTAGCATCAGGCGGCAATTCGTACCTGAATGGTGGCTGCTCTGGCGGCTTGGTAGGCGAGAGCATCGACGCGGGATTGGATGGGATTCCCGCTGTGGCCCCTGATCCATCGCCAGCAAATGTTCAGCCGCTCGTTCAGTCGAAGCAACTCTTTCCAGAGTTGCTGGTGCTGCAGCTCCATACCGCGGCTGTTGCGCCAACCCTGCTGCTGCCAACGCAAGACATGGAAGCGCATTCCATGAATCAGTAGTTCGGAATCCGAGCACAGTTGGACATAAGACCCAGGCGGTATAGTGCGCAGTGCCTCGACGGCGGCCAGCAGTTCCATCTCTGAAATGGTCGTCGATGCCATCGCGCCTGAGATCTCCCATCTCTTATCGCCGTTCATCAATACCGCCGCCCATCCTCCTGGTCCGGGATTCCCGATCACCGAGCCATCAGTAAAAACATGAAAGGTATTGTCCATAACGAATCTCTGTCACTGCGCAAAAGCATTCTTCTACGCAGCCCGCATGGAAACGATGCTGCCGAATGGAGCATTTCGCAGTTCGGTGGATGCCCATATCACTGGATACGGTGGCTCAGTCTCCGGGAACGTGCCGCATAGATCGGTCAGAAAGACCAACGTCTGCGGCTGGATGCCATGCTCGTCCAGCCAGTCGAAGCAGGGACCGAAGTCTGTGCCTCCGCCGCCAACTGGATTGAGATGAACTTGCTCGCCAGCTTGATAGGTTTCGACTTTGTGTACCTCGGTGTCGAAGTACAGGACATGAACGCACTGTGGCCGCTGGCCTTCGAGGATTGAGCAAACCTCGGCTTCAAAGAGCCGTAGCAGACGGGAGTTGACTGACCCGGAGCAATCGACAGCAATGGCAATCTCTCCGACGCCTTCGCGCACAACACCAGGAAGATAGAGTCCGTTCCAGATGTGGCGCCTGTTTGGCCGCATCCAACTTGAATCGGCCGGGATGGTGTCCGACCAGAGCCTGCGCAGCAACTCGCGCCAATCGACCGTCGCCTCTGCTGCGCCTTCGAGTGTTCGGACGAGACCAGCTGGTGCTTTGCTGGCCTGCTTCGAGAGCGTGACAGCGTGATTGACCGCAACGCTCCACTCTCGCGCCTGCTCTTCGGCAGTTGGTGATTCTTCGTCGGGCACCGGTGCGTCGAGAACCTGGCCGATGCCGCCTTCCGTCACTGGCGCAGTTGGCTTATCCGAGGTGTCTTGCCTTTCTGGCGTTTCGCCCGCGCCTGTTCCGGAACAGTCGCTTGCACTGTTCTGGCCGCCAGGTTGAGGCTGTGCTTCCGCCTCGCGGAGGTTGTAAATCTGCTCTGCACTCATGCCACGGAAACGTTGATCGACCAGAATGCCATCGGGAAGACTGAGACCAGCATCGAGCAACAACGGGTTGATGGCGTAATCGCACGCTTCATTCCACCGCCGAGGATCGCGCTTCGAACGCCGCAAATGGTGCTGCAAGGCCGGGTGCATGACCTCGTGGGCCAGCACCCCGGCCAGCGTCGCCGAATTCAGTGTATCGACGAATTCGGGGTTGTAGTAGAGCGACACGCCATCAGTCGCCATGGTCGGAATCGACCGCTGTTCTCGCCCCTTCAAGCGAAACAAGAGCGAGCCAAAGAACGGATGGTCAAGCAATAGAGTCGTGCGCGCCTTCTGAATGCGAGTTGCAGCAGGTGTATCGTTTCTCATGCCGCCGCAGGCTCCTCCATGTACGCAGACATACGAGCCAGGATGTCATCGACGGTTGGAGCGTCCGGGGTTTCCTCCGGTGCGCCTGCCTCGCGATCACGTAGAACGCTATCAATCTCGGCGACAATCTCCGCGGCATCGGTTGCCGTGGCCACACGCAGCAGGTCATGTTTCTTCAGATCCTGGGCCGTAAAGCCACACAGCCGCTGCCTGATTTGATCTGCGAAGCGGTTCAGGTCGGCATCATTATTGACATTCAGATGAGGCAGCAGTTCCACCAGGTCAAATACATTCGTGACCATCGTGGCGTGGAAGCGCGATTCCGGCTCATTCAAGCGATCCACCATGTGCGAAACGACATCCCTGAGCCTCTTCCATAAATCCTCAGTCCCGCGTGTCAGTGACTCACGCACATTCGTGTCGATCTCGCGGGCGACGCGCGCCTGCTCTTCGGCCGACATCTGCACACGGAAGTCATTGCCGGTCGGGATGGGCAGCACCTCCAATTTGACGCCGAACTTCTTGCGCAGCTTTTCGACCGCAGGGTAATCTTCCTCTCGAAACAGGCCATTCAACTCCGGGCGCACTTGCTCGATGTATTGCGGGTAAACCTGGAGGAAGCTCTCCACGCCTTGCTCAAAGCCGGCCTCGAACTCGCGCATTCGTGCCGTCAAGTCGAAGTAAAGATTCGACGGCAGCAGGCGAAATCCCTCATCGGACCAGGGCAGCGTGATCTTGTAGAAGTACTGTCGCACCTGCCCAGCCAGCGTGCGCAGTTCGTCGAGCTTGTCGGCACCGCGAAGCAGCTGCTTGTTATACCGGCCCGCGCCCTGGTGCGCTCCGTGCTGGTCGGCAACGTCGCGGCTGATCTTGCGGTCGTGTTTGACTGCCGTCCAAATGCTGATATGGACGGCGGCGAGCATGGCTCGTTCAGTAATCATCGAATGGCCTCCTGTTGCACACCGAAGCGGACAAACTCCGGCGTGTGGGTGATGGCGGTGTCCCGCGCCGCCGCATCGCGCATCGCCATGACGCGCATTTCAGTTGGCATACGGTCCAGATACTTGAGTCCTCTGGCCACTGAGTTGTCGGTCATGGCCCGGCCCAGGGCCGTGGCGATTGCGATTTGCGCCGAGGTCTCCGTGGGCAGCGGTGCCGTCTCCGGGTTGAGCAGAATCTCGTCGATCGACGGCAACTGCCGAAAGAGCCGAAGGAATGCAATCAACTCCGCAGCAGCCGCCGGCCCTACCGTGCCGTCGAGCAACTGCGCCTCGAACTCACTTGCACCAGAAAGGAAGGTGGTCTTCTGCCGGTTGGCAATGCCACGCAAAACATTGGAGGCCATCTCCCAGGAGCGGGGAGTGGGCCACGCATTGGCATCCGAGGTCGCATCGGCGGTGTGGAGCAGGTCAGGCTTGAAGCGCAGAAAGGCGATGATCTCCGGCCGCACGCCGGCGCCCACGGCCCACTTACACCAGTCGTTGAGATCCGCTTCAAGTTCGAGATGGACAAAGCGATTCCGCAGCGGACGCGGCATCGAGAAATGCACTCCCCGCTCGGAGGCCGGATTGCCGGCGGCGATGACTACCCAGCCGTCTGGCAATATATACTCTCCCAGCTTGCGGTCGAGCACCAGTTGGTAGCAGCCGGCCTGCGTCATCTGCGGAGCCGAGGTCAGCTCATCGAGAAAGAGGATGCCCTTCCCGGCGGTGGGAAGAAACTTGGGTGGCACCCATTCGGTCTGGTCCTCTTTGATGCGGGGTAGCCCTCGCAGATCGACAGGATCGAGTTGTACAGCGCGAACGTCAAGGAACTCAAAGTCGAGATTGTCCGCAACTTGAGCCACGATCTGCGATTTGCCGACGCCACACGCGCCCCAGATATGCAGAGGCACACGTTCGCCGATCAGCGCATGAAGCGCCTCGTAAAGCTTGGATGGTTTCATTTGGATTTACCTCAGGCGGAATACTGGTCCGGGTGTGAAGAAAGGCCGGTCGGCCATCTATTCCTGAATGCGTTGGATTGCCGCGCTGGCCGTTTTGGGGCGGAACAGCGACGGCGATATAAACTGATTCCTGAATGAATTCATCAAGGGATCAGCAGATCGAGGCACTTCAGGTCGCGCTCAAGGCGGCCCGTGAGAACGAGAACCGGTGGATGGAAATCTCCGCCGACTTCTCCACTGACCCTGAACGGATGGAGCAGTGGTCCAGCACTGCGAGACTCAGGCGGCTCGAAATCGAGCGGATCGAGGCGCTTTTGGCCGGTGCGGCGGAGCCTTGCGGCCCGGCGCAACCGGTGCGCAGTGAGACGGTTGAAGCGGAAAACAGAATGGGAGAGACGGCATGAACGAAGCGGAAATGAAAGCCGAGTTGGAGCGCCTGCGAGCAGAAAACACAAAGCTCAAGAGCAAGGATTCAGCAGGATTGAGTCTCAAGGTAAGCGAAAAAGGTGCCGTATCCCTCTACGGAATGGGCCGTTTCCCGGTCACCCTCTACAAGGAACAGTGGCTCCGCATTCTTGGCAGCGCTCCTGAGATCGAGGCATTCATCCACGAAAACGACAGCAAGCTCAAGACCAAGGGGTAGCGACGTCCGCGACATCCTTCTGAGACGCACCCCGAGCGGTAAGGCGATTTCGCGCTCTCTGATCGCAGTTAGTCATTTTGATGACCACCAGTCCCTCGCAACCGTGTTCTGACTCACAAACTCCTGGAAATTACCGCAGTTTGAGCAGACAAGCTTCAGATTGTGTTGATCTGGCGATGTTCCTTGCATCACTCGATAGTAGCCCGCGCGGCAATACACACATTGCTGGGGTACACTCAAATTCAAAACATTTGCGTTGCTCTCGATTTTCATGATTACCCCGTCAAGCGCCTGGCGTAGCGCAGTCGCATCGCCGTAGCGAGCCTTTGGATCGGCCACTATGGACTTGTCAAGTAGGTCGTATACGAAGTGGAATCCAGCCTCGACAGTATCGTGATCCGGGTGCAGAAGATCGAATGGCGCAGTTCGATGCTTCTCTCGGGAAAACGACCTCCCAGTGAGTATGAAATACAAAAGCTTTCCCAGGGAGTACACATCCGCTGACGGCTCGGGATCTTCGAGTCTACCGTCTTCTAGTTCGGGTGCCATGTAATTTCGAGGTCCCACTGGCTCATTGAGAGTTGTGAGACGACCATCCAGGTCGTTGAGGTGAATGCAGAGACCGAAGTCACCGACCGCCACTGATTCGTTTGCTCTTACAAGAATATTGAAGGGTTTCAGATCGCGATGGATGATTTTTGCTGCATGCGCCGCTGACACAGCATCGGTGATTTGGCGAAAGAGCTTCACCTTTTCGAGGAGTGTCGTCTTGGTTGGCTCCCACTTGCTGAGATCCCCATTCTCGCAGTACTCCGCCACGTAGTAAGGCATTCCGTCCGCCTCGCCCGTTTCAACAATCGACAGAATGCCCGGATGGGACAAGGTCTTCAGAGCCCTTATCTCCGCAACAAAGCGTTCAGCTCGGTTGCGGTTTTTGAGGCGCTTAAAGACGAAAATCGGGCTGATCTCAACCGTTGAGCGCCTAACGAGGTATGTCCATCCTTGTCCACCTTCGCTCAAGCTGCGCTCAATTCTCCACTCTGCCGGCAGCCAAGGGCGGCGCGTAGTCTCCTGCGCGATCGGACCCCGAGCCGCGGAGATGATGCTCTCATCAGGCTTCAGAAGGTCAATAGCGGTGTTAAGCCGCTTCTTTATCAATTGGCCCAGTTGATCAAAATGCGCAATATATGGGGTGCTTCTGTCGGGTGTGACTCCAACAAATGACGATGCGAGCGAGCTGAACATATCTTTCACACGGGTCAGTTCGCGATCAACGGTTTCGCCCACTGAGCGCAGCAACCAAGATTCACTTCCTTTTGAAATAGCGCTTCCAGTGAATGGTTGTAGGTAGCTCTCATTGAAGGCTGACTCGATACCTTGAAAATCATTGACCAGTAGGTCCGCGGTCTTTCTTAAGTACTTTCCAGCGCTCGCGATTCCTTCGTTCAGATACTGGTCCTTGAGATCGTGCACAGTCTGGATTGAGACTTGATAAAGATTCCCGACTTTCAGATCGAATGCCTTGCGCGCCCTCTGGCCAAATGCCGCTAGATTGGTCTCTTCCTGGGAGTCCACCGCAACACTCTCTTCGGTTTCTAAGAACTCCTTGCCCTCGTCAGTAACCGAAAAGAAACCTTGGCCGAGGTAATCGGCGAGGTAGCCCTCGTTGACGAGGCGGGTCCAGGGCACTCCTAACAGATGTTGGCGAACAGCATCGTTCTCGTTTGCGCTGTAGCCGTAGGCCAGCTGGTACGGATCTCCCGGCAGCATCAGGTTATGTTTGCTGAGAGCATTGCTATCCATTGCACCGATTCTTGCAAGCCTTGCTAACAGCAGCCTGCTTTTCGTTTCGAGAGAGAGCTTCTTGAGATCCTCAAGCGTAGATGCGCGGTCGAATATCACGAAGTGGGGAAAAGACGTTGTCGTCTGTTTCATTTCGACTCATACCCCGCACGAATAAATGACCGCGTCAAGGCGGAGGGAGCTCCGTCGCAGAAACGCGCCGTAAGTTAGCGCAATTCAATCAGTATTTCATACTAAACGGATTCTGGAGGAACCGTCGAAGTAGTCGCTGTCAACCTCTGAGATCGACCTAGAGGTTCCTAATGGCTGCAATCTCTCCATTGGCCAGCAATGTCTTCAACTGTTGCCAACAGTGCGCTCAATAGGAGCGCTATCGGCATTTTCACACAGATTTCGGACGTGTGGCTGGCCACCCGAATCCCTCTTGAAGAAAGGAATAGCGACCGTCAGGCCGCGTCATCCAGTTCTTCGGTTTCTTCCGGTTCCTCGTCATCGTCGATCTCTGCAAATCCAGGGTCTTCGTCGGATTCTGCAGACGTGACGGTGGCTGTGGCCGCCCGTGCCGGCATATCGAAGAGGCTTGCGGGCTTCTGGGGTGCGGGCTTCGCTGGCTCAGTGGGCTTAGCGGTTGGGGAATGCTGAGTGACTTCCGCATTCGGCGGCGCTGTCTTGGCCGGTGTCTTCGACTTTGCGCGCGCCTCTGCCTGTGCCGCTTTGGAAGCCCCATCCATTTCGGCCTTTGCTTTTTCCAGGGTGTTCTTCATCTGAAGATGGGAGCCGACGAAGCTGATGATTGTCGTGGACAACTCGGCGTCGAGGTCCTCGGCCGTGCCGGTGACGCTAAGTGGAGTGGTGAGCGCGTCATTATCGCCGTCTTTGAGCTTCTTCGGGACAATGTTCACCCGAATCTGATCTTCGTCGACAAGCGTGACCGTCAGCAAAACCGCGCGGTCCCGCAGGACTGGTAAGAGTTCTTTGAACATGGATTTGTCTCCTTCTGAAAGGCGATTGTGGAATCACGGCCGCCGAGCGCGTCTCCGCGTCTTCGACCAAAGCTGTGGATCGACTGGAAGTGCGCACATCTGACCACTCTGGGCATTGAAGAAGCCGCCGTGGTGCGTGAGCTTTCTGTAGCGAAAGAGCCGTGCGAGCATGGCCAGTGCGCTCGACGCCAGAGCCTGGTTGATGAAAGGCTCCTGGCGGTCAAGAGCCTCGGCGGCGGAACAACTGGGCAGCGGATCTTCACCAGCCTCGGCATCGATGATCTCGGGATACAACTCGCTGACGGTGCGCAGTCGGGCGGCCTTCCTGCGATTGCGCGCGTTCAATGGCTGGCCGAGAACGAACTGGCCGCTGGCGGCATTGTTGCCGAGATCGAGCCAGTACGCCGTGCGGTTTCTGGCCTTAGTCAACGCACGCGTAATGATGCTCCGCGCCGCTTTGGTGTCTACGCAGCCGATCAGTAGATCTACGGACCGGTCATTGATCCGATCAAGAGTTCGTTCGTCGAAGTGTGCCGGCTCGGCGCGCCACCGCGTTCCCCAAAACAGGTTGATGCGATTAATGAGCACGGTCGCCTTGTTCTGCCCGATGTCGGAGACCGAGAATGGCTGGCGTACGCAGTTTGTCTCCGAAACCGTGTCGGCGTCCATCATGACCACTTCGAGTCCCGATGACCGGCCCCAGACCCGTATTGCCTGGTCGAGATAAGGCAGGCCCATGACGATGGCGCTACCGGTTCCGCCCGCGCCGACGACCAGTACGCGCACCGGCTTCTGGCCCAACAGATCGCTTGGAAGCGTGTGCTCGATGCGCATATCAGCCCCTCTCTCCGCACACGAACTGCGTGAATGTCTGCGGAAGGGCGATGAGTGTTTCGACTGGGAACTTCTGGCGCTTGCCAGTCAGGCCACTCCACAGCCCATCGAATCCGCCCTCATGGCGTGTCAGACGACCAACGTTAGCGTGCGTGAAGGCGCTTTCGTAGAAACCGCGCTCCCAAGCCGGAATCGATGCAACAGACGCACTGTCCGGGCGTCGCATGGTGCCGGTGCATACGCGCCCATCGTCCGAAAGATTCCAGAAGGGCGCGACGGCAAGTTTCGTTGTGCTATCTGGCCGCTTGTTCTCGGGAATCGCGCGAATGTTGAGTTCCCCATTCGAGACCCGCCAGACCAATGGAGGTTGCGGATAGATGCGGCCGTTCAGCTCCGCAGCTTTGCCTTCGGAGTTCTTGTAGAACATCTGGCGACGCCGTGCAGGAGTCCACCAGACGATCATGCGGTCCGCCTTGGCAAGAATGTTCGCCGGCAGCACCTCGGCCTGAACACTGCCGCTGAGGGATCGCGTCAGAGACTCGATGAATGCCACAGTGAGTGGTTGCGCCGGACCGAGCGTGGGCGGCGCATCCTTGTGTGCGGTCACGTCGTGGCGGGTGATAAAACTGCTCTGCCTGTCGCGATAAATCAGTAGCGCCTCATGCAACTCGAAGCGATGGTTCTCCCCGATCGACAGATGCACCTGCATGGCATTTCTCCTGAATCTCCTCGATCAACTGGAAGAGTTCACAATTGAGGGCTATGAAACGTTCTACGACGCGTAGCGCGTGCCGTACCTCATCCGGCTTGCGTGGCGAGAAGACAACGCACACGGTCGGCTCCGCGGTGCCTTCCATCATGTATTGACCTTCTTCGTCGAAGCAGGCCGTGATGGCGTCATTCTCCTTGAAGGTGACAAGCAACGCTGGCAGTGGAGACTCATCGTAGTAACCGGCTTCGATGTAATCCCTAGACTGCTTGAGACGAAGCCGGGAGAGACGTTGGATGTGTCGCAAGCGTTCGATCCAGGTGGCATAGTTCCCCTTGGAGAACCTGCGCAGCAGATCGCGATCGCGCCGTCTCCAATCAGGGCATTCGCGCGTCACTGTCTTCTGGATGCACTCCGGCAATGCCTTTTCGACCTCGGGAAACTCATACTGGCCGCGGTTCTCTTCGTCGCCCTCCGCGGCATAATCCCGCATCCGCTCTTCGTACATGAGCGCATCATCGTGGTTGTAGATCCTCATCACGCGATAAAGCGCAAGAGTCAGTGCCCAATAGAACGCAGCACCCAGTCCTTCCGCTTCTGACTCCAGCGCATCAAGCGCCGGTCCGATCTTGAAATAGCCTGATCCGCCACACTCGACGGTTACGACGAGTTGCCCGCTTTCGAGCTCCGTATCGCTGCCCGCACGGCCGAGTTGATCGCTCACTTCAAGGTGGTACTCGACGTTGCGCTGAATCAGATCACCGCGCTCCGCACGAATGCCACTCATCATGGCTTGCTTAGCGAACACGAGTGCGTTGCCGCCACACTGCTTCCAGGTCTCCGTTGTCCCCAACCCCTCGCGCACCAAAGCGACGCAGAGTTCATAAACCAGTTCGGCATTGACCTCGTGGCTATACTCGGTACGAACGTCGGCGAGCGACGGCAATGCCTGGCCAAAGGCTAGTGCGAGCGTCGCTATCCCAGCGGTGGAAGCAGATCTGGCGGCGTAGGGAGCCGATGGCTCCCCGCTGCCACATGGCGGCTCATGGCCTCTGAGACGGCTTGTGCGAGATCGCGGGATACTTTGCACTGGAGATGCGTTGCCAGAATGAGATTGGCTTCCGGAGGCGGTTCTGTGGCCTTCTTGAGGAATAAGTCCGCCAGCTCTTCTTGCGACATTGCGGACGCGGGCACGGGTCACCCCTTCGATCCGATGGCACGGCTGAAGGTATAGCGCAGAGCGGTCCCGGTGTCTTCCGGGCCGGTAAGGATTGCGGTTGCGATCTCTGGATAGGTAGGCGTGAGCAGATCTCTGACCTGCTCAACGGTCATGTGCGGCGCCGGATCGGGAATGCGAACGCCGTTGTAATTGAACTCACGCAGTAGTACTTCTGCTTTGAGACTGGCCATTGCGATTCATCTCCTTGTTTGCAGATTCAAGTTGAACCAATTGGTGTGATCAGAAAAAGCTGCCTTGCACAGGCAACCTCTTGATCGCGACTTCCTGTGTGGATGCTGGTGGGACCTGTCGAACCAAATCCTCAGCCGGCGTTTGATTTGCAACCGGGCGATACTTCGCCTCAAGCCAATTGAGGGTTTCCATTTCAGAGGAACGCACGGCCTCGGCGGCTCGCAGCTCATAACGAGCGAGATAGTTGCGCTTCCGTATCTCTTGCTGGATGGCGCGCTCGACATCGCAAAACGTGTACTCCGGATCGCCCCAACACGGCCAGGCGAGCGTGTGACGCAAGAAGCGCAGCCGGTCGGCATCCGACGTGAACCACGTTTCATAGAATCCTGCGGCATCGTAATGAGCTATATGCGAGAAGCACATCGAGAGGCGGTTGTAGAAACTCTTGGAAAAGGCGGTTCTTGCCCATTCTGATTCGATGAAGTGCAGAAATGTATTTCCGAAGTCAGCCTTGTCTTGCGCTGTCGAGAACTTCGTGGGCACAAACTCCGAAGGAAGAGACGGTCCTTTCGGCATGGAATGTCTCCAATCGGCATAGGGGGGAGAGTTTCCTCTCCTCCCCTGCCACACCACCGGACAAGCGGGTCCGCATCCGGCGGTTCGAA
>Ga0302319_10019231_pt1 | contig 12417 bp, 8 predicted proteins | sample Bog_T0_2_FD_203319 | JGI IMG/M metagenome (GOLD analysis project Ga0302319, IMG submission 203319) | Peat permafrost microbial communities from Stordalen Mire near Abisko, Sweden - Bog_T0_2 | ecosystem: Environmental > Terrestrial > Soil > Wetlands > Peat | place: Sweden: Abisko, Stordalen Mire... | reverse complement strand
CGTGGATTTCGACCGCAGTCCCGGGACCGCGTCCACCGTTGGTCCCAGCACCTTCGGCGGCTCCATCAATCTGCAGTCGCGGGAAGTCCCGGCGGAAATGTCGATTCTGCCCTCGGTCTCGTACGGCTCATTCGGTACAATCCTGGCCGACGGCCAGTTCAATACCGGGATGCTGGGCGCAAAGAAGAACATCGGCCTCGGCCTGGATATCCACCGCATGCAGTCAGACGGCTTCCAAACCGGGAACGATCAGAACCGCAACGGTGGGGATATCAAGGTGCTGTATAAGCTTTCCGACCGCACGACTATCACGGGATACAGCGGCGTGATTCGCTTTAACTCGAACACCCCGAACAATCCGCCCTATCGCGCGCAGGTGGCCAATTATGGGTGGAATTACCTGCTGCAGAGCAACGATCCAACCAGCGCTTTCTATCAGCACTACAACACGTATGCCATCCCCACGGATTTCGAGTACGGCGCGGTTCGCTCCACGCTGGGGCACGGGTGGTTCATCGATGCGCAGCCCTATACCTACAGCTATTACAATGCGCAGTACTATGCCAACGATAACTCGAAAGATACAACAGGCCTGGCCACGGGAGCCGGCGGTTCATCGGGCTGGATCACCCAGGCGAACTGCTCGACTCCGGTGACCAAGAAGGGCGTAACTGCGATTCCGTGCGCAGTGGATAAGCTGAACAGCTACCGTAAGTATGGGGAAACTTCGACCATCAGCCAAACTTCAAAGTTCGGTGTTTTCCGGGCAGGACTGTGGTATGAGTGGGCCACCACAAACCGCTACCAGATTCCCTCCAACCCACTGACCCATCAGGATCAGACACTGCCGAACTTCCACGAGAACTTCTGGACCGACTCTTACAATCCGTTTATCGAATACGAGTGGCACGCCACCAGCAGGCTCAGCCTCGTCGGCGGGGATAAAGAGGCGTACTACACCATGAACCTGCGGCAGTATGCCGACGATGGGAAGATCGTGGGCGGCCTGCAGGGGGCCCCCTACACAACATCTTCGGGGAATTTTGGCAGCAATCTGCCCTCCGCCGAGGCTAACTTCCGCGTGCTGAAAAACTGGTCCGTCTACGGTCAGTTTGGCAAAGGTGCGGTGATTCCGCCCAGCAGCACATTCGATGTCAAGGGCGGCGGCGCGGAAGTCAATCATCTGCCCAAACCCACGGAAACGACGACCTGGCAGGGAGGTTCGGTCCTGAAGCTGAACCGGCTAACGGTCGATGGCGATTACTATCACATCAAGTTTCAGAGTAATTATATTCTCGCGCCGGAAGGCACGAATCCCAGCAATCCGCTGTATAACCTGGATGCGTATTATCTCGGACCCGATTCTGTGACGCGCGGCTTTGAAGGTGAAGTGAATGCAGCGGTGGGCGCCGGGTTACATATCTACGCCAATGGCAGTGTCGGCGAGGCAACTTATACAGGTTCGGGGATCCCGTCCGGGCTTCATGTTGCCGATACGCCTCTTTATACCCAGGCGACGGCTGTCACTTATCAGGCGCACGGCATGGATCTGGGTATCGTCGAGAAACGAATTGGCGATCACTATAACGACAACGGCACCTTTCACAATCAGGTATGGGACTCGCCCACTAATAACGTGAACCTGTTTCTGAACTACACGCTGCGGAGGAACTCGCTCTTCGACGAGTCGAAAATCAGCTTCAGCGTGAATAACCTGTTCAATGACGAGAGCATTCTCGACGTCACGCCCGGCGGCAGTGCGAATCCTGTCAACGGGTCGGCTTACTATGCGACGACGAGCCCATCGCCGCTCGATACGCTGAGCCTGACCGCGGGGCGCAGCTTGATGGTTTCGGTGCGGATGGGTATTTTCCCGAAGCGGGGCGAATAGCTTCGGCGCAGGAAAGGGGCCGCGCCGGGTAAGCTCTCGGCGCGGTTTCTTATTTGCGCGCGGAGTGGTTGTGGCCGCCCTGGGAAGGGACCGCAGCCGGTACGGAATGATGCGCGGGGCGCTTGCGCGGGCGTTTGGTCCAGAGCGGTGCTCCCCATGCGCCCACGGCGAGCAAAGCGCCGAAGAGGACGACCGCGTCGATGCTGGCGCGGCTCTGGAACGACCAGAGAGAGTCGCGGATGGTGAGCCACATGGTGAACTCGTCGAGGGTGAGCGCGGCGCCCATGCCGTAAAGGATGGCGATGAGGCGACCGGCGAAAAGCGAAGACGGCGTAGCGCCGGTGCCCACCTCGGCGACCATGGCGTACCCGGAGACGAGCAGCAGAATGATGCCCCAGACGAGATGGTGGATGTGGGTGCCGGCGACGATCACCCATCCGAAGGGGCCAATGTGGAAGAGGATGAGGAGCACGAGAAGGCGCACGCCGAGGAAAGTGACGGCGAAGCCGATGGCGGCCAGAAACAAGCGCCGCCGCGGGCGGTCGGGAATGCGCTCGTGCAGGACGCGGCCGGCGCGGGTCCAGTGCAGGAGAAACAGCATCACCGAGGCGCACGCCGCCATGAAGATGAGGAGAACCAACGCTGCAGTCCAGTGCATGACCACCATTCTGACAGCCTGTTTCACCAGCGGGCTAGACGTTAAACGGGCAACGGGAGCCAAAGCGTAATCGACCTCACCGGTCTCTATCGGCAGAAGGGGCGTGCCGGGACAGGGTTGGGGCAGGTTCGGCGGAGTTTTAGCTGGCGGTCGTGGTCCCCGATCGCTTCGTGATCAACGGAGCGCCCCAGGCGCCGATGGCGAGCAACGCGCCAAACAGGATCACGGCGTCGATGCTTTCGCGGCCCTGGCGCGTCCAGTAGGCGTCGGCGCTCAGGTTGAGCCAAAGGGCGAATTCGTCGAGGGTGAGGGCCGCGCCCATGCCGAAGCTGATGGAGATGAGGCGGCTCATGAAGATCGACGTGGGTGAGGCGCCATTGCCGACTTCGGCCAGTTCGGCATAGCCGACGGCCAGCAGCAGCAGGATTCCCCATACCAGGTGATGAATGTGGCGGCCGCCCATCATGACCCATCCGAAAGGTCCAATGTGGTGGACGATGGCCCACACCAGCAGGCGCACGCCGAGGAATGTGATGAAGAAGGTGACTGCGGCCAGAAAGAGACGGCGCTGCGGGCGATCCGGGATGCGCTCATGCAGGATGCGCCCTGCGCTGGTCCGGTGCAGGAGTATCAGCATCGTCATGGCCAGCAGGACGATGAACAGCAGCAGAATCAAGGCTCCGCTCAGGTGCATAGGGTTCAAGTTTTACAGCGTGTTTCATCTTAAGGCCAGCGTTCCCCACAAGCAGCACGAGCCCCGCTTTGAACCACCCCATCGCGCCAGCAGCACGCGCGCGGGGACCCCGGGGTTGCGGGTCTCGCCCGTAGCTTGGGAAGCAGTTGGGAAGGGATGAAACACGCGGACGCACACGACAACGGCCGGGGCGCCGACCCTATAATCAAACTGGGGCACTTTTCCCTGGAGCCTCTGGACCAGGCATTTGAGCGACGAAATCATCATCCGCGGCGCGCGGACCCATAATCTGAAGAACATCGACTGCGCGATTCCTCACGGCCTGCTCACCGTGGTGTCGGGAGTGTCGGGTTCCGGCAAGTCGTCACTGGCCTTCGACACGATTTATGCGGAGGGGCAGCGGCGATACGTTGAGTCGCTCTCGGCCTATGCGCGCCAGTTTCTGGAGCGCATCGAGAAGCCCGATGTGGATCTGATCGACGGGCTGGCTCCGGCGATTGCCATCCGCCAGAAGAACACGACGCGGAATCCGCGGTCGACGGTGGCGACGGCGACGGAGATCTACGACTACATGCGCCTGCTGTGGGCGCGCTGCGGCGTGGTGCATTGCACGGTCTGCAACGGCATCGTGAAGCGGGACTCGGTCGACGAGATTGCTACGGCGGTTCTGGCTCTGGGAGAGGGAACCCGACTTCATGCATTGTTTCCAGTCCAGCCGCTGGCAACGACGCCGGTGCAACCCGGGGCGGAAGAAGCAGGGGCGGGGAAAAAGTCCGTTGGGCGGCCGCGGAAGACAGCGAAGACGCAAAAGGCAACGGCTGCTGCGGGTGCCGGAGCGTTGCCCGATCCGCTGCGCGAGCGGCTGGGCGAGCTGCGCAAGCGCGGCTTCAACCGGCTCTATCAGAACGGCACGATCTACGAGTTCTCGACGCCGGAATCGCTGCTGGAGATTGACTTCGCTCTGCCGGTTTTTGTGCTCGTCGATCGCATCGTGGTTTCGGCGGAGAATCGCGCACGCATTGTGGATGCCGCAGAGATTGGCTATCGCGAGTCGGGGGAGATTCTATTCGAAGTGCTGGCCGCACGGGCGGACGCGGCTTCGCCGCAAAACCCATCCGGTGTACTGGGCGGCGAGGGCCCAAACAGCGAGCGGCTGCGGTTTTCCGCGGCGTTCGAGTGCAAGACTTGCCACCGCGTGTATCGGGAGCCGGAGCCGACGCTGTTTTCGTTCAACAATCCTTATGGCGCGTGCCCGCGCTGCCAGGGATTCGGGAACACGATTGATTTCGATCTCGACCTGATCATCCCGGACAAGTCGAAGACGCTCGACGAGGGGGCGATCGATCCCTGGAATCGGCCGAAGTATCGAACGTACCTGACCGATCTGCGGTGGGCTGCGAAACAGAATGGCATTCCGCTCGACGTGCCCTGGTGGGATATGTCGGCGGATCAGCAGGCCTTCGTGCTGGATGGACGCGGGGCGTTTCCCGGCGTGCACGGCTTCTTTAATCTATTGGAGCGCAAGAAGTACAAGCTGCACGTGCGGGTGATGCTCAGCAAGTATCGGGGGTATGCGCTTTGTCCGGACTGCAAGGGACAGCGGCTGCGGGCCGAGGCGCGCGCAGTGCGGATCGGCGACGATGGCGGTGAGGGCCGGAACATCTGCGAGGCCGCGTCGCTGACCATTGGCGCGGCTGCGCGCTTCTTCTCGGGTCTCAAGTTGTCGCCGATGCAGGAAGAGATTGCCGGCAGCATCCTCGAAGAGATTCGGCAGCGTCTGCAGTTCCTGGACGCGGTGGGGCTCGATTATCTGACGCTCGATCGCCTGGCCTCGACGCTCTCGGGAGGCGAATCGCAGCGCATCCAGCTCGCGACCTCGCTGGGATCGCGGCTGGTGGGGGCCTTGTATGTGCTCGATGAGCCGTCGATCGGGCTGCATCCGCGGGATACGGCGCGGCTGATCCGCATATTGAATGAGCTGCGCGACCTCGGCAACACGATTCTGGTGGTTGAGCACGATCCTGACGTGCTGCGCGCGGCGGATTACCTGCTGGATCTCGGGCCGGGCGCCGGCGAGTTCGGCGGCAAAATTCTGGCGGCGGGAACGGTCGAGGAGGTCGAGGCGAATCCGGCGTCGATCACCGGGCGCTATCTCAGCGGGCAGCTCACGATCCCGGTGCCGGCGCGCCGGCACACGCCTGGCTCGGCGAAGGACTGGCTGCGGGTGAAGGGTGCGCGTGCCCACAACCTGAAGGGCATCGATGTCGATATTCCGCTGAACCTGCTGGTCGCGATTACTGGCGTCTCCGGGTCGGGCAAGTCAACGCTGGTCCACGATGTGCTTTACAAGGCTGTGGCGCACCGGCTGGGCCGGATCGAGGGCGGCGATCCCACGAGCGTTTACAGGGACATCCGAGGCGTCGAGCGCCTGAACGATATCGTGCTGGTGGATCAGACGCCGATCGGGCGCACGCCGCGCTCGAATCCTGTGACGTATATCAAGGCCTTCGACGCGATTCGCGAGCTGTTCGCCGCGCAGCCGGAGGCGCAAAGGCGCGGCTACACCGCTGGGCACTTCTCGTTCAATGTGCCAGGGGGACGCTGCGATGTTTGCGAAGGCGACGGCACGGTCACAGTCGAAATGCAGTTTCTCGCCGACGTGGAGCTGCCCTGCGAGGAGTGCGGTGGGAGCCGCTACAAGGCGAGCACTCTGGAGATTCATTACAAGGGGCGCAACATCTACGAAGTTCTGCAGATGACGGTGCGTGAGGCGCTGCGGTTCTTCGCGGGGCATCCAAAGATCGTCGATAAGCTGGCGGTGCTGGAGGAGATTGGCCTCGGCTACGTGCGGCTGGGGCAATCGGCGACCACGCTATCCGGTGGGGAAGCGCAGCGAGTGAAGCTGGCCGCGCACCTTGCCTCGACGCGGTCTGACCGGTCGGCGGGAGGCGCGGAAGGGAAGCGAGGCGGCAGCCGGGTGCTCTATATCCTCGATGAGCCGACCACGGGTCTGCACTTCGACGATGTGGGGAAGCTGCTGGTTGCGTTTCGCAAGCTGATCGGCAGCGGCGGTTCGCTGGTGGTGATCGAGCACAACCTGGACGTGATCAAGTCGGCGGACTGGGTGATCGACCTGGGACCGGAAGGGGGCGCCAAGGGTGGCCAGGTGGTGGCGACGGGGACGCCGGAGGCGATTGCCTGCAACGAGCTTTCGCATACCGGGCAGTGGCTGGCGCGGGTTTTGAACGGGCACACCGCTGCTGAGCCGGCGCAGATTGCCGAGAGCGAGGTGTATCAGTGAAGTGTGCTTTCGCCGCTCTGGTTCTGTTTCTGCTGATGGGTGTGGCTCCCCTGAAGGCACAGCCGGCGCCGCTGCCGCCGGGGACCATCGCTGACGATACGCAGCAGCAGGCGGCGGACCCGCTGGGAGACGTCGAAACTGCGATCGAGGCGAAGAACTACACGTTGGCCAGCAGCCGGTTGAGCGTCTACCTCTCCGCTCATCCCGAGGACGCTCGGGCGCTCTTCGATCGCGGCTACGTGGAAGACGCGCAGGGCCACACGGACGCGGCCGAGGGCTGGTACCGCAAGGCGGTTGCCGCAGACCCAAAGCTCTTTGAGGCGCGGCTGGCTCTGGGCCTGGTGCTGGCCGCCAAAGGGGATGCCGAGGACGATCGGGCCGCGCGCGAGCAGCTGGACGCAGCCACGCAGCTCGAACCGAATCCGCCGAGCCCGGCTGCGAAGGCGCAGGCCGACCGCGCTCTGGCGCGCCTGCTGCGATCCTCCGATCCCACGGGTGCGCGCGATGCGCTGGTGGATGCGCTGAAGCTGACCCCGGAGACTCCCGCCGACACGTTGCTGGCGGCTGAGATCGCCGAGGCTGCCGGCGATGGCGCGATTGCCGAGCAGGAGTACCGGAAGGCAATGGCGGCCGACCCCAGCTCCTCCGAGGCGACGTCGGGCCTGGTCCACCTGCTTCTCGACCAAAAACGGTACGCCGACGCTCAGCCGCTGGTCGAAGCCGCTCTGCGGGGGAATCCCGACGACCCGGCCCTCAATGCCCAGTTGGCGGCGATCCTGAACGCTGAGGGCAAGACGGCGGACGGGCTCGCGGTCCTCGAAAAGCTGCACAAGCTCGAACCCGAGAACCCCTCCGTGACAGCAATGCTGGCGGATGCGGCATTGCAGGGGGGCCAGCTGGACGAGGCTGATGCGCTGAACCAGCAGCTGCTGGCCGCTTCTCCGGCCGATCCCGCGCTTCTTGATGCCCGTGGCCGGATTCTTATCCGCAGGCAACACTACACTGAGGCCATCGCCGCCTTCCGCAAAGCGGTAGCCGCTGCGCCAGACGACGCCGACGCCTGGTCAGGCATAGCGTTCGCCGCTTCTGAGGTTCACCAGTACCAGGAAGAGCTGAAGGCGCTGGCCATGCGTGCGAAATTCGCCCCGGAAAATCCAGCAAGTTTATTTCTCTGGGCAACGGCGTACGATAATCTTCATCAAACGAAGCCAGCGGCGGATTATTACCAACGCTTTCTCGCCGCCGCCCAGGGAAAATTCCCGGACCAGGAATGGCAGGCAAAGCACCGGCTCGCCGCTCTTGCCAGGTAAACGGTGCTCAAGGCGCGCGTTGCCACGGTACCTTATTTAGGTTTGCTTTAACGCTTTCGGGGAAGTTACTTTCGGAAGTCTACGACCGAATAATTTCCTGAGCTGCTGGCGCGAAGAACGCAAACTGCGGTATGGTTCTCGGAACGCTCCCCCCGGAGGTGCGCCATGCGGTTGGCCGTTGTTTTTGCCGCTGTGGTTCTTCCCGCTTCCCTTGCCTGGGCGCATGGTATGGACGACCGCGCGCCGGACGCTCGTGAACTGGCCGATTTACAGGCAAAAGCCGCGCTCGCCTCTCCGAACGAACAGCCTTACATTTATGCCGAGCTGGTGCACTCGATGACCGAGATGGCCACCGCGCAGTTCCAGGCCGGCAATTACCAGCAGGCTACCGTCTCGCTCAAGGCGGCGCAGAGCTACGCGGGCAAGATCCAGATGAATCTGCTGCGCGATGCCAAGAAGCTGAAGAACGCCGAGATTCTGGTACGCCACACAGCTTTCCGTCTGAAAGAGCTGATGACGGGCGCGTCGCTCGACGATCGTCCGACCCTGGAGGCTACGATTCAGCAGCTGAACCAGGTGCAGTCGGAGATGATCCTGCAGATCTTCCACCGCTGATTCGGCTACAACTGAATGGGTGCTGCCCGCGATTTTTGCGAAGTGGCGAAATGGGGCGCACTGCATTCGCTGCAAATGGCCCGCTTTTCCCATCGCGATCCACACCCTTTCAACAGTGCGCGATGCGCATAGGGCAATATTCATCGGGCTATAACAGAGTGCGGTGCAAACCGGGGCTCAACACAGCCGCGTCTTCGCTTAGTTTTCCCTATTGCCATGGCGAGTAGAGGTTCGTACTCTGACGTGGCATTTGGAAAGCACGCATTTGAATTAACTGAAAACTGAAGCGGAAAAGAACGCGAGCCGCCAGGGCGCAATGTTCGCCCGCCATCATTCCGGGAACACAATCGGAACCAGCGCGGGAGATGTTGAAACACCGGAGTCTAACGTTCCCTTCCCCCGCATCCTGCCTCCTGGCGGGCCCGCGGTGCCCTGCGCTTTGCAAGCTGGCGCGGCGCCCAATGCCAGGGACACGGAATGCGGCTACCCCAACCCAGCCGACGGACGCACTTCGTTGCGTGCATCGACGCAAGGCTCCCGCCTGCGCGGGAATTGCAAGGGAGAGACATGAGACCGAAGAAGACCATCCTGTGTGTAGATGACAACGAACAGGCCCTTGCCGTGCGCAAATTTCTGCTGGAGACCCGAGGCGGGTATCGCGTGGTGGCGGCTCGCAATGGCAAAGAGGCCGTCGAGCGGTTTCGCGCCGGCGGGATCGATCTGGTCCTGAGCGACCTGGTGATGCCGAACATGGATGGCAACGAGTTGGTGCGGCGCATGAAGGAAATCGCGCCGGAGGTTCCGATGATTCTGATCAGCGGCACCGTGAAGGCGTTCGATCACGCCAACCGCGCTGACGCATTTCTCCCGAAGGGCATATCCACACCGAGCGAGATGCTGGAGAAGATCCGCATCATGATTGCGCGCAAGCGCGGTCCGAAGAAGATTCTCCGCCCGGGCTACGAACCTGCCGAGGGCGCGGCCTTCGATCCGATGACGCATGCGGTAGCATCCTGAACTCACTGTGTGGCCTCGGTCGTTTTGAGATGAGCCTTCTGTTGGTGCTGATCGGCAACCATGGATTCGGCGCCGGGGTGAAACAACACGGGCCATTTACAATCGGTGAGTGGCTGAGATGATTCGCGCCGAGCACCTCGGCAAAGTCTACCGCTCTGGAAGGCTTGAAGTACCGGCGCTGCGGGACGCGACCTTTTCCGTGGAAGAGGGTGAGTTCGTCTCGATCGTCGGTCCGTCCGGCAGCGGCAAGTCAACTCTCTTCTATTTGCTGGGCGGCCTGACTCGCGCCACGAGCGGCTGCGTGTTCATCGGGGGCGTCGATTTTTCCACCCTGGGCGACGCCGAACGCACAAAGATGAGGCGAGCCCGGATAGGGTTCATTTTTCAGAAATTTAACCTGTTGCCGACTTTGACGGCTCGCGCAAACATCGAGATTGCCTACGAGATTGCGGGCCGCACCGAGCCGATGGACGAGAATTTCCTCGCCAGCCTCACAGAATTGCTGCATATCGCCGGACGCCTCAGTCATCGTCCCTCGGAGCTTTCCGGCGGCGAGCAACAGAGGGTCGCCATTGCGCGAGCGCTGATCACTCGCCCGGCGATCGTTCTGGCGGACGAGCCTACGGGCAATCTCGACACTGAAAACTCCGATGCGGTGCTTGAGATGCTGCGCAAATCGAATAAGGAGTTCGGGCAGACGGTGCTCATGATCACGCACAATCCCGAGGCTGCGGCCATCGCCGACCGCATCGTACATATGCGCGACGGCAAGATTCGCGGCATCGAACCGGGCCAGGGTTCGGTGGGGCCGCACACCTGGTAAGACCGGGAGACCTCCGTTTCGCCGGGTTATTTCGAATGGGGTCCGGACGCACTCGCGGGAATTTCCGACCGCATCGCGAACAGAAGCTCACAGTGTTGTGCAGAGAACGTCAAAAGAATCCTGGTGGGTCTGCGAGGGCGGGGCCGGCAAAAAAGCGGCCGAAACGCTGCGATGATCCTGCACTCCCCGTTCGGTGCAAGCGTTAATTCCCCATTTGGGGGTAGTGCGTGCACACGATAACGAGTTAGAATTATCGAGGGCCTGTACGGTCAAAACCCAGGAAAAATGGGAACTACACTCAATCCACATCCCGAAGCCGCCGACGGATCGAAAGCCGGCTCCCATGGGTCCAACGGTTCGAATGGATCCGGCGGAGCGAATGGATCGAACGGATCATCGGCAGGTATCCAGGAGCTGCTCACCGAGAAGGCGAACGAAGCTACGCGTGGGCTCGATACGCGCTCGGCGGTGGAGATCGCGCGCATCATCAATCAGGAAGACCATAAGGTCGCCGCGGCCGTAAAGAAGGCGATTCCGGAAATTGCCCAGGTCATCGACATGGTCGCCCACAGTCTCCGCCAGGGAGGCCGTCTCATCTATATTGGCGCGGGCTCCAGCGGCCGGCTGGCTTCCCTCGATGCCTGCGAGATCCCGGCGTATTTCTCTACCAGCCCACAGACTGTGCAATACGTGATGGCCGGGGGTCCGAAGGCGCTGGCTTCGCCGGTTGAGGTGAATGAGGACTCCGAAGAACTCGGCAAGCGCGATATCGCGCGGAGACGGCCGAGCCGCAAAGACGTGATCATCGGATTGTCGGCGAGCGGGCGGACCCCTTACGTTGTCTCCGCAGTCGCTTATGCGCGAACGCTGGGCGCGAAGACCGCGTGCATTACCTGCAATCCCAACACTCCTCTGGCAACGGCGGCGGAAACATGTATCGTGGCCGAGGTTGGCCCGGAAGTGATTTCCGGCTCGACGCGCCTGAAGGCCGCGACCGCGCAGAAGATGATCACCAATATGATCACCACCGGCGCCATGACGCGGCTGGGCTATGTGTACGAGAACCTGATGGTGAACGTGCACATGCACAACTCGAAGCTGATCGAGCGCGGCATCGGCATCCTGATGCACGCCTGTGGCGTGGGCCGTGAAAAGGCTGTTGACGTGATCAAGTCCGCCGGCCGCAGCGTGCCCGTCGCGCTGGTGATGCTCAAGGCCGGAGTCGACAAGCCGGAAGCGGTGCGGCGTTTAGCGCGCGCAGAAGGCAATGTCCGCCGGGCGATCGAAGACTCCGTGATGGATATCTGAGCGGATTTTCCGCTGTGGCCCTTCATTCCAAAACCCTGAATCACACGCTGTGCGAACGCGCGGATAGTTTTCGTCTGCAAAATAAGCGCTTCGACCGGGAAGATTCGTGATACCGTCCTTCTCCGAAGGGAGTTCGACGGATGCCTGGGCCATCTATTTTTCTGGCGATGCTGCTGGTTGCGTGGGGGGCGGGGGCGCAGGAGTCTCAGGGTCCCAGCGACCCAAAGGCGCAGAAGACCTACCAGGACGCCCTTGACTGGATTAAGCACGGAAATATTGCCGCGGCTCTGGACCAGTTCCGAAAAGCGGACAAACAGGATGGCGGACACTGTGAGAAATGCGCGTACAAGGTCATCGAATATGGCCTGAAGATTGGCGATTTCAAGGCTGCCGATGCCGCCGCGCAGGAGCTGATCGCCGGCGCCAAAGGGCCGCAACAAACCGCTGAAGCCCACATGGCGCGCGGGATGGTTCAGTACCGGGAAGGGCTGGACAAGAAGAAGGCCGATTGTTTCGGTGCGGCCGACCAGGAGTTCCAGGCCACAATCGCGGCCTATGCCAATTCGCCGCCAGCGTGCTTCTACGATGGAATTTGCCTGGCGCGGCTGAACCGGGATGAGGCCGCCAAAGCGCAGTTCACGAAGTTTCTGATGCTTGCCGCTCGGGATGACGTGGATCGGCAACGCGCCCAGCGCTTTCTCGACAATCCCGGCCTGGCGCGGGCTCGCCTGGCGCCGGCGTTTTCCATCACGGCGCTCGACGGGAGCGAGGTTTCACTCGACGGGCTTGCGGGCAAGGTG
>Ga0302319_10019230_pt1 | contig 12417 bp, 10 predicted proteins | sample Bog_T0_2_FD_203319 | JGI IMG/M metagenome (GOLD analysis project Ga0302319, IMG submission 203319) | Peat permafrost microbial communities from Stordalen Mire near Abisko, Sweden - Bog_T0_2 | ecosystem: Environmental > Terrestrial > Soil > Wetlands > Peat | place: Sweden: Abisko, Stordalen Mire... | reverse complement strand
CCTTCGTCGGGGGAATGCAGATCGCCAACAGCATCACCCATCCCTCGCTCGAAAGCATCCTCAAGGATAGCAGCCGCCACATCAACAACGACCTTAAGGAGCTGGGCGTCGAGATCGTCGAGCACCCAGTCATCACCGATGGGGTCGACGACCGCAAGACCTTGCAGCAATTGCTTCGCGGCATCGAATCGCACTGTCTCGTCCTCGCCGTTAAAAAGCCCGACGCCACCCTCATCCAGCATCCGGAGGGCACCTACCGCCTCGAAGGTGGCGATGTCGTGGTCATGCTCTCCCATGGTCGCCTGGTTTGAGTTATCCGGGGCAGCTCCCTCCAAAAAAATCGCATTATTAGTTCGTCTGACAGCCCGACAAAAAAAACATTACGAAAAAAACATAATTCCGGTTGCCCGCATAAAAAGCGTCTGGTAACCACAAGGCGGGCATTCGCAATGTGTTGTCATAATTTCTTTGGATCGACGGAGAAGCAAGGGTGGAGAGGCTAAAAAACCTCCACAGCGCACCATGGCTAATATATTCCCCAAAGGCACCAACCAGACGGTCATCAAGGCGGGCTTTGCCCTCTCGATTGTCGGTGCCCTGGTGACTTTGGCCGTGTGGTATTACTTCACGCCCAAGTATTCGCGCGTCGGTTACGAGCCGGTCCAGCCGGTCCACTTCCAGCATGATATCCACGTCGGCCAGCTCGGTCTCGATTGCCGCTACTGTCACAGTTACGTCGAAGTCAGCGGCCACTCCAATGTTCCCACCACCCAGACCTGCATGAACTGCCACAGCCAGGTGCAGAAGAATAATCCCAAGCTCCAGCCCGTTCGCGATAGCTGGGCGAGCGGCGTGCCGATCGCCTGGGTCAAAATCCATAACGTCCCCGACTACGCCTATTTCAACCACTCGGCCCACGTCAATCGCGGCGTGAGTTGCGTCGTCTGTCACGGCAAGGTCAACGAGATGAACGTCGTTTACCAGGCCAAGTCGCAGAGCATGGGCTGGTGCCTCCAGTGCCATCGCAACCCGCAGGACTACGTCCGCCCCATCGCCGCCGAAAAGCCCGGCGACAAATCGCCGATTTTCAATCTCGACTGGACTCCGCCCGCTGGCACAACTCAGGCTGAGCTGGGTAAAAAACTGGTCCAGGACTGGAAAATCAACCCGCCGAAAGATTGCGGAGGGTGCCACCGATGAAACGCATTTTTAACCACCCACCCGCTCCAACCACGGGCAAAAAATATTGGCGCAGCCTCGAAGAATACGCCGACACGCCCGAGTTTCGCGCGAAGCTTGAACGCGAATTCCCGCAGGGCGCGGCGGAACTTGAAGGCAACGAAGTCTCCCGCCGCGGCTTCATGCAGTTCATGGGCGCATCCATCGCGCTGGCGGGCCTGGGCCTGACCGGTTGCCGCCGTCCGGAGCTGCACATGGTGCCCTATAGCAAGGGCGTCGAATGGCAGGTTCCTGGCAACGCGCTCCACTATGCCACCTCGATGCCGCGTCGCGGCGGCGCGATCCCGCTCATTGCCACAACCTATAACGGACGTCCCACCAAGCTCGAAGGCAATCCCAACGTCCCCGGCTTCAACGGCGCGACCGACCTCTTCGGCCAGTCGGCGGTGCTCGATCTTTACGATCCCGACCGTTCGAAGGTCATTCTCACCGCCAGTGATCGCGGCAAGGATTACATCGAGGGAAACTGGGACGCCTTCTGGAAGGATTTTGCGACCCTCCGGACCAGTTACCTCGCGAGCGGCGGCGACGGCCTCGCCATCCTCGCCGAGCCGAGTACGTCGCCCACCCGCGAGCGCCTGCGCCTCGAAGTGCAGAAACAGTTCCCCAAGCTTCTCTGGGCCGAGTACGAGCCATGGGCGGGCAATCCCTCCGTCTCCTATGATTTCTCCAAGGCCGACGTGATCCTCTCGCTCGATGCCGATTTCCTCGGCGCATCCGAAGGCACCGTGCAGACCATTGCCGGATTCGCCGCCGGTCGCCGTCGTCTCGGCAAGACGCAGGAAACGATGTCGCGCCTCTATGTGGTCGAGGGCCGCTTCTCGCTCACCGGCGGCATGGCCGATCACCGCTTGCGGTTGCCGTCGAGCGCTATTGGAGCTTTTGCGAGCGCGCTCGCGGGCAATCTTGGCGCCGGTTTGCCCGGTGCGGCTGGATCAGGTTTTGTCGCTTTTTCCGAACCCACCGTCCAAACTTGGTTGACCGAAGTTGCCAAGGATTTGAGCGGCGCCAAGGGCCGCTCCCTCGTCGTCTGCGGCAGTCAGCAACCGCCTGAAGTCCAGGCCCTGGTCGCTCAAATCAATCAGGCGCTCGGTAATAAGGACATCACCTACTTCGACCGCTTCGTCCCCCACGTCAATGCTGCGGGCATCGGCGATCTCGCCGAGCAAATCAGCCAGGGCGCGGTCAAAACGCTTTTCGTCCTTGGCGGCAACCCGGCCTTCAACGCGCCCGCCGAACTCGGCTTCGATGGCTTGCTCGCCCAGGTCCAGCAGGTCATCCGCCTCGGCGCTTACGTCGATGAAACCAGCGCGACGAGCACCACCCATCTCCCCGCCGCCCACTTCCTCGAATCGTGGGGCGATTCGCTCGCCTATGATTCCAGCACCTACCTCAGCCAGCAGCCGCTGATCCTCCCGCTCTACGACGGCATCTCCGAACTCGATCTCCTCGCCGCGCTGGCCGGTCTGCCCAAGGCCACCGGGCCGGAATATGTGCAGGAGACTTTCGGGGTCATAACCGGTGGGGATGGTGTCAGCATTGATCACGCGACGCAGAATATTCCGGGCGCCTCTCAAAACGCCTGGCACAAATTCGTCCACGACGGCTGGACCATGGCTTCCAGTTTCCCCATTCCCGGAGGCTTGAGCGGGATGCTGAACATGCAGTCCACCATGGGCGCGGCCAAAGGCCTTCAGCAGGCGGCGGGTCGTCCTTTGGCCGCCGGTGAATACGAACTCAATTTCGTCCTCGCGAGCGTCGATGATGGCCGCTACGCCAACAACGGCTGGCTCCAGGAACTGCCCGATCCGGTCAGCAAGCTCACCTGGGACAACGCGCTTTATCTCAGCCCGAAGACCGCCGCCGCGCTGGGCATCAAGATTATCAGCGCCCAGGACAATCTCAACGATCTGCCCAACACCGATCTGGGCCCGCGCGCCACGACCTTCCCCATCCCCGACGTCGATCCGATGACCGCGTTCCCAATGGCCAAGGTCACGACTCCCGATGGCCGCAGCATGGAGTTGCCCGTCCTCATCGCACCCGGTCAGGCTGACCAGACCCTCACCATCGCGCTGGGTTACGGACGCATCGCGCCGCGCCTCACGCAGGCCGATCGCGATGTCGTCACCCCGCCGCTCCGCGTCGCCGAAGGCGCGGGCTTCAACGTCTACCAGCTTCGCACCTCGACCACCCCCGGCTTTGTGACGGGCGTCAAAATCGAGAAAATCGACAAGACTTATCCACTGGCCATCACGCAGGAGCACAACTCGATGGAGGGACGCGGCCTCGTGCGCGAAGCCCCGCTCGACAAATACCATGAGACCCCCGACTTCGTGCAGGAAATCGGCATCGATAAAGACACCCCGCAGGGCCTGAAGACGGGCTATCAGAATTACGAGTCAGGTTACGACAACCCGCCGCTCAATTCCGCCACTTACCAGCCCGACCGTCCCGCCTGGGGCATGAGCATCGACCTCAATACCTGCGTCGGTTGCAGCGCCTGCGTCGTCGCCTGCCAGGCCGAAAACAACATCCCCATCGTCGGCAAATTCCAGGTCATCCGCGGCCGCGAAATGCACTGGATCCGCAACGACCGCTACTTCGCCAGCGACAATCCGCCCCAGTCCGATGCCACCGGCGATCCGTTGCCCAACTCCGATTATCTCGACGACCCGCAGATGCTCATCCAGCCGATGGCCTGTCAGCAATGCGAGGCCGCCCCGTGCGAGCCGGTCTGCCCGGTCAACGCCACTGTCCACAGCGAGGAAGGCCTCAACGTCATGGCCTACAACCGTTGCATCGGCACGCGCTACTGCGCCAACAACTGCCCCTACAAGGCCCGCCGCTTCAACTTCTTCAACTACAACGACCGCCCGATCCAGAACGTGAAGCTCCCCGTCCTCGGCGTGACCAACGAGCTTTACCTCGGTCCCTTCGCGGGCAGGGACGGCCCGCTCACCTATAAGGGCTCGCCCGAGAGCCTCATGCTGCAAAAGAACCCGAACGTCACCGTTCGCATCCGCGGCGTCATGGAAAAATGCACCTACTGCATCCAGCGCATCGAGGAGGCCAAGATCACCCAGCTCCGCCACTCGAACAACGACGGCGCGGGTTCCGGCGACATCACCCTGCCGACCGACTCGTTCAAGGTCGCCTGCCAGCAGGTCTGCCCGGCGGAGGCGATTGTCTTTGGCAACCTGAACGATCCGAACAGCAAGGTCACCATCGCCAAGCAGGACGAGCGCAATTATGGTGTCCTCGCCTACCTCGGCACACGTCCCCGCACCACCTATCTCGGACGCGTTCGCAATCCCAACGCCGCCATGCCCGGCGCGCAATACATCGGCCACACCAGCGTCTTCCATGAAGAACCTGCTCCGGCCAATGGCGCGACGGACAAACCCGCTTCAGGCGCGGACAATGCTGTGCCCAGCAACGACCATGTTGACTTGAACAAGTTTAACCTGGAGAAGTTGATCGGGTAAAACCGTTGCCGACTGAACTGCCATGTCTTCCTTCACTCCTTCCACCAAGCCAGCCCGGCCCCGGTATGACCTGCTCGACAAGCACGAGGAGGAATTGATTGAACGCGCGCACGCGGAAAACATCCGCGAGCCTTACGTCATCAACCAACGGGACGCCGTCTGGGTCGGCGACCGCATCGCCTCGGTCATCGAGAACCCGACGCCGCTCTGGTGGTATATCGCCGTCTCGATCGCGGGCGCGGTCGCCTCGTTCACCGGCATCGGCCTGCTCTATCTCATCACCACCGGTGTGGGTGTCTGGGGCGAAAACAACTCGGCCAACTGGGCCTGGGACATCACCAACTTCGTCTTCTGGATCGGCATCGGTCACGCCGGAACCATGATCGCCGCCGTTCTTTATCTCACGCGCCAGCGATGGGCCACCGGCATCAACCGTGCCGCCGAGGCGATGACCGTTTTTGCCGTCATGTGCGCGGGCATCTATCCGGCGGTCCACGTCGGTCGCGTCTGGTTCGCCTGGTATCTCGCGCCAATCCCGAACGGTAACGCCATCTGGCCCAACTTCCGCAGCCCGCTGCTCTGGGACGTCTTCGCCGTCTCCACCTACCTTTCCGTCTCGATCATGTTCTGGTACGTCGGGCTCATCCCCGACTGCGCCGCGATGCGTGACCGGATCAAGAACAAGCTCCTCAAATACTTCTACGCCGTTCTCTGCCTCGGCTGGCGCGGCAGCGCCCGGCAATGGGCCAACTACGAATTCTGCTACCTCATGCTGGCCGGTATCGCCACGCTCCTCGTCATCACCACCTGCACGGTCGTGTCGAGCGACTTCTCCACCTCCGTCGTGCCGGGCTGGCATGGCACGATCTTCCTTCCCTATTTCGGCGTCGGCGCCATCTACGGCGGCTTCTGCATGTTGATCACCCTGCTCGTGCCGCTGCGCGAACTCTACAAGCTCCGCGACATCATCACCCTCCGCCATATCGATCTCTGCTGCCGCTTCGTCCTGCTCATGGCGCTGCTCATCACCTACATCTACCTGATGGAATTCTTCGTCGCCTATGTCGGCGGCAGCCCGAATGAGCGCTTCACTTTTTATCAGGATCGCATCTTCGGGCCCTACGGCACGACCTGGCTCTGCATGCTTATTTTCAACAGCGTCATCCCGATGCTGTTCTGGAGCAAAAAAATCCGGCGCAATCCCTGGCTGGCTTTCGGGATCGTCGTCTTCCCCAGCATCGGCATGTGGCTCGAGCGCTTTGTCATCATCGTCAGTTCCGTTCATCGCGACTTCCTCCCCTCGTCGTGGGGCATGTTCTATCCCACCTACGTCGATATCTTCACCTTCACCGGCACCTTCGGTGTCTTCTTCCTCCTTTATCTCCTCTTCATCCGCTTCCTGCCGATGATCGCCATCGCCGAAATCCGCGCCGTGTTGCCGGAAGCCAATCCCCACGAACCGCCGACCGTGATCAAAAACGGCGCCGAACCCGGGAGCCATCATGTCTGAGATTTCTCCCCTGATCTGTGCCGTCGGTGCCAGTCCGATGCCGAAAAAGCTCTACGCCGTGGGCGCAGAATTCGCCAACCCGAAGGAGCTTTACGCCGCGGCCGAAAAAGTGCGCGACAAGGGCTACAAATGGTGGGACTGCTACACGCCCTACTACATCCACGGTCTCGACCAGGCGATGGGGCTGAAGAAATCGCTGGTCGGTCTCTTCACCTTCGCGGGCGGGCTGACCGGGCTGACCGTCGGCTTCCTGCTCATCACCATCAGCTCGGTTTACGTCTATCCCATTGACACGCAGGGCAAGCCCTACTTCAGCCTGCCCGGTTTTGTGCCGATTCTCGACCTCCTCATGATCATCCTTTCCGCGATCATGAGCATCGTCGGCATGACCATCCTCTGCTTCCTGCCCCGGCTCCATCACCCGCTTTGGGAATGGGACGACTTCACCCGTGCCACGCACGATAAATTCTTCATCGTCATCGAGGCGAACGACCCGCGCTTCAACGAAAAGTCGGCGGTTGATCTCCTGCGCGAGATCGGCGGCACCAATCTCACCTTTATTGGAGAAGAGGAATGAAACTGCGCTACTTCTTCCTCGCTCTCGCCCTGGTCGTCGTGACCGTCGTCTCGATTGCCGGGTTTCGCGGCGACCATTTCACCAAGCCGCCCTTCGAGATTTTCCCCGACATGAATTACCAGGACAAGGTCAAGGACCAGGTCCCCAGCGCTTTCTTCGGCGATGGCAATTCCGCGCGCGCGCCGATTCCCGGCACCGTGGCCGAGGAAATGCCCGCCGTGAATGATTACTGGGCGACCGGCAAATGGGACGACACCCATTGGGGCGACGGCATTCCGGTGCATGACTCGGTCGATGGCGGGCGTCCCTTGCAGGTCGACGCCGCCAACATGGCCCGCGGTCGCGAGCGCTACACCATCAGTTGCGAGGTCTGCCATGGCGCGGCGGGCGACGGGAAGGGGATCACCTCCAAGTATGGCCTCAACGGCGCGGCCAGCTATCACACCGACCGCCTTCGCCAGGAAACCGACGGCGAGCTTTTTGACACCATCACCAACGGCAAGGGCCAGATGTTTGGATACAACTACAACATCACCATCGACGACCGCTGGCGCATTGTCATGTATATCCGCGCCTTGCAACTCAGCCAGAATGCCGCCGAGTCCGACGCCTCCCCCGACGAGCAGGCCCAGCTCGACAAAACGAAAAAGCCTGCGCCCCCCGCTCCCACTACGGCTCCTGCGGCACCCGCAGCGCCTGCTCCCGCCAAGCCGCCGGGAACGGCCTCGAATGGATTGAACGGCATCAACATGACTGAGGTCACTCCGCAGACGCTTCAAACCAACGCAAAGTTATGAGCGGCCACCCCCACACCCTTCACATTCCCCCGCCCGAGCGCCTTGGCGTGGGCAAATATCCGATTGCCGCGATCTTCGCCGGGCTTTCCTTCGTGGGCATCATTCTTTGCATCATCGCGGCGGCGGTTGACCACGTTCAGTTCGCCTACTCATGGTTCCTCGCCTTCTATTACTTCTTCACCATCGCGCTCGGCTCGTTCTTCTGGGTCACCCTCCATTACGCCTGCGACTCCGACTGGTCGGTGCTCGCGCGGCGCACCTGGGAAAACATCCTCGGCCTCTTTCCCGTCCTCCTGCTCATCTTCATCCCGATGCTCTGGCCCGGGTTCCTCAATGACGTGCTCTGGAAATGGATGAGTCCGGCCATGGTCAACGATCACGAAGTCGCCATCCGCAGCGCGTGGCTGAACACCACCTTCTTCTACATCCGCGTCTTCTTCTACTTTTTCTACTTCATCCTCGCCGGGCTTTATTACCGCAATAATTCAGTCCATCAGGATCGGGACGGCAACCCGATCCTCACGCGCCGGATGCACGACCACAGTTATCTCGCGCTCGTCATCTTCGGCCTGCTCCAAACCTTCCTCGCCTGCGACTGGTTGGCGGGCCTCGACTGGCGCTGGGCCTCCAGCCTCTTCGGAGTCTACAACTATGCCATCAGCGTGCAGGCCAGTCTGGCGGCGGGCATCGTCATCATCGCCTTGCTCCGCAGCGGCGGCTACCTGCTCGCCATGAACCACGAGCATTTCTATCTCATGGGCAAGCTCCTCTTCGGTTTCACCATTTTCTGGGGTTACATCGCGTTCGGCCAATACCTCCTCATCTGGTACGCCAACATCCCGGAGGAAACCATCTTCTACAACGACCATAATCGCGGCCACTGGGTCTATCTCACCTACTTCCTTGCCGTCGGCAAATTCCTTTTCCCCGTCATCTATCTCCTTGCGCAGGACACCAAGAAAAGCCTGCGCGCGCTGACCTTCATCGCCGCGTGGATCCTCTTCATGCACGGCATCGAAATGTACTGGCTCATCATGCCCTACGCCCATCGCGGCATGTGCCCAAGCTGGCAGGATGTCGTCGCCTTCGTCACCGTCGGCTCCATTCTTGGCTTTGCCTATGTCCGCATCGCCGCCACGGCCTCCCTCTTCCCGACGCGCGACCCGCGCATGGTCGAATGCCTCACCATCACCAACTAGTTATGTCCGAAGCAACCGCACCTCAACCCCGGATCAAGATCACCTGGCTTATCGGGATCTTCGCCGCCTTCGCGCTTTTTGCGGTGATCGGCGCCTATTCCGCGCGCATGACCCAGACCTTTTCCGATTACGACCAGCAGCGCGCCCAGGCACGTTATGCCACGCTGGCGCAGGTCCGGCATGACGAGCAGATCCTGATCGAGCCGGTCGACAAACAGGGCTACCCGACCGCCGAGTGGATCGACCAGGACAAAGGCACCGTCCGCATCCCGATTGTGGAAGCAATGGCGAAGGAAATCGACACCCTAAAGGCAGCGACCCCCAAGGTGGGCTGCGTCATTCCCGGTACCGTCCCTCCCTCTCCCGTTCCCGCTACGGCCATGACTAATGCCGCCCCTGCCGCCCCTGCCGCCGCCACCGCCCCGGCGCCGGCCAAACCAACCCCGGCGAAAAAGTAATATGGCCACTTTATTTCCCACCACCGTCGCCCCAAGGGGATTCGTCTCCACCGATCCCGAACTCGCAGCGGTCGACGCCTCCGTGCGTTGGCCCGTGCTCGTCTGTTTTCTCAGCGCAGTCCATTGGATGGTCGTCGGCACTGTTCTCCTCGTTTATGCCTCGTCGCTGACCCATCCCCAGGACGCTTTCCCCATCCTCAGCTGGTTCATCGATCTCTCCAACAACTTCAGCATGTTCACTTATGGCCGCGTCTATCCCGCGGCCATCGATGCGCTGGTCTACGGTTGGGCCAGCACGGCGGGCCTCGGTTTGGCCGCCTGGCTTCTGGCCCGGATGAGCCGTCAGCCGATTTTCGCCCCCGCCGCCTTGATGACCGCCGTCGTCTTCTGGAACCTTGGCGTCGCCATTGGCCTCACCGCCATTTTCCTCGGAGACAGCACCGGCGTCGAGCTCCTCGAATTTCCCGCCTACGCCTCGTGGATTCTCTGGGTCGCCTACGCCATCTTCGCGCTCTGGACGGTTGCGACTTATCTCGGACGCCGTCCCGGTTACGACCACATCGCCCAAGCCTGGGTGATCGTCGCGCTCTTCGCCTTTTCCTGGCTTTACGCGGCGGGCAGCATCCTGCTCAGTTCCCATCCGTTGCCCGGTTCCGGCGTCATGCAGGAAATCATCGATGCCTGGTACGTCCACGGCATCTTCACGCTCTGGCTCGCCCCGCTTGGCCTTGGCCTGCTCTATTATCTGATCCCCAAGGTCTCCGGCCTCAGCATCCGCTATGGCTCCAAGACGTGGGTCGCTTTCTGGACCTGGATCATCTTCGCCCCCTGGACCGCCGTGCATGATCTCGTTGGCGGACCTTTCCCCGCCGAGACGGTCACCACCGGACTTTGCCTGAGCGGTTTGATCTTCATTCCCGTCGCCTTCATCGGCTTCAACCTCGTCTCGACCGCCTTCGAAGCCGAAGAAAAGCAGGGCCACCATGGCGGCGTGGTCTTTCCCTTTCTCGTCCTCGCCGCCATGGCCTTTGTCGCGGCGGGGATCTCCGAACAGCTCCTCTCCATTCGCGCGGTCAACCAACTGCTTCGCTTCACCATGTTCCGCCAATGCAACGAATTCCTCTGGGTCTATGGTTTCTTTAGCTTCGTCGCTTTTGGATCGATCTACTACATCGTGCCGCGCCTGCTCGATTTCGGCTGGCGCTCGGCCCTCCTGGTCAAGATTCATTACTACACCAGCTTCTATGGCATCCTGCTCGTCATCGCCATGCTTGGCTTTGGCGGCGTCATGCAGGGCAACATGCTCGAAAATCCCGACCCCGCCGTCACGATCACCTCCGCCAGCAGCGTCTCGGTCTCCTTCCACATCGCCGCCACCATGTGCATCAGCCTGATCGCCATCGGCAACGGTGTTTTTGCCCTCCATCTCGGCTGGATGCTGATCGACTGGCTCCGCCTGCGCGTCCGGGGCAACCGCCTGGCCTCTGAAATTCTGGTTGAACCTTACGACGGCGATGTGGCCGCGCCTGCTTCACCGGAGGTGGCCGCATGAACCCGACCTTCCGCTCCTTCTTCACTCTCATTCTGGCCATCTTCATGTTCACGTGGCTCGGCCTCGTTGTCTTCCCGTGGATTTATCTCGGCCATCTCCCGCCCATTCAGGACGAGGGCAGCACCGACATCACGCCGTGGGATTCCTCCGGCGCGGCCCACCAGGGCGAGCATATCTACGCCGTTAACGGCTGCGCTTACTGCCACACCCAGCAGGTCCGGGCCTCAAGCTCCGGCGCCGACCTCGTTCGCGGCTGGGGCACGGCCAAGGACGACGATGGCAAGGATGTCACCCGCCGCACCTATCCGCGTGATTATATCTGGCAGGGGCAGGTCTTCCTCGGCAACAGCCGCGAAGGCGCGGACCTCAGCAACGTCGCCCAGCGCTTCCCCGATGCGGGTAAACTCTACAGCTATCTCTACGACCCCGCCGTGCTTAATCCCCACAGCAGCATGCCCGCTTACCGCTTCCTTTTCGTCACGCAAAAAATCAGCGGCCAACCCTCTCAGGATGCCGTCGTCCTGCCTGATGCCGACGCGCCTCCCGCCGGATACGAGGTCGTGCCAACCGAAGACGGCAAATCGCTCGTCGCCTACCTCCTTTCGCTCAAAAAAGGCTATCACCTCAAGCCGGATGAAGCTGGCATCCCCTACGTTCCACCTTCCACCAAGAGCTAGACCATGAGCAAACAAAACCCTCACGTTGAATCTCCGCCGCTGCCGTCTGGTGATGACGCCATTCAGCCCAGCGCGCCCGATTTCATCGAGACGCCGGAAGTCGCGCCTCTCTCGCTTGAGCACGAACCACTCCCCATCTGGCTCTATCTCGTCTGCGGCCTTGCCCTCTTCCTCGCGGGCAGTTCTTTCACCGGTTTGGGTGTCTTCGGCCAGGGCCTCCTTGACCAGGGCCCCGGTGGTCCCGTGGTGGTTAGTACTCCCCCCACAGTCGCGCCGCCCAATTCGGCCGAACTCGGCAAAAGCCTTTACAATGGCAACTGCGCCAACTGCCACCAGGCCAGCGGCGAAGGTCAGCCCGGTTCTTATCCTCCGCTGGCCGGTTCCGAATATGTGCTTGGCTCCAAGGAACGGCTCTCCGCCATCATGCTCGCCGGTATCTCCGGCCCTCTCACCGTCAAGGGTGCCGGCTTCGGCACGCAGGTCATGCCCGGCTGGGCGGGGAATTTCACCGATGAAAAACTCGCCGACATCATGACCTACCTGCGCGCCTCGTGGGGCAACACCGCCAACGCCGTCAAGCCCGAGGAAGTCTCCGCCGCCCGCACCAAATTTGCCTCTCATCTGGCCGCGCCCTACAGCGAAGCCGACCTGCTGAAGATCGCCCCCAACGGCCCCGATCCCTCCGACAAGAAATAACCAACTGTGATCGTATCCCGTAGCCGCCGTCGTGAGACGGCGGTCCGCTCAGAGGTAGCCGCCGCTGTCCCTAGCGGCGGTGCCTTTGTGGCCTCGTTCCCAAGTTTCGGAACCTGTCCCGATAAAGTGGACAGGGATTGGGATAGGTGAAGACTAAGATCAACCTATGCACGAAGAAGTAAAAGCAAAAAGAACGAGGCGTCGCTACGACGAGGCCTTTCGGC
>Ga0302319_10019228_pt1 | contig 12418 bp, 12 predicted proteins | sample Bog_T0_2_FD_203319 | JGI IMG/M metagenome (GOLD analysis project Ga0302319, IMG submission 203319) | Peat permafrost microbial communities from Stordalen Mire near Abisko, Sweden - Bog_T0_2 | ecosystem: Environmental > Terrestrial > Soil > Wetlands > Peat | place: Sweden: Abisko, Stordalen Mire... | reverse complement strand
CCCTGGAGGTGGCCGAGGCCGCCCGGCCGTCCGGCCGAGTGGAGTTGCTGTCGGTGGATTCGATGGCCGTCTACCGGGGCATGGACATCGGGACGGCCAAGCCGTCCCCTGAGGTGCAGGCCCGGGTGGCGTACCACCTGATCGACCTGGTCGACCCTGATCAGGAGTTCACCGTCCAGGAGTTCCAGGCGGAGGCCCGCAGCGTCCTCTACGGCGTGGCCGGTCGGGGGCACGGCGCCCTCCTGGTGGGCGGGACCGGTCTCTACCTCCGCTCGGTGATCGACAACCTCGAGTTCCCCGGTCGGTTTCCAGTGGAGGTCAAACGCCTCCAAGCCGAGGTCGACGCCGCCGGGCCGCCGGGGAGTCCCGGTGAGCAGGTGGCCCTCCGGCAGCTGCACCACCGACTGGCCATCGCCGATCCGGTGGCGGCCGGCCGCATCGGGTCCTCGAACCGCCGCCGGCTGGTTCGGGCACTGGAGGTGACCGAAGGGTCGGGTCGGCCGTTCTCGTCGTTCGGCCCCGGACTGGAGGCGTACCCGCCGACCAGCGTGAGCCTGGTCGGTGTCCGGCCCGACCCCGAGGACACTGACCGCCGGATCGCCGAACGGGTATACGCCATGATGGCAGCCGGGTTCCTCGACGAGGTCCGACGCCTGGCTGATGCACCCGGTGGACTCTCGCCGACCGCCCGCCAGGCCCTCGGCTACCGCGAGCTGCTCGGCCACCTGGAGGACGGACGGTCCCTCGACCAGGCGGTGGACGAGACCATCCGGCGGACCCGGACCTTCGCCCGGCGGCAGTGGGCGTGGTTCCGGCGTGATCCCCGTATCGTGTGGGTGGCACCCGATGAGGACCCGGCCGAGCAGGTTCTCGGCCGGTTCGACGGACCGGTGAGAGACTGACCGGGCGGGATGCCCGCACACCATGGACCACGACCGACTGCAGCTGACCAAGCACCACGGGGCGGGGAACGACTTCCTCATCCTGGTGGACATCGACGAACGGCGCCCGTTGGGGCCGGAGTTGGTACGCGCCCTCTGTGATCGGCGGTTCGGCGTGGGGGCGGACGGGGTGATCCGGATTCTGACCGGACGGGAGGGCGCCGACCTGTCGATGGATCTCACCAATGCCGACGGCACCCCGGCCGAGATGAGCGGCAACGGTATCCGCTGCCTGGCCCAGGCGGCGGTGGACGCCGGCCTGGTGTCGCCGCCGGGTTTTTCGGTGTGGACCCTCGGCGGTGTCCGGACCATCGGCTACCACCCTGGTGATCAACCGGGGGTGGCGTCGGCCTCGGTGGACATGGGCAAGGCCGAACTGGGTCCTGACCAGCCGCAGCAGTTCGCCGATCGACGGGCCCGCACGGTGGATATGGGGAACCCCCACCTGGTGCTGCTCGGTCCCGACCCGGCCGGCATCGAGGTGGCCGAGCTGGGCACCCGTCTGCAGGCGATCCATCCCGGCGGCATCAACGTGGAGTTCGTGTCGGTTGGCCCGGGCCCCGATCAACTGGACCTCCGGGTGTGGGAGCGGGGGGTGGGGGAGACGCAGGCCTGTGGAACCGGGAGCGCGGCAGCGGTCGCCGCTGCCCACAGCTGGGGCCTGGTCGGTGGGCACGTGTCGGTGCACAACCCGGGCGGAACCCTCGAAGTGGAGCTGGGGAGCGACGGCATCCGCCTCACCGGCCCCACCCGCAAGGTGGCGGACATCGAGGTCGAGGTCGACCAGGTACTGGCCGCCGCCCGCCCATGACCCCACCCGACTCCGCCTTCACCGACACGCTGATCTCCCGGGAGATCAGGGAGCGCATCGTGCTGGTGGGGGTGACATTCCCCCACGGCACCCCGGTGGCCACCGAGGCGGGGTTGGATGAGTTGGCGCTGCTGGTGGATACGGCAGGTGCCGATGTGGCGGAGCGGGTGGTGCAGCGCCGGGACCATCCGGATCCGGCCACCTTCATCGGCAAAGGCAAAGCCGAGGAGCTGGCCTCTATCTGCCTGGCGGTGGATGCCGACACGGTGGTGTTCGACGACGACCTCAGCCCCGCCCAGCAGCGGAACCTCGAGCAGCTGCTGGGGCGTACCGCCATCGACCGGACGGCGGTGATCCTCGACATTTTCGCCCAGAACGCTCGGACTCCCGAGGGCCGCGCCCAGGTGGAGCTGGCCCTGCTCCGCTACCGGTTACCCCGACTGCGGGGGCGGGGGACGTCGCTGAGTCAGCAGGCCGGTGGGATCGGCACCCGAGGCCCCGGCGAGACCCAGCTGGAGGTGGACCGCCGACGCCTGGTCCGTCGGATGACCAGGCTGGAGTCCGATCTTCGGGACCTCGACCGGACCCGCCGGACCCAGCGCAAAGGTCGGGCCCGATCCCGCCAGCGGACGGTGTCGTTGGTGGGCTATACCAACGCCGGCAAGTCCACGCTGCTCAACCGGGTGTGTGGTGCCGACGTCCTGGTGGAGAACCGGCTGTTCTCGACCCTGGACCCCCGCACCCGGCAGCTGGCCCTGCCCGGGGGGGAGACGGTGCTGTTGACCGATACCGTCGGCTTCGTCCGCAAGCTGCCCCACCAGGTGGTGGAGGCGTTCCGGTCGACGCTCGAGGAGGTCGCCGAGTCGGAGCTGATCGTCCACGTGGTGGATGGCTCGGCCGTCGACCTCCAGGGGCAGATCGACGCCGTGCGGACCGTGCTGGCGGAGATCGGTGCCGACGGGATCCCCGAGCTCTTGGTGGTCAACAAGGTCGACGCCCTGCCGGGTGACGACGGCGAGGGGGCGGCCGAGGTGCGCCGGCTGGTGGAATCCCACCCCGGATCAGTGACCGTCTCGGCCCGGACCGGCGAGGGGATCGACCACCTGCTGGAGGCCATGGGTGACCGGCTGCGGGTGGCCGACCGGGTGGTGGAGCTGGTGATCCCGTGGGCCCGGGGCGACGTGCTGGCCGCCGTCCACCGCGAGGGGGAGATCGTGGGGGAGGAGGCCGGCGAGCAGGCCACCCACCTCCATGTGGTGCTCGACGACGTGGGCCGGGCCCGGTTCCGGGAGTTTCTGGCCTCGTGACCCAGGCGCCGCCCGGCTTCGTCCCACCGCCGTATCCCTACGACCGCCTGGTGGAGGTGGCCCGATTGGCGGCCGGTCGGTTCGCCGACGACGGCGGACTGGTCGACTGCTCGGTCGGCACGCCCTGTGACCCGCCGCCGCCGGCGGTGGTGGAGGCCATGGCCACCTCCGGCACCGAGCGGGGGTATCCGGCATCCGTCGGCTCCGCCGCCTTCCGGAACGCCGCCGCCGGTTGGCTGGCCCACCGATTCGGGGTGGCGGTCGACCCGTCCACTGAAGTGGCCGCCTGCATCGGCACCAAGGAGTTGGTGGCGTCCACCGCCCAGTACCTCCACCTCCGGACCCCCGACCGCGACACCGTGCTCTACCCGTCGATCTCCTATCCGACCTACGCCATGGGCGCTCAGCTGGCCGGCTGTCGGGCGGTGCCGGTCCCCGAGCTTCCGGACGGTGGGCCTGACCTCGACGCAGTCGATCCCGACGACACCGCCCGGGCGCTGCTCCTGTGGAGCAACAGTCCGTCCAACCCCACCGGCCGGTTGACCGACCTCGGACCGGTGGCCGAGTGGGGGAGGACGCACGGGGTGCCGGTGTTCTCCGACGAGTGCTACGCCGAGTTCACCTGGGACGGTCCACCCCGGACGGTGCTGTCGTCGGGCGTCGACGGCGTGGTGGCGGTCCACTCCCTCTCCAAGCGGTCCAACCTGGCCGGGGTGCGGGTCGGCTTCTATGCCGGCGACCCCGAGCTGGTGGCCTACCTGGGGGAGATCCGCAAACACGCCGGTCTGATGGTGCCGGGTCCGGTGCAGGCGGCCGGAGCGGTGGCGCTGGACGACGATGCCTACGTGGACGTGCAGCGGGACCGCTACCGCCGACGACTGCAGCTGCTGGCCGACGGACTGGGTGCCGTCGGACTCCCGACCCCGTTGCCCCAGGGCGGGTTCTACCTGTGGGTGCCGGTGCCCGCCTCGGTGCCGGACGGCGGCTGGGGGCTGACCGAGCGGTTGGCGCTGGCTGGGGGAGTGCTGGTCAGCCCTGGCGAGTTCTATGGGCCCGATGGCGCCGGCTTCGTGCGGATTGCGGTGGTGCAGCCGACGGAACGGCTGGAGCTGGTGGTCAGCCGCTTGGCCGGCACCGACCTGACCGTCGGATAGCGCCGGCCGGCCTGGCCGGTCGGATCGGCCTGGCTGGTCGGATCGGCCCCGACAGCGGCCAGGGCTAACGTCTTCGCCCATGGCAGACCTGCAGTCCCAGATCGAAACGTTGTGGTCCCGGGCGTCGGAGCTGACCCCGGACGACGCCGAGGCCCTGGCGGTGGTGACCGAGGCAGTCGACCTCCTCGACACCGGCCAGGCCCGGGTAGCCGAGGTTGACCCCACCACCGATGAGGTGGTGGTCCACCAGTGGCTGAAGCAGGCCATCCTGCTGCTCTTCCGTCTCCGGTCCATCGAGACCAGTGAGGTCGGACCTTTCGAGTTCGCCGACAAGCTGCCACTCAAGCAGCACTATGCCGAGTCGGGAGTCCGGGTGGTGCCGGGGGCGTCGGCCCGCTGGGGGTCGTTCCTCGACCGCGGCGTCATCTGCATGCCCAGCTACGTCAACATCGGCGCCCGGGTGGGTGCCGGCACCATGGTCGATACCTGGGCCACCGTGGGATCGTGTGCCCAGATCGGCGAGCAGGTCCATCTGTCCGGTGGCGTCGGCATCGGCGGGGTACTGGAGCCGGCCCAGGCGGCGCCGGTGGTCATCGAGGACGAGGTGATGATCGGCAGCCGGTGCATGGTGACCCAGGGGGCACGGGTGGGCCGGGGCTCAGTACTGGGAGAGGGCACCATTCTCAATCCCTCCATTCCGGTCATCGACGCCGACACCGGTGTGGAGCTGAGCCGGGGCCACGTGCCACCGTGGTGCGTGGCCGTCCAGGCCTCCCGACGCCGGGATTTCCCGGGTGGTGAGTTCTTCCTGCCTTGTGTGCTGGTCATCCGCCGACTGACCGAGGGGCAGCGCCACGACAAGGCCAAGTTGAACGACATCCTGCGCCAGCATGGCGTGTCGGCGTGACCGACGGGCCCCCGAGCGGCCTGCTGGGCATGGCCACCGCGCTGGTGGCGATCCCGTCGCTGAGCCGCCAGGAGGCCCACCTGGCCGATGCGGTGGAGGCGGCACTGCGGCTCTGCCCCTGGCTCACCGTCGAGCGGGTAGGCGACAACGTGGTGGGCCGCACCGACCTGGGCCATCCGCACCGGGTGATCGTGGCCGGCCATTTGGACACGGTGCCTCCCGTCGCCGGCAACGACGAGCCACGACTGGAGGACGACGTGCTCTACGGCTTGGGGGCGGTGGACATGAAGGGTGGTCTGGCCACCTTTCTGCACCTGGCCGGGACGATCCCCGACCCGGCGGTCGATGTGACCTGGTGCTTCTACGCCTGCGAAGAGATCGAACGTCGGGCCAACGGGCTGCGGGCGCTGTGGGAGGTCCGTCCGGATCTCCTGGAAGGTGACGTGGCCATTCTGGGCGAGCCGACCGGTGGACCGGTGGAGGCCGGTTGCCAGGGGACGCTCCGGGTCCGGATCGACCTGGTGGGAGCTCGGGCCCATCCCGCCCGCCCCTACACCGGGCGGAACGCCATTCATCGCTTGGCGCCGCTGCTGACCACCATCGATGCCTATCGGGGACGGCGGCCGGTCCTGGACGGGTGCGAGTACGCCGAGCAGCTCCAGGTGGTGTCGGTGGAGGGCGGTGTGGCCGGCAATGTGGTCCCCGACCTGGCCACCGTGGTGCTGAACCACCGGTTCGCCCCCGACCGGAGTATCGAGGACGCCGAGGTATCGCTGCGGCGGCTGCTCGAGCCCCACCTCGAGCCCGGCGACAGTTGGGAGCTGACCGATGCCGCCGGCGGGGCACTTCCCTCACTCGACCACCCGGTGCTGGCCGGCCTGGTTGCCGCCACCGATACCGCGGCCCGGGCCAAAGTGGGTTGGACCGACGTGGCCACCTTTGCCGAACACGGCATACCGGCGGCCAACTACGGCCCTGGCGATCCCTTGCTGGCCCACACCCCGGGAGAGCACGTCAGTGCCGGCGAGCTCGAGACCGCGGCCGCTGTGCTGGAAACGGTGCTGCGGTCCCCCCGGTAGGGTCGAACCATGGCACTTACCACACGGCGCTTGGGCACCGGCGGTCTGACCGTCTCCTCCGAGGGACTGGGCTGCATGGGCATGAGCGAGTTCTACGGCGCCGGTGACGAGGCCGAGTCGATCGCCACCATCCACGAGGCGCTCGACCTCGGGGTCACCCTGCTCGACACCGCCGACATGTACGGACCGTTCCTCAACGAGCAGCTGGTGGGTCGGGCGATTGTCGGACGCCGTGACGAAGTGGTGCTGGCCACCAAGTTCGGCATCGTCCGGAGCGACGATCCCACCCAGCGATCGATCCGGGGGGACGCCGCCTACGTGCGGTCGGCCTGTGACGCTTCGCTCGGCCGCCTGGGGGTTGATCACATCGACCTCTACTACCAGCACCGCTCGGATCCCGGGGTGCCGGTGGAGGAGACGGTGGGGGCGATGGCCGAGTTGGTGGAGGCGGGAAAGGTCCGCTACCTGGGGCTCTCCGAGTCGTCGCCCGACACCCTCCGGCGTGCCCAGGCCGTCCACCCCATCGCCGCCCTCCAGTCCGAGTGGTCGCTGTGGAGCCGGGACATCGAGGCCGAGGTGGTCGGGACCGCCCGCTCGCTGGGTATCGGAATTGTTGCCTACAGTCCTTTGGGTCGCGGCTTCCTGACCGGACAGCTCACCTCGATCGACGACTTCGGCGAGGGGGACTTCCGGGGCAACCACCCGCGGTTCCAAGGCGACAACTTCGCCAGAAATCTCGACCTTGTAGCCCGGGTCGGGGAGCTGGCGGGCGATCTTGGCGTCACAACCGGCCAGGTGGCGCTGGCCTGGGTACTGGCCCAGGGAGACGACGTGGTGCCGATTCCGGGTACCAAGCGCAGGACGTACCTCCGCGAGAACGTGGCGGCAGCCGAACTTGAACTGTCGACCGAGCACCTTGCCTCGTTGGAAGCGGTGTTTCCCGTGGGCGCCGCCACCGGTAACCGTTACCTCGATATGAGCACCATTGGAGTCAACACGCCGGAGCGCTGATGGCCGGTGGGTCAAGCCACCACCCTCGCCCCCCGCCCACCATCGCCAGTGTGCAGCCGACGAACTACAGCCGACGCATGACGGTGACCACCTTGCCGTAGACGGCCACCTCCGACGGATCGAACACCATCGGCTCGAGGCGCTCGTTGGCCGGCGTAAGCACCACTTTGCCGTCCCGGGTGGAGAAGCGCTTCACCGTCGCTTCACCGTCGGGGATGCCGGCCACCACGGTGTCACCGGCCTCCGCCTCGGGCTGCTGGCGGACCACGACGAAGTCGCCGTCCATGATGCCGTCGTCGATCATCGAGTCGCCGGACACCTTCAACATGAACAGCGAACCGGTACCGGTGAAGTCCTCGGGCAGCGGGTACAGCTCTTCGACGTTCTCCTGCGCCAGCATGCCCACACCGGCCGCCACCTCACCGACCAACGGCACATGACGGAGCGGGCGGGAATCCATCACCACCTTGGACGAAGGGTCGTACCGGACCTCGATCGCTCTCGGCTTGGTGGGGTCCCGTCGCAGGTAGCCCTCCCGTTGGAGCACGGCGAGATGGGCGTGCACGGTGGAGGAGGAGGTGAGGCCCACCGTCTCCCCGATCTCCCGCACGGACGGGGGATACCCTCGATCACGAATGGACTCCGAGATGCAGTCGAGAATCTGTTTGCGCTTCGGGCTCAGCACCTGGGCCATGGTTCCCCTTTTCCTCGTGGGCGGATGTTCCGAACGCTGGACGCCGGTCCGGGACCACCCACGAACACCTGTTTGCTAGACCGTAACCCCGGCAGGACCCGAAAGCAAACATCTGTTCGGAAAATCGCTTGACACCGAACAGATGTTCGTGATTCGATGTCATCATGACGAACGGACGTTCGATTGCTATCGGAGTACGGACCCCCGGGGGTGACCGGTAATGGTCACCGCCTGGGCCCCAGCGCCGTATCCGGCAGTGCGCCGGTCGGTGGGACGTGGGCTTCGCTTGGTCAGTCCGGACGAACGGCCACTGCAAGAGGTCGCCCGGCCGGAGTTGACGGTCGTCCCCGATGTTCGCGAGGTCCGTCCTCGTCGTCGTGTGTCTCCCGAGGTCCGGCGTCGCCGGACGATGCTGGCGGTGGTCGCCGTCTGCCTGCTCGGGCTCGCTCTTCCGCTGGGCGGAACCGGTGGTCACTCCCACGCCGCCGGTTCCGCTCTGGCGGGGAACGGTCACGCAGTGGAGTACACCGTCCAGCCCGGCGACTCGCTGTGGTCGATCGCCGCCCAGGTTGATCCGGCGGGCGACCCCCGACCGCTGGTGGCGCAGATGACCGCCGAGCTCGGTTCGGCCACCGTCCAGCCTGGCGAGCGGATCACGGTTCCCTGAGTTCCTCTCCAACTGTCCCGATGCACAGTGGGGTCAGCCAGGTACGGCCTTCATTCAGGCAGCATCGCGCTGTTGTCGGTGGGGCTCATCGCCGGCGTGGTCGTGGCAGTCCCACGAGCAGTAGCCGTGCACGGTTCCCCGGGTCGGTCGGTTGCAATGTGGGCATCGGTGTGTCGTGTGCATGTCCCTCTCCTTCCTTGTCATTTGTCCTCTTCCTGCTTCGTATTCACCGATCAGAATCGACCGGGTGTAGTGCTATTTGGGTGTGGTTGATGTCTTGCGCGGGGCTGTGCCACTGGATGCCGGTCACTCAGCGGGCTGCTGTGCCGTGTGGCACGATCGGTCGCCAGTCCCCGAGAACCAGAAAAGCCGCTTCCGAAGGGAAGCGGCTTCTCGGCACTAGGACCCTGAGGGGATCAGGTCTTCATGTCGAGAAGGCGCTCATTGCCTGGTTGGCAAGGGCCGATACGGCCGATGCGGCCGGCATACCGGGTGCCTCGGCCGGCTTGCAGGCGACTGCCACCGACCGGGTCATCAACCCGGCGATTGACCGACAAGCTCGGTCACGGAGGAGGTGGGTCGGCTGCATTGTCCCGCAAGGCTAGGGCACGGACCCGGATATGTCAACGGCGCGCACGGTCAAAATCAGAGATATGCCGGTCGATGCATCTACCGGTCATCACTCTATCGCATCCCTGCGCCAGCGTTGACGAACAGCAGCGTTGGCAGGTGGAGAGCCAGTGAGACGGGGACGGTAGCCTCGCGGGGTGCAGTGTCCCTGGTGTCTGGCCGACGACGATCGGGTGATCGATTCCCGGCAGGCCGAGGACGGTGCTGCCATCCGACGACGCCGTCAGTGCCTCGGGTGCGGGCATCGCTATACCACCTTCGAGCGGATCGACCAGGTGCCGTTGCTGGTGGTGAAGCGTTCGGGGATACGCGAGGTGTTCGACCGCAACAAGATCATCGACGGCCTCCGGGCGGCCACCAAGAACCGGCCGGTGACCGACGCCCAGTTGGACGACTTGGTCCTGTCGATTGAGGACTCGGTGCGGGAGGCAGGGACGGTCCCGACCACCGAGGAAGTCGGTCTCGCCGTGCTCGATCAGCTCCGCCAGCTCGACGATGTGGCGTACCTCCGGTTCGCCAGCGTGTACAAGGGGTTCGAGGGGATTGATGACTTCCGTCGCGAGGTGGGTCTGCTCACGAAGACCACTGCGCCCAAGCAGCCAGGGATCTGATGCCCGCTGAACTGTTGGTGGAGGTGCCGGACCGGGCGCTCGCCATCTACGCCCATCCTGACGATCCGGACGTAGGGTGCGCCGGCACGCTGGCCGCCTGGTCCGCTGCCGGCTGCGAGGTGCATGTCGTCCTCTGCACCGACGGGGACAAGGGCTCCACCGATCCTTCTGTCGATCCGGTGGAGTTGGCCCACCGCCGGGCGGCCGAGGCGGCCGAGGCCGGCCAACTGGTGGGTCTGGTCAGTCAAGAGCTCCTGCACTATCCCGACGGCGAACTGGTGGACGATGCGGTGTTCCGCCAAACCCTGGTGGCGCGGGTGCGGCGGATCCGCCCCGAGGTGGTGCTGTGCCCGGATCCGACCGCCGTCTTCTTCGGGCAGGAGTACTTCAACCACCGGGACCATCGGGTTACCGGATGGGCCGTTCTCGACGCGGTGGCCCCGGCCGCTGCCCTTCCCCACTACTTCCCCGAGGCGGGTCCGGCTCATCAGATCACCACCGTGCTCATGTCAGGGACGCTGGAGCCCGATGTGTGGGTCGACATCACCGACACCGTGGAGGTGAAGTCCACCGCCGTCGCCTGTCACCGGAGCCAGTTCCCCGACGGCGCGGAGTGGGCTATCTCGGCGGTCCGTATCGGGGCGGAGGATGCCGGACGAACGGCAGGGGTTCCCTTTGCCGAAGGATTCCGGAGGCTGCGGCTCGGTGGCTGACCTGACCACCGACCGGGTCATCCTCCATGTGGATATGGACGCCTTCTTCGCCTCGGTCGAGGTCTTGGACGATCCGTCACTGGCCGGCCTGCCGGTCATCGTGGGCGGATCCGGCCCCCGGGGGGTGGTGGCCGCCTGCACCTACGAGGCGCGCCGCTTCGGGGTTCGATCGGCCATGCCGTCATCGGTAGCCCGGCGGTTGTGCCCCCGGGCGGTCTTCGTCTCCGGCCGCTTCCACCGCTATACCGAGGAGAGCGCCAAGCTCCACGCCATCTTTGCGGAGGTGACGCCTCTGGTCGAGGGGATCTCCCTCGATGAGGCGTTCCTCGACGTGACGGGATCGATCCGCCGTCTGGGTGACGGTCCCACCATTGCGGCCGCCATCCGTCAACAGGTGACCGACCGGCTCCACCTCCGGTGTTCGGTCGGGGTGGGTCGCAGCAAGCTCATCGCCAAGCTGGCCTCCAAGGCGGCCAAACCGGTGGCCGACCGGTCCGGCATCCACCCTGGCCCTGGGGTGGTGACGGTGGCCGCGGCCGACGAGCTTGCCTTCCTGCACCCGTTGCCCATCCGGGCATTGTGGGGCATCGGACCCGTGACCGCCGGGCGCCTCGACGCCATTGGAGTCCGAACCGTCGGGGATCTGGCGGCTCTGCCGCCCGGAACCCTCGAACGACGATTGGGCACCGCTCACGGCTCCCACCTGGCCGAGCTGGCCCGGGGGGAGGACACCCGGCCGGTGGTGCCGATCCAGGAGGCCAAGTCGATCGGACATGAGGAGACGTTTCCGACCGACCTGTGGGACGTCGACGTGCTTCGACGCCATCTTTCGCGCATGGTGGACGCTTCGGCGACCCACCTCCGGGCCGCCGAACTGGGGGCGCGGACGGTGACGGTCAAGGTCCGGTTCGGGGATTTCACCACCCTCACCCGTTCGCACTCCCTGGATGTCCCGGTGGACTCCGCACGACCGGTGGAAGCCGTGGCCATGGCCCTGTTCGACACCGTGGACCTGTCCAGGGGGGTCCGGCTTCTGGGGGTGAGCCTGTCTGGGTTCACCGCCTCCGACGGCGGCACCCAGCTGACGCTCGATCTCGGGGGTGGAGACGGCTCCCGGGCAGGAGGTGACCGGGATGACCGGATGGCCCGAGTCGACGAAGAGGCGGTGCGCCTCCAGCAGTCGTGGGGCGGGGTCACCGGGGCGGTCGACGCCATCCGGGCCCGGTTCGGGAGGGCCTCGGTGGGGACTGCCTCCCTGGTGGGGGAGGACGGGCTTCGGATCCGGGACCGGGGCGATGCCCAGTGGGGACCTGATGGGCCACCGGGCGACCGGCGGTGAGGGGCCTGCCGGCGTCTCCGTTGTCAACCCGGTCGGAGTGCGCGATGCTTCTGGGAGTGCGCGAAGCAATGCTGGTCACAGTGCGCGAACATAGGGACAATGACGTCGGGTAGTAGGGGCAGGACGAGCGGAGGGAGGGGAGAGGCAGTTGCCACTCTCTGATCACGAGCAGCGCATACTTCACGAGCTTGAGCAGTCGCTCTACCAGGAGGACCCCGACTTCGCTGAGCGCGTGCGCTCGGAGACGGTCTACCGGCACGCCGGGCGCTACTGCGTCTGGTCGGCGCTGGTCTTCGTGGCCGCCCTGGTCTTCATGTTCTTCACCTTCTCCTCGTCGGTGGCACTCGGCTTCGTCGGGGTGGTCGTCATGTTTCTGGCGGCGGTGGTCTTCGCCAACAACGCCCGTCGGATGGGCAAGGCCGGGATCGACGACATCTCGCGTTCGCTCTCCAACCGCAACGCCGGCAACCCGGTGCATGACCCCCGCGATTGGATTCGCGGGCGTCTCCACCGCGACGACTGACCCGTTGCCGGACGGCCCGGTGGTGCTCGCC
>Ga0302319_10019225_pt1 | contig 12419 bp, 7 predicted proteins | sample Bog_T0_2_FD_203319 | JGI IMG/M metagenome (GOLD analysis project Ga0302319, IMG submission 203319) | Peat permafrost microbial communities from Stordalen Mire near Abisko, Sweden - Bog_T0_2 | ecosystem: Environmental > Terrestrial > Soil > Wetlands > Peat | place: Sweden: Abisko, Stordalen Mire... | reverse complement strand
CGCGGTTGGATCTGCAGCAGATGTCGCCCGTGAACACGGCGCGATTCGGTACAGCGTTTTGCGAAGCGATTGATGCGGCGGAAGGTGTCACAACGGGCATTTCGGCATACGACCGGGCGCACACGATCCGGGTGGCAATGGATCCCAACACGAGGCCACAAGATTTAGCGCGGCCTGGGCATGTGTTTCCATTGCGAGCACGGCCGGGCGGTGTTTTGGTACGCGCGGGGCAGACGGAAGCGGCGGTGGATCTGGCGAGGCTGGCCGGACTTTCGCCGGGCGGCGTGATTTGCGAAATCATGAATGAAGACGGCACGATGTCGCGCGTGCCGCAATTGCAGGAGTTTTGCCAACGTTACGGGATGAAGATGATCTCAGTAGCCGAATTGATTCGTTATCGGCTGCAGACGGAGAAGTTCATTCAGCGCGATGCGGTAGGGCGTTTGAAGACGGCGCAGGGAGAGTTTCAAACCATTCGCTATGTGAGCCGACTGGACAATGAAGCGCACCTGGTATTGGTGCACGGCGATGTGGCCGGCAAAGCTAACGTGCTGGTGCGCGTGCATGCACATTGCGTGTATGGCGATGTGTTTGGTTCGACCGAATGCGATTGTCAGCAACTGATTCCTTCGGCGCTTGAGGCGATTGCGCGAGCCGACGCAGGAGTTTTTATTTATCTGCATCAGACTGGCCCAGGGTTGCTTTCGACATGGCGCGATGGCAAGCATGAACTAGTGGGGCATGGGCGTACGCAATCGAATTTCATTCCGACGCACGGGCATCAACCGCTGCAACATGAATCAGGAGTAGGTGCGCAGATCTTGTCGGATCTGGGGCTCACGTCGATCCGGCTGTTGACGAATCATCCGCGCAAAGTGGTTGGCTTGGAAGGGTTTGGGATTCAGATTACTGACCAGGTGCCGTTTGCAGTGAACGGTGCAGTGCCAGTATTGCGTAAGTAAAATTATTGAGTCGTTACAATGGTCGGATTCATGCTTCGGACCATTGCATTGATTGTGGCGTTTGCGACTGCGGCGCCGGCAGAAGATTTCACATTAGATCATCTCTTTCAGCGGCCCTATGTGTGGGGTACGACGCCTTCACAGATCACTTGGGCCAAGCACGCGCATGTGTTGTGCTTTCTTTGGAACGCGCAGGGGCAGGTGTTTCGGGATTTGTACGCTTATAACGCGGATCTGAAAACGCTCAAAAGACTGACCGATTTGGAAGGGTTGAAGGATCCGATTAATGACAATGAGGCGGAACATGATCCGCACCGGCAGGAGTATTTGCCGCCGCGCGGGGGCGTAGCTGGTTATGAAGTGTCCGAAGACGGAAAAGAGGCGGTGTTTTCGTATCGCGGTGATTTATTCGTGGCGGAGACGAATGGCAGCGGTGTGCGAAGGCTGACGAAGACGAAAGCGCCGGAGACCAATCCGCAGTTTTCACCGGATGGGACGAAGATCGCGTATTCGCAAGCGGGCGAACTTTATGTGTTGAATTTGAACGGCGGCATGCTGGAGCAGCGGACGGATGTGCATACACCCGCTCGCTTAACAGGGTTTTCATGGTCGCCGGATGGAAAGATGATTGCGTATGCGGTAGCTGCGAATCCAGGGCGGATGCTGCCCCTGCCTATCTATTCAGGACAATTTGTGACGGCAGCGCCGTTTGCGCGGAGTGTGGCCGGCGATACGCCGGTGCCGGTGCAATGGTACGTGACGGAGGCGAGTGGAGATGCGCCGGCCCGGTTGCTTGAGACAGGGAAGGGCATTTCACGGCGCGGGGCGCAGTGGTCGCCGGATACGAAGTATCTGCTGCTGGCTGAGCAAGCGGCGAATTACAAGAGCCAGGATTTGCGGGTGGTGGATGTGAATACCGGCAAATCCAAGGTGGTGTTTCATCAGGACGACAACCGCTGGGTGGAAGGCGCGGATATGGGTTGGGACCAGACAGGCAAGCGATTATGGTTCACCAGTGACCAGAGCGGCTTTCAACACCTATACACGGTTTCGGCGCGTGGTGAAGGGCTGAAGCAAGTGACAAAGGGCGATTGGGAGATTCATAACGATCCGTTTTCGCATAGTCCGCAATGGATTGGGGATTGGATTTATTATTCGTCTACGCAGGATGGAACGGCGGAGCGGCAGTATTACCGTGTGAAGGCAGATGGAGGGACTGCGCCAGAGCGCTTGTCGATAGAAGCGGGTTTGCATATTGGCTGGATGACGGAAGACGGCAAGGCGCTGGCAGAGATGAAGGCGGATAGGAAGAATCCGCTGGATTTGTATGTGGACGGGCAAGTAGTTACTAAGTCGCCGCTGTCCGGGTTTGCGCAGATGCCTTGGGCTGAGATGAAATTTCTGCATTATCCGTCGTTAAAGGACGGTAAATCGGTTTCGGCGCGGCTGTTGTTGCCACCTGGTTACAATCCGGATGATACGACTGCCAAGCCTCGGGCGGCGATTGTGTATATACATGGGTCGGGATATGCGACGAGCGTGTTGCAGCAGTGGGGGAGTTATCAGGATTTGCGGTTTGTGTTTAATAATTATCTGGCGCATGAAGGGTATGTGGTGCTCGAGATGGATTACCGGGGGAGCACGAACTATGGCCGTGATTGGCGCAGTGGCGTGTATCTGGATATGGGTGGGCCCGATTTGGAAGATGTGTTGGGTGGGGTGGAGTATTTACGCGGATTGAAGAATATCGACATGAGCCGGGTGGGGATCTGGGGGTGGAGTTATGGCGGATTTATGACGGCGGCGGCGATGTTCAAATCGCCAGCCACGTTCAAGGCGGGGGCGGCGTTTTCGGGTGTGTACGATTGGGCGAATTACAACGAAGGGTACACGGATGAAAGGCTGACGACGCCGGCGGAGAATCCGGAGGCGTATCAACGAAGTTCACCGATTCACTTTTCAAGCAGGCTGCAGAACCATTTTCTGATATTGCATGGCATTGCGGACGACAACGTGTTGTTTCAGGAAGCGGTGCAACTTTCGGAGAAGCTGATTCATGAAGGGAAGCAGTTCGAAGAGGCGTTTTATCCGGAAGAGAACCATGCGTATGCGCGCGATGAGAGTTACCGCGATGCGTTTGGACGGGCGGCGCGGTTTTTTCAAAGCTATTTGAACGATACGAAATGAATTCGACGACGACTCCTTTTCGTTTACCGAAGTTTTACCCGATTCTTGATACCGCCGTGCTGGCGGCGCGCGAGTTTCCAGTAACGGCGACGGCAGCGGTGCTGCTGGAGGAGGACGTCAAGATTTTGCAATACCGGCACAAGGATGATTGGACGCAGGCACATTTTGATGAGGCCAAACGTTTGGCGGAGATGTGTCAAGAGGCCGGCGTGCTGTTCGTTTTAAATGACAGGGCGGATTTTGCGAAGTTGCTGAAGTGCGCACTACATTTGGGGCAGGAAGATTTATCGCCGACGGCGGCGCGGAAGATTGTTTCGGATGAGGTGATGGGCTATTCGACGCACAATGCCGGGCAGATGAAGCTGGGAGATACGGAGCCAGTGGAGTATTTGTCGATAGGGCCGATTTTTGCGACAACGTCGAAGTTAAAGCCAGACCCGGTGGTGGGGATTGCCGGATTGAAAGCGGTGCGCGGTTTGACAAAGAAGCCGTTGTGCGCGATCGGCGGTGTGACGTTGGCGAATGTCAAGGAAGTGTTTGCAGCGAAGGCGGATTCGGTGGCGGTAATATCGGGGTTTTTGCCGGAGAAGTTCGAGAAGAAAGAATTGCGAGTGAAGGTGGCGGAGTGGTTGGCGATTTGAATTGGCGGGAGAGTATCAGCCTTCAGGGAAACCTAGTTAAGTCGTAGTACGTTCAAAGGAGAGAGGTGAACCGAGGATGTCCTTCCCGAGATGCACACTGATGGCTGTCTTTGGCTTTGGCCTCTTGGGTGATTCATCATTTGCGGCGCAGCCACCTTCGCGAATTGCGGGTAGCATTGACCAGACACGGCGAGTGGTTGTCTCCGGCAACATTTCGCCGGTCATCTCACTTGCGAAAGATCAGGGTCCGGTCAGCGGCGGTTTTTTGATTCCTACCCTTACTCTTGATTTCGCAATGACCGCTGCGCAAAGTGCCGACCTGCTGCAACTTCTCAAACTTCAACAAACCCGCAACAGTAAGCAGTTTCACAAGTGGCTCACGCCTGAGCAGTATGGCGAGCAGTTCGGGCTGAACGGGAAAGATATTGAGAAGGTGATGTTGTGGTTGGAGCTCAATGGCTTTTCAAACCTTCAGCCTTCGCCTAGCCGCAACTCTGTTACCTTTACCGGCACTGCGGCGCAACTTCAATTGGCATTCCAGGCGAACATTCATCAATACAGCATGAACGGCGTTACTCATTACGCCAATGCCAATGCGCCCGAAATTCCTAAAGCCTTGCAGGGCGTCGTACAAGGCATTCGGGGGCTGGATAATTTCTCATCTAATCCGACTGCCGCGGCGACTGCGCAGAAGCCGCACTATTACAACGGTTCGTCTGCAGTCATCGGGCTGCAGCCCAGCGATATCGGCACCATCTATGACATTTCCTCGCTTTGGGGCGCCGGTGTTAACGGAACTGGCCGCACGATCGCCGTCGCCGGGCAGAGTGACGTGCAGTCGAGTTGGGTCAATGGATTTCTGGGGCATCCCCTGCAAACTGTTTTGGCTGGAACCGATCCTGGCTTCGTATCCGCCGACGAAATCAATAGCGAGGCCCAACTGGAATGGGCGGGCGCGATGGCCAAGGGCGCTACTGTCATCTACGTCAACTCTTCCAATACGCTGACGTCTGTCCAATACGCTATTCAAAACAACCTTGCGGACGTTCTCACATTCTTTGAGCCCACCTGCGAATCCGACGCCGGTTCAGCGGTAGAGGCAACTCGCAATTCGTTATTTCAACAAGCGGCAGCGCAGGGAATCAGCGTTGTCACGTCGAATGTTTCGGAATCCTGCCTCTCCGATTCTACGAGTTTCGTGTCTGCCTCGGCCGCCTCGCCGTACGTGACTGGAGTAGGAGGCACGAGTTTCAACGACGCAACCGGCAACTATTGGCCAAACGGTAATGCGGTTTCGTACATTCCCGAATACGCTGCGTACCAAGGAGGTGCGAGCCTGTATAACAGCAAGCCGGTTTGGCAGAGCGTCGCCGGAGTGCCAGCGGATGGACATCGCGATGTACCGGATTTTGCCTTCTTCGCGGGCGGTGGGTCGTACGTGGACGAATATCAAGCTTGTGTGTACCCCAGCGGGTGCATCGACAACGCGCACGCCAGAGGCATGATGATTGGCGGAGGCGAGCTCGCGGCCGCGTGCATCGCAGGCGTCGCTGCCATGCTCGATCAACAAACCGGCGAGCGCCAAGGCAGTCTCAACTCGAGCCTCTACACTCTCGCGTCTTTTTCAAAAGATGCCTTCCACACTCCATCGACCGAATGGTTCGCTGCTTCAACGTACGACTTGGCCACTGGACTGGGGACGCCGGACGTGGCGAACATGTTCCGCGAATGGGTGAGCGATTTTCACATCTCGGCTAGTCCCGCCACTCTTTCCATGGCGCGTGGCAGCACCGCTTCAGCCTCGGTCACTGTAACATCGGTAGCTAACTTCGCAGGCACCGTCAGCTTTACATGCTCCGTGACAGGTACGCTCACGAATACAACGTGCTCGGTTCCAGGAACCGTCACAGGTTCGGGTTCTGTTACGCTGACCATCACCGCGGCATCGAACAGTGCCGTCCCATTCTTTCTTCCGCGCATTACGCCGTCGTATCTACTGTTTACTTTGTTGATCGCCAGCGCAGCATACATCGCGGCGAGGAAAAATAGGATACAAGCCTATGTTGCCGCTCTCGGCATATTGCTGTTACTGACGATTGTGAGTTGCGGGAATGGCAGCAGTTCGGGCTTACCGCCGGAAAGTGGATCCATCATCGTTACAGGCACCAGTGGATTGCTGAGTAACAACTCGAGCGTGACAGTGACGTTGAATTAAATGACAAGGGCCACCCGTCAAGTGGCCCTTGCTTGAATTGACGCTAAACGTGCTCGGGAACGGTAAACGGGTGGCGGTAGGTACCTTTCAACAGCGCCGTTGCTTCGGAATCGTTGACCACAGTTTCGGTTACCGGATCAAAGTGAATAGTACGGCCCAAGCGGTATGACGCGTTCGCTAAGTGGACGAGCGTGGTGGAAAGATAGCCTTCACGAATGGGCGCGTGGAGGTCTTCCTTTTTGCGGCTGCGCATACATTCGATGAAGTTGACGAAGTGTTCGTTCTTCACCGGTGCTTCCTTTTGCGGACCGGGTTCATTGTTGGGGCCAAGGAAGGATTTATAAGCGCCGTAGTTGGAGATGGCCAAATAACCTTTGGAACCGTAATAGATGTTGCCAATGGTGGAAGGTGCGCCAGCGGCTGGCCCGAGGTTTGCTTTCGGTTTTGCGCCGGGGGTGACAGCGAGGCCAGCGGCGGGAACATCTCCGCCGCTGAATTGCGCAGTGCCGATTTCCGCTTCGTGATTCGTCATCCAACCGCGGACTTCGAAATTCATCATGCGGGTTTTGCCGTCGGGCGTGCGGAATTCGTAGAGCGCGGTGATCGTGTTGGGCGTCTGCTGATCGTCGTCGAACATGAAGTGTCCGCCGATGGCTGTGATCTTCATGGGAAGTTCAACGCCCAGTCCCCAGCGAGCGAGATCGAGTTCGTGGATGCCTTGATTGCCGAGGTCGCCATTACCGGTGTCCCAGATCCAATGCCACTTGTAGTGGAAACGGTTTTGGGTGAAGGGCTTCATCGGGGCGGGACCGGTCCACAGGTCGTAATCGACGCCGGTGGGAACGGGTTCCGGCCCAGCGTGGCCAATGGTGTCGCGCCATTTGAAGCAAAGGCCGCGGGCCATATAGACATCGCCGATGAGCCCGTTTTTCATCTGATCCATGGCTTCGCGAATGGCGGCGCTGGAGCGGCACTGGCTGCCATGTTCGCAGATGACATTGTATTTATCGATGGCGCGCACCAACTGGCGGCCTTCCCACCAGTTGTGTGAGCAAGGCTTTTCTATGTAGATATCTTTGCCGTTCTGCGCGGCCCAGATGCCCATAAGCGAGTGCCAGTGGTTGGGCGTAGCAATGGAGACTGCGTCAACATTCTTATCTGCGACGAGCTTGCGGAAGTCAGTATAAGTCTGGGGTTTGGACATCCCCATGGCTTCGGCGTCGGCGCAGCGCTTGCTGAGAACGTTTTCGTCGACGTCGCAGAAATAGGCAACTTCCACGCCGGGGATGGGTTTGTAACCGCGAACGTGATCCCAGCCGCGGCCGCGCACCCCGACGACAGCAACGCGAATACGATCGTTTGCGCCGAGCACACGGCTGGCGGACGCCGCCGACGTCGCTATAGCCGCGGCACCCGTTTTTAAGAAACTGCGGCGAGCCGGGCTTTCCAAATTATTTTCCATGAATTTCTCCTAGACTTTTTTCAGAACATTGAACAGACCGTCCATGGACTCCACGCTGGAGGCATAGGCGTCGTGCGCAGCATTCCGGTAGTGCGTCTCCAACGAGAGAGTTCCGGAATACTTCATTTCTTTGAGGGCTTTGAACTGACCGATAAAATCGATTTCGCCGGCGCCGACTGGCTTCCAGGCTTTGCCGGCAGCATCTTTCAGGTGGATATGGCCAATGCGTTTGTGATCAAGCATGTTCCAGGCTTTAGGGAACGGCTCTTCACCACCTTCGAAGCAATTGCCAGGGTCCCAGTTATGCATGAGGCGCGGGTCCTTAACAGCGCTGAAGAGCTTGGCGGTTTCAGTACCAGTGGCCGTGTTGCAACTGTGTTCATTTTCGACGACGAGGACGACGTCGAGTTCTTTGGCGACGGCCAAGGCTTTGTGCAATTCATCGACAATGCGGTCGAGGATGGAATCGGGATTTTCGACGCGCAGAAAGGTGAAGATGCGGAGCTTGTTGGTGCCGAGGGTATGAGCGGTGTCGGCGGCGCGCTTGAGTTCATCTATTTGGCGAGCGAATTCGCCTTCGGCGGGATTGAGTTCGGTGCCGTCCGCGCGCAAAGGCTTGGTGCCGGGGAGCGCGATTTTGTAGAAGGCAGTGTCGAGAATCGAGAGCTTTACCGCAGCGTCATCTAACTGCTTGCGAATGTCCTTAATCTCCTCGGACGAGGCAGCCTTATAGATGTACTTGTTCTTGCCACCTATCTTTAGATTACGAATTTCCGCCCAGCCCAACTGGTATTTGGGAAAGAAGGTTTTGAGCGCCGTGCCGAGATCGGGGCTGACTTCATCGGTGATGACGCCAAGCTTCCATGGATAGTCGAAAGTGTCGGCGGTGGCTAAACGAGTGTAGAAACCCAGGGCAGCCGTGGCACCGAGCCGGTGAAATTGTCTACGGTTCAAGATGATTGGTCCTGCATACACTTTACTGAAACTGGTTGGCGGATGCCAGTGGGCGGGGTTTTTTGGGTCGGATTGAGGGGTAGCGCGCTAAACTCCCTTAAGAACTAGTGATTCTTCTAACATTGGCCGCGTTTCTGGCCCAGGCAGTGGGCGGAGGTTCGGCGTCTTTCCCTGAAATCGTTTTGCAAAGCGGGCACGGTGCCAATATCAGCGCGCTGGCGTTCAGTCCAGATGGCAAATTCTTAGTTACCGCGAGCGAAGATGCCACGTTGAAGTTGTGGGATCCGGAGACGGGGGTAGAGATTCGCACGCTGCGGGGGCATACGAATATAGTGACTTCGCTAGCGTTGAGCAGCGATGGCACACGGATTGCCTCGGCTTCGTTGGACCATACTTTGCGTGTTTGGGATGCGGCGACGGGGCAGACTGTGGCGGTGTTTCGCGGACCACAACCGACAGCGTATCTGTTAAAGATGACGCCCGACGGCAATTCGCTCATTACCGCTGAAACAGTAGCGGCCGGCAGCATTCTGCGCATTTGGGATATCAAGACAGGCAAACAAGTGCGAGTGTTGAAAAGGAATGATGCAGCGGTCTCGCACATTTTTTTCATTGGGGCCGGCACGATGGCGGTGGCGGAGGAATCGGGTGAAGACGATTCCACAGGGGCACTCACCACCTACGATTTACAGACAGGGCGGATGCTGCAATCGAGGCAGGACATTGTGTGCGGGGTTTCGGATAACGGCAAGTGGATGGCGATTGACCGCAGCACGCAAAAGGCACGCGAAGCGCTGATTGTGGATTTGGCACATGACAAACCGTTTGCCAAGTTGAGCGGGCAGGTGAGCCGGGTGGTGTTTTCGGTGAACGGTGAATGGCTGGCGTACGAATCCGTGGCGGGTGACACGGCAGTGGTCCGCAAAACCGCCGGCGGCACGGCGCATACGATTCGCGGACGCGGAGCGGAATTCAGCATGTTAGCGCTCAGTCCAGATGGGCGCTGGTTAGCGTCGGCGGGCGCAGATTTCAGCGTTCACATTTGGGATGTCGAGTCAGGCAAGTTGGCGCATGGGATGGCGGGGCAATATACGCCAAGCGCGGTGGCCTTCAGTCCAGATGGGCGGCGTGTGGTGGTGAATGGCGGGTCGACCGATTTGGGGAGCGCTTTGCAGGTTTGGGATATTGAGCGCCGAGGGCAAGTGGCCGCGCCGCGGGTGAAGCATGCGGTTACCGGATTAGTGTTCAGTAAGGATGGCGAGTATTTAGCGGCGAGTGGCGGCGGGTCTGTGGAAATCTTTGATGCGCGCAGCAATGGAACGGTGGCGAAGGTCGATTGTTCAACTGGGACAGCATTTTACCCGTCGTTTAGCACCGGCGGTAAGTGGGTGGCGGCGAACTGTAGCGGCGTGATTACGGTTTGGTCTGTCGCCGGGTCGGCTGAAATATTTCACTTTGGAAGCGTGTCGGATGTGAATAATGGTCCGGTGGTGTTTAGTCCGGATGGGCGTTACTTAGCGGCGGCGTCGGAGAGCGGGGTACTCATATACGATGTGGGTGCGCGCAAGATAGTGCAAAGCGTAACCGCCGGAGATCCGGCAACCGCGGTAGCCTTTAGTGGCAGCGGAGAACTTTTGGCGTTTGCCGTGCGCCTTCGTGCGCCGAAACCGGAGGAAACGCAAGCGACGCTTTTCATGCTGGATGTTCGGGCACATAAGAAATTGTGGAGCAGCAGCGCCACCGGGCAGTGGGTGTCAGTATTGAAGTTTACGCGTGACGGCCGTAGCTTACTGGCGGCGAGTGGAGATGATCTGCACAAGGCAGGCTCACTAACATTGATCGAGGCGGCGAACGGGAAAGTGGTGCGTAAGTTACCGGTGAGAGTGCCTAGTAGCACGGTGCCAGTTATCTCGACCAATGGCGAGTGGCTGGGATACGGCTGGAATTCCGGAACCACCTTATGGCGATTGGCTTCTAACTGATTGAATTGCGTGGATTCGCTACTGTAAGGCCGCTTTGTTTTAATGAGCGGCGTACTCGCTTTGTTCGAGTTGCGACAAGCGAGCGGTGGCAGGCTTGCGCAAGAAATTGAAAAACGAACCGATGAAGAGGAGCGCGGCGAACGAAGTGGCTAAGACGAAGCCGGCCTTGGGGTCATGAAACTTATCTCCGACAAAACCCATGGCCAGCGGGCCGAGGGCGGCGGAAACGCATGTGAAAAACAGGATGACACCAGAGACCGCGCCATGCTGTGATTTCTGGAAGCAGCTAATGCCTTTGGAATTCAGTGTCGGGTACATAACGGACATGAAGAGTCCGGAGATAGGCAGGAGAAAAACAGCGATGCCCGCGCCGAACCAAACGCTGCCGGCGAAGCAGACGAGAATGGCAAAGCTGAAAAGGGCAAGAACGGTAGTCCAATCAAAGTGAGCTAACACCCAGGCACCCACGAAGCGGCCGAGGGCCCGGACGACAAAGAAAATGGTGAGTGCGTAGAGAGCGAAGAAGCCGCGCTGGTTTTGGATGAGCGTGGGCATCCAGACGTAGATGGCGCACTCTACAGCAACATATAAAAAGATACCTGAAGAGAAAGCGAGCGCGTAGGGATCCCCCATCATTTGCATGGTGCGAGTTAGATCAATCGGTTCTTCCGAGTGCTTTATGGTGACCGGGTATTTAACCGCGAGGGCGGTGAAGATCAGCACCACACAAACCGTGCCGGCGATGACGTATAAATATTTCCACGAAAAGCCCGCTTCGACGAGACGGGCAACGATAGCGGTACCTACAATGGCACCGATGCCGAAGAATCCTTCAACCGCGTTCATGGTGGAGGTGTGTTCGGTGGTGGAGTTTGTGATGTCGCCGACAAGAGCTAACGCACCTGTTTTGAAAATGCCGATGGCGACGCCCGAGATGGCCAAGAGGGCGACAAAAAAGAGGAATGAATTGCCGGCGGCGAACAAATAGGACGCCACGGCGAAGAGCATGAGGCCTAAGACGATGCTGCGTTTGCGGCCGAGTTTATCGGCGAGAAAACCTAGCAAGATGCCCGCTAAGGCGATGGCTGTCATCGGCGCGTAGTGGAATGCGCCTGCTTCCGTCATGGTCAGGTGGAATTCACTAATGATCTTTGGAATGATGACACCGACCGATTCTGTGGTCATGCCGAACATCATAAACATCAGGAAAGTCAGGGCCTTAATGGTAGTCTTTTGATTCACTGAGTGATCTCCGTGTTCGTGACCGACAGTTCGTGGCGTTTGATAGCGGCGCCGGAGGTGAAGCTGATGACGGCGGAAGGTTTGGCCAAGTCAACATCGAGCGATGCCCATTCATTGCCTTTGCGCCAAGTGAGTGAGAGCGCGTTTGCTTCGGAGGGTTCGATGGAGAATTCGCCGTTGAAGGCAGCATGCGCGTTGCGGAAGCGAATGAGGCTGAGCAAGGCGCGCACCATCGGCTTCAGTATGGCGGAAGCAACTTCGGCGCTAGTGTAGTAATGGCGGTTGATATCGCGGCCGACGCCGGAGCGGGCGAGTAAGTCCATATCATTTACCCCGCAGAGTGCGCCAACATAGTAAACCTGCGGTACGCCAGGCGCCCAGAATTGAATCGCACGGGCAATAAGGTAATCTAGATCCCGTCGACCGAGGGCGTCGTAGTAAGTGCAGTTGACCTGATAAAGGTCGAGATTGCTGGCCGCGGCCCCGGTGGCTTTCCGGCTTTGTCCGCCGCTGCGGTCGTGCATGGTTTCTACTAACTCATCGATCTGCGAGGGCGCGAGCAAGCCGGGTTTATTTTTCGGATCTGTAGCGTCGGCGCCTACGTCAATGACGCCGATGCCATCGTGGGTATCGAGTACGGTGACGGCGTTGCGGGGGCTGACCTTCAGCCACTGTTTCAGCGGCGCGGCATCGGCCTTAAATAGCCCATGCAAGATGAGCGGCGGCAGCGCGAAATCGTACACGCGATCAACGTGCTTGGCAATTTCGATTTGC
>Ga0302319_10019224_pt1 | contig 12419 bp, 12 predicted proteins | sample Bog_T0_2_FD_203319 | JGI IMG/M metagenome (GOLD analysis project Ga0302319, IMG submission 203319) | Peat permafrost microbial communities from Stordalen Mire near Abisko, Sweden - Bog_T0_2 | ecosystem: Environmental > Terrestrial > Soil > Wetlands > Peat | place: Sweden: Abisko, Stordalen Mire... | reverse complement strand
CTTCAGCCATCATGTCCTCGCGCGGGGTTTTCTGTTCCATTTTGGGACATCATTTCTCTAAACGCTGGAAAACCAGCGAGGCGTTGGTGCCGCCGAAGCCGAAGGAATTGGAAAGGGCAGTATTGATCACGGCATTGTCGATACGTTTGCGTACGATATTGGCGCCTTCGACGGCGGGATCGAGTTCCTCGATATTGGCGCTTTCGCAGATAAACCCGGCCTGCATCATCAGGAGGCAATAGATCGCCTCATGCACCCCGGCAGCGCCCTGGCTGTGGCCGGTGAGCGATTTTGTGGCGCTGATGGGCGGGATCCTGTCGCCGAACACGGCCTTGATGGCATTGATCTCGGGAATGTCGCCCACCGGCGTCGAGGTAGCATGGGGATTGATGTAATCCACCGGCGCTTTCACATTCGCCAGCGCCATCTGCATGCAGCGTATGGCGCCTTCGCCCGAAGGCGCGACCATGTCGGCGCCGTCGGCGGTGGCGCCATAGCCGGTGAGTTCAGCATAGATTTTCGCGCCGCGCGCCCGGGCATGTTCCAGTTCTTCCAGCACCAGAATGCCGCCGCCGCCCGAAATGACAAAGCCGTCGCGGTTCTTGTCATAGGCGCGGGAGGCTTTCTCGGGCGTGGCGTTGTATTTGGACGACATCGCGCCCATGGCGTCGAACAACTCGCTGAGCGTCCAGTCCAGTTCCTCGCCGCCGCCGGCGAACATCATGTCCTGCTTGCCCCATTGGATCATCTCAAAGGCGTTGCCGATGCAATTTGCCGAGGTCGAGCAGGCCGAGGAGATGGAATAATTCACGCCCTTGGTCTTGAACCAGGTGGACAGATTGGCCGAGCAGGTGGATGACATCGCCTTGGGCACCGCAAAAGGGCCCACCCGCTTGGGGCTTTTGTTTTCGCGGGTGATGTCGGCGGCGGCGACAATCGCTTTGGTGCTGGGTCCGCCCGAGCCCACGATCAGGCCGGTGCGGGGATTGGAAATTTCTTTTTCGGTGAGGCCGGCATCGGCGATGGCCTGGTTCATCGCCACCCAGCAATAGGCCGCGCCATCGCCCTGAAAGCGCCGCGCCCGTCTGTCCACCATTTCGTCGAGATTGATTTTCAGGCTGCCATGCACCTGGCTGCGAAAGCCCAGCCGGACATAATCTTCCGCCGTGACGATACCGGATTTGGCATGCCGCAGCGACTCAGTCACCTCGGCGGCATTGTTGCCGATGGACGAAACAATGCCGAGGCCGGTGACGACCACTCTTTTCATGCAAACCTCGAAAGCAGCCTAGACCGAAGCGGGCGCCGTTGCGTTCTGGGTCAGGGCCGCGACCGCATCCGTGAACAGGCCAACGCGCAGGCCCTTGGCCTCATAGATCACTTTGCCGTCCACTTTCATGACGCCGTCGGCGATGCCCAGCACCAGCTTGCGCATGATCACACGCTTGAGGCTGATGATGTAGGTGATCTTCTTGGCCGTGGGCAGCACCATGCCGGTAAATTTCACTTCGTCGACGCCCAGGGCGCGGCCCTTGCCGATGCCGCCCATCCAGCCCAGGAAAAATCCCACCATCTGCCACAGCGCATCCAGCCCCAGGCAGCCCGGCATGACCGGATCGCCCTGGAAATGGCATTTGAAGAACCAGAGATTGGGATTGACGTCGAGTTCGGCAATCACTTCGCCCTTGCCGGTTTCGCCGCCGTCCTCGGTAATGGTTGTGATGCGATCAAACATCAGCATCGGAGGCAGCGGCAGTTGGGCGTTGCCGGGCCCGAACAATTCGCCACGCGCGCAGGCGAGCAGACCCGCCATATCGAAACTCGATTTTTTCAGCGGCTTGTCCAATGTCCTGTCCTTTTGAAAACCGGCATTCCCTTTTAACGCCCATAGCCGAAATGGGGAGCCCGGACCACCTTATCGGGGGACATTTCCGCCATTTCTTGCTTAGAAACGTTCTAACGTGTAAACTCGGTCCAGTTTAGCAGGAACCCGGCGGTTTGGGCAGCCGGCCGCCCGCCTTGAGGAGCCGGCCCGATGGGAAAAATGATGCGCGAAAATCCTGGCACGGCTGCTTTGGCCGCAGAGAAGCTGCGCGGCGCCGGCTTGCGGCCCACCCGCCAGAGGATTGAGTTGGCAGCGCATCTGTTTACCGGGCCCGACTTCCATGTGACGGCGGAAAGCCTGCATGACGAAGTGGTGCGATCCGGGATCAAGGTTTCACTGGCCACGGTTTACAACACCCTGCACCAGTTCACCGAAGCGGGCTTGCTGCGCCAGGTTGTGGTGGATGCGGCACGCGGCTATTTCGACACCAATACCGGCGATCACCAGCATTTCTTCCTGGAAGATGAAGGCGTGCTGATCGACATTCCGGGCGAGACCATCACGGTTGCCGGGGTTCCCGCCGCCCCGCCGGGCCTTTGTGTGGACCGGGTGGACGTGGTGGTCCGGGTCAAGCGGACCTGAATTTCGGTCGCGCGCGCGATTTGCCCTTTGTCTAAGGGCCTTCACCTCAAATTATCATCTTTAGAATTATTCTAAACTGCTTGACAGGGCCGCCGGGGTGGACCAATCTGCCGGCCGGTTCAGTCACAGGAGATATCTATGCCCGCTCTCAAGAACACCAAGACCTGGGGAAACCTCAAAGAGGCTTTCGCCGGCGAAAGCCAAGCCAATCGTCGCTATCTTTATTTCGCGCAGAAGGCCGATGTCGAAGGCTTTAACGATGTCGCCGCCGTGTTCCGCTCCACAGCCGAAGGCGAGACCGGCCATGCCCATGGCCATCTGGAATATCTGGAAGAAGTCGGCGATCCGGCCACGGGCGAGCCGATCGGCCCCACCGATTCCAATCTCAAAGCCTCGATCGCGGGCGAGACCCACGAATATACCGACATGTATCCGGGCATGGCCAAGACCGCGCGCGGCGAAGGCTTTGACGAAATCGCCGACTGGTTCGAGACCCTGGCCAAGGCGGAAAAGAGCCATGCCGGCCGTTTCCAAAAAGCTCTTGATAGCCTCGGAAAGTAATTCCTCGCGTCCTACGAATGGCCGCGCGGACCCGTCTGCGCGGCCAAATTTTTTCAACCGGATATTGCATGACTCACGAAGGCAGCCTGGACGCGCCCACGCGTCACATCATTGACTGGCAGAATCCGGATTTTGCCGATCCGGTGAAACTGGATGAGGAAATGCGGCGGGTGTTCGACATCTGCCACGGCTGCCGCCGCTGCTTCAATCTGTGCGATTCCTTCCCCCGCCTGTTCGACCTGATCGACACCAGCCCGAATGAGGAATTGTCCGATGTGAAGTCGGACGCTTTCGAACCCGTGGTGGAAGCCTGCACGCTTTGCGACATGTGCTTTATGACAAAATGCCCCTATGTGCCGCCGCATCCCTTTCAGCTTGATTTTCCCCATCTGATGCTGCGCCACCGTTTCGCCAACCAGGGCAAGAACAAGAATGCGTTCGTGCAGAAGCAGCTTGCGGAAATGGACCGCAACGGCACGCTGGCGCGGGTGGCATCGCCCGTCATCAACTGGGCTTCCGACAAAGCCAACACCCCTGTGCGGGCGGTGATGGAGAAAGTCGCCGGCATTGACGCCAAAGCCAATCTGCCGAAATTCCACAGCCGGACATTTATTTCAGCCGACAAAGCCGATCCGCTTTCGCCCAATACCGCCGCGCCCGCTTACGGCAAGCGCAAGGCCGCGCTCTATGCCACCTGCTTTGTCAATTACAACAAGCCGGTCACCGGCATGGCGGCGCGGGACGTGCTCAATCATGTCGGCGTCGAAACCAGGGCCGCCTATCCGGGCTGTTGCGGCATGCCGTTTCTGGAGCAGGCCGAACTGAAGCGGGTGGCCGAGAATGCCGCCAAGGTTTCGAAGGAATTGGTCAAGTTGATTGATGAGGGCTATGACATCGTCGCCCTCACCGCCTCCTGCGGCTTGATGCTAAAATTCGAATGGGCGCTGGTTTGCCCCGACAATGAAGACGTCAAGCGCGTTGCCGATGCCACCTATGACATTGACGAATATGTCGTGGACATTGCGCGCAAGGAGGGCCTGCCGCATGGCATGAAGGCGTTGCCCGAAGGCGTCACGGTGCATCTGGCCTGCCATGCCCGGGCCCAGAATATGGGCCCCAAGGCGGCGGAGATGCTAAAGCTGATTCCGGACACGCCGGTGGATGTGATCGAGCGCTGCTCCGGTCATGGCGGCACCTTTGGCGTGGTCAAGCCCACCCATGACGTGGCAGTGAAAGTGGGACGCCCGGTTTTCCGCGCCGCCGAGAAACAGGCGCGCGGCCATATCGTCTCGGACTGCCCGCTGGCGGCACAGCATATTTTCCACAACACCACGACGCCGGCGAAGGAGCCGGAACATCCCATCCAGATCATGGCCCGCGCTTTTGGGCTATTGGAGAGCTAGATGCCTGAAGCTGCCCATAAGATCACCCCCGCCGATATTCTGCCGCTCAAGGAATATGACCAGCGCCGCGCGGCGCTGAAACAGAATCTATTGCCGGTGAAAAAACTCCGCCGGGTCGAGGTGGGGCCATTCGCCACTTTCTATTTCGAGAATTACGCCAGCATGTGGCTGCAGGTGCAGGAAATGCTGCGCATCGAAAAAGGCGGCGAGGAACAGCTGGCCGGCGAGCTGCAAGCCTATAATCCCCTGATCCCGCAAGGCGACGAATTGATCGCCACCATGATGCTGGAAATCGAGGACGGTGACCGCCGCAACGCCACCCTGCTCACCCTGGGCGGCATCGAGGAAAGCGTTTTCATGGAAATCGGCGCTGAAAAGATCCAGGCGACGCCGACCGAATATGACGACCGCACCACGCCGGACGGAAAAACCTCATCGGTGCATTGGCTGCGTTTCAAGCTGACGCCAGCGCAGATCGCGCGCTTCAAAAACGAGCGCGTCATTATCGGCGTGGCGCACAGGAATTACGGCCATATGGCGGTGCTGGGCGAGGCGACCCGCGCGGCATTGGCGAAAGATTTTATATCTTGACGCGGTCTTCCACGATCTCGGCATAACGCTCCGGCGTCAGCCGCTCATAGGTTGCCGTGGCGGGATCCAGCCAGTAGATCGGATCGGGCAAGGCGGAGGGATCAAAGCCTTCCTTGACCAATTCGACCTTGCGCTGCTTGAAGGTGCCGGTCACCGCGATCTGCGGCTGCAGGCGCAGGAAAACCGGCCGCGCATAATGCGCCAGCCGTCCCTCCAGCCGGTGCGCCAGCCCGGCAATATCGAAACCGCCATCCACCACCAGTGCCGCCATGCCGGCGCGGCCATCCATGCCTGCAACCGCCACGCCATAGACGTTGACCTCGCGGATACCGGGCACGGAAGACAAGGCCTCACTCACTTCGCTGGTGGCGACATTCTCGCCTTTCCAGCGAAAGGTATCGCCAATGCGGTCGACAAAATAGAAATAGCCGTGGCCGTCGCGGCGCATCAGGTCGCCGGTGCGGAACCAGGCATCGCCTTTCCGGAATACATCGCGCAGGATTTTCTTTTCCGTATCCGACGGTTTGGTATAGCCCTCAAAATTCCGGCCCGCGCGCTGGGAAATGCCGCCGATGGTCTCGCCGACCTCGCCCGGCTCGCATTCGATGCAGAGCCCATCGGGTCCGCGCACCGGAATTTCGCGTTCGACATCGAAGCGCACCACCCGCGTCGGCAGCATCCACTGGGCATATTCGGGCACGCGGCCGACCGCGCCGATGGTGCCGTCATAATTCAGCATCGAGACATTGCCTTCGGTGGCGCCGTAGAATTCGACGATGCGCGGGATGGCAAAGCGGCTCTGGAATTCCCGCCAGATTTCCGGCCTCAGGCCATTGCCGGTGATGGCGCGGATGGAATGGCCTTTTTCATGGGGTCCTGGGGGAGCGTTGAGCAGATAGCGGCACAATTCGCCGATATAGACGAACAATGTGGCGTCATATTTGCGCAGGTCGCTCCAGAATTCACTGACCGAAAATCTTTTCTTGATGATCAGCGAGCCGCCGCGGCCCAGCGCCATGCCCACGGCGCAGACACCGCCGGTGGCGTGATAAAGCGGCAACGGATTGTAGATGCGGTCGCCCTGTTTCGGCTCTAGTGCGCCCCAGAAACCGGTGATCATGAACAGCAGGCGCATATGGCTGAAATTGGCGGCCTTGGGCAGCCCGGTGGTGCCCGAGGTGTAAATATAAAAGGCGCGGTCCTTGCCGGTAATGCCGGCGCGTGGGCCGGGTCCCGGAGAAACCGTCGCGGCGGCATCAAGCGCAATATCGAGATTATTTTTTTCTCCCTGAATCCAGATTTGCGGCCCCAGGTCGAAAAACGGCTGCGCCTCCGGCAGCCACGCCGCCAATTCTTCGCCCGCGATGAGATGGCGGGCACCGGCAATCTGGATGGAATGCGCCAGCTGCTCGCCGCGCTGATTGGTGTTGATCAGGGCGGCGCAGAGCCCTGCCTTGAACAGACCCAGCCAGGCGCAGAGAAAATCCGGACGGTTCTCCATGAACAGCGCGACACAGTCGCCCTGTTTCAATCCCAGCGACAGCACCCAATGGGCGTAAGCATTGGCGCGGGCATCGAGCGCGGCATAAGTCATCACGCTGTCGAGATAATAGAGCGCTGGGGCGTCAGGCGTTTTGCGCACCCAGCGCTCGACAATATCAACGATGGTGTGCGTCGCGTTCGGCGTTATCAGCCGCAGCATCCACACCGTGCGGACGATGCTGGCGATATAGATGATTTCGCGCCTTATCGCGGCGATCGGATTCATGGCGTTTCCCTGTCACGAAGATTGGTCCGCGTTGACCGGGCGCGCAAGCGCTGACACATAAAGGCGATGGAAGATGAGACGCTGGACTTGCGGGGACTGAAATGTCCGCTTCCGGCCCTGATGGCCCGCCGGGCGCTGGCGCGTCTTGGGCCCGGCAGCCTTGTCACCGTCCTGACCAGCGATCCCCTGGCCGTGGTCGATATTCCCCACATGTGCGGCGAGGAAGGCCACAGCGTCGAAAGCGTGGCAAGACAAGAAACCCACACTGTCTTTCGCATCCGGCGAAAGCCTTAGAGCAAATGGAGCCAGCCAGCTTTAGGCCGGCGGGGCCGCTGGTGGGGTCAGGTGCTGAATCACCGCTTTGGCATCCACCGCACGGGCCTCATGCAGGGCCTGATCGTCTGTCAGGACCACGATTTCGGCATAGGCCTGGTAGCTGGTGGTGGTGATGATATCCACATCCGGCCCGAGCGGGTCATAACCAAAGGCGGGACGAAAGCGCCAGCCGCGGCCCCAGAAGGGATCGTAGGGCTGAGTGGACGGAAAGGCGCTGACATTGGTCCGGGCCTGTGTGTCGCGGCTGTCAAACAGGAAATGCCCATAACCCGCCGCCAACGACACTTCCGCGGCACGCAGCAACAGGTCATCCTCGACCTGTTCGCGCGGCGTCACCGAATTGCCATTGAAAGTGACTCGCCAGCGATTCGGGGCAAGCTGGCGGTCGGTATAGCCGGTTTGTTGACCAGGGCCGCGAGGCGCATAGGGGGCCGGCTGGGCACAAGCCGCCAGGACCGCCAGAAAGGCGCTGGCTGCGGCGGCTTTGAGGAAATTCGGCATCTGGGACATGGCAGACCTCACCGGATACATCCAGATAGGTAACTGCCCGGAAGACCGCAAGTTTCCCCTTATTCACATTCCGTTCAGGCCGGTTTTTCCGTTTCCAATCAAGCCCCCTTGCTAATAATCGCCGGGCATAAGAAGGTCAGCGCGTGCGTTGCAGCACGGTCCGTTGGCGGGCCACCAGACATGCCGGAATTGCGCCCGCCCGGGATGGGCGTGCGTTAACCCCGGTGAGAAGAAGCCTTGGGGGCCTGAACCTTCGCCATGCTCGGCTATATCCTGTCCTTCTGCCTCGCCGTTATCCTGATCGCCGTCAGCATGCTGTCGGTTCAGTTGGCCGTGCTGGCTTGGGTGCGGGTTTTCCGTGCCGCGCCCAAGGTGCCGATGGCTGAGCTTTCCGATTCCGATTTGCCGCATGTGCTGGTGCAATTGCCGGTCTGCAACGAAGGGTATCTCGCGCTGCGCGTCGCGCAAGCGGCCTGCGCGCTGGACTGGCCGCAGAGCCGCCTCACCATCCAGCTTCTTGACGACGGCACGGAGGAAAACCATGCCGCGCTGGCTGCCGGACTGGTCGGCCTGGTGCCGGAAGGCGCCAACCTTCAGTTGCTGCGCCGTGGCGACCGCAAGGGCTTCAAGGCGGGCAATCTCGCTTTCGGCCTGTCGCATTGCGATGCGCCGTATGTCGCCATCTTCGATGCCGATTTTGTTCCTTCGCCCGATTTCCTGCGCCGCACCGTACCGGCGCTGGTTGCCGACAACGGCCTGGCCTTTGTCCAGGCGCGCTGGGGCCATAATAACCGCAACCTGAACTGGCTGACGCGGGTGCAGGGCCTGCTCTTGGATTCGCATTTCGCGGTGGAACAGGAAGCGCGCTTCCGCGCCGGGCTGCCGATGAGCTTCAATGGCAGCGCCGGTGTCTGGAGCCGCGCCGCGATCGAGCATGGCGGCGGCTGGACCGGCGACACGCTCACCGAAGACCTGGACCTTTCCATGCGCTGCGTGATGAAGGGATGGCGCGGCGCCATGGTTCCCGATCTGGTGGTGCCGGGCGAGTTGCCGCCGACCGCGGCGGCCTGGCGGGCGCAACAGGCGCGCTGGACCAAAGGCCATGCCCAATGCGCCCGCAAGCTGCTGCCGATGGTGTGGAACAGCACCCTGCCGTTCTGGACCAAGACCGCGATGACGCTGCAAATGTGTCAGTTCGCCTTCTATACCCTGGCATTCGCCAGCGCCGCGATATCGCTTTTCATGATGTCCGTGGGCCTTCCGCCCTATCCCGCCGTCGCGATCCTGGGCCTGATCGTGACCTTCCTGGGCCTGTCCTGCTCGGTCGGCTATCTGTGGCTGGGCCAGCGTATGCTGGGCCAGGAACATGCGCAGAAGCTGCACCGCGCGCTGGTGTTGGCGGTGGTGTTTCCCTCCGGCCTGATTCTGGCAAACACACGCGCCACCTTCGAAGCCTTTTTCAGCACCCGCATGGATTTCACGCGCACCCTGCGCGCCGGCGAAATCCATGCCGGCGGCTGGCGCGGCGCACCCGAACTGACGGTCGGCGTTTTCGTCGCCACGGTCGCCTTGGCGGAATCCGCCAACTGGAGCGCATTGTTTTTTGTCTTCGCCGTCTCCGGTTTGGTTTCCATCGGCGCCATGGGCGCCACCTCCGGCATGGGCGCGCCTGTGCGCCAGCGCATTACACCGGGTGAGTGAACTGCGACGGCCGAAGGCCGGCAAATCGGTTCAGTGAACCGATTTGAGCAGTGAACGCGCCGAGCTTGGGCGAGGCGCAAGCGACCGGCCAACCGGCTCTACGTAGTTAACCGGACCTTGCGGTCTGGATTTTGACTTTCCGGTTAACGCCGTTTTGATAAAGCCCTCCTAGCCTCTTTCGCGATGCTTGAGCGAGGGCGTGTTTTCATGGGACGTCGGATTGGCAGATTGGCGGCGCTGGGGTCTGTGCTGCTGGCACTTGCCGGCTGCGCCAGTTTCATGGGCACGCCCTATAGCGACATGCCGCGTGAGCCCGGCCGCAATCTGGTGGAAAACAAAAACCAGAAACCGCTGCAATGCGCGCCTTATGCGCGCGAGCATTCCCAAGTGAAAATATTCGGCGACGCCAATACCTGGTGGAACCAGGCGGCGAACAAATTCCCGCGCGGGCAAACGCCGGCCAGCGGCGCGGTGATGGTGCTGACGGGCTATGCCGGACCGGATCGCGGTCATGTCGCGGTGGTTCAGAAAATCATTTCGCCGCGCGAAATACGGGTGGATCATGCCAACTGGCTGGATGACGGTTCGATCTTCATCAACGATCCCGTCGAGGATGTCAGCACCGACAATGACTGGAGCGCGGTCCGGGTCTGGAACATCAAGACCGGAAATTGGGGCAGCCATAGCTACCCGGTGCAGGGCTTCATCCTGCCCGGCCCGCCCGCACCCACCGAACCGCAGGTGGGCGACGGGCTGGAGGCGCGGGCCGATATTCCAGGCGAAGTCGATTAATTTCAACGGCTTATGCCATGCTGCGCCATTCTGCCTCGCCCACTTGCGCTGGGTTGAAGGAGGGATATCGTCCCGGCCTTCGCGAAAGGGGCCAAATCGGGGGCCCGGCGAATCAGCAGCCAGGACGTGGCCAACTCGTTTTCATTTCATGCAAAGCTCCAGCCGCCCGTGAATCCCACACAATCCAACACACACCTGACGTCTGCAGGCCCGCTGGCGGCGGTGATCGCCATGGTGTTTGGCGATAGCGACATGCCGGTCACGATCTAGCCCTTGGAAAAAAAACACCACTCCCTGAAGCAGGAATTGTGGCTGACGCTGGGGGCGCTGGGCGTGGTGTTCGGCGATATCGGCACCTCGCCGCTTTATGCCATGCGCCAGAGCGCCCTGGCGGCAGGCGGTGCGGTGCCCGCCCCCTTTGCCGTCTATGGCGCGCTGTCCCTGATCTTCTGGGCCCTGATCATCGTGGTGACGATCAAATATGTCGGCTTCATCATGCGCGCCGACAATAACGGCGAGGGCGGGGTAATGGCGCTGGCGGCGCTGGCCCATCGCTCCCCCGTCAGCCGCAGAGCCAAGACCATTGTCGGCATCGCCGCCCTGCTGGGTCTGGCGCTGTTTTATGGCGACGGCATGCTGACGCCGGCCATTTCGGTGCTCTCGGCCCTGGAAGGCATCAGCGTCGGCAACACGAGCTTTGCGCCCTTTGTCGTGCCGCTGACCCTGGTCGTGCTGATCGGATTATTCGCCATGCAAAGCCGTGGCACCGAAAAGATCGGCAAGCTGTTCGGGCCGGTGATGGCATTGTGGTTTGTGGTGCTGGCGGTGCTGGGCGCGGCCGCCATCCTCAAATCGCCGCAGATCCTGCGCGCCGTCAATCCGATGTATGGCGTGATGCTGTTCGTGCGCGAGCCCTGGACCGCTTTCGTCGCGCTGGGCTCGGTGGTTCTGGCGGTGACTGGCTGCGAAGCGCTTTATGCCGATATGGGGCATTTCGGCGCCCGCGCCATTCGCTGGGCCTGGCTCTATTTCGCCTTGCCGTCGCTGCTGCTGAATTATTTCGGCCAGGGCGCGCTGCTGCTGTCGCGGCCCCGCGATGCCAGTATTGTGTTCTTTGCCATGGTGCCAGGCTGGGCCCATTATCCGATGGTGGCGCTGGCCACCGTCGCCACCATCATCGCCAGCCAGGCGGTGATCAGCGGCGTATTTTCCATCACCCGCCAGGCCGTGCAGCTGGGCCAACTGCCGCGCATGGAGATACGGCACACCTCCGCGACCGAACAGGGCCAGATTTTCGTACCGCGCATCAATGTCATGCTCTGCATCGGGGTGGCGCTGATCGTGTTGATCTTTAAATCCTCCGATGCGCTGGCCACGGCCTATGGCATCGCGGTGACCGGCGTCATGGTGATTTCCACCGTCCTGGTCGGCATGGTGGCGATCTATCGCTGGAAATGGCGGCGATCCGTGGTTTATGCCGTGTTCGGCGTGCTGGGGCTGATTGACCTGACCTTCCTGGCCTCCAACAGTCTCAAGATCGCGCAAGGCGGCTGGTTGCCGCTGGCGGTGGCGGCGCTGGTGTTCGTGCTGATGGACACCTGGCGGGTGGGGCGGCGGGTCTATCTGGAAAAGATGCGCGACAATTCCTTAGGCCTGGAGCTGTTCATGGACCGCGCCGACAAATACAGCCAGCGCGTCTCGGGCACCGCCGTGTTCATGAGCCCGCGCAGCGATGTCGCGCCCAATGCGCTGCTGCACAGCCTGAAACACTATAAGGTCCTTCATGAACGAGTCGTGCTGGCGACAGTGACAGTGGCCGATACGCCCTTTGTGCCGCCCGCGCGCCGTGTGGCGGTGGAAAAACTTGGCAAAGGCTTTTATTCCCTGCGTTTCGTCTATGGCTTTTTCGAAATTCCCGACATTCCCGAAGCTTTCGCGGCGGCGCGGGCGCATGGCCTGGTGCTGGACACCGACAGCGTGACATTCTTCCTGGGCCGCGAAACCCTGGTGCCGGGGGAACATCCCAGCCTGCCGCGCTGGCGGGTGGCGCTTTACATGTGGCTGGCGTCGAATGCGCTCACCCCGGCGCGCTTCTATCACCTGCCACCGGGACGCGTTGTTGAGCTGGGAACGCAAGTCACAATCTGAAACAATCTCGGCGCGAGGAGTTTTGCGGACTGAGCAGAGTTGCCTAGGCGCGCTAGCGCCAGCGTAGCGCGCGTAGGCAACGCGAGGGCCGCGTTCGATACGCTGTCGCGATCGAACTCCTGGCCGATGCTCCGTTAGTCCA
>Ga0302319_10019222_pt1 | contig 12420 bp, 9 predicted proteins | sample Bog_T0_2_FD_203319 | JGI IMG/M metagenome (GOLD analysis project Ga0302319, IMG submission 203319) | Peat permafrost microbial communities from Stordalen Mire near Abisko, Sweden - Bog_T0_2 | ecosystem: Environmental > Terrestrial > Soil > Wetlands > Peat | place: Sweden: Abisko, Stordalen Mire... | reverse complement strand
CGTGTCCGCCGCGTTCTTCGTATACTGACCGCCAAAGTTGTAGGCTCCGCGCTGCGGGCTCTGCGCCGACATGTTCCAGTGGTTGTCATAAAGGTAAGACACGCCAAACTTGAGCGTGTGCCGCGCCAGCACCTTGGTGATGGAGCCATTGATCTGACCCACCTGTTCGAGGTCCTTTGAACCGGACTCGGAGATCGACTGGATGTTGGTGATGGTGATCTGCGGCGCGCCCTCGATCAATTGCGTGCTCAGGCCGGGGATGATCGACTCCCACTTGGTGCCCACATTCTGCGGAGTCCGATAGATAGGCAGATGGAAGAAGTCGCCGTTGATGTCCGCCACTAGTGTGGGCGAGAAGGTATGCGTATAGCCAAGAATGAACTGCGAGTTATGCTCGCCGTCGCCCGAGTTTCCGCCCTGCAGGCTGTCGTTGCCAACGGTCGCGTTGGGACCGTAGAAGGCCCGCAGCCAGGTGAAGCGAATGCTGTTGTTGTCGTTAAAGCGATGATCGGCGCGCAGAGAAATGCGCTCGACCTGGCTGGTGTAGGGTACGTTCTCAAAGGTGTTGGTGCCGGTTCCGCTGCTGGTCGGCTTCGGCATGAGATTGTTCATCAGGGCCAAGGAAACCGTGTTCAGCCCGGATGGGATGATGTTGCCGGCGAACTTTGTCCCCGTCACCGGATTGAAGATGCAGTAGTAGGCCGAACCCTTGGCGCAGTTGCCGCTGGAATCGAGGAACTCGCTGAAGTCGCCCGAACGCATCTTCGTTGTGGGCTCTTGCGTGGATTTTGGCGAAGACTGCGTGAGATGGAAGCCCTCGTAGGCGAAGAAGAAAAAGGACCGATCCTTGCCGTTGTAAACGTGCGGAATCAGGATGGGACCGGAGAAATTGCCGCCGTACTCATTACGCTCATAGGGCGGCCGGACCGAGCTGCCATTGAAGTAAGGCTTTGCCGAGGTTCCCTTGGAGCGGTTGAATTCGAAAAGCTCGCCGTGGAAAGCGTTGGCGCCGCTCGACGAAACCACGATGATCTGGGTGGGCTCGTTGAACTCCGCCGGTGCGCCGGTCGAGAGTACCTTGAACTGCGACAGAGCATCGAGCGAAGGAATCTCAGGCTCGCCGCGCTGCAACGTCACTTCCTTGTTGATGACGCCGTCAAAGGTCACGCCCAGGCCGCCATAGGTATTGCGGCTGCCGGTGCCGGCGGCAAACGTCAGGCCGCGGGTCGCCATCTGGTCCTGCGCGCCCACGCCCTGCATGCCAGGCGCGAGGGCAATCAGGCCCATGACGCTTAAGCGGCCATTCAATGGCGTGTTCTGGATGGCTTGGGAATCGATGACCTGACCGATGGAAGAATCCTCGGTCTGGATCACGGGGCCGGTTGTGGTGACTTCAACGCTCTCAGCCTGCGAACCGACCGTGAGCTGAATGTTGATCTGCGCCACCTGATCGATGACGAGCGTGATGCCCTTCTGCTCCGCAGCTTTGAAACCGGCCTTCTCCACCTTCACGGTATAAGCGCCGGGTTGCAATTGCGTGACGGTGTAAGTGCCGGCATTGGAAGTGACGACATTGCGCGCTTCATTGGTCGCGGTCTGGCGAATGGTCACCGTCGCCCCGCCAATCACCGCGCCGCTCGGATCGGTGACCGTGCCGGTAATCGATCCAGTAATGCCCTGCGCCGTCAGATTGGACGTCGCGGCAAGAAGGACGAACAGCACGAATCCAGCCAGAAGGGTCGCGAATCTTGTAACAGTCGCTGACTCGAGTAACCGCAGCTTCCGACGTAATACTGGCATCTCCAAAATTGAGTTCATAGATACTCCTTTTGCATGCGTTGTGGTTGACCTGGGGGTCCAGGATTTGGCTCGATAACGGGCGAGTGCTGATTTGAGCGCGGGAAATGTCTGTTTGAAATTACTCATGAAGAGTGCTCGCACCCTGAGGACCGGACAAGTCAATTTACTGTAAGAGTCCGGAATGCGAACTTGAGCGGAATTTAGGGCGCTCCTTGGCCAATCGGCCATCCTTCCGCGCGGATTCTGCGCCATCTGAAAATACAAAGATTGGTAGATGTTGCGGCTCCAGGGAGACCAGTTTCTGCTCGACCTGGAACGATGCAATTATGCGAACCCGTGTCGAATTTGTGGCTTGTGCGTTCTTTCCAACGAAACAATGCTATGGGATTCGTATCGGCGCGGGCTCGATCATCCACTGTCGCGCGACTGGCCGGGAGAGATGTTGAAATCCATAGATTTTCTTATGTCTTCGCCGTAAATAGACTAAAATCCTTACTGTAAGAATGGTCGGATGGTGCTTTTTTTAAAGCACTTGTTCGCAGATGCTTTTTCCTGCCGATTTCGATGCGCCAAGGGGCTCGATGAACAAGCCAGTGCCAGAACCGGCGCCGCTTCAAGCAGAAATGCCCTATTCCGAGGCATGCTGGGCGCTGCTCGAACGGATCGTGGCAAGCCCCCAACTGCGGCGCGCAACACGGCTCCGTGAGTTCTTGTTTTTTGTGGGGCAGCGCTCCATCAAGGACGGCCTCGACCAGATCCACGAGCAGGAAATTGGAGCCAGGGTCTTTGGCCGTCCCGCGGAGTACGACACCAGCCTCGACAATATTGTTCGTGTGAATGCGTCCGAGCTGCGCAAGCGCATCGACGACTACTTTACCTCGGATGGCGCCGCGGAAACTCTGGTGATGGAGATTCCGCGAGGCAGCTACAAGCCGGTCTTTCGTCAACGCACTGTTGAGCCGCAGATTCAGCCTTCGGAATTGCCGGCTCCTTTGGCCGAAGTGGTGCATGAGACGTCGCCCCAGCAATCAACCTCCCCGGCGCCAAAGAGCGTGGAGCGCCGACTTCTGGTACTTTCCATCCTCGCGATCGTAGCCCTCTCTGCAGGCTGCCTGTATTTGTGGACGGCAAATCGCGCCTTGCGCCGCGCCATCAGCAGCAACGCTGTCCCAAGTACTCCCGTAGTGACCGCGTTCTGGTCTGAAATTCTCGGCATCAAGCCAAATACCGACATCATCCTCGCCGACACCTCCTTTGCCTTGATCGAAGACATTTCCAGGCGATCGATCCCGCTGAGCGAATATTTGAGCCGGAATTTTGTGAACACAGTGCAGACTCCGAATCTGAGCCCGGACCGGCGCGCCGACCTCGCCATGATCATGCAGCGCAACAACGGCAGCCTTGGAGATTTTCGCGCGGCGCAGCGCATTCTGGAGCTTGATCCTCCTGGTAAGAATTTCCGTCTCTACTCGGCGCGGGACTACACGCCGGCACTGGTGAAGCAGGACAACATCATTCTGGTCGGAGCGCGCAAATCAAATCCGTGGGTTGACTTGTTCGCCGATGGCCTGACATTTACAGCGGAGTACGACACCGACCGCGCACGCGACTACATCAAGAACAAGGCGCCGGCGGCTGGTGAACAGGCTCGCTATGAATCGATGCCGCTGCCGACGACGGGCGGTTATGCAGTGATTTCGTACCTGTCGAATCCTCAGCAGTCTGGAAAGGTGCTGATTCTTGCCGGCACCGACTCCGCGGCAACGGAAGGCGCAGGCGACTTTCTAACGTCAGAAGATCAGCTGTCGCGCTTTGAGAAGATGCTGCACGTTACGTCGCTTCCCTATTTTGAATTGGTGCTGAAGACCACAAATCTGAATGGCACGCCGATCGACGCGCAGATTGTGGCGTATCGCACTTATCCTGCCACGCACTAGCGCATCCTTCCGTTCGCTGCCCGACGGCAGCGCTCCGCACAGCACTTGCTATTCGCATCCCCGACAGGCGAAAGTAAAGAACGTATGGCAAACGCTTTTCGCTCGACCAGGGTGCTGATGCCTGACGGTCTAAAACCCGCCACGCTGCTCGTGGAAAACGGGAAGATCGCAGCCGTGCTTGGTTGGGACCAGGTTCCTTCGGTGATCGGCCTGCACGATTTCGGAGACCAGGTACTGTTGCCCGGCCTGGTGGATTCGCATGTACACATCAACGAGCCCGGTCGCACGGAGTGGGAAGGCTTTACCACCGCGACGCAGGCTGCGGCCGCCGGCGGCGTAACCACGCTCGTCGATATGCCGTTGAACTGCATGCCGGAAACGATCGACGCATCGGCTCTGGAGGCAAAACGCAAAGCGGCTAGCGGAAAGGCCTCGGTAGACTGGGCTGCGTGGGGCGGCGTGGTGCGCGGCAATGCGGAACAGTTGCCGTCGCTGATTGATTGCGGCGTGCCGGGATTCAAGTGCTTCCTGATTCATTCCGGAATCGACGGCTTTGCATGGGTAGATGAAGCCGACCTTCGGCTTGCGCTGGACAAATTGCGCGGCAGTGGGTTGCCGCTCTTGGTGCACGCGGAAGTGGCCGTCCCAGTGAACGTTGCGACCGAAGCGCTGAACGCCGCGCATGCCGATTGGCGCAAATATTCCACCTACCTTGCTTCGCGTCCCGATGAAGCCGAGCTCGAAGCGATTGCTCTGCTGATTCGTTTAGCCGAAGAGTTCAAGACTCCCATTCACATCGTTCACCTGGCGAGCGCAAAGGCACTGCCGATGCTTGCCGATGCGCGCCAGCGCGGCCTGCCCATTACGGTCGAGACGTGCACACAGTATCTGTGGTTTGCCGCCGAAGAAATTCCCGACGGCGCTACGGAATACAAATGCGCGCCCCCGATCCGCGATGCGGCCAATCGCGAAGCATTGTGGAAGGCGCTTGAAACGGGCCTGATTGATTTTGTGACGACGGATCACTCGCCATGTCCCTCGGCGATGAAACAGCGCGACACAGGCCGATGGGATCTTGCCTGGGGCGGTATTGCAAGCCTTGGTCTAGCGCTCCCCGTGCTTTGGACGGGCATGACGCAGCGCGGTTTGGGCGTTGAAAGAATCGGGGAGTGGATGGCCGCCGGACCCGCGAAGTTAGCGCGATTAAGAGGACGCAAAGGAATCCTCTCCGTCGGCGCGGATGCGGACTTCGCGGTGTTTGAACCCGACACCCGCTGGACCGTAGAAGAGCAACATCTGCATTTTCGACACAAGCTTTCGCCCTACCTCGGCGCGCAGTTGCAGGGGCAAGTGGCAGAGACCTGGCTGCGCGGCGAGCAGGTGTATGCCAATGGACAATTTTCCGGCGAGGCGCGTGGACGAGAGTTGGTGCGCTCGTGAAGGCACAGGCGAAGCGCGTCATCGACGAATGCCGTCACCTTGCGACCATGACCGAAGAACCCGGCCGCATTACACGCCGGTTTCTTTCCCCGGCGGTGCGCGAGGTCCATGACTACCTGCGCGCGCGCATGAAAGCGCTCGGCATGCAGGTGCATGTGGATGCTGCAGGAAATCTGCGCGGGCTTTGGCAATCGCAAGACTCGAGCGGCAAACGCCTTGTGATGGGCTCGCACATCGACACCGTTCCAGACGCGGGCGCCTTCGACGGCGTGCTTGGCGTGGTCATCGCTCTGGAATGGGTTGAGATTGCACGAGAGCTGAAGCTGCCGCTCAGTATAGAGATCATTGCCTTCTCTGAAGAAGAAGGCGTGCGCTTTGGAACGCCCTTCATCGGCAGCCGCGCGGTTGCAGGCCGTTTCGATGAGGATCTTCTCGAAGCGAAAGATGCCGACGGCGTCACGCTTGAAGCCGCCATTCGCACCTTCGGCCTCGATCCTGGTCAAATAGGAGAGGCCGAGTTGGCGGAAGGCGCAGTCGGCTTCGTCGAAGTGCACATCGAGCAAGGCCCGGTGCTCGAATCGGAGTGGCTGAGCGTCGCTGCGGTCACAGCGATCGTTGGCCAGACGCGCCTCACGTTTGAATTTATCGGCCACGCCAATCACGCCGGCACAACGCCCATGCGTCTACGTCGTGACGCATTGTCTGCCGCTGCCGAGTGGATTGCGAAAGTTGAAGCGGGAGCGTGTGCGACCGACGGACTGGTTGCGACCGTTGGCAAGATAGTCGTCGAGCCCAATGCAGGCAACGTCGTCCCCGGATCCGTGAAAGTGAGCCTGGATGTTCGCCATGCGATCGATTCAACGCGCAAGGAAGCCGTCGGAAAGTTGATTGAAAACGCCGAATCAATTGCCGCGCGGCGCGAACTGAAACTGAAGCGCACGCGCCAACTGGACCAGCCTGCAGTTCCCATGGACGAGCGCCTGACGTCGTTCCTTGCCGACGCGATTGAGGCTGTCGGCTTGCCGCTGAAAAGGATGCCGAGCGGTGCGGGACATGACGCGATGGTGATGGCCGCACGCGTACCCACTGCTATGCTCTTTCTCCGCAGTCCCGGGGGTCTTAGCCACCATCCCGACGAAGCCGTGCTGGAAGAAGACGTGGAAGCATCGCTCGAAGTGGGCCGCAAATTTCTTGAGCGGCTAGCGGCGGAGATTCGCTAGAATCGAACAACACAATTGTCAGCGAGGTCATACATGCAACACCTGGGTGCCACACGAAGCAGTCTAAAGCCCGATCATCTGCTTCAAACACCGGATACCTTTATTCGCACGCCGCTTCCGGGTGCTACAGGCGTGGAATTCGTCATTCATGCCGCCCCGCGCCTCGGCGCGTGGTTTACGCAGATGACGGCCGAGTTCGCCTCCAAGGGGACACTTGGACCCACAACAGCGCAGCGATTTGTGTTCGTCCTTTCCGGCAAGCTCGAAGTGAAGGCTGCGGGAAAAACGCACATCCTAACGCCGAATGGATATGCGTATCTTCCGCAGGGCACGCCTCACACAGTGCGAGCACTGACTGCCTCGCGCGCGACTGTTATTGAAAAGCCCTACGAGTCAGAGCCGGATGCGGACGCTCCAGAAGTCGTCATCGGCAACGAGAGCAAAGTTGCGGACGTAGCTCTCATGGGTGACAAGGGATTGCGAGTTCGCTCGCTCATGCCCGATGGGCCGTCCTACGATTGCTGTGAACACCATGACGTACGATCCCGGCGCGGCGCTCAGCCTGGTTGAAGTTCACGTGATGGAGCACGGCCTGCTGATGCTCGAAGGCGGCGGCATCTACAAGCTCAGCGACTCGTGGTATCCGGTGGAAGCCGGCGACTTTATCTGGATGGGCCCGTACTGTCCGCAATGGTTTGGCGCGCTCGGCAAGCGCCCCGCAAAGTACCTCATCTACAAAGACTGGCGCAGGCATCCACTGGGAGCGTAATCGATGGCCACTTCCCCGCAACTCTCAATCGACGGTCTCATCGCGGAACTGCTTGCGTTGGGACAGATCTCGGAGGGCGAGCCTCCGGTAGTGACGCGCGTGGTGTTCAGCGAAGCGGACATGCGTGCGCGCACCTACGTGCGGCAGCTTTGCGAAGCCGCCGGCCTCACCGTGACTCAGGACGCGATTGGCAATACATTCGCGCGCTGGCAAGGCAGTGATCCCACTCTGGCACCCGTCGGCACAGGCTCGCACATCGATGCGATTCCCAACGCAGGACTCTATGACGGATGCGTTGGCGTGCTCGGCGGACTTGAAGCCATTCGCGTTTTGCAGAAGCTTGGCCTCAAGCCGCGCCGATCGATCGAGCTGGTGATTTTTACGGCCGAAGAGCCGACGCGCTTCGGCATTGGCTGCCTAGGCAGCCGCATGATGGCCGATGTGCTCACGCCGGCGCAGGCTTCGGCCTTGCGCGATAAAGAAGGCCAAGGCCTTGAAGAGTTGCGTGCAGCCGCGGGCTTCAGCGGCGCGCTGGAATCAGTGAAAGTTGCCAAGGGGCGCTTCCACCAATTTGTTGAGTTGCACATTGAGCAGGGACCCTTTCTGGAAGCGGAAGGAATCGACGTGGGCCTGGTGACGCATATCGCCGCACCGGCAAGCCTGCGCATCCTCATCGAAGGCGAAGGCGGACATGCGGGCGGCAAGCTAATGCCGGGTCGCAAGGATTCGCTCGCGGCCGCTGCGGAGTTAATCCTGGCGCTCGAGGCCGCCGCCAAATCAACTGGCGCCATCGACACCGTGGGCACGGTGGGCGTGTGCGAAGTGTTTCCGGGCGCGGTCAACAGCATTCCTTCGCGCGTGCGGCTTGAGACCGACATCCGAGACATCGATCGCGCGCGACGCGACAGCGTGCTCGATGCACTCAAGCAGAAATGCGTTTCCGTTGCGGCAGCTCGCGGCGTAACCATCACGACGGAACTCGTCAACGCCGATCCGCCGACGGTTTGCGACCCGGCAATCCTGGCGGCGCTTGAGGCATCCGCAATCGAGGCCGGCAAGTCGTACAAGAAGATGGTGGCGCGGGCCTATCACGATTCATCGTTCGTGTCCTGCATTGCGCGCACGGCCATGCTGTTCATTCCCTGCCGCGGGGGAGTGAGCCACAGGCCGGACGAGTATTCCTCTCCGGAGTGGATCGGCAGCGGAGTGCATGTGCTGGCAAGAACGCTCGCCAAACTGGCCGGATAAGCGTCTCCGCTTGGAAACTTGTGCGCGGCGTTGTATGCTATGCCTCAACCCGTAAGCAATGAACGCTTCCCGCCATGACCACGAAGACGACAACCCGCATCGTCGGCGCCTCCGTCCACCGCAAGGAAGGGGTGGATAAACTGCTCGGTCGCGCGCGCTATATCGACGACATGGAGCGGGAGGGCATGTGGTATGGAACCACCATCCGCAGCACGATTCCTCGCGGGACAATTCTCTCCATAAAGTTTGATGAGTCGATTGACTGGAGCGAGTTCGCTGTCGTAACCGCTGCCGACGTTCCCGGCGAGAACCGTATTCAACTGATCGTTGCCGACCAGCCCTGCCTCGCTGACGGCGAAGTGAATCATTGCGACGAGGCCATTGTTCTGCTCGCGCACCCAGACAAACACAAGCTGCGCAAGGCCGCGGAAGGTGTGCGGATTGAGTACGAGCTGCTGCCCGCAGTCTTCACCATCGAAGAAAGCGAACGCCAAGACCAGATTGTGTGGGGCGCCGAAAACCTGATGAAGACCTTTCTGCTCGAGAAGGGCGACGTCGATTCCGTATGGGCCCAGGCAGCGCACATTATTGAAGGCGAATACCACACCGGCGCGCAGGAGCATCTCTACATTGAAAACAACGGCATCATTGCCGAGTGGGATGCCGAGGCGGGCGTAACCGTGTGGGGCTCGCTGCAGTGCCCGTACTACGTGCACAAAACGCTCATCAAGGTCTTTCATCTGCCCGACGAAAAGGTACGGGTGGTGCAGGCCGAGACGGGCGGAGCGTTCGGCGGCAAGGAAGATTACCCATCGACACTGGCTTCGCATGCGGCGCTGCTCGCGATGAAGAGCGGACATCCAGTAAAGATGGTGTACGACCGCATGGAAGATCTGGCCGCGACCACCAAGCGGCATCCATCGCGCACGCGGCATCGCACCGCGCTCGACAAGGATGGAAAGTTGCTGGCGATGGACATCGACTTTGCGACGGACGGTGGCGCGTATGCGACCCTTTCCTCCACCGTGCTGTCGCGCGGTACCCTGCATGCGCCCGGCCCGTACTCCTGCCCGAACATTCGTATCCGTTCGAATGCGTGGGCCACGAACACAGTGCCCTACGGCGCGTTTCGCGGCTTCGGCGCGCCGCAGTCCATCTTCGCTATTGAGCGGCACATGGACGAAATTGCCGCAACGCTGAGCATCGACCCCGTGGAGTTGAGACGCAACAATTTTCTCCACCAAGGCGATACGACAGCGACCGAACAGATGATGCGCGAGCCCATCATGATGGACCAGCTGCTCGATCGCATTCTTCGTGAGAGCGATTACTACGCTCGGCGCGAGCGGTTCGCAAAGGAGAATCCAAACAGCTCGATCAAACGCGGAATCGGCCTCGCGGCCTTCTATCACGGATCAGGATTCACGGGTTCAGGCGAGCGTATTTTGAATTCACTCGCGGGCATGGACGTAACTCCCGACGGAAAAGTGCGCGTGCTGGTGTCGAACACTGAGTTTGGCCAGGGTACGAACACCGTGCTCACGCAGGTTGCGGCTGAAGCCATCGGCATCGACTACGACGACATAGTCATGGCTGCGAACGACACGGCGCTGGTGCCAAACAGCGGACCGACCGTTGCTTCGCGCACGGTGATGGTGGTGGGCAGGCTGATTGAACGCGCGGGCAAGCAACTCTTAAGCATGCTGCGCGAAACCGCCAGCCTTGGAGAGAAATTCACGCGCGACGAGTTTTTCGCCGCTTGCGAACGCTATCGCGCGGCGAAGGGCGAAGTAGTTTCGCTGGTGCGCTACGAGGCGCCACCGGGAATTTTCTGGGACGATCAGAAATATCGCGGCGAGGCCTATCCATCGTATGCGTGGTCCATTCACATGGCACAGGTTGCCGTGGACATGGTCACGTTCTCAGCCGAGGTGGAAGAATTCTGGGCCGTGCAGGAAGTGGGCAGAGTGCTGAATCCCGTGCTGGCCACAGGACAGATTGAAGGCGGCATTGCGCAGGGCATCGGCTACGCACTCTACGAAAAAGTAGTTCTGCAAAACGGTCACATGGCCAACAACCAGATGACGAATTACATTATTCCCACGGCGGAAGATCTCCCTCCGATTCATGTGTTCTTTGAAGAGATTCCCTTTCAATACGGCGGATACGGTGCAAAAGGAATTGGCGAGTTGCCGCATGACGGACCTGCGCCAGCGATCGTAAACGCCATCAAGGATGCCACTGGAGTGAGCTTTCATTCCATTCCGCTTCTGCCCGAGGAGTTGTTCCCCGCGCTTGCCGCACACGAGGCCGCGACCGAGCAGGAGGTTCTGTGAGCGCTCCTGTGACCACCATCAAGTTCAAACTCAATGGCAACGCATGCAGCGTGCAAGCGCCGCCATTGAAGCGCCTGCTGGATGTGCTGCGCGAAGATCTTCACCTGACCGGGACCAAGGAAGGCTGCGGCGAAGGGGAGTGTGGTTCGTGCTCGGTACGCATGAATGGCGAGCTTGTGAACAGTTGCCTGGTGCCCGCATTGCAGGCCGAGGGCGCAGAGATTCAAACGGTGGAAGGCCTCGCGACCGACGGGACGCTTCATCCGATTCAACAGGCTTTTCTCGAGTGCGGCGGAGCGCAATGCGGCATCTGCACGCCAGGCATGCTGATGGCCGCAGCGCAACTGCTTGAGCGCAACCCTCACCCAACCATGGCGCAAATTCGCGAGGGCCTCGCGGGAAACCTTTGCCGATGTACCGGTTTTATGCGCATTTTTGAGTCCGTGCTCGCTGCGGCTACGCAGGTAGGCGACGCGGAGCAAGGAAAGGCGGCGAATGCGCGGTAACGCAGAAACTCACTTCATGGTTGCGCCGGGCAGTCTCTCCGCGATTCTCGACCTGATGGTATCGCATCCCGGAGAGTGGACGCCGATTGCCGGCGGGACGGAGTTGATGGTTGCCTTTGCATCGGGCCGGCTGAGCGCGCGCAAGCTTGTGAGCTTGTGGGGCGTGCCCGAGTTGCGGTTCATCCAAGCGACGGAGCAAGACTTCGTAATTGGCGCAGGAACGACGTTTCTTGACATCAGAGCACATGCGGACGTGGCTGCGGCTTTGCCGCTTCTTGCCAAATCGGCTGGATGGATCGGTTCGATTGCAAACCAGAGCCGCGCCACCCTTGGTGGAAATCTGGTGAATGGATCGCCGGCGGCGGACTCTTCGCCAGCGCTGCTTGCCTACGACGCGGAGATCGAAATCATTTCGCAAAAAGGGAAACGCAAGGTTCCCTACTCCGAGTTTCACACCGGCTACAAGCGCAATGTGCTGGCGGCAGACGAATTGCTTTATGCCATTCATGTGCCGCGGCGGTTTTCGGGCCATCGCCAATACTTGCGCAAAGTGGGCACGCGCCGTGCGATGGCGATTTCGAAAGTTGCGATGGCGGCCACCGCGCTTTTTGATGGAAGCAGCGTCCGCGAGATTCGCGTGGCAGCCGCAAGCCTGGCCGCATTTCCAACGCGGCTTTTTGGAGTAGAAAGCGTGCTGCAAGGCAAAGCGATTACCAAGGCCACGATGCTTGACGCGCGCAACGCCCTGCTCGCCGAAGCCAAGCCGATCGACGATATCCGCTCGACATCCGAGTACAGAATCCGCGTTGCTGCAAACCTTCTTGAAGAGCTTTTGCTGCAATTCTTAAAAGAGGAATCATCGCGATGAATGCGACCCTGCAAGCGTGGAACGAAGCGGACGAGACTGCGGCCACGGACGCCATGATCGCCTGCTGCGGAGCTAAGCGCTGGGCATCGGCGATGGTTGCGTTGCGTCCGATTGAAAGCGTGTTGGAGTTGAGTGAAGCGGCAGACCGTGTCTGGGCGACGATGGAAGAAGCCGATTGGATGGAGGCTTTCGCCTGTCATCCGCGCATCGGCGATCGCAAAGCTGCGCACGCAACGGCAAAATCGGTTGCATGGTCTCGGCAGGAGCAATCGTCCGCCGCGAGCCTCGCCGACAAG
>Ga0302319_10019221_pt1 | contig 12420 bp, 9 predicted proteins | sample Bog_T0_2_FD_203319 | JGI IMG/M metagenome (GOLD analysis project Ga0302319, IMG submission 203319) | Peat permafrost microbial communities from Stordalen Mire near Abisko, Sweden - Bog_T0_2 | ecosystem: Environmental > Terrestrial > Soil > Wetlands > Peat | place: Sweden: Abisko, Stordalen Mire... | reverse complement strand
CGCCATGCCGGAGCGGCCCTTGCCGCCGCGGCCCTGTACCCGGTATTCGGCCAAGGGCGTGCGCTTGATATAGCCGCCATGGGTGACGGTGACCGCCACTTCCTCGCGCTCGATCAGGGCTTCGTCTTCGATTTCGATATCGGCGTCGATCAGTTCAGTCTTGCGCGGCGTGCCGAATTCGTCGCGCACCGCGATCAGCTCTTCGCGCGCGATCTGCACCACCCGGGCGCGCGACGACAAGATGTCAAGATAATCCTTGATTGCCTCGCCCAGCTTGGCCGCCTCGCTATTGATTTCGTCCACCCCCAACGCGGTCAGGCGCTGCAGGCGCAGATCCAGAATCGCCTTGGCCTGCTCCTCGCTCAGCCTCATGGTTTCGCCGGCTTCCATCTTGTGGCGCGGATCGGCAATCAGGGCGACCAGCGGCGCGACATCGCGGGCCGGCCAGGCACTGGCCATCAACTGCTCGCGCGCCGTGGCCGCATCCGGCGCGGCGCGGATCAGCTTGATGATGGCATCGATATTGGCCACCGCCACCGCCAGACCCACCAAGACATGGCCGCGGTCGCGCGCCTTGCCAAGATCGAATTTGGTGCGGCGGGTGATCACTTCCTCGCGGAACGCCACGAAGACGGCGATCATCTCTTTCAGATTCATCTGGGCCGGACGGCCATTGTCCAGCGCCAGCATATTGACGCCGAAACTGGTCTGCAGTTGCGAGAAACGGTAAAGCTGGTTCAGCACCACCTCGGACGAGGCATCGCGCTTGAGTTCGATCACCACCCGCATGCCATGGCGGTCGCTTTCGTCGCGGATGTCGGAAATGCCTTCGACCCGCTTGTCGCGCACCAGCTCGGCGATGCGCTCCTGCAGCAGCGCCTTGTTCACCATATAGGGGATTTCGGTGACAATAATGGCTTCGCGGTCCTTGCGGATTTCCTCAATGGCGCAGCGCGCCCGCATCAGCACGCTGCCGCGGCCCCGCGCCAGGGCGGCGCGCGCCGCCAGCTTGCCGATGATCAGCCCGCCGGTGGGAAAATCCGGGCCGGGCACGATTTCGGTGAGCGCCTCGATATTGATGGACGGGTCGTCCATATAGGCCAGGCAGGCATCCACCACTTCGCCAAGATTGTGGGGCGGTATATTGGTCGCCATGCCCACGGCGATGCCGGACGAGCCGTTGACCAGCACATTGGGAAAGCGCGCCGGCAGCACCACCGGCTCCCGCTCGCTGCCATCATAATTGTCGCGGAATTCGACGGTGTCCTTGTCGATATCCTCGCTGAGGGCATGGGCGACCTTGGCGCGGCGCGCCTCGGTGTAGCGCATGGCTGCGGGGGGGTCGCCGTCCACCGAGCCGAAATTGCCCTGCCCGTCAATCAGCGGCACGCGCATGGAGAAATCCTGCGCCATGCGCACCAGGGCGTCGTAAATGGACTGGTCGCCATGGGGATGGTACTTGCCCATCACATCGCCGACGATCAGCGCCGATTTGCGATAGGGCTTGTTCCAGTCGCGGCCGTTCTCATGCATGGAATAGAGGATGCGCCGGTGCACAGGCTTGAGGCCGTCGCGCGCGTCCGGAAGGGCGCGGCTGACGATCACGCTCATCGCGTAATCGAGATAGGATTTCTTCAGTTCGTCCTCGATCGCGATGGGGGCGATCGAGGCGGGACCTTCGGGCGGCGGCGCTGCGATGTCGGAAATGTCGCTCAAAATCGGTCCTGAACAGGGTCCTGAAAAGCCCCGGAATCGGGTGCGTCCGGACGGGCATTTTCTAGCATTTTTAACCGGCCCAGAGCCAGCGAAATGCCTGGTGGAAACCTATTGATATTATTGGGGTTTCTTGGCATTGGGCAGGCCGGAAAATTCCGCCCGGACACGGGCCATGTCATAGGCGTAAATCAGCCTCTTTTTGCCCTCATCCTTATAGCCGAAGGTAATGCCGATCAGCTTTCCCGAAGAGTCCACGACCGGCCCGCCGGAGAAACCAGGACCGGCATCGCCCTGAAAAATAAAATAGGGCGAGGCGGCATATCCCGGCGTCACGGCAATCTCCACCACCTTGCCATGGGCGATGCGCAGCTCGCCGTCGACATCCTCGCCATAGGCGGTGACGGCGGCGCCGACCACCGGCATGGCGGTGGCGGGCGGCGGCACGGAGCCGGCACGGAAATACATCAGGTCCGACAGGGTCGCAGTGCCGATCACGCTATCAGGGTCGAGCAGGTTGGCATTATGGGCGTTGGTTACGGCGACTCCGGGCTGAAACACCATGGCCACGCCGGCGGCGCGGTCCAGACCCAGATGGACATGGCCCAGCAAGGGCATATACGCGGCAGCAATGTCCGGCTCGGCAATGTGCTGCGCCAACTGGCCCGACGGCGTTGCGCAGCCGGCAAGGGAAATCATCGCGAACAAAAGAAAAAACTGACGTAAGTATTTCATGAGCCTGGATCGTTCATACGCGTCTTTCGCTGACGCTCAAGACCTATGAACTCCCTCACGCCGCGAAACGCGGCGCTCGCCGGGGGCGAATAGCGCCAGCGTATGAGCACGCTTCGCGTGTCAGAACGGTATTTCGTCATCCATCTCTTCGCGCTGGAAACTGGCGGGCGCCTCGCTGGCACCGACCCGCGCGCCACCCTCACCGCCGCCGCCCCCGCGGCTGTCCAGCATCACCAGAGTGCCGTTGAAATTCTGCAGCACCACTTCGGTGGAGTATTTCTCGGCGCCGTCCTTGTCGGTCCATTTGCGGGTCTGTAGCGCCCCCTCCAAATAGACCTTGGCGCCCTTGCGCAGATATTTCTCGGCCACATCGGCCAGATTTTTGTTGAAGATGACCACCCGGTGCCACTCGGTCTTTTCCTTTTTCTCGCCCGAGGCCTTGTCGCGCCAGCTTTCCGAGGTGGCGACGCTGAGATTGACCACCGGATCGCCCGAGGTCATGCGGCGCACCTCCGGGTCCTTGCCCAGATTGCCCACCAAAATCACCTTGTTGACGCTACCCGCCATGACCCGCCTCGCTCAGCTATGAAGGCGGGACCTTAGCGTGGCCCCGCCCGAATACGAATTGTATCGCCAGTTTGTTCCTATTATGTTCTTATTGGATTCGAGTCAATCCCCAACAAAAGTGGCGCGGGGCTCGCGGTCCTTGCGATTTTCAGGTTCCAACCCCACATGCCGCACATCCCCGGACAGAAAGTGCCGCTACGCTCCCCATGGCCATGCTGAAGAACATCTCCATTCGCGGCGCCCGCGAGCATAATCTCAAGAATATCGATGTCGATATTCCGCGCGACACCCTGACAGTGCTGACCGGTCTGTCGGGGTCGGGCAAATCCTCCCTCGCCTTCGACACGATTTATGCCGAGGGCCAGCGTCGCTATGTCGAAAGCCTGTCGGCCTATGCCCGCCAGTTCCTGGAACTGATGCAGAAGCCGGATGTGGATCATATCGAGGGCCTGTCGCCCGCAATTTCCATCGAGCAGAAGACTACCTCCAAGAATCCGCGCTCCACCGTTGGCACGGTCACCGAGATCTATGACTATCTGCGCCTGCTCTATGCCCGGGTCGGCGTGCCCTATTCGCCGGCCACCGGCCTTCCGATCGAAAGCCAGACCGTCAGCCAGATGGCCGACCGTGTGCTCGCCCTGCCCGAAGGCACCAGGCTTTATCTGCTGGCCCCCATCGTGCGCGGCCGCAAGGGCGAATACCGCAAGGAACTGGCCGAACTTCAGAAGAAAGGCTTCCAGCGCGCCAAGGTGGACGGCAAATTCTATGACATCGGCGCCACGCCGGCGCTGGACAAGAAGCTCAAGCACGATATCGAGATCGTGGTGGACCGTATCGCGGTCAAGAAGGACATCGGCAACCGGCTGCCGGATTCCATCGAGACGGCGCTGGGCCTGGCCGATGGGTTGATGATCGTCGAATATGCCGATGAGAAGGAAAAAGACGGCAATCCCAAACAGATCATGATGTCGTCGAAATTCGCCTGCCCGGTCTCCGGCTTCACCATCACCGAGATCGAGCCCCGGCTGTTCAGCTTCAACAATCCCCACGGCGCCTGCCCGGAATGCGATGGGCTCGGGGTGCAGAATTATTTCGACGAAGAGCTGGTGGTGCCCGACGAGACACTGAGTTTGCGTACCGGCGCCGTGGCGCCTTGGGCAAAGACCTCCTCGCCTTACTATCTGCAAACGCTCGAGGCTCTGGCGCGGCACTACAAATTCTCGATGAATGAGCCCTGGGAGGATTTGCCGAAAAAAGCCCGCGACGTGATCCTGCACGGCTCGGGAACGGAAGAGATCAAGTTCATCTATGACGATGGCGCCCGCCGCTATGACACCAAAAAGGAATTCGAGGGCGTCATTCCCAACATGGAGCGGCGTTATTCCGAAACCGATTCCGCCTGGGTGCAGGAAGACATGGAGCGCTACCAGTCCGAGCACCCTTGCGAAGTCTGTGGCGGCTATCGCCTGAAACCCGAAGCCCTGGCGGTCAAGATCGGCGGGCTGCACATCGGAGAAGTGTGCGCCCAGTCGATCCGCGACGCCGATGGCTGGTTCCGCGACATTGACCAGAAGATGTCGAAGCAGCACAAGGAAATCGCCGCGCGCATATTAAAGGAAATCCGCGCCCGGCTGAAATTCCTCAACAATGTCGGGCTGGACTATCTCACTTTGGCGCGCGCCTCCGGCACCTTGTCGGGCGGCGAAAGCCAGCGCATCCGGCTGGCCTCCCAGATCGGTTCGGGCCTCACCGGCGTGCTCTATGTGCTGGACGAGCCCAGCATCGGGCTGCACCAGCGCGACAATGGCAAATTGCTGGAATCGCTCAAGGGCCTGCGCGACATGGGCAACACCGTGATCGTGGTCGAGCATGACGAGGACGCCATCCGCAGCGCCGACCATGTCATTGACATGGGCCCCGGCGCCGGCGTGCATGGCGGCCATATCATCGCCGAAGGCACGCCCGCCGAGATCATCGCCAACAAGAAAAGCCTCACCGGTAAATATCTTTCCGGCTTTGAGAATATTCCCATTCCGGCGGTGCGGCGCAAAGCTGTGCATAATCGCTGGCTGAAAGTGGTGGGGGCGCGCGGCAACAATCTGAAAAACGTCACGGCGCAGATTCCGCTGGGCACCCTCACCTGCATCACCGGCGTCTCGGGCGGCGGAAAGTCCACCCTCACGATTGAGACCCTGTTCAAGGCGGCCGCCAAGAAGCTGACTCAAGCGCGCGAACATCCGGCGCCGCACGACCGCATCGAGGGGCTGGAGTTTCTCGACAAGGTGATCGACATCGACCAGTCGCCCATCGGCCGCACCCCGCGCTCCAATCCCGCCACCTATACCGGCGCTTTCACCCCTATCCGCGACTGGTTCACCGAATTGCCGGAATCCAAGGCGCGCGGCTACCAGCCCGGCCGATTCAGCTTCAACGTCAAGGGCGGGCGCTGCGAGGCCTGCCAGGGCGACGGCGTCATCCAGATCGAGATGCACTTTCTGCCCGACGTTTATGTCCAGTGCGATGTCTGCAAGGGCAAGCGCTACAACCGCGAAACCCTGGAAGTGAAATTCCGCGACTATTCGATTTCCGACGTGCTCGACATGACCATCGAGGCGGGGGCGGAACTGTTCAAGGCGGTTCCCTCGATCGCCGAAAAGCTGGAAACCCTCAAGCGTGTGGGGCTTGGCTACATCTCCATCGGCCAGCAGGCCACCACGCTTTCGGGCGGCGAGGCCCAGCGCGTCAAACTCTCCAAGGAATTGTCGCGCCGGGCCACCGGCCGCACCCTTTATATCCTGGACGAACCCACCACCGGCCTGCATTTCCACGATGTGAAAAAACTGCTCGAGGTGCTGCAGGAGCTGGTCGACAGCGGCAATACTGTGGTGGTGATCGAGCATAATCTCGAAGTCATCAAGACCGCCGACTGGATCATCGATCTGGGCCCGGAAGGCGGCGATGGCGGCGGCGAGATCGTCGCCAGCGGCACGCCGGAGGATGTGGTAAAGAACGCCCGCTCCTACACCGGCCAGTATCTCAAGCCGCTATTGAAAAGTGCAGCCAAGAAACTCAAGGCGGCGGAGTGAGGAGCGGTTCGCGTCAGCGAACGAAATGGTTCAGTGAACCATTTCGAGCGACGAACGCCCGGAGCGCAAGCGAAGGGTAGCGTGTCGGGAGCGCGTGAGCGACGCCTCCCTCGCTGCGCTCGTGCCAATACGCTGTCGCTAGGCACGGGCAAGCTTTTCTAGGCTTCGCCAAGAAAAGCTAAGCCAACGCCCGGAGCGCAAGCGAAGGGTAGCGATGACAGGAGCGCGTGAGCGCTGCCTCGCTCGCTTGCTCCGAGGGGCCAGCTTTTCTAAACTCGCTTTCGCTCGCCAAGAAAAGCTAAGCAAACGCCCGGAGCGCAAGCGAAGGGCAGCGGAAAAAGCTCAAGCCCGCGAAATAAGCGTGTCCCTCGGTGCTAATTGTCCTTCACGCCGCCGCCCTGCAGCGCAGTGAAGGATGCGGCGCTGGCGCCCGCCGCCAGGCCCAGCAACAGCGGCGCCACCAGAAAACCGATGCCCTGGGTGAGCGGCATGTTCATGCTCATAATGTGCAGTTGCGCCGCGGCCATGGCGGTCGATGTGCTGAAGCCGGGCATCAAGGATTGCGGCCCTTCCAGCAGCGTTTGTCCGATCGCCGCGACAACCGCCACCGGCGCCATCGACCCCACCAGAATAGCGACAATGCGCCAGAAATTGCCCGCCGAAAGTTTCCACGCGCGCGGCAGCACCGGTCCATCGTCCTGGACCGCCACGGCGGGCAGGAAAAACACAAAGCGCAAGCCGACATAGGCCAGGCCGAGATAGGCCACCAGCACCAGCAGCTCCATCCCGATGATGGCGGGCGCCGGCAGGGCATGGCCGCTGAGGCCGAAATACAGCAGGCTGTTGACCAGCAGCCCGATGGTCAAGGCGGGCAGCAGCAGGAATCCCACCAGGCTGGTGATCGCACGAAACATCCGCCACTCGGCCGGGCCGAAGGCAAAATGGATCAGCGCGCCGCCCTTGCGCTGCCCCAGCGCCAATTGCACAACCGGGACATACATGATGGCGTTGAACAGCAGCCAGGCGACAAAGAAACAGATCAGGCCCAGCGTCACCGATCCCAGATTTGCCGGACTGTTCGACAGCAGGGCACCGGCGGCGGCGTCCAGATAACGCTGCTCGACAAAGAAGGCGGCCACGGTGATCAGAACCATGGGCAGCCAGATCAGGCCGATGATGGACCCAAGATGGGTGAAGACGAAATTGTAGGCGGCCTTGATGATCTCGAGCACGGGAAGTTTTTTCATCGCGGCCCCAGCGCCGGAACGGCGCGTTCAGACAGTATGCGGATCGGAAGACCTAGAATTCGTCAAACGGGCGCATATCGTCGAATATCGGCGGCGTTGGCGCCGTGACGTCGCTCCACAGCCCCGTGGCCCAAGCGGCAACCGCCGCGGCTATCGGCAGATTCATGGCGGCCTTGAGCGGCGCAGCGGCCGCGGCCCAGCGGCGGCGCGGCACAAACACGGCCAAGGCGACGGCGCCGGCGGCAATAATGCCCGCACCCACCGCCAGCCGCACCAGACTTGTTCCCTTGCGATCCTCGGCCATTTTTGTCTCTTGCTGTTGCTCCGCCCTTATAGGGGGCGCCCGGCTTGCCTGTCATTAGCGCAGGGCTCCTTTCCAAAGCGTTTTCGGCGCTGATGCAGATTTATCGCGGTTTTCCGGGCTGGCCGGGAGGCTCCATGCGTAATAGAAACCGCCATGGCAAAAAAACTTCACATTGTCGGCGGCGGTCTGGCCGGGTCGGAAGCGGCCTGGCAGGCCGCTGAGTCGGGCCTAGCCGTGGTGCTGCACGAAATGCGGCCAAACCGTGGCACCTTCGCCCACCAGAGTGATGCGTTGGCCGAGCTGGTCTGTTCCAACTCCTTCCGTTCCGACGATTGGGCCAACAATGCGGTGGGCCTGCTGCATGAGGAAATGCGGCGGGCTGGGTCCCTGGTGATGCGCGCCGCCGACGCCCACAAACTCCCGGCCGGTGGGGCGCTGGCGGTGGACCGGCAGGGTTTTTCCGCCGCCGTTACCGCGGCGCTGGAGGCTCACCCCCTGGTCGCCATCGCGCGGCAGGAAGTCACCGCCCTGCCACCGCCGGAGGATGGACCCGTGATCATCGCCACCGGTCCCCTCACCTCCGAAACGCTGGCGGCCGCCATCGCCGCCGCCACCGGCCAGGACCATCTGGCTTTCTTCGATGCCATTGCCCCCATCATCCACCGCGAGTCGATCAATTTCGATATCGCCTGGTTCCAGTCGCGCTATGACAAGGAAGGTCCGGGCGGCGGCGTGGCCGATTACATCAACCTGCCGATGGACGAGGCGCAGTACAACGCGTTCGTCACAGCGCTGCTGGAAGGCGAAAAAAGTGATTTCAAGGAATGGGAAAAGTCCACGCCCTATTTCGAGGCTTGCCTGCCCGTCGAGGTGATGGCGCAGCGCGGCCGCGAAACTCTCAGCTTCGGGCCGATGAAGCCGGTGGGCCTGTGCGATCCGCGCACCGGCTTTCGCCCCCATGCCGTGGTACAACTGCGCCAGGACAACAAGCTGGGCACGTTGTGGAACATGGTGGGTTTCCAGACCAAGCTGAAGCATGGCGAACAGACGCGAATCTTCCGCACTATTCCGGGGCTGGAAGAGGCGCAGTTCGCCCGGCTGGGCGGCTTGCACCGCAACACCTTCATCAGTTCGCCGCGCCTGCTGGACGGGCAGCTCCGGCTGAAGTCGCAGCCGCATATCCGCTTTGCCGGACAAGTCACCGGCGTTGAAGGCTATGTCGAAAGCGCCGCCATCGGGCTTCTGGCCGGGCGCTTTGCTAGCGCCGAAGCGCTGGGTCAAACTCTGGCTCCTCCGCCGCCGACCACCGCCTTCGGCGCCCTTTTGGCGCATATCACCGGCGGCGCCGACGACAAGACTTTTCAGCCGATGAATGTGAATTTTGGCCTGTTTCCGCCCCTTGCGTCGGCAAAGAAAATCAAGGGCAAGGACCGCAAGCAGGCGATGAGCGAACGAGCTTTGACCGACTTGGCTATATGGCTTGGCGAGAAAGCCGCTGCCGAGTGAGGAGTGGCTCGCCAAGGGCGAACGAAATGGTCCAGTGGACCATTTCGAACGAGGAACGCCGCGAGCTTGGGCGAACGGCCTAGAGCCGCTGCTTCATCGCCGCGCCCAGAAGCGCCATTTGCCGCCGATGGATTGGCACTTCGCGGCCCAGCCGCTTGAGATAAACCGGCACCAGCGCCGCCGGCAACAAGGCTGGCAATGCCGCCCGCGGCCGCGGCCCCTTGCGCGCCTTCAGGAAATGATCGCGGGCCCGCAAGGCGACTTGATGCGCCACCGCATCCACCCGGGGATCATGGCGCAAATCGAAAAAAACCTCCGGCGTCAGGCCGACGGCCGCCAACAGATCGCGCGGCATGTAAAGCTTGTGGCGGGCATTGTGATACCCCAGCGAGCGCAGCAGCCCTGCCAACCCGTAAGCCAGCGCCGCCTCGCGCGCCAAACCTGGATCGCCGCCCAGGATTTTCGCCGCCAGCCGCATCACGCCGCCGCCGGTGGCGTCGACATAATTTTCCAGCGCGGCCAGATCGGCGAATGTCTCGGCATTGGCTTCAAAGGCGCGGGCGGCAATCAGGGCCTCGAAATCCGCCAGCGCCAGCGGAACAGCCTGAAACAGTGCCGCCAGACCGCGCGCCACGTCATGGCTGCGCGGACTGCCGCGATGGGCGCTTTCCACCGTCTCGCGCCACCATTCCATGCGGATGGCGCCCAGCATCGGCTCGCGCACCGTTTCCGCCACTCGCGCCACTTCATGGTTGAAGGCATAAAGCGCCAGCAGAATACCCCGCGCCGCGACGGGCGCGAAAAGCGCGGAAAAATAGCGGTCGGGATCGGCGGCGCGCACCGAGACGGCAAGACGGTTGGCGAGCGCAGCATCCATCCAAAATGAAACCGCCCGCAGATGCGGGCGGTTCCTCATATCGCTTTCGGGACAAGCCTAATACAGATGCCCTGCCGCAACCATGCTGAACAGCATGGGAATGGAAAGCAGCGTGTTGATGCGGCTGAACATGGTGGCGGTCCGGGCGGCAGCGGCCTTGTCGGCCGGGGCGATGTCCGAAAATTTGCCCCCGATATTCAGCACCTTTTGCTGGTTGGGCCAGATCAGGAACCAGACATTGAACCACATGATGGTCCCCAGCCACATGCCGATGCCGATGGCGAGAAATTTGGGCACCACCGGCCAGCCGCCCAATCCCTGGCTGAGATCGAGACTATAGGCCTCCAGCAGGTAATTCTCCCGGAAGGCCAGCACCAAGCCGAAGAAGATGGTGCCCATCGCAGCCCAGCGGAACCAGAACAGGGCTTCGGGCGCGATATAGCCGGTGACGCCTTTCTTCAGTTCGTCAGGCACCTTGGGCATGGTGGGGATCTGGACGAAATTGAAATACCACAAGAGCCCGATCCACATCACGCCACAGATGACGTGCAGCCAGCGCAGGGTGAAGAGTTCAAAGGTGGCGCCGTCAAAGCCCTGAAGCGTGCAATAGATACCGACCAGCAGGATCGCCAGCACGAAGCTGGCGATCACCACGTTGCGAAGATTTCCCAGAAACGCCATACGGCTGCCCTCCCAAATTTGAGTCCCGGCGGATTTATAGGCCGTTCTCGATTATATCGCCAGCTTGCGGGGCCGCGCCGCATTGAGCCAGCCCACTACGATCAGCCGCGTCACCATCACCGCCGTGAAGAAGCTGGTGATAATGCCCACGCCCAGGGTGACCGCGAAGCCGCGCACCGGACCGGAGCCCAGCTCGAACAGAATCAGCGAGGCGATCAAATGGGTCATGTTGGCGTCGATGATGGTTGCCATGGCGCGGCGGAAGCCGGTGTCGATCGCCGCCAGGATGCTGCGGCCGTTGCGCTGTTCTTCCCGGATCCGCTCATAGATCAGCACATTGGCGTCCACCGCCATGCCCATGGTCAGCACGATGCCGGCGATGCCCGGCAGCGTCAGGGTGGCGCCGAACAGGGTCAGCGCCGCCAGCAGCAGCACCACGTTCAGGGTGAGCGCGATATCGGCGAAGACGCCGAACAAGCCGTATCGCAGGATCATGAACAGCGCCACCAGGAGAAGTCCGGCAACCGCCGACAGGCGGCCCGCCTTGATGGAATCCGCGCCCAGTTCGGCGCCCACGGTGCGCTCTTCAATGATGGAGAGCGGCGCCGGCAGCGCGCCGGCGCGCAGAAGGATCGCCAGATTGTTGGCGGTCTGGGTGGTGAAGCTGCCGCTGATCTGGCCGGAACCGCCCAGGATCGGGCTGAGAATGTTGGGGGCCGAAATCACCTGCTTGTCCAGCACGATGGCGAAGCGGTGGTTGACATTGGCCTTGGTGACGTCGCCGAACTCGCGCGCTCCCACCGTGTCGAAACGGAAGGTGACAACAGGCTGGCCGTTCTGCGGATCGAAGCCCGCCCCGGCATCGGTCAGCCGGTCGCCCGACACCATTACCCGGCGCTGCACGATGATGGGCGGAAGCTTCTGGTTGGGATTGTCGCTCATCTGCGGCAGCGATTCGTCTTCCACCGGAACCGCGGCGGCGGCGGGATCAACCGCCTCGTCCACCAGCTGGAAGCTCATCTTGGCAGTCTTGCCCAGAATGGCTTTGAGTTGGGCGGGGTCCTGCAGCCCCGGCACCTGCACCAGGATGCGGTCGGCGCCCTGGCGCTCGATGGTGGGCTCGCGCGTCCCCATTTCGTCGATGCGCCGGCGCACCACCTCGATGGACTGTTCCAGAACCTGCTCATGGGTCTGGGTCTTGTAGCCCTCGGTCATGGTCATGGTGATAAGCCCGCCGCCCGGCTGGGCAACGTCATATTCCTTGGCGCCGACCGACAGCACCGCGCTGGTCATGGCGGGATTGAGATCGTCGATCAGCTTGACGGCCTGCGTCACGGCGCCGGGATCGGTGACGCGCACCTGCACCACATCGCCCTGGGCGCCGAGATCCTGATATTGCAAATGGGCCTTGCGGAAGGCGGCGCGAATGTCGCCGATCATCGCCTGGCTCTTGTCCTTCTGCACCTGGTTGAAATCCACTTCCAGCAGCAGATAGGAGCCGCCCTGCAGATCCAGGCCCAGGCTGACGGCATCGTGCGGCAGCCAGGCGGGAAGGCGCGACAGGAATTTGTCGGTCAAGGCGTTGGGCAGCGCGATCAGGATGCCGCCGATCACCACCAGCGCCACCAGAATGCGCGTGAAGGTCGAGACTTGCAGCATCAGCTCTTGTCCGCCGGGACGGGCTCACCCTTGGCGCGCACATCG
>Ga0302319_10019220_pt1 | contig 12420 bp, 7 predicted proteins | sample Bog_T0_2_FD_203319 | JGI IMG/M metagenome (GOLD analysis project Ga0302319, IMG submission 203319) | Peat permafrost microbial communities from Stordalen Mire near Abisko, Sweden - Bog_T0_2 | ecosystem: Environmental > Terrestrial > Soil > Wetlands > Peat | place: Sweden: Abisko, Stordalen Mire... | reverse complement strand
ATGGGAAAAGGTATTACCGGCGCCGCCGCGGTCGGCCGCGAAATCGTGCGCGTTCACGATACCGCCGTCGACCCGCGCTACATCGCCACCGATTCCGGCATCCGCAGCGAACTCGCCGTTCCGCTGATGGTGCAGGATGTCGTCATCGGCGTCATGAATCTGGAAAGCGAACGCATCGGCTTCTTCACCGAGGACCATGCACGAACCATGAGCCTGCTCGCCCCCTCCGTGGCGATCGCGATTGAAAATGCGCGCCTCTATCAGGAGATCGGCAAACGCGAACGGCTCATGCAGGAAGATCTGCGGGCCGCCTTCGATCTGCAAACCGTGCTGCTGCCCCAGGAAGCGCCCGACGTCGCGGGTCTCGACATCGCCATCGGCCTGCGCCCGGCGCGCGAGATCAGCGGCGATCTGTACGATTTCTTCGCTCACGGCGATTCGCTGATGCAGATCGCTTTCGGCGATTCCAGCGGCAAAGGCGCGGCCGCCGCCCTGTTCGGCGCCATGGTCAGCGGTCTGATGCGAACGCTGGCCCCCCGGAGGCGCAAGCCGGCCGAACTGCTGAAGGCGCTCAACGACGCGCTGGTCCTGCGCAAGGTGGAAGGCCGTTATCTAACCCTGCTTCTGATGTTGTGGGACCCGAGGACCCTGTCCTTCGCCATGGCTAATGCGGGCGGTTCGCCGCCCATGATTTGCCGCGCGGGCGAAATCATTAACCTGCGGGTGGAAGGCGTCCCGCTGGGACTTCTGCCCGACCGCGACTACGAAGAGACGCGCTTCCAGGCAAAGGCCGGCGATCTCGTGGTGCTGTTTTCCGACGGTGTGTCGGATCATCTCTCGAAAGGCGGCGAGGAGTACGGCGCGGCGCGCCTCGGCCGGATTCTGCAGCGCGACAGTAAGCTCGAACCGCGGCAACTCGTCGCAAACATTTTCGCCGACCTCGACGAATTCAACACGGTACGCTTCGACGATCAGACGCTCATTGTCATGCGGGTGAAGCAGCCATGACAAGCCGTCACGCCCACCGAACCATGACAGACCGTCACGCCCTCCGAACCATGACAATCCGTCACGCTCTCCGAACCATGACAATCCGTCACGCCCTCCGAACCATGACAAACCGTCACGTCCTCCGAACCATGACAAACCGTCACGCCCTCCGACCATGACAAACCGTCACGTCCTCCGAACCGTGACAGACCGTTACGCCTTCCGAACCGCGACCCTTCCGAGCCGCGACTGTAAAGGAGCGGTGGCGGGATGTCCAGGTATCTTACCGGCCTCTCAGGTACCGTTCCCTCGCGGTCGCGGCTCGGTATGCGGCATCGTTCAGAGCCGCGACCGCGAGGGAGCGGAAGTGCCAACCGCGCTGGCGCAGGACGGAAACGTGGTCGCGCAAGTTGTTGATTCCGGGCGCGACCACTCAAGAGCGGTAATCGGGAATACGTGAAACGACGGACTAAATGATGTTCCACTACAAAGACGGAAGACTTCTCTGCGAACAAGTCGATCTGGAAGAGGTCGCCCTCAGCGTCGGCACCCCCTGTTACGTTTACTCCTCGCAGTCGATACTCGACGCCTGGCGCGCCTATGACGATGCCTTCGGCGATCTCCCGCATCTGGTCTGTTACGCCGTGAAAGCCAACTCGTCGCTCGCGGTCCTGGCCCTGCTGGCGCGCGCGGGCTCCGGTTTCGACATCGTCTCCGGCGGCGAGCTTTTCCGCGTCCTCAAAGCCGGCGGCGATCCCGGACGCACCGTATTTTCCGGCGTGGGCAAGACGGCGGCGGAAATTGATCTGGCGCTCCGGTCCGGCATCCGGAATTTCAACTGCGAATCGGAAGGCGAACTGGGTGAGATCGATGCGATCGCCGCCAGGCTCGGAGTCGCGGCGCAGTTCTCCCTGCGTGTGAACCCCGATGTGGACGCCGTCACGCATCCTTATATCAGCACGGGCCTGCGCGATCACAAGTTCGGCGTCGATATCGCCGCCGCGGCTGAAATGTACCTGCGTGCCCGGTCGATGCGCCATTTGCGCGCGTCCGGCGTCAGTTGCCACATCGGATCCCAGATCCTCGACTATTCGCCCATTCTCGAAGCCGCCGGCAAAGTGCTGAGTCTGGTGGAAACGCTGCAGGCGAACGGTATCGGCATCGACCACGTCGATCTGGGCGGCGGACTTGGTATCTCGTACCAGCCGGGCGAAGAGGCCCCGGTCATTCGCGATTTCATTACCGACCTGCGGGATCGCATCGGCAGGGCGCGGCTGACCGTGACGATCGAGCCGGGGCGTTCTATCGTGGGTCCGGCCGGCGTCCTGCTGACGCGGGTGCTCTATCGCAAGAAAAGCCCGGCGAAGGAGTTTATAGTCGTGGACGCCGCGATGAACGATCTGATCCGGCCCGCGCTTTATAAGGCTCACCACGACGTACGGCCGTTGCGCCACACCGAAGGCAGGCCGCTGGTCGCGGACATCGTGGGGCCGGTCTGCGAAACAGGCGATTTCCTCGCCCGCGACCGCGAGATGGCGGATGTGCAGCCTGGTTCCTTTCTGGCCGTTTCTTCCGCCGGGGCCTACGGGTTCGTCCAGGCGTCGAATTACAATTCGCGTCCGCGGGGAGCCGAGGTTCTTGTCGAAGGCTGCGCGTGGCGCGTGATCCGGTCGCGCGAAACGTACGAAGATCTGGTGAAAGGAGAGGTTTTATGAGCGATCGCGCGGCGGCCTCGGCGACCGCCATATTTGTGGGGCGGACTCCCACGTCCGCGGATCGGCTTCTTGCCGCCCGATGCCTACGTCGGCCCGCTCGGGAGCGCTCTATTCGTCGTCCTCGTCGTCTTCGTCCTCTTCGACGGGAGCTTTAACCTTCTTCGGCTTATCCTTCGACCGGAACCGGGAGAAAAATCCTCCCTTAGGCTTGGCGGCGCTGGCGAACATGGGTGCGCCCCCGTCGGCACCCGAAGTCTCCGCGTTTGCCTGTGCTTCGCGTCCACCCGAAGCTTCGCTGACACCCGAAGCTTCGCTGACGCCCGAAGCCTCGCCGACACCCGAAGCCTCGCCGACACCCGAAGGCTCGCCGGCGCCTGAAGATTCCGCCGTTGCATCGCCCGCGGCGGATTCGCCCGCAACCCCCGCTCCGGCCATCTCGCCGGCAGCTTCCGTTCCCGCTTCACGATTCGCGATGGCCGATTCCGTCTTGATGACCGGCTGCGCAACCCGTCTGTCGTTGTCATCGTCGTCGTGGTCGGAGTCTTCGTCGTCCCGGTCTTCGTCGTCGCCCTCCTCGCCGCCGCCGTCGGACTTCGAGTAGTAATACGTGTATTTGCTGTAGAGTTCTCCCGCGCGCGCGCCGTTAGCGACGATGCCCAGAACGTTGTTTTCGCACAGCGTCTGAATCGCGCGCACCACGCTGTCGTAAGTCGTGGAGCCGATCCTGACCACAAGCAGGATTCCGTCCGTGATCGTGGCGAGCAGGTTCGCGTCGGCTGAAAATAGCAGCGGAGGCGTGTCGAGAATCACCCAGTTGAAGACCTTCCGGAAAGAGTCCAGGGTGTACCGGACCGGCCGCATGTTCAGGAGTTCCAGCGGATTGCGCACGGCCGAACCAGCCGGCAGAATATACAGATTCGTCCCTTCCACGTGGCGGATGCATTCTTCGAGCGATTTCTCCCCCAGCAGGAAGTCCGAGAATCCCGGCGACCTTTCGCACTGAAACTGCTGGTGAACGACGGGCCGGCGCAGATCGAGGTCGATCAGCAGCACGGGAAGTTCGAGCTGGGCTTGGGCAAGCGCCAGGTTGCATGCCGTGAAAGTCTTGCCTTCGGCCGGCGACGCGCTGGTGCAGACGATGACCCGCAGATCCTGCTGCGCCTGCATGTGGTTGAGCCGCGTGCGGAGACTGCGGAATTCTTCCGAAGCCCCGTCGTGAGGCTCGTCGGGATTGATCAGATGCGCTTCCGGAGCCGGACGGAAGGCAATCGACTTGCAACGCGCGAGGAAGGCGCGCGCGTCGATCTGCATGCCGCCGCTCTCGGGGCGCATCAGGCCCTTCGACGCGGCCGCCGCCGGATTCGGCACCTCGATCGGCGCGTCCGTCCCGGCAATGCCGGCTTCATCCTTCAGGATCAGCCCGGCGCTCTCCGCCGACGGGTCGAGCGTTCCATCCAGCAACTGTTCGGCCCGGCGCAGGGCATCGTGTACGCGGCTCATATCGTCCTCAACTCTTCAGCGTGATGGTCTCGTAATAAACCACCGCCCCGCTGACCATCGCGGCCCCCACAATCACCGCCGCCGACCATGCGAGGTACGTCAGACGCCGCTTCCTCTTGACAAGCATCGTATTCTCCAGCAAGGGAATGCTGCAAAGCACCGGCAGGTTCGTATACGCGCGGACGTCCTTCAGATTCTTGAGAGACGTGTCCTTCGCCTCCTGGAAACCCGCAAACGCGAAGCCCAGAACGATCGACGCGGCAAAGCCGGCGCCAATGATCTGATAGCGGTTGGGCTTGGTGGGAACGGCAGGCAGCGATGCGGGATCCAGCACTTCCAGGTTCTCGCCCGCCTTGCGCGAAATCAGCTGGCTCTCCGCGTAAGTGATTTGTTGCTTATGCAGCAGTTCCGCGTAGTTCGTGGCCGCCATCGTCTGGGCCCGCCGCAGATCCTCGTATTCGGCCCCCAGCCCCGTGCTTTCCTTCAGCTTTCGGTTGAGTTCCTCGCTCTCCTTCTTGTAAACCTCCTGTTCGGCTTCGAGGCGCTTGATATCGTCGTTGAGCAGCTTCTCCTTGGAATCGTAGCCGGTAATTTCGTCCTTGACCTGCTGCTTAACCTGAAACTCCCTGACGTCGGGAATCGTCCTCTGCGCCTCTTTAGGCCTGGCCGCCTCCGCCGCGGCATCCGCCTGTATCTGTGCCACGGTCCTGGCGCGCTGCTCCTTGTACGTCTCGAGCAACCTCAGAGTGTTCTTGATATCCGGATGCTGATCCGAGAATTTCTTGCGGAGAACTTCCAGGCTGAAATTCAGATTCACGATAGCTTTGTCGATGGCCGCAAGTTCCTCGTTGGGCTTGGCTGCGGTCCCGCCAGGTCCCGCGGCAGCCGCCATCTGAGCGTTCAGATCCTCGAACGAATCGAGTCTTCCCTTCGCCATGGCCTTCTGGGTTTCGAGCGAGTCCAGACCCTCGTGGTCGCGGTAGAGTTGTTCGTCGACGCTCCGCATTTTCTCCGTATACCCGGCTTCCTGCGCGATATTCACCTGCGCCTCTTCGGGAAGTTTGCCGGCGTTCGTCTCTTTAAAAGCCGTGATCTCTTCATTCGCCTTTGTCAGGTCGGCCCGGGCCGTCGACAACAGATCGCCCAGCAGGCCCGTTTCCTGAGCCTGCGCGTTTTTCTGCGTGCCCTGATTCGATTCCATGAGCTTGTCCATCAGCATCTGGACGGTCAGCTGGGCTTTGAACCTGTCCTGATAGGTAAACGCAATATCGAATGCCGTGGCGCGCCTGCCCATCGCCCCGGGCAGGGCCACGACCGTGATCCTGACGTTGCCCTTCATCTCTTCGATCACGTCTTCGGTCGGCTTGGTCTTCAGTTCCTCCGCATAGAGCTTCACGTGCGGGTCCTGGATGATCGCCGAAAGACTGGTGCGGCTCAGCAGTTCCTGCTCCATCTGCTGGATGCGTTCGTTCAGCGAGTTGCTGATGGTCGTCTGCACCATGTTCTCGCTGATCTGCGGGGGCGTGATCTGCATGGTTGCCTTGGAGACATACTCGTTCGGCAGCAGGAACGCGACGCAGACGGACGCGACGGCTCCGAAAAACGCCGGAGCTGCGATCCAGCCCGCGTGCCGCCTGGCAACGTCGATGTAGTCTTCGACATCGAGAGTCCGTCTGGAAATGCTGAAAGATTGCGTCGCTACCATCGGTTTTTCTCCGTTACTCGGGAACTACAATCAGGTCCCCGTCTTCGAGAGGTATGTTCTGTTCCATATGCTTGCCCTGGATCACTTCCTTATAGTTGAAGAAATACTTCTTCGTGCCCCGCAGCAGGTAGATCTTCTTCGGGTTGGAGAAGTCCTTAAATCCACCGCAGGCCGCCAGCGCGTCCAGAATGGTGGTTTGTCTCAGCAGCGGGAAAGGTCCGGTCCTGCCAACCTCCCCGAAAACGGTGTACTGTTTGCTGTTATTGCGCAGCAGTTGTACGTTCACAACCGGATCGTGAATATACTCCTTGAGCTTCTCGGTGATGAGATCCTGGAGTCCCCGAAGGGTCAGCCCGACAGCCTTGAAGTCGCCGATCAGAGGCATCGACATCTGTCCGTCCGGGCCGATCACGTAGCTGCCCGGCAGGTGAGGTTCGTCGAAAACCGTTACGGCCACGATGTCGTTCGGACCCAGGACGTATCTCGAATCGGTGATGGCGCCTCCGGCGGGCATTCCCGCGGCAGCGGCGGCCGGCCCTGCCTTATCCTTTTTCGCCGAGCCCGTAGCGGATGCAGCAGTCGCCGGTTTCGCGGGACTGGCTGATGGCTTGGCAGCGGCGGTCGACCCGGTTACCGGGGCATAAGGGTTCCGGTAGTTGCTGCTTCCCGTTCCGGTCGGCGCCGGAGCCTGGGTTGTCGCCGCCGGGGTTGTCAACGCCGGATCTGCGGGTATTGCCGCCGGAACTACGGGTGTCGCCACCGGGGCGGGTGCCGTCGTATCGGGACCAGTCACGCTGGACGTCAGTGGCGCGGATACCGCTGCGGAGGACTCCGGAGCATTGCCCGCGGGAGCCGCCGGCGAATCGCTGGCGGGAGTCTGCCCGGCGCTGAGAGCCGCGACCACCAGAAGCGTGGAGGCGGTCCTCGTCCACAATTTCATACCCACTCTTTAAATCGTAGCAAGACTTTGCGCCCCCCGATAATATACTTCGGTTAATGGGACACAGTACTTTATCCGAACGAGCGTGGTTTCTGGCGAAAACCGACCCCGAGACGTATTCGATCCAACAATTGCAACGGGACGGCCGCACAGTCTGGGACGGCGTGCGCAATCCGCAGGCGTTGCGCGCCATCCGGGAGATGCGGGCGGGCGACCGCGTTTTTGTTTACCACAGCATGGGCGACTCAGCCGTCGTGGGAGTAGCCGATGTCGTCGGCGACGGCCGCGCCGATCCTTCGAATCCGAAACTGGCCGTCGCCGACTTCGAGTTTCGTTGCCTGATCGAACCGCCCGTCACGCTGCGCGAGATCAAGGAGTCCGGCGAGTTTGCCGATTGGGCGCTGGTCCGCCAAAGCCGGCTCTCGACCATGTCGGCGCCCCCCGAATTCGTGGCCTGGATGCGCCTCCAACGGCCCGGTTTTGACCGCGCCGGTCGCCGGTAATGGTCAACAAGACTTCCGATTTGAGTCCTAAACGCGGTATTCCTGGCACTTCGAGTACCCCAAGAATTCCAAAAATGGAATATTTCTCAAGGCGCTGTCAGGCAAGTCCTTTATTTTCAGCATTTCATTCCATTCGGTATTGGGTTCTCATGGCATCTGAACTGCACTTAAACTGTTAATGTGGCAGTGTCGGTTGACGCTGGCGCTTATGGCATTCCCATGCTTCAGGAACTGAGATTCCAGCCCTCGACCGCTCTGTTGACGGTCCTCACCGTCGCAGCCGCTATTGCGGCCGGGGTGAACTATGAGCAGAGCCGCAGGTTCCGCCTTCCCGACGATGGCGCGGTGTGGGTGGATCGTGCCAACGGCGTAGTGGCGGGAAAGGTCGCGATCGCCGGCCCGGCGGAGCGCGCCGGTATCCACGAGGGTGACGTCCTGAAGTCCATTCAGGGCGTGGCCGTCCATCGTGCCGAGGATGTGCCGAAGACTCTGGGGGCCATCGGCGCCTGGGGCAAGGCGGCTTACGACCTGGGACGCAACGGCGTCGATATTCCCGCCACCGTATACATCGGCGAGGTGGCGCGCGGCGTGCCGCTTTCGTACCAGTATCTGGTCGGCGCGATCTATCTCGCGATCGGCCTGTTCATTTATTTCCGGCGCGGCAGCGCGCCCAAGGCCCGCCACTTTTACGCCTTTTGCCTTGCCTCGTTCGTTTTGTCGTGCTTTCACTACACCGGGAAGCTGAACACGTTCGACCAGGTCATGTACTGGGGCAACCTGGTGGCCGGCTGGCTCGCGCCCACGCTGTTTCTTCATTTCTGCCTGGGCTTTCCCGAACGTCATCCCTGGTTCCGGCGCTGGATGTCGTTCGCCATTTACCTGCCCGGCGTGATCCTGACGCTCGTTGTGGCGGGCTTTTCCACTGGCGTGCTGTCGGCTCCGGGTTATTCGTCGGTGGAGATCCGCGACGCCGTGGACCGCTCCTGGATGGCGCTTTTGACGGCGGCGTATGTTTCGAGCGGCATTGTGCTGCAGAACGGCTACCGGAGAGCGGAAGACACCGTGGTGCGCCAGCAGCTCAAGTGGCTGCGCAACGGGGTGCTGTTCGGATTCGCTCCTTTCGGTATTCTCTACGCGGCGCCCTACATTCTGGGCGTGCCGTTCAGTCCGTACCTGAATTATGCCGTCCTGACGCTGCCTCTGATTCCGCTCACGATCGCTTACGCCATCGTGCGCTACCGCCTGATGGACGTGGACGTCATCTTCCGCCGCGGCTACGCGTACACGCTTGCCACGTTATGCGTGCTGGCCGCGTTTTACGCCATCGTGCTCGGCGTGGGAACGCTGGTGAAGATCAGTTTCAAGGACCTGAGCGGCGTCAATCTGGTCATCGTCATGCTCGTCGCGACGTTTCTGTTCCAGCCCCTTCGCGTCTGGATACAGGAACGGCTGGACCGCTACTTCTACCGCGACAGTTACAACTACCGGCGCACGCTGATTGAGTTCGCCCGCGAGCTGAATTCGGATTCCGATCTGGATCCCATGCTTCAGTCGGTAGCCGACCGTTTGATGCAGACGCTTTCGATCCGGCACGTGGCATTTTTCCTCGCCGACGAAACCGCAGTAAGGCGGACGCCCACGTCCGCGGCCGACGCCCACGTCGGCCCACCCCAGGGCGATCAACTCCCCGTTTCGCCGGAGCCGCCCGGACCCGTAAAATGGCGTCAGCGCCTCGCCATGGGATCGAGCGCCCGCGCCCTGCAGGCCGATGAATCTCTCGACCTCAGCTTTCTCGACTGGCCACAGAATGGGCCCTACCTGTTCCTCGAACGCACCCGTTACCATCTGGATGTCATTGCCACCGGCTGGCCGGCATCGGTGCGCAAGACCATCGCCGATCTGGATCTGAACTACTACCTTCCCTGCTCGGTGCGCGGACGGACGATCGCCTATCTGGGCGTCAGCCGCACGGAAACGGGCGAGTTTCTTTCGAGCGACGACGTGGAACTGCTCCTGACTCTGGCCAATTACGTCGGCATCGCGATCGAGAACACCAACCTCTACCGGTCCCTGAAAGAAAAGGCCGACGAGTATGAACGCCTCAAGGAATTCAGCGAAAACATCGTCGAATCCATCAACGTGGGCGTGCTGGCCGCCGATCTGGACGATCGCGTCGAAAGCTGGAATACCCAGATGGAGCGGCTGAGCGGGATTGGCCGCGCCGACGCACTCGGGCGGCGGCTCAGAGAGCTTTTTCCAGCCTCCTTAATGGAACAGCTGGACCGCACCCGCGGAGAAATGCGCATCCAGCACCTGGACAAGTTCGCCTTCGATACCACGCACGGCGAGGCCACCGTCAACATCGCCATTGCGCCGCTGGTGTCGCGCGAACTGGAACAAATCGGCCGTCTGGTCATCTTCGACGACATTACCGCGCGCGCCGAACTGGAGCGGCGTCTGGTGCAGGCCGACAAGCTTTCGAGCATCGGTCTGCTGGCCGCCGGCGTGGCGCACGAGGTGAATACCCCGCTGGCCGTCATTTCCACCTACGCTCAGATGCTGGCCAAGCAGGTGGCGGGCGACGACCAGAAGTCGCGTATGCTGGACAAGATTTCGGGCCAGACCTTCCGCGCCAGCGAAATTGTGAATTCGCTTCTCAATTTCTCGCGCACCTGGACGTCGGACCTGGCCGATGTGAAAGTCAACGCCGTGATTGAGGAAACGCTGACGCTGCTCGAGCACCAGCTCCGCAAGGCCGGCGTGGAAGTGAAGACCGATCTGTTTCCCCTGCTTGAGCCCATTCGCGGCAACCAGGGCAAACTGCAGCAGGTGTTTCTGAATCTGTTCCTGAACGCCCGCGACGCCATGGAGCCTTCCGGAGTGCTTCAGGTGATCACGCGTCAGAACGAGAAGGGGGTCGAGGTGGACGTAATCGATACCGGCCACGGAATCGCGCCGGAGCACATGGGACGTATCTACGATCCCTTCTTCACCACGAAAGGGGTCAAAAAGGGAACCGGCCTCGGTCTCTCCGTCACTTACGGAATCATTCAGGAACACGGCGGCGCCATTGAAGCGGTCTCCAGGCCCGGTGAAGGAACCTGCTTCCATCTGGAGTTCCCCGTCGTCCGGAAAGCGGTGAGTGCGTGATGATGCCCGCGCGTGATCCCTTCGCGGGCGGGACGAACACCGGCGCCGGCCCGGCAGGGACGACAAGTGAGCGGCAGGGCGGCGCTGCCCGGGCGCGCATCCTGATCATCGACGACGAAATCGAAATCCGCGAAAGCCTGGAAGCGCTGCTCACATCGGAGGGTTACGATGTCGAACTAGCCCAGAACGCAACCGAAGGCGAACGCAAGCTCGAATCCCGCGCCTGGGATCTCGTCCTGCTCGACCTGATGATGCCGGACAAATCCGGCATGGAAGTTCTGCGCGACATCCGCGAACGCGACCGCCACACGCCTATCTTCATGATCACCGCCTGGGGTGGTGTGGAAGCCGCCGTCCAGGCCGTCAAACTCGGCGCCAGCGATTACGTCTCGAAGCCCTGGGACAACGACAAACTGATCATCGAAATCGAGCGCGCCATCTCCGGCCAGCGACTGCTCGACGAAAACACCCAGCTCAAGCGCACTCTCAAGCAGCGCTACAGCTTCCCGAACATCGTCGGCAAAAGCGACCGCATGCTGAAGGTGCTCGACCTGGTCTCTCAGGTGGCCTCCAGCCGTTCCACGATTCTGATCACCGGCGATACCGGAACCGGCAAGGAACTGATCGCCAAGGCCATCCACTCCAATTCGACGCGCGTCGACTACGCCTTCGTCGCCGTGAACAGCGGCTCCCTGCCCACCGACCTGCTGGAATCCACCCTGTTCGGCCACGTCAAGGGCGCCTTCACCAGCGCCATCCAGAACAAGAAAGGAGCCTTCGAGGTCGCCAACAAGGGTACGATTTTCTTCGACGAAGTGGGCACCATCGGCCCCGAAACGCAGGCCAAACTCCTGCGTGTCATTCAGGAAAAGGAGTTTACGCCGCTCGGATCGAACGAAGTTGTCAAAGTCGACGTCCGCATCCTGGCCGCAACGAATGCCGATTTGCGCAAGATGGTGGAAGAGAAGAAATTCCGCGAAGATCTCTACTACCGCCTCAACGTCATCAACATCAATCTGCCGCCCTTGCGCGACAGGCGCGAAGATATCCCGGCGCTGATCCACCACTTCCTCGAACGCTTCTGCCGCGAGAACGAGAAGTACCTCGACGAGCAGGGCCATACGCTGCTTCGCCTCGAGCCGGAAGCGATGCAGTTGCTGCTCGACCACAACTGGCCCGGCAACGTCCGCGAACTCGAAAACGTGGTGGAGCGCGCCGTGGTGCTCGCGTCGGTGCCGGTGATTTCGGTGGACGTGCTCCCCGACTATCTGGTGCAGGCCTCCGGCATTCGTACGCGGCCGAGCGAAAACGGCGTGCTGCCTCCCGACGCGTCGTTGTTCGAGAAGGTGGCGGAATTTGAGCGCCGCACCATCATTGAGGCTTTGGACCGTTTTAACGGCAGCCAGACGGATGCGGCCGAAGCCCTGCATGTGCCACTCTCCACGCTGAATCAGAAGATCAAGCGCCTCAATATCGACGTGAAAAAGCGCGGCGACAAATCGGGGGGGTGACCGCATGACGAACCGGCGTCTGCCCGCGGACGCGCAGGTAGCCCAACGGATCGGGGAATTTCAACTGACATGTCAGCGGCGGGAGCTTTGTTATATAATCGGTCCCAGTTGGAAGCGAAGCGGTTTGCAGTTGAGAGCTAAAGGTTCACGGGAGTTTTGATGTCGCGTTTCGCCTGTCTTGCGGTTTCCCTGTCGTTACTCGCGTACGTCGCCGTGCCGGCGGCCCACTCGGCTCCCGTCCCAACTGCCGGCCTCGACCGCCAGTTTTCGCAAAACGTCCGTCCCTTCCTGACTACCTACTGCTCCGTCTGCCACAGCGGTGCCACGCCCGCAGCCAGCTTCGATCTCATGCAGTTCACGGATGTCGCGTCGGTGGTGCGCGAGTACCCGCATTGGGCCCTCGTGC
>Ga0302319_10019219_pt1 | contig 12421 bp, 9 predicted proteins | sample Bog_T0_2_FD_203319 | JGI IMG/M metagenome (GOLD analysis project Ga0302319, IMG submission 203319) | Peat permafrost microbial communities from Stordalen Mire near Abisko, Sweden - Bog_T0_2 | ecosystem: Environmental > Terrestrial > Soil > Wetlands > Peat | place: Sweden: Abisko, Stordalen Mire... | reverse complement strand
TTAGGGATATCGGCCAGCGGGAACGGCAGGCCGCGATCGATGCCGAATGACCGGACTGCCGCCGCCGCCGCCGCCGCCATGCAGAAGCGGCCGTTGTAGTCGATGTTGGCGGTGCGCAGCGCGACGCGGGCGAACTTCCCGAGCGCATAGCCCTTTTCGTTGGTCAGGCCGCCGCCGCCGAACATGGCGAATGCATCCGCCCCGTATTTGGCCTGGACGGTCCGCATCGCCGCGGCGATCCGGTCCAGCGCGACGTCCCAGGAGACCGGCAGCAACGGCGCATCGCGGGCCGTCCGCGCCAGTGGGGTTGTGAGCCGGTCCGGCGCAGTGAGCAGCGATGCAGAGGTCCATCCCTTGCGGCACATCCCACCCTTGTTGGTGGGGAAGTCCCGCGCGGCGACCTGCAGCTCACCGTCCTTGTGCACCAGCATCATGCCGCACTGGAGCGCGCAGTAAGGACAATGCGTGGCAACAGGGCCAGGCACGGCGGAACCGACCGCCATCCTAGATCCGAACACCGAAATCGGTCCCCGGATGGCCTGCGGTGCGCGGCTGATCCGGCGGGCAGCACTTCGGCGGCAGGGTGATCACGACGCCCGGCTGTGGCGCCTGCGGATCGCTGTCAGGGCCGTGCAGCCGGTCGAGGAGTGGCTCGGATGGGACGATCGGCGGGCCGACTTTGCTGGGCCGCTTTGGGGCGGTGAGATCCGCCGGCGCGTCATCGACGAGGCCGGGAAACGCGAGGGCGAGGCGTGGGAGGGGGACCGTCAGTGCCTTTTTGGCAGCATTGTCATGCAGCTCCTGGGCACTCGGGACAGCAGGCAAGGTCGAAACCATGAGGCAGACGTCGAAGTGGAAGAAGGCCGCGGACAGACGCGGCGAATGCCCGGCATGGTGATAGTCCCGATTGATCATGCAGTCCCGATCGGCTGGAAAGGATGACCACGATAGAGGCAGATCGCGAGGTGTTCAAGAGGGATGACTTTTAATCAAGCATGAACAGCGATAACGGCGAAGCAAATGATTTTTTAATAATCATGTGATCGGGCGTGAAGCTCAGTAATGCACATAATTTAGTCTGAACGTGGCCGGTCGCGGGTACGGACGGCATGAGCGTCCTGCAACAGAACCTGCTGCCGCAATCCACACGCAGCGCTAACGGGCCACGGCAGCCCCGTGCATGACTGTCCGTTCGGGATGAGCAAATCTGGCGCAGCGACTTGCGGCCGCCGGTCGGCCGTCCAACCGGGCGATGGCGAGAGCAGGACTACGGGAGCGCCAACGCCCCCGTCAGGTCCCCCATCTTCGGCAATCCGTTCGCCGCCAGCGCGGCGTCTCGCGTGGCGATCCCCGGCAGCACCGGCAGATTCCACCGGTTGGTGATGAACCGCAGGATCGACGTGGTGTCGTATTGTGTGTGATCCACCGTCCCTGGCCGAGCGAAGGGTGAGATGATCAGCGCAGGGATGCGCGTCCCCGGCCCCCAGCGGTCGGCCTTCGGGGGTGCCGCGTGGTCCCACCATCCGCCGAACTCGTCATAGGTCACGACGATCAGCATGTGGCTCCATTGCGGGCTGGCCTTCAACGCGGTCAACAGGGCCGCAATATGGCGATCGCCATCGGCGACCGACGCATAGACGGCGTGCTCGTTGACCGATCCTTGCGGCTTGTAGAACGTGACCGGCGGCAGCCGCCCGCTTTGGATGTCGGACACGAAACGGGACGCCGGCAACACCGCCGGATCAATCACCACGCCGGCATCCAGCAAATGCGCCGCCCGGTTTGTTCGGCCCTCCGGGGTCGCGGGGTCGAACGCCGCGAAGTAGTTGAACGGCTGATGGTGATACTGGAAATTCGGCACCGCGCTGGACGGCCCGGCGGCGAACGGCGGATGCGACAGCGCGAAATCCCAGGCGCCGGCATAATAGGCCCAGTCGATACCGGCTTTGGTCAGCAGATCGCCGATCGTCACCTCGGTCTGCGGCACCAGCGTCGTCGCCGACTTCAGATCGATCACCTGCTGTGCCGTATCCGCGTTTCCGCTGGGCGGATACGGCGGCATCATCGTGTTCACCGCGAAGAAGTCGGGGGTCAGATTGCCGCTGCGCACAAACACCGGCGGTCCGTCCAAAGCCGAGGCCGGCGAGTTCGGCGCGGTTGGCAGCGACACGCCGTCCGGGTTGACCACCGAGACGGTGGGGTTGGCCCCGCCGTTCGGATTGATCCCGTCATGGCCGTAGAACGGTGTGCAGGAGCAGATCAGGAAAACATGATTGAGGAACGAGCCGCCGAACGCGCCCTGAAAGAAATTATCCGCCAGCACATATTCGTGCGCCCAGTCCCAAAGCGGCAGGTCGGCCTCGGGCGCGGGCGTGAAATAGCCCATCGTCATGCCGCCGGAGTCTGCCCAGGCGGCGAACATGTTGTTGGCGCCGCCGTTGATCTGCATCTGGTTCTCGTAGAACCGGTGGTAGAGGTCACGGTTGGTGTACTGCAGCGGGTCGGTGTCGGCGGGACCGCCGGTCTGATACAGCGCGCCAACGTCGTAGGGATGATTGAAGCCGTTCAGAAAAGTTGCGGTCTGGCCTTGGGTGATGGTGACCGGCGCGACCGGTGCGCCCTGCAGGACGTGGGATGCGATGCCACCCCAGACCGCCGGCAGACCGCGCAACGGCTTGCCATCGCGGTCCAACTGGGTGACAGCGGCCGGCGGCGCGGCGGCCAGACCGTTGGCCCCCGGGAAGGTGCCGTAGAGATTGTCGAAGCTGCGGTTCTCCGCATAAATCACGACAATAGTCTGGATATCGTCGTAGTGCGGCGTTGCGGCCTGCGACGGCGAGGCCGCAAAAAGGCCCGCGATGGCCAGTGTGGTCCGGTTCAGCATCAGGGTTCCTTGGGTGCCGACAGTCAGTGCACCCTGCCAAGTATAGCTCGGCTTGGTGGTTTGGCGATTGCAGTTGGATGAAATTGCCGCATCTGCCGGGGCGGTTGGCGTTGGTCGGAAGACCGAAGGCGGTCGCTTCGGCACGGCACACCCGACACGACGTCGCCCCCGGATAATGCCATATCAGCGGGAACGCGGGATTGGCCGGGGAATGATGCGGGTTTCGAGCTTATTGGCCGGTCTGCTGTTCGGGACGGCCGCGGTGGCGGCGGACGGACCGGCGCTCCCGTGGGAGCCAACGCCCTCCGCGGCGGCTTCCTATGCCCGCGCGGCAGAGATCGCGAACCTCGGACGTCGATTGTTCTTCGATCCCGCCCTGTCGGCTTCGGGGCAGACAGCGTGCGCGACCTGCCACGATCCGGCACATGGGTTCTCGGCGCCCAATCCTTTGCCCGTCCAGCTTGCCGGACCGGATCTGCGCCGCCCAGGGAACCGGGCGGTGCCCAGCCTGAAGTACGGCCAGTCCGTTCCCCCGTTCTCGGAACATTTTTTCGAAGCCGAAGACGAGGGTGACGAGAGTGTCGATCAGGGTCCAACCGGCGGTCGCGACTGGGACGGGCGCGTGGATCGTGCCCGCGACCAGGCGGCGCTTCCCTTGCTGAACAGCAACGAAATGGCGAACGCGAACGTCCGAACGGTCGTCGCGGCGGTGGCGGGAGCGGCCTGTGCCGATGATGTCAGGCGCCTGTATGGGCAGGATATCTTCGCCGATCCGCAGAGGGCGTTCGCGGCGCTGACCGAGGCATTGGAATATTTCCAGGAAACACCGGCGACGTTCAGTCCGTTCAGCAGCAAGTACGACGCGTTCCTCCGTGGGCGCGCATCGTTGACTCCGCAGGAGGCAAGGGGGTTGGCCACGTTCGACGATCCCGCGAAAGGCAACTGCGCCTTGTGTCATAAAAGCGCGGTCACCAAAGGCGGAAATCCGCCGCTTTTCACAGATTTCGGCTACGCGGCGCTAGGGATTCCTCGAAACAAGGATATTCCGGCGAACGATGATCCCGGGTGGTTCGACCTGGGACTGTGCGGCCCCGAGCGCCGGGATCTGGCTGAGCACCCTGAGTATTGCGGGATGTTCAAGACGCCGACTTTGCGCAACGTGGCGTTGAAGGAAAGCTTCTACCACAACGGGATCGTCCACGCGTTACGCGATGCTGTGGCGTTCTACGCGACGCGCGATACCGATCCGGCGACGTGGTATCCGTCGGGAACGGACGGAGCGGTCCGCAAATTCGACGATCTGCCCCCGGCATACGCCGGGAACGTGAACAGGGAGCGGCCATTCGGCGGCAAGCGGGTGCTGTCGGATGCCGATGTCGATGACCTGGTTGCGTTTCTGCGGACCCTGACCGATGGGTATCCGGACACGCCGGCGACCCAGTCGCGTTGACGGCGGTCGTTCCACTGGCGTCTGCGCCCTCAGAGATCCAAGGCGGATCCGAAGCGCGTGACGCCGCCGGCGAACGTGGGCGGCTCGTTACGGCTTCAGCCGTTCGCGCTCCGCCAGGTCTTTCGTCCGCTGGTCGCATCGGCGGTCGTAGCTGGCCTGGTTCTTGGTGCAGATCAGCTTGTGCGGGCTGCCGCGTTTTTCCGTCGCCCGGTCGAGGTCGCAACGCGCGCTGCGGATCGTGGCTTCGACATGGCTGCGTCTGGCTTCGGGCGCGGCGAAAACCCAGATCTTCTGTGTCGCATCGCCCAGATAAGTGGCCAGACCCTGGCAATCCCTGCAGTTGCATCCGAGCCGGTTGTCGCGCCGCCAGTCCTGGGGCGGTTCCAGCGGCAGGGCGATCCGCGCGTCAAGGTGCGCAAGGCAGGCGTCCCGCAGGCGATGCACCGCCGCCAGTTCGGCGGTCTTCGGCGACCCGAGCAGCGTGCCCATCGCCGGTATCAGAACGGTATCAAAATCGTAGGTCGCCGGCCAATCGAGAACATGGTCAGCCGAGACAGATGCAAGGGTCGTGCCGATGTGTCCAAGCCCGGTGAACAGATCGACGATGAAATCCGGCCGCACGCCGGGGCCGCTTCGCCACGCGAGGGGCCCCGCGATGCGTGCCGGATCGCCGGGCAGGGCGGCGACCAGAGCCCGGGCGGCACCGGTGGCGAGCGCCGGCTTCGATGCCGCCAGACGGGCCAGCAGGCTGGCACAGGCCCCCAATGCCCGCTCGGTGGCCCCTTCGACCAGGTTCCTGGTCAGCGTCGCAGCGGACTCCGGAGCCAGAACGCGCAGCGCGCGGGCGATTGCCGCGCAGTCGCCGATATCGAAACCGTGGCGGCCGGCGAGCGCCGCCAGGAAGGTCTCAAGCCCGGACGGGTCCTCCAGCCGTCGCAGCAGGTCCAGGAAACGCCCGGCGTCGGTGAGTTCGTTATCCCGTTGCGGATACCAGTCGTCCAGCCGCCAAGTGGACACCATGTGCTCCGACAACGCGTGGGCCTGCTCGCGGATGCCGCTGTCTTGGCTGGTGTCCCAGCGCTCGGCGAGGTCGGCCAGGAAGGGCAGCGTGACGCCCAGCCCGGCCTGATTGATCACCGCCAACAGCCGGTCGTGTGGCCACAGGATCAACGCGGCTCGGCTGTAGGTGCGTTCGAACGACGCGCCTTCGTTGCCTGTTGCTTCGTGAAAATGCAGTTCATCCGGTTCAAGATCTTCGAACGCAACGGGTGGGGAGAATTCCTCTTCCTCAACAGGTATTTCCGTCAGGGGAGAGGGCTCGCCGTCAGGGCGGCGCCACTGCGAGGCTACAGCGCTTTGGTCGCAGATTTCACCCACCGCGAACGCGCTGTCGTCTTCGTCGTCGTCGCTGTACCGACTGCGGCGCGAACCGCGATAGCTCCCGTTGTATTCGGCGCTGCCGCTTTCTTCGATGGTGACCAGCGCCAGATGGACGTCGCAGCCGGCGCGCTGGGCGGCGGCGACGACAACCTGCGCGATCCCCGCATCGGCGCCTTTCAGCGCCTGGAAACCCAGTTCGGCCGGCGTGTAGGCGTGCTCCAGCGGGTAGATCAGCTTCTCAGGTTCGTCATCCTCCGGCGAGCGGGGCGCCTCGGCCCATTCCTTCAGCAGGGCCGCAACCGAATCCTGCTCGTTGTCGTAGTTCGGTGCCTCGGGCAGCCGTCCCGGACCGCGGCGCAGGAGATTGTACACCAGCACCAGCCGATATCCCGCGGTGACCGGCAGCACTTCATGCACGCAATCGGCATAGAATGCGGCAAAGGCGATGTCCGACTCTTCCTCGCACCGCAGGTCGAGACGCGCCTCGCGGTCCTTGTGGCGCACGATCAGTTCGCCGCCCTCGGACACCGACGGCAGTGCCAGCACGAGCGTGGCAAACATCCCCGGCGCCTTCTCGGTGTCCCGGTGCGGAACGAAGAAGCTGCCTTGGTCGTAGATCAGCACTTTGTAGAGCTCCGCTTCGACCGGATCGGCAACGCCGAGACCCTCGGCGACCCGGACCAGGATCGACTTGATGGTGTCTGGCCAGTGCTTGCCGGCGATGCGGACGCGATCGGCGCCGATCTGCCAGGTGCGGCGCACGGCGATGTCGGTAAGCGTATCCTCGCCGCGGCCGTACGGCGCGCGTTCGGCGGTGGCGATGAGTTGTTCGGCCTGGACCGGGAGAAGCGGCAGGGCCACGGGACCGATGCCCTCGACCGTCAGGCCCGGCGCAAGTATTTGTTCCGTTCCAGCGACAAAAAACGCAGCCGGCCGGCTGACCGCGCTGAGGGCTTCGGCAAATTCGGCCTGGATCGATATCATGACGATGTGTTCGCTGTGACGGGGCGGCGCGAGTCTAGTCCCGGCTCGCTCGTCCGCAAATGGCGCCCGGGCGGGCCGCCATTCTCGCGGCGGTCAAGCAGGAGATCCGGCGCCCGAATCGACTCGCTCCATTGGCATCGCGAGACGCCGTGAGCCTTGGCGCCTACATCGCTTCCTTGAGTTCCTTCGCCGGACGGAAGCCGATTTTTTTACTGGCCTTGATCTCGATCGCCTCACCCGTGGCGGGGTTCCGTCCCATCCGGGCAGCCCGGCTTTGAACCCGGAGGATGCCGAGGCCGGTCAGCCGGATTTTGTCGCCCTTTATCAGGTGCCGGGTGGTGACCGCCACCAGGTCGCCCAAGATGCTCTCGGCCTGCTTCTTCGGCAGGTCATGTCCTTCGGCCAGTTCGGCCGCGATTTGCTTGAGTGTGACGGTGACCTGCGGCGCGGCCTTGACTGCTGCCTTTTTCGGCGCCGGTGCAGCCTTTTTTGCGGCCGGTCCAGCCTGTTTGGCGACAGGTGCTGCCGTCTTGGCCGCCGGAGCGGATTTTTTGGCCACAGCTGTAGCCTTCTTCGCCGGAGCAGCCGCCTTCTTGGCGGTTGCTGCTGTTTTTTTGGCTGGCGGCATAGCGATCTCCCATTGCTGAAACTACAGTCTGCCCGCAACATTCGGATTCGGACAATACTGGCATTTTGTTTTCAGCCAATTCACCGTGTCGTTGCAAGACCAGCCGCCCCGGCAGGAGGGCGTCCGATGCGACCTGAGAACGGGCAAGCGGATTACATTTCTGTATCTATGATGTTCGATTCTGCGCAATCTCTGAGGTCAGCACAGGCAACCTGCCGGCGCAAATGCTGAACGAAACGGCATGTTTGCATCTTTCACGGTCCAGACTGGCCGCCGCCTGCCACCCAGTTGAAGGCCTCGCCCTGCTGCTGCACGCCTTTGGTCCGCTGTTGCGGGGCGGCGTTGGCAACGCCCGCCCGGATCGAAAGCATCATGATGAGAGCCAATAGAAACGTCGTCATGGGCTCGTCTTAGGGTTGGCTGGCACGAAGCGGCCAGTGCGGCGCGAGGACGCCTTTGCGGCCCTCGGCGTGGCTCCACCCGGTCGTAAATTCGGCTTTATACCAACCGGCCCGTGCTGACGGGTGGGGCAGGCTTCAGCGCGCGATCTCCGCCGACCCGCCTGTTCTGGACGCCTCAGTGTCGGGACCGCCGATAGCGACCGGCTTGGTTGGTAAAGGAAAAAAACTAGCACGCAGCCGGCGTTTCCTGTCCGGCGGACTGCTCCCGGATCATATATCCTGCGCCCAGCACAGTATGGATCAGCGGATACGCAAAGCCGTGATCGACCTTCTGCCGAAGCCGGTGAACATGCATGTCGATGATGTTGCCGCGCGGCTCGAAGTCGTAATTCCAGGCGGTCTCGAGCAGCATCGAACGCGTCACCACCTGCCCGGCGTGCCGCATGAGATACGCCAACAAAAGCAGTTCGCGGTGTTGCAGGAGAATAACCTTCCCGTCCCGCGATGCCCGCCGGGTCTGGGTGTCGACCTCCAGATCGCCGACCCGCAGCAGGGTCGTTCCACGGGCGCGGTCTGCGCGGCGCGCCAGCGCCTCGAGCCGAGCCAGAACCTCTGCGAAGGCGTAGGGTTTCGCGAGATAGTCGTCACAGCCGGCGCGCATACCTTCCACCCGGTCCGCCATGTCGCCGATTGCGCTCAGAACCAGGATTGGCGTCAGTGTGTCATGCTCACGCAGGCGCCGGATCAAGGTGAGACCGTCCAGCACCGGAAGCCGCCGATCGACGATGAGCACATCGTAAATCCCCTCCAGCGCCAGAGCGAGCCCGGTTTCCCCGTCCGCGGCGCGATCGACGATGTGTCCGCTTTCGGTCAGTCCGCGGGCCAGATAACCTGCGGCGCGGTCGTCATCCTCAACGACAAGCAGGCGCACGTTACCTCCGTGAAGTTACGATCTTTTCATCTTCGGGCGAAGCCGGCTTTGACCAGACAATGGCAAATGGGGCTGGGGCTGACAAATGATACATGAATTGGGTCGGCCCCCTGTGCGGTGGAGCTGCAAAAAATGACCCGTGTCCTGGTGGTCGAAGACGATCCGCAAACGGCCGATGAAATCAAGGCCGCGCTTGGCGACCATGGCTTCGAGGTGCAGCACGCCGCCAACGGCCGCGAGGGCCTGCTGAAGGCGGCAGCCGACTGCTACGATGCGATCGTCCTCGATCGCATGTTGCCGGGCGGCCTCGACGGACTGGGCCTGCTCGCGACGTTGCGGGCGGCCGGTGTGGAAGCGCCCGTCCTGATCCTGAGTGCGCTGTCCGGGGTGGACGAGCGCGTCCGCGGCCTGCGCGCGGGCGGCGACGACTATCTGACCAAACCGTTCGACTTCCTCGAACTCACCGCCCGACTGGATGTTCTGCTGCGCCGCCGGTCAGCGCCGCAGCGGCAGACGATGCTGCGCGCCGGCAAGCTGGAGATGGATCTGCTGACCCACGTGGTGCGCTACGCCGGCAGGCTGATCGAACTGCTGCCCCGGGAATATCGCCTGCTCGAGTTCCTGATGCGCCACGCCGGCCAGGTTGTCACCCGCACCATGCTGTTCGAGGAAGTCTGGAACTACCGCTCGGTCGAACCGACCAACGTCATCGACATGCACATCAGCAAACTGCGGCGCAAGCTCGATCCCGAGAGTGCCGAACCGGTGATACGCACCGTGCGCGGTGCCGGATACGTGCTCCGTGCGACTGTTTGATCTCCCGCACACGACGAGCTTCCGGCTCGCGCTGCGCTTCTTCCTGCTGTTTGGGGCGGCGTCGCTGGCCCTGTTCGGGTTCCTGTACTGGCAGACCAAGCACTATGTGGAAGGGCGGGTCGATGACTGGCTGACGCGTGAGCAGGGGATTTTCAGTCCGATGGACCGCTCGAACCTGGTGCAGCGGCTGAACGCCCACGTTGTCGCCGACCCTTCGCTCGAACGTCCGCTCACCTTGTTCAGTCCGGCGGGCCAGCGGTTGGCAGGGACGCCGCTGAACCTGGCCGCGGCCACGCTGGAGACCATGCCGCACGATGATTTCTTCAAGTTCCGCTTTCGTCAGGGCCGCCAGGACATCGTCTTCCGCGGTCTGGCGCACCGCCTGCCGTCGGGGGACCTGTTGCTGGTCGCCCGTGACATGGCAGGAACACGCGCGTTCGGCGTGGTCCTGATCGACGCCTTCATCTGGGGTGGTCTGGTGACGGCCATGATCGGTCTGGTCGGGGCGGCGGTCGTCGGCGTCGATGCGGTACGCCGTATCGACGGGGTTACCCGCGCCACGCAGCGGATCGTCAGCGGTGACTTGTCCGAGCGGTTGCCGACGGATGGCCGAAGCGATGATTTCGACCGGCTGATAAACGTGATCAACGGCATGCTGGGCGAGCTTGAGCGCCTGATGCAGGAGGTGAAGGGCGTGTGCGACAATATCGCGCACGATCTTCGTACTCCGCTGACGCGATTGCTCGCCGGCCTGGAGCGGACGCGCCGCCGTGAAGGGTCGGCCGACGACTATGCGGTCGCGATCGACGAAGCGATCCTGGAGACGCGGGGCCTGCTGAACACCTTCGCGGCCATACTGCGCATTTCCGAGGTCGAGAGCGGTGCGCGGCGTGCGGGTTTCACCGACGCGGACCTTTGCGAGGTAATCGCCGATGCCGCGGAACTGTACGAGCCGATGGCGGAGGCGAAGGGCGTGCGGCTGCTTGTCGCATCAGATCGCAGCCCGGCGGTCATGCGCGGCGACCCGAACCTGCTGTTCGAGGCCGTCGGCAACCTCGTTGACAACGCGTTGAAATTCACCCCGCGGGGCGGCTGCGTCACGATCCGCGCCTTCACCGGCACCGGAACGGTCGGGATCGAGGTCATCGACACCGGGCCGGGCATTTCACGGGACGAGCGTGAAGCGGTGCTGCGCCGGTTCTACAGAGCCGAGACGAGCCGGCACACACCGGGCAGTGGACTGGGACTGGCGCTCGTCGCGGCGGTTGCCAGACTGCACGGCATGGATCTGGCCATCAACGATGCTGGGCCCGGCTGCCAGATCACGATCGCCCGCCCGACGTCGGGTGGATCCGTTCTGATCGCGCCGCCCGCGGCAGGCGCCGATTGGGCCGCGAGCGAGGGAGCCGGCAAAGTGCCAGCGTGACGGTCGCCGGTGCTTACGGACGCATGATGCAAACGACGGTAAGGTCGTCGCCCAGGGGCCTGCCGGGCGGGTCAAAAAATGGGGCGCAGACGCGCTCAACGGCGGTTTCGGCGGTTACCTGCCCGGCACAATGCTGGATCCATGCGAATGCGCCCGCCTCGCCGACACGGTTTCCGTGCTCGTCGATGCGGTCTGTCAGGATATCGCTGTAGAGAAACAGCATGCCGCCGGGACCAAACTCGGCCTTGGTGGAGGGATACGCCGCGCCGACGGTGATACCCAGCGGCACGCCTGCGCTGTCCAGGGGGGTGAGCGGGAGACCGATGCCGCGCCGGACCAGTGGCGGCGGTGATCCCGCGGCGGCATAGACGATGCAATTCGCCGCCGGATCGACGACCCCGTAAAACATTGTCGCGAAAGCGCCGGGTTGCAGCAGTTCGGTAAGCCGAATGTTGAGCTCCTGCAGGAACCGGCCGGGGTCGAGCAGCCACGCCCCAAGCTCGTGGATCAGTGTGTGCACGCGGAAGGTCGTCAGCGCCGCCGTGGCGCCATGCCCGGCGACGTCCAGCGTGTAGACGCCGACCCGCCCCCCATCGAGAGCGCTTAGCCCCCACAGGTCGCCGCCGATCTCTGTGCAACTGGCGCTACGGCTCGCGATGTCGAGACCGGACTTGGCGATGATCTCCTTTTGCAGGCGCATCGAGGGCAGCAGACTCGTCTGCATCAGCCGCGCGGCCTGCAGTTCCGCAATCGTGCGTTCACGGTCTCGCTCCAGAGCCTCCCGCCGCCGCGCTTGTCCGCCGCTCTTCGATCTGCAGCCAGCGCCCATCCGTGAGGCGCTGTTCGATGTGCGTGCCGTCGAGTGTTCGGTGCCGGCGCATCCGTTCGGCCACCCATTCATCGAGACCCGAGTCGCCGATAACGTAAGTGCGGCGCGTGCCGGTCTCCCGCAGCGTGTCTTCGAACAGGACACCGGGTTTAATCAATTCCGCGGTCAGTCCGTAAATCTCGCGGTAGCGCGTGTTGCATAACACCAGCCGATCCTCGGCGTCATGCAACACGAAACCCTCCGGGATCGCCTCGATCGCTTCTTCCAGCATTCGGCGCGCCCGGAGTGCGTCACGTTCCGCTGCTTCAGCCCGCAGCAGCGCCGCGGTCATCGCGGCCTCGTTCTCGATTGCGGCGGTCACGTCGGTCCCGGTGCCGCGATACCCCGCGAACGCGCCCGTCGCGGCGTCGAAACGCGGCTCGCCGCTGAGACGCCAGAAATGTGTGCTGCCGCGGGCCGGGTCAACGCGATAAATGGCGCTCGGCAGGACGCCGTGCGCAGCGGTCGCCGCGCGTATTTTATCCATTCCGGCCTGCTCAAAGCCCATCGCCGCCAGATCGGAGATCGAGCGGCCATTCATCAGGGCCCACGGGATGCCCGAAATATCGCCAAATCGTTTTGAGAGAAACGTGAGGCGACTCTTCGTGTCGGTTTCCCAGATCCAGTCGCTTGCGGCCTCGCGGTTGGTCTGA
>Ga0302319_10019217_pt1 | contig 12421 bp, 10 predicted proteins | sample Bog_T0_2_FD_203319 | JGI IMG/M metagenome (GOLD analysis project Ga0302319, IMG submission 203319) | Peat permafrost microbial communities from Stordalen Mire near Abisko, Sweden - Bog_T0_2 | ecosystem: Environmental > Terrestrial > Soil > Wetlands > Peat | place: Sweden: Abisko, Stordalen Mire... | reverse complement strand
TTCACCGGCAAAGGCATCCACCAGGAAGGATTTCCCCACGCCGACGCGGCCCGGCAGGAGGACGCCTTTCTCGATGACATCGTTTTTGTTGTTTTTGAACAGCCACGCGAGTTCCCGCAATTTCTTTTTGGCGGCCGTGTGGGTGGCCACCGCATCCAGGGTAAGGCCGGGTTTGGGATCCTTGAACTTGACCAGTCCCTGGCAAAATTCCTCGATCAGGACTTTCTTGCCCCGGCTCACATACTCCGTCGAGATGGGCAGCCCGTTGCGAACCGCCTCGGCCACCAGGTTTTGCAGGCGGATGATGTTTAAACCCGAACTGCGCAGCGCCAGATCCTCCACGGTGAGGCTGCCGGGCAAAGGCGGGTTGCCCGCGATAAGCTTCTGATAGGTGGCCGAACCCAGATAGCGCAGGCGCTCGGTCGCGTCAGGCAGATCGATTTGGATCTGGGCGACGTGCGGATTCTGGAGCAGGTCGGACTGGAGTTTGGCCGGGGTTTCGGTAACCAGGATAATCCCCACATCGTGCTGCCGGAATTCCAGCGCGGTGGCCCACTTGAGCAACGCGACCAAGGAAGTGCGTTCGTCATTGGTGCTGCCGGCATCCTCCGACGCGGGGATGATTTTTTCCGGGAAATCAATAATGAGGGTGGCGTTGGCGCTGTCCTGGCCGCTGTGGAGAAAAAAACGGCGCAGCAGCGGCGCCAGCTTCGCGAATTCCCGGGGCGCGCCCTTGGTGGAATACGCGGTGCCTTCGACGGAATCATAAATATCCAGCCACTCGGCAAACTTTTTTTGCATGGCTTGGCTGCCAAATGTCAGGCCATCGCCGATGTCGTAAAACAACAGCAACTTCCGGTCGGGAAACAGGCGCTGGCACAGGAAGGTTTTTAAGGGGACATAGCTGATCCCGGCCTCATTTTGAAGGGCAAAGATGTCGAAGATATTGCCCGAGAGCAGGAACACCGAATACGCCTCGCTGTTCCAGCGTTTGGCCAGCTCCCGGGCCCAGGGTTGGAGGGGAAGGGGTTTTGATTCGGTCATAAGCTGGGTGGGCGATTATTCCGAAGTGCGATTGCCGCGGGCGCGGAGGCGAGGTGGCAGGCGGGCCTCGGGGGATTCCGGATCGGGAACCGCGGTATCGAAGCCGAGCCGGGCGGAGGTGACCGGGAGGTCGTCGGCCACGAGATCCTTGAACTGATCCATTTCGGAAATGAGTTTGTTGGTTTCATTCAGGTGATCCACCGTGGCGTTGATGCGATCCGTCAACGCGTCGGTGTTGCGGGAAGCAATGGCATCGGAGCGGAGCAACTTGATTTGTTCCACGAGCCGTTCCTGTTCGGAGGCCACGAGGGTCTGGTTATCCGTGGCTTCCTGCAAGCGGTTCTGGCGTTTGACCAGCGCGGCAAGCTTCTCCTTTTTGGAATCCAACAACCGTTGCTTGATGGCGAGGTTGCCGCCGGTGGGCGCGGCGGGGGCCGTGGCGATCTCGTGCTCAAGGCCGGCCACTTCCTGTTTGCAAACGGCCACTTCATCCGGCAGCCCCTCCTGGCTTTCGGTTTGGACGAAGCCCGCCAGGGAACCTTCCATCACCAGCAGGCGCAGATAGGTCCACATTAGTTCGTCGAGCTTGCGCAGGCGGGGGTCGTCGCCCTCGATTTGATTGCTGTCCTGGGTGGCTTTGATGATTTCCTGACAGACGCCGCCCAGTTCCTGATAGCGGTTGCGGCGCTCCCGGGAGAGTTGGTTGATCAGGGACGTGCGGCGGGCGACAAACGCCTGCACCTTGGCGGCGTCCGCTTTTTTGGCCAGGTCGTCCAGCTGGGCCTTGACCCAGTTTTTGTACATCGCGGTATCCGGCAAATGAACCCATCCCAGAAGGTACAGGCCAATGCCGACCCCAAGAAGCACGACATTGGCGCTAAGAAATCCAAGGCCCAAAGTGAGGCCGGCGAGCACCAGGTGATGCGGGCTCTTGACAAACCGCTGGAAGAAGTTGTCCGCCGGGTCAAACATCAATTGATCTTTCCTTTCGCGGCGGCGGCGTGGCTGGAGTCGCTGTGCTCTTTGACATATTGGTCGTAACTGTGCAATTGGCCGATCGCGTTCTTGTCCTGTTCCAGCCGGTACAGGAGGTCGCGCGTCATGTCCACAAACCACGGCTTCTGGCGCATGACCTCGGGCGGTTCCTCGGGGCGCGGCGCCGGCAGGATTTCCACCAACCGGCCGGGCCGGGCCGCCATACGAAAGACGCGGTCCCCCAGGTACAGGGCCTCTTCCACCGAATGCGTGACGATGAACACGGTGGATTGCTGTTCCCGCCACAATTGGACCAGTAATTCCTGCATGTTCAGCCGGATCTTCGGATCCAAGGCGCCAAACGGTTCATCCATCAGGAGGATGCGCGGGCCGAGCACCAGGGTGGCGGCGATCGCCACGCGCTGTTGCATGCCGCCGGACAACTCCTGCGGATATTTATCGGCATTCCCGTCCAACCCGATTTTCTTGATCCACAGGTCCGCCTTGTCCTGCCGGGACGACCGGGATTCGCCCCGCAACGAGAGGCCAAACATGATATTTTGGCGCACCGTCAGGTGGGGGAACAGCGAATATTTCTGGTCAACAAGCCCGCGGTCGGAGGAGGGCTCCAGCGGACCGGAATGGCCCAGGATTTCGATGGTGCCGGTGGTTTGCGGGTAGTGCGGCTGAAGGCCCGCAATCATGCGCAGCAAGGTGGATTTGCCGCAGCCGGAAGGTCCCACCACCGCGATCATTTCGCCGATGTCCGGGAGGTCTTCCACCACAAAGTTGATGTCCTGCAACGCGTTTTGCGCCTGTTTTCCATGGCCAAAAACCTTGCTGACCTGGTCGAACTTCACGACGATGGGCAAGCCCGGCGGCGCCGCCGCGGCCGCCGGCGTTTCCGCGGCCACCACGACCGCCGGACGGTTGGCGCCGTCGGCCGGTGGCGGGGCCGGTTCAGGATTTTTTTCCATGTTGGTGAATGAGGTTGGGGGCCGCCTCAACGCTGACGGTAGGGAAATAGCCAATAGCCCAGGTATTTCCAAGCCTGATCGCACAACACCGCGATGACAATGATGACCATGACCACGGCAAACAAGCTGTCGATGTGTCCCCGGCGTTCGGATTGGGAAATCAGGTAGCCCAGGCCTTGCTCGGCATTCACCACCTCGGCCAGAATGATCCAGCCCCAGCCCACGCCATACACGCCGCGCAAGTGGTCCCAGATATCGGCGCGGGCGATGGGGAACAACACCCGCGAAACCAGCTGCCATTGTGTGGCGCCCTTGGTCTTGGCCACGTCCAGAAAGGCGCTGGGAACATCACTGACCGTTTTGACCACCAGCGGCAGCAGGACGACAAAGCAGCCGATGAACAGGAACACCACCTTCTGCATTTCCGACATCCCAAACCAGGCCAGGGTCAGGGGAATAAAAACCACAATCGGCACATAGGATCCCACCAGCGACAAGGGGCGGAAGAAGGCCGCGATGTTGGCGAACGAGGCCATGTAAACGCCGAGCGGAACCGCCAGCAAGGCGGCGAAGCCGAAGCCCAAAAACACCCGGGTGAAGGAAACCATGGCGTTGCGCACCAACGCCTGATGCAGGTGCAATTCCGGGAATTGCTCAAACACTTCCCTGGGCGAGGCCAGAATCAACGGGGACAGAATCCGGTCTTCCACCCGGTCGCCCCTGGTCACATACCACCACGCGCCCAGGGTCAGGGCGAGAAAGGCGCCGGTCAGTATCAATTCCGTTTCGCGGGCGGCGGGCGCCTTGACGCGCCACTTAAAAAAGAAGATAAGCCCCGTCAGGATGGCAACCAGAGCCAGGATGACAAAAAGGAAGTTTAACATAGCGTGTCAGCAAAAAGGGCTGGACCCATCCGGCCCAGCCCCGCGTGAGCCGTGGCTCATTCTTCCAGCGGATAAACTTTCACCTCCACCCGGCGGTTCCGGGCATTATTTTCCGGGCTGGTGGCATCGCTGAGTCCCGGCAGGGGATTATCCCAGCCGTTGCCAATGACCTTGAATTTGTCCGGGTTGAAGTTCGGATACTTTACCAGGAGGGCTTTCTTAACCGCATTCGCGCGATCATAAGATAATTGCTTCACCAAGTCGGCGGGCACGAGACCTTTCTTGCTGGCGTCCGTGTTACCTTCAATGACGATATAGGCATTGCCAAAAGTGCCGGCCATCTTGCCAACTTCGGTGAGCACTCCCGGGATGTTGAGGTCGTAACCCGTATTCAACACATCCGAGTTCGGTTCGAACTTGATGATGACGGATTTGGTCAGGATTTCGGAAGTCGTGGCTTCCGCATTCTTGAACAGCGCGCCGGGTTTGAACGTGGGCTGCGACAGGTCAATCACGTCCTTGTATTCCGCCGCGAGCGAGGCGATGATGACGCCCCCTTTAACCTTGCCCGGTTCCACGGTGTTGTCGATGGCGCCGAGCGATTTGTAAATGGTGCTGGCCTTGTCGAACACGTTTTCAAAACAGGACGGATTGAGCGGGTCGAGGAAAAACTCCGAATTTTCACGGTAGTTGGTGAGGTGCGCGTCGCCCGAGGAAATCCCGCCGTCCTTGCCAATCATGCTTTTGCAGTCGTCCACCGGGATGCTGAACGCCTGGGACAGGATGGTTGCCGCGTTCGTCGGGTCCCGGCGCACCATGTCCATGCCCGCGAAAATGCCGCGGACGAGGTTTTTGACGATGTCCGGGTGGTCGCGGTAGAAGTCATTGCGCACCGCCCAGACGTCGGCCAGGGCGTGGTTGGCGCTGGCGGAACTCAGCACGATGCGGGTGCCGGGAACGCCATCCGACACGGTGTAGATGTCCGGCGACCAGCCCACGAAGGCGTCGAACGAATTGTCCTGGACAAAGATTTTGGCCGCCGAGGGGGCGTCGGCCGCCCACTTGAAGTCAATGGTGGCCGGGTCAATGTTGGCATCCAGCAGCACGGACATGAAGAAGTAATGGCTGGGTGAGTTTTGCGCCAGGACCACTTTTTTGCGAATGCCATTCACGGGGCGAAAATCATTGATGCTGCGGATATTGCCGCGAACGACAATGCCATCACCGCCCTGGGACCAGTCCACCTGCTGCGCCACGATCGGCACCGTGCGCGAGTCGGCGCACAAGGCTGGGGCAAACAGGGCGATCATGTCCAGCGTGCCCCAAAGCACATGGCTGTGGCCGGAGGCAAACAAATCGCGCGCCTTGATCGGGTCATCCACGATGGCCAGCTTGACATAGAAACCATAGTGTTTGTAGAACCAGCTGTCCTCGTTTGGATCCAGGCCGTTGTTGGCCACGATGATGGGCGCCCAGCCCGGCCAGACATTGATCGGAAACTGCACGACCAGCCGGCCGTTTTTCATGGGCCGGTCGTAGTCGCTGGTGCCCTGGACGGGCGGCAGGCTGGCGGCGGAAACCAAGGCCGCCGCGTTTGTGCCCGCCAGCAGTTTGCCGGTGATATCCGGGGCGGCCGGGGCGGCCTGCGCCGCCACCGCCGCTTTTTGGGCGTCAATCTGTTGTTTGACGGCGGCCTGATCCATCGTTTGGTTCACCGGCGCCGGGGCCAGTTTATCCTTCCAGCGCCAGGCGCCGAAGCCGATGCCCGCCAAAATGATGACGGTGAGGAGAATTTTTGCTGTTTTGGTCATAGAATGATGGTTGGGGTTGACACCGGACCGAAAGGATTAATTGACCGCAATTTTCTGCCGGTCAGGGGTTGGGGCAGCGGCCTGGGGTGCCGCTTCGGGGCTGACCTGCGCCGCGGATTTTTGTTTAAACTGCTCGAACAAAGCCTTGCCGCGGAGTTTGCGGGCCTCCTGCTGGCGCTGAATATCGGACCCCATCGACTTGGCCAGATCCATCGTGGCGGTCATTTGTCCCACCCCGCTGGCGGCCGACTGGCGCAATTGATCCATGGATTTGGACATCTCGCCGCCCATGCCTTGCAGCTCGGCAATGGAGCTCTGCATCAGGCCGGAGAGATTTTTCATGTTGGCGCCGATGGCGACCTGGGTTTTGACCCGCTCAAAATCGCGCTGGAATTTTTGGATTTCGCGCAGGCTGTTGGCGATGATCTCCACGTTTTGCTTGTAGGTGTCCTGGATGATCTGAAGCTGATTGGTGTTGTCCTTGATGTCGGTCTCCAAATTGGCCAGTTCCTCGGCATATTGTGCGCCGTTGGCCTCGTCATTGGCATTGGCGGCCGCCTGGAGCAAGGACGTAAGCTCCTCCTTCTTTTGTTCCTGCCGCCGGATCTGGTCCTTGAGCAGGGCGACTTGTCCCGCCAGCTGGCCGTTGGCGAAATTGGCTTTGCCGGCTTTTTCCTTTTGCGCCCGAATGCCGGCTTCGACCTGGGCTTCGTTGATCGCATCCGTTTCCGTGGCCTTTTCGGCCATGAGGTTCAGGTAAATGAGCAGGCGTTTGAATGATTTCCACATAGAATTATTGTTCGTTGTTGTTTTCCAGCCGGCAATTTTTTCCAATCGCAATGCATCCGTTTCCCTCGCATTGTGAAAACCGATCAACCCTGAAATTTTGCTGCTTTCGCTTGAATTTGGCTATGATAATTTTTCGTTCTTTTTCTAGCCGCCGGGCTGAGGATCTTCCTAATGCCGGTCCGGCTCCCCAGGCTGAACGCGCCCCGGAAATGGAAAAGGCACCCCGCGTCAGCAGAGTGCCGGGAGAATGAAGCGGAAAGATTATTTTTTGGCGCCGAGGATCGCATCCTTGGCCGCCTTGGCGACGCGAAACTTCACAACTTTCTTGGCCTTGATCTGGATGGTTTCTCCGGTGGCGGGATTGCGACCCGTGCGGGCCTTGCGGTTGACAAGCACCAGCTTGCCGAGTCCGGGAATGGTGAAGGAGTTCTTGGCATTCTTGTATGCCAGCTCGGCGATAAAATCCAGGATTTCAACGGCTTGCTTTTTGGTGAGTTGGTTCTTTTCAGCGATTTCAGACGCAATTTGGGATTTGCTCAGGGCTTTGGCCATAATTTAATTAATTTGATTTGGTTTGGTTTGGTTTTAGTTAATGGTTGCGGGCACATTAAAGCATTGGCGACGGGGCAAGCCAAGATAATAGCGTGAATTGTCAGCGTTTTTCGCATGGCGCCGGCGAAGGCGCGCTGATTGACAACATTGCGATGGCTGAAACCGCGGGCGGGAGGAGCCGGAAATGAACCAACGCCATGCCCGGCAATGCCTGGTTGCCGGGGCAATTGGTTCAGGTCCAAAGGGCGAGTTGCTGGATGGCTTCCGCCAGATTATTGCAGGTGATGACGCGTGGCTGACGGGGATAATGGAAGATGGTCAAAATGCTCAAGCCAATGTCCTTGGAGGGATCCGGGATCACCCGCACAATCAGGCCCACTCCGCGTTGATCAATCAAGTCCATGGCGCGGCCGAGTTCATTGGCACATTCGGGGTCCATGAACTCCAGCTGGCTCAAGTCCGCCAGCACCTGGAAGCCGGGGGGCAACCCGGCCAGCGCGGCGACCAAACCGTCCCAGCCACTTTCCAGTTCTTGCGGCGTGACCCGCTGGACGTAATTGAAATAAAGCAACCGCTGATGTTGGTTTGAGGTAATCAATACCATGGCCGGAAATTAACCCCTGCGGGGGCAAACCGCAATCAGCGTCGGGCCCCGGCCTGGCTGGCCGCCCGCCGGCGAAAAACATTCCGTTCGCCAAAGTGGAGAAAACGGGCAAAATCGGGGTGCTTATGAAACAAAAACCGGAGTTTTTTGAGGTGGTTTCGCCCACGGGCCTGGCGGCGGCGACCGGGTTCCTCGGCGTGGTCCTGGGCGCTTTTGGCGCGCATGGATTGAGGGAACTGCTCACGCAACTCGGGACGACCGCCATCTGGGAAAAAGCGGTTTTTTACCATCTCATCCACGCCGTGATGCTGTTTTTTCTGGCCGAACGGAAACCCTGGCGCGCCCTCGCCTGGTGGAGCTTTTTTGCAGGCATCGTGTGCTTCTCCGGTTCATTGTATCTACTGGCCGTGACCAATATGCGCTGGCTGGGGGCGGTGACCCCGCTGGGCGGGGTGAGTTTTCTGGTCGGCTGGGGCGCGCTGTGGCGAAAGGGCGCCGGCGGCAGCGCAACCGGCGTTTGACTATTGCCCGCCGGTTCACTAACTTCGCCGACCGTTCGTACAACCATCGAAAACAACCAACCGAATAGAATTTATGGCCGCCAAAGCTGAGAAGACCGCCGAAAAGACCGCCGAAAAAGGCGCCGAGAAATCCGCCGTTGCCGCGCCGGATTCCCGGGCCACCGTCGCGCGCGATCGCGAGTTGGAAGCCGCCATTTCCACCATTACCAAAGCCTACGGCGAAGGCGCCATCATGCGCCTCGGCGTGGCGCAGGCGCTGAAGAAAATCGAGGTCATCCCCACCGGGGGGTTGGCGGTGGATCTGGCGCTGGGGGTGGGTGGCCTGCCGCGTGGACGCGTCATCGAAATCTTCGGGCCGGAATCTTCGGGCAAGACCACGCTGATGCTCCACGTGATTGCCAACGCCCAGAAGGCGGGCGGCCTGGCGGCGTTCATTGACGCCGAACATGCGCTGGACCCGGCGTACGCCAAGAAGCTCGGCGTCAATCTGGACGACCTGTTGGTGTCGCAGCCGGACAGCGGCGAGGAGGCCCTGACCATCTGTGAGACGCTGGCGCGATCCAATGCCCTGGACGTCATTGTGATTGATTCCGTCGCCGCGCTGGTGCCAAAGGCCGAACTCGAGGGCGAGATGGGCATGGCCACCATGGGGATGCAAGCCCGACTGATGTCGCAGGCGCTTCGCAAGTTGACCGCCATTCTCAACAAGTCCAAATGCACTTGCATTTTCACGAACCAGTTGCGCGAGAAAGTCGGGGTCATGTTCGGCAACCCCGAGACCACCCCGGGCGGCAAGGCGCTGAAATTTTATGCCAGCGTGCGCATCGACATCCGCCGCAAAGACACGCTGAAGGATGCCGCCGGCAATGCGGTTGGCAACCACACCCGCGTGAAGATCGTCAAGAATAAGGTGGCACCACCGTTTGCGGAGGCGGAGTTTGACATTATCTACAACCACGGCATTGACAAGGAAGGGAGCATTCTGGATGTGGGGATCGAAAACGGGGTGGTGGACAAGAAAGGCGCCTGGCTGCAATTCGAAGGCGCCCTGATTGGCCAGGGCCGGGAGGCGGCCCGGAAGGCGCTGGAAGAAAAGCCCGAGCTGGGCCAGAAGATCGTGGCCGCGATTCTGGCCAAACGCGCGGGGGCGGCTGTGAGCGAGGAACCAGTCAAGGAGGCGAAATAGGGCCGGGTGCCAGGCCCTGAACCGGCCGGGTCAAATTGCCAATTGTGACCATCCCACGCTGGGCTTGCTTTCCGGCCCGGGCCATTCCATCATATTAGTTCGTTTACAACCCCGCTTTGACGGGGCTTTTTTCACATGAACAACATCGCAGACCTGGGCCTGGATTTGGAAAACCTGTTTCAGCCCGCTTGGGCGCAGGGCAAATCCGAGGCGAACCGTTTTGAAAAATTCACTGGCAACGAGGGCGTCCGTCCCGAACGCAAACGCGGCGAGTCGGGCGACCGCCGGGGTCCGCGCCGGGAGGGCGGCGGTGGTGGTGGTGGCGAACGCCGTGGTGGCGAGGGCCGCGCGCCGCGCGCCGGTGGGGTGGGTGGCGGTGGTGGCAGGTTTGGCGACCGCAAGGGTGGGCCGCGGCGTGATGAACGGCGGGACGATCGCCGCGATGAGCGCGGCGAACGCCCGGAACCGGTTGCGCCGCCGCCGGAATTGGGCGTGGCGTTTGTTCCCGAGGAAAGGGGCGTTGAACAGCTGGCCCGCCAGATCCGCATGACCGGTCGCGCCTACCCGCTCTTCCAAATCGCGCAGTTGATTTTGCAAAAGGCCGAGCGGTATTCCGTGCACTTGACGACCAAGAAAAAAGCGGACGGCACGGCCCAGCAGATTTACGTTTGCGCGCTCGATGACACGCCATGGACCGACGAGGACGAGGCGGTGGCGCATGTGCTGAAGAATCATTTCGCCACGTTTTACCAGATTGACCGCACCCCTTGCGATCCGCCCAAAGGTGTTTATACCTTTGTGGCCCAATGCGGGATGAGCGGCGTGATTCTCGGCCCGCCCAATTATCACGATTACCAGAACCAGTTGCGCCGGCTGCACGCGGAGAAGTTTTCGCGCATGCCCTTCGACATGTTCAAAGCGCGGGTGAAGATCGTGAAAGACGAGGGCGTGGTAAAAAAGTGGATTGAAGAACAGAGTTTCAAGCTGGAGTACACCTGTCTCAACGTGCCGGAACCGCTCAAGCTGGCGTCGATGGAAGAAGTGGAAAAGCATTTTCGCGCCACCCACAAGGATTCGATCATCAAGCCGGTGGACAATTATGTCGTGGCGGGTGCGCCGAGCCGCACCCTGCGGAGCGGCGGATTGCAACGGCTGATCCGGCAGGAATGGGAGCATCAACGCCATTTCCCGCTACCCATCGCCACCAAGTTGAGCCAGCAGTTTGCCACGCATGGCCTGCAATTTTTCAAGGTCAACAAGACCGTGACGCACGTCAGCGTGGCGCGACCCCAATACCTTGACATCGAAAGCAACCCGGTGTCCGACGGCATCCGGCGCATCGTGCAGTACATCAATGACAACGCGAAATGCACGCGGAAGAAGCTGGTGGAGGCCCTCGCCCCGACTCCCAGACAGCCCAAGCCGATAGTCCTGCCCGTGGCGGAAGCCCCGGCGTCGGCTGAGGTGGTGCCCGCGATCGAGGGTGCGGCTGCGCCGGCGGCCGAACCGGCGAAAGCCGCCGAACCGCAAACGCCCGATCCGACGCCAGAGCAGACCGCAGTCATGGTGGATTTGCACTGGTTGATTCATCAAGGGGCGGTCCTGGAATTTGCGGATGGCCGGATGGAAACCGCCAAGAAGCCGCTCCCCAAGCCAGCGAAGCTGGAGAAACCCGCCAGGCGACCGGAGGAGAAGATCACAACCAACGCTGGCGAAGCCACTACGGCTCCGGAGGCGCCTGCGGCCATGGAGCCCGCGACCGACGAGCCAGCCGTTCCTGCGTCCGCAGCCGGCGAGGCAACCGAAGCAATTCCTCCGGCGGCGGAGATCGCAACGGTATCGGCCACCGAACCGGCTGCGGTTCCCACGCTTGAGGCGGCGGCAAAGGCCGCGGAAACTCCGGCCAGCGAGTCGACCCCGTCGGCCCCGCCGGCTTGAGCCGCAAATAGGCGGGGATCATTTTCCCGTTGTGTCGTCCGACGATGCGACGGGAGTTTTTTTGTCACGGACGAAACCGCCGGGAACTCTCACGCCGCCGTGGCGGGCTCGGCGATCAGGTCATAATCGGTGTGGCCGATCACTTTGACCCGGACAAAGTCCCCCACGGGCACGTGGCCGCGAATATAAACACGCCCGTCAATGTCTGGCGCGTCGGCTTCGCCACGACCCACGAAGTAATGGCCCTTCATCGGGCGCGCGGGCCGGTCGGTTTCACGCATCAAACCATGCTCCCAGGAACTGACCTTGGCGCCCTGGAGTTGTCTGGCGTTGGCCTCGCCCTCGATCAACGCATTGATTTCGCGGCCGACAAAACTTTCGGAAACCTGGACCGCCACCCGATGCTGCGCGGCCATGGCCAGTTCGCGGCGCTTTTGTTTCACCGCGTCGCTTAGCTGCCCGGCCATGGAGCCGGCGCGGGTGCCGTCCTCCTTGGAATAAGCGAACACGCCGAGCCGTTCGAACCGGGTTTCCCGGATGAAAGCGAGCAGGGTTTCAAAGCTCCGCTCCGTTTCGCCGGGAAAACCCACAATGAACGTGGTGCGCAAGGCGATGCCCGGCACGCCGGCCCGGATTTTTTTGATCAAATCCACGATGTATTGCTGTGACGTTTCGCGGCGCATCCGTTCAAGCATGTTTTCGTGGATATGCTGGAGCGGCATGTCCACATAGCGCGCCACTTTTTTGCAGTCCGCAATGGTGGTGATGAGTTCGTCGGTCCAGTGCGCCGGATGCGTGTAAAGCAGGCGGATCCAGAAATCGCCCGGCAGCGAATTCAATTCCCGCAAGAGCGAACAGATGGTGGTGGCATCGCCGGCCAGCGAACGGGCGGCGGCGGAAAATTTCTCGGGCGACGAAATGGCGCGGCTGTGGTGCGGGCGCAGATCGAGTCCGTAGTAGGTGGAATCCTGCGAGATCAGGTTGATCTCCCTGACCCCATCGCCCAACAAGGCTTTCGCCTCGGCCACAATGTCACTCTGCTGGCGGCTGCGATGCGAACCACGCATCCGTGGAATGATGCAGAAACTGCACGGATGGTTGCAGCCCTCGGCGATTTTGAGATAGGCGAAATGTCGCGGG
>Ga0302319_10019215_pt1 | contig 12422 bp, 11 predicted proteins | sample Bog_T0_2_FD_203319 | JGI IMG/M metagenome (GOLD analysis project Ga0302319, IMG submission 203319) | Peat permafrost microbial communities from Stordalen Mire near Abisko, Sweden - Bog_T0_2 | ecosystem: Environmental > Terrestrial > Soil > Wetlands > Peat | place: Sweden: Abisko, Stordalen Mire... | reverse complement strand
ACGCGTAAGTGGCCGCCCACTCGGGAACATTCGGATTCGCGTCAGTCGCCTCCTGCGCGAGCCGCTCCGAATTCTCGGACGCTCCGAACATTAGCAGCGACAGAAACGCATAGTTGTTTTTCTTGGTCGGGTTCGAAGGATCGAGCCTGACCTGCGCCTTTGCGACCCGCAGCATTTCGAGCGTATCGCTCGTCCGCGAGTAGATACCCCAAAGATACTGCAGGGCTTTCGAATCGGTCTTCGGGCTGGCCGCGGCGTCCCAGAGAAGGTTGATCGTTTCATTGCGCCAGTTCCAGCCCGTCGCCAATTGCGCAAGCAGCAGCCCGTCGGAGGGATTCGTTTCCACTTCGGTCACGAGCTGTTTCCACTCGTTCTCCCAGGGTTGCGAGAGTTCCCGCTTGCAGCGGATCAGCATTGCCCGCCTCAGGAAATCGCAACCCTCCCAGTGGCGCTTCGCCAGGAACGTCTCGAGCCCGTTCCAATCGCGCATGGCAAGATAACTTTCCGCCGCCGTGATTTGCACGGGAACATCCGATCTCATTGGCTCAGCCAGCCGGGCAGACCATCGCAGCATCTCGGCGGCCATGCCGTGCGCGTTCAGCCAGTCTCCCGTTTCTGTGATCCGCGCAGAGTTCGATTCCGCTCGATGTTCGATCTCTTCGAGCGCCGGATGAAAAGCCTGATCGGAGATCACCCCTTCAAGGTAACTCAGGTCATCCGCGAAATTATGCTCCGGCAGCGAATGCAGCTTCTCCGCAAACCGTTCCGCTCGCGCATGGTCTCCGCTTCGGATCGCGGCGCCCAGCAGCGCCCGGGCCGCGAACAGGCTTACCCGTGAATCCGCCAGCAGCCCTTCGAGGTCCCGTGCCGCCGCCGTGTGCGCTTCCGCGTTTGAGGAATGCGTCAACCGAAATGCCGCAAGGTTCACTCGGTTCACCGGGTTATTGCCGTCCAGTTCCGCCGCCTTCGCGAAATACGCCTCCGCGAGCTCCGGCTCATGATCCGCCAGGGCGCACCCGGCCATCAATTCCTGGTACTCCGCGCTTCGATTCTTGAATTCCGGCGAGAGGCTATTCAGCGCGGTCGCCGCCATCCCGACCTGGCCGAATCGCAAGGCGCATTTTGCCCACGCCATGATGTCTTCGGTGGTTCGGGGTCCGCGCTGCGCGACCTTGACCCGCCAGCCAAGCGCCGCCGGCCTGTCCTGGGCTTCGTTGATTTCCGCCATCAGCCGCATCCCTTCGACGCACCTGTTGTCCGCGCTAAAAATGCGATACGTCCAGAATTCCGCCTGCTCGTAATGTTTTTGCGAAAAGGCGCGATGGGCGCGCTCCAGGGCAAGGTGCAGCTTTACGTATCGAAACACCTCCCAGCCGCCGGCGATCACCAACACAGGCAGGAGAAAAAACAGGAACGCTTTTCGAAGGCGCGTCAAAAAACGCTGTGCCAACGGCACGGATGGTGAATCGCTCACTCTTCTTGGGGGCGAGAGTACGCCCTTCCAGGAGCGAGCACAAGAGCGGATCAAAAGCTGTATGCAATCTCGCGTCCCCATCGGAATGTTTATTTTTGAGATTGGCACTGGATTAGCCCATACTTGCCGCCCGATGTGCAAACCTCTCCCGGGAATCCGTTTTATTTTGCCGGCCATGCTCTTGATGGCCGCTCGGGTTTCCGCGCAAACGAATACGATCAATGGCGCGCCGGCGCCACTCGCGCAGGCAGTCGGCAGTCCCACGCCCCAGACCGTGGTCTACAGCTCCGGCGACTCGCTGGATGACAAGCGCAAGCTGACGATTGGCGATCATATTTCTTACCGGGTCATCGAGGACAAGAATCCGGCGGTCAGCCTGGTGGTGACGGACGCCGGGGATATTGAGGTGCCGCTGCTGGGACGTGTGGCGGCTGCCGGCAAGACCTGCCGGGAACTTGCGCAGGAGATGAAGCCGGTGCTCGAGAAGACTTACTTTTACACGGCCACGGTAATCGTGGCGTTGGACATGGAGAGCCAGAAATCCCCGGGCCGCGTTTATGTGACCGGGATGGTGACCGGGCCCGGTCCGCAGGACATTCCGCCCAACGAAGTTTATACCTTGAGCAAGGCGATCACCCGCGCGGGTGGAGTGGCGCAGTTCGGCAACGAGCACCGGGTGAAAATCATGCGCAAGGACGCCGACGGAACCACCCTGAACATGGAGGTCGACGTAGGCCAGATCCTCGACAAAGGCCGAATCGACAAAGACCCGGTGCTGCAACCAAACGACTTCATCGTAGTCCCTCGGAAGCTGATCAACTTCTAGCAATGGCCGCCCACTCAAAAACGCCCGTCGACGCCTTCGCCATCAGGAACAAGCTTCGGAAATGGACCGTGCAATGGCGCCAGCGCTGGTGGCTCGTGCTGTTGATTGTAGCCGTTTGTGCGTTTGCCGGCGCCGTGTGGGCTTGCCGGCAGCCGCCGACCTACCTCTCGACCGCGCGCATGGTCGTGGGCGGGAAGATCACCGTGCCGGGCGGGGCCACCTACTCCGAGGAGTTGACCTACTTCCTTGGGACCCAGGCGGAGTTGATGCAAAGCGCCGAGGTGAAGCGGCGCGCATCGGACCGTGTGGCGGCCACGCAGGCCGAGCTGACGCCGGCGCCGGTGACGCTGATAGTGGGACGGGAGCAGAATACCGCCATCTTCAATCTCTCCGCCGTGGGCGCCAGCGCCGCGTACACGCAGCAATACCTCGATGCCGTGATGGCCGAGTACGGCGCGATGAAGCGCCAGATGCGCTCCGCGATATCCGACGATACCCTGGCGGCGATCACCGAAGAGTTGAACCGGCTCGAGACCCAGATCGACCAGGGGCAGGCGGAGTTGATCGAATTTCAAAAAAACAACAACGTCGGCTTCCTCGAGGAGCAGGGCAACAGCGCCGCCGAATACCTGGTGACGCTCAACCGGAACCTGGCGAATTTAAAGAACGAGTACCAACTGCTCGAAAGCCTCGACCTCGACCCGGGCGTGGACCGCAACCAGAAGCGCCAGATGATGTTGATGGCCCAAAAGGACCGCGCCGCCGCCGCAGCGCCGGGCAAGGGCGAACCGGCCGGGCTCGATAGCGCGAAGTCCGAGGCGGCCGCCGCGCACCAGGCCGGCGACGGAGCGGACCTCGACAAGGCGGAGCAGGACCTCCAGGCGTTGATGACCCAGCGCGCCGACTTTGCAAAAGTGCTACGCCCGCAGCACCCGACGATGATCGATTTGAACACGAAGATCGACGCGCAGAAGCTCCTCATCGAGACCCTGCGCAACGAGGGGATCGATGAGATCAAAACACGGCGGGAATCGCTCCGGCTCGAGATCGATAACCTCGACAAGACCATCACCGAGTGGCAGGCCAAAGCAGTCGACGTCGGTAAGCGGATGGCTGAGTACCACCGGATCAAGGAGAAGGTGGATCGCTCGCAGGAGTTGTATCGGGAGCAATCGACCGCCCGGGGGAACATCGACCTCAACAAGAACGAGGATCAGGACATGGTCTCCGTGCTCGAGCATGCCTCCGGCCCGGTCTCGGTGCAGCCGGGGCTCTGGCGGACCACATTGCTGGCGGCAGGCAGCGGGCTGCTGCTGGGCCTGGCGCTGCTTGGCGTTCTGGCTCAATGCGACGACCGCATTTTGTCCGCTTCGGACCTCGAGTCCGTTTTCCGCGAGCAGCTGTTGGCTCAAATCCCGCGCGTCGGCAGCGCCGGGGACACCAGCGGCAGGAGTTCGCTTTCGCTGCTGACCGAGAGCGACGAGCGCCACGCGTTCGGCGAGTCGCTGCGGTCTCTGCGCTCCTCGCTGGTCTTCCTGCCGGCGGAGGGGCCGGCGCCGCGGTCGTTCCTGATTACGAGCGCCGTGCCGGGCGAGGGGAAATCGACCGTGGCGGCCAACCTGGCAGTCACCTTTGCGTTCGCGGGCGCCACCGTGCTCCTGATCGACGGTGACTTGCGCCGCGGGCAATTGCATACCCTTTTCGGGATCGAGAACGACCGCGGCTTCGCCGATATACTGGCCGAGGAACGGGCGGGCAAATGGCGCGAGGCGGTAAAGCTGACGCGCACGCCCGGCTTGAGCCTGCTGTCGCGCGGGACCCTCGTTCCGAACCCGGGAGAGAGTTTCTTGAAACGCGGGACCAATCATCTCCTGGCGGAAATGTACGCATTGTATAATTACGTAATCGTCGACAGCGCCCCAGTGATGGTGGCCGACGACACCACCAGCCTCGCGCCGAAAATCGACGCGACGATATTCGTGGTCCGTTACGGCTCCTCCTCGACGCGGACCAGCCGCAAGGCGCTCGAACTGCTGGACCGCAGGCAGGCCAACGTGCTCGGGTTGGTGTGCAACGACGTCGAGGTCGCCGCCCAAGAGTATTATTACTACCGCTACCCGGAGTATTACGGCCGGGCCGCAGAACCAAGGAGCGCGTGACGACCGGACCCTTAGCGCCGGCCGCACAAGTCGCGGCAATCGCGCCCATCGAAGCGCGCAAGCGGCGGACGGTGATCGAGCCTCCGCGAGCTTGGGAGGGCCTCGGCCTGCGGGCGTGCGGGGAATGCTGGGAACTGCTCGGCGCGTTCGCGTCGCGGGACATCCGCCTGCGCTATCGGCAGACCGCGCTGGGGGTGGGATGGGTGCTGCTTCAGCCGCTTCTGGGCGCGGGGCTCTTCGCCTTTCTCTTCGGAAAGGTCGCGCGGCTCGACTCGGGTGGGAAGCCCTACTTTCTATTTTCCTACGCCGGGCTGCTGGGGTGGATGGTCTTTGCCAATACGGTGACCAGAGCCGGCGCCGTCCTGATCCAAAACGCGAGCGTGATCACGAAGGTCTACTTTCCTCGCATCGTGCTGCCGCTCTCGGCGGCGCTCTCGAGCCTGCTGGATTTCGTCGTCGCGCTGGCGATGCTCTTGGTCCTGCTGCCGGCGGCCGGGATCGGATTCTCCGCGCGGATGTTACTGCTGCCCGCGTGGATCCTGATATTACTCGCTTTGGCGCTCGGCTGCGGGCTGATCGGCGGCGCGCTGGGCGTGAAATACAGGGACGTGCCTTACATCACCCCCGTGCTGATCCAGTTTTTGACTTATGCCAGCCCCGTTGCTTACGGGATCGCCGCAGTGCCGGCGCACCTGAGGCGCTGGCTTTGGCTCAACCCGCTTTCGGCTCCGCTCGAGGCGTGCCGCTGGTCCCTCCTGGGCACGGGGAGCCTGGATGCGGAGGCATTGACTTACTCGGCGCTCACGGCGTTTCTGCTGCTGATCGCCGGGGCCTGGGTCTTCAACCGCCTCGAAAACAACTTCGCCGATGTCATCTGAGCGCGAGAATCGGCTTATGTCAGGATTTGACATCGCCGCTGTTCCGAAGAAAATTTCCGATCATGAATGTTTCCTTGACCGAACCGATGGAGAAGTTTGTTCGCCAGAAAGTGGCCATTGGCGAATACGAAACCGCCAGCGAAGTCGTCCGTGAGGCGTTGCGTCTGCTCAGGCAGCGCGATGAAGTCTGGCGGGCCGACGTGCGGAGCAAGATAACACAGGGGATGGATTCGATCCGCGCCGGCAGAAGCATTCCGGCGGACCAGGTTAAGGTGGAAATGGCCGCATTCAAGAGGAAGTGGAAGAAAAGCCGCGGCCATCAATGAAGGGTTACGAGCTATCGCCCGAGGCCAGAGACGATTTGCAGGAGATTTGGGTTTACATTGCTGCCGCCAACGTTGGCGCCGCCGACAAACTCGAAGCGGATATTTACAAAGCGTGTGAGATCCTTGCGGAGAATCCGAGTATTGGCCACAAGCGCGCCGACTTGACGGACGAACCCGTTCTCTTTTGGCCGGTGCGAGGGCGCTATCTTGTGATTTACCAGCGCGAGGCCCGGCCGCTAAAAATTGTGCGCATTCTCCGCGGCGCTAGGGATGCCTCGTCCGAGCTTCAATTGAAAGCGCCTTAAGATGTCATCTGAGCGCGCGATAGCGATAAGTGCCCGGGGATTGGGCAAGACTTACCTTATCGGCGGGGGGATGGATCGCGCGACTACGCTGGGGGAGGCGGTCTGGCGAGTGGGGGACATTGGGCGGAAGCGCGCGGCGCGCCGGGAGTTCGCGGCGCTGGATGAGGTGTCGTTCGATATATACGAGGGAGAGGCATTCGGAATCGTCGGGCGCAACGGAGCGGGGAAATCGACGCTGCTCAAGATTCTGAGCCGGATCACGCGGCCAAGCCGCGGGCGCATCGAAATTTACGGGCGGGTCGGAAGCCTGCTCGAAGTGGGGACGGGATTTCACCCTGAACTGACGGGGCGGGAGAATATCTACCTGAACGGGGCGATGCTGGGAATGACGCGCCGGGAGATACGGGGGAAGTTCAATAGCATCGTCGACTTTTCCGAGACGGGCGACTTTCTCGATACGCCGGTCAAGCGGTACTCGAGCGGTATGTATGTGCGGTTGGCGTTCGCGGTGGCGGCCCATCTGGAGCCGGATATCCTGCTGGTGGACGAGGTCCTGGCGGTCGGGGATGCGCAGTTTCAGAAACGGTGTCTGGGCAAGATGCGGGAGGTATCGCAAAACGACGGGAGGACGGTGCTCTTTGTAAGTCATAACATGGGCGCGGTGACGGCGTTGACGGGCCGCGCGCTTTGTCTTGAGTCGGGCCGGGTGGCGGCCATTGGCGCAACGACGGAGGTAGTGCGAAGTTACATGGTCCGCCAGGCGGAGGCGTCCATCCAATGGACCGCGAAGGCTGCCACGGCGCACCCGGTGCAAATCCTTGCGGCCCGGATGTTGAAGCAGGACGGGCAGGAGGGGGGCGAGTTTGAGGCTTCGGACGGATTTACAGTTGAATTGATTTACGAGGTGAGAAGCGCCGCGCGCAATACGCTCGTCGAGTTCTTCATCCATACCGCGGACGGGGTTCACCTGGTAACTTGCGGCGATCATGACGCCGCACCGGAACGCTATGCGCTGCGCGAATCGGGGACGTACACGGCGCGCGTGACGATGCCGGGGGACCTCTTGAACGTGGGCACTTACATCCTGCGCATCAACAGCGGGACGCATCAGACGACTTACGACCACGAGGACGCGATCTGGTTTCGCATCGTGGAATCCCGCCAGCTAACCAGCCGGCACAACCGCCGGGGCCTGGTGCTGCCGATGCTGCCCTGGAAAACGGAGGAGCGCCGATGAGCAGTCCGTTGAGAAAATTGCTGAAGCTCCCGATTACTTTTCCATTGCGTTTCCGGTTTATCCGGCGGCGGGTAGCCTACGAATTGAGGCCCTGGCTCGGAGAGTTCGAGTTTGAAATTCCGCTCTCGGAGCAATTGTACTGTCCGATAGGTCAATGGGACTCTGTGCATTCCTTTAGCGAGATATTCGTGACAAATGAATACGGGCCGTTCCTCGACGCGGCGCCACTGCCGCGGCGCTGGCTAGACCTGGGATGCCACGCGGGCTATTTTACGCTTTACCTCGCGTGGAAGAATGCTCTGGCGGGCCGGGCCAGGGATTGGAGCGCGCTGTTGATCGACGCCGACCCGCGGATGGAGCCGCTGGTTTCATGGACGCTCCGACGCAACGGGCTCGAACGAAACGGAAGTTTCAAGCCGGGGATGATCGGAGGAGAAGGCGGCGAGGGGGACTTTGCGTTGAGGTCCGGGATGGGGTCGTCCTCGGATGTGGCGGGTGCGCCCGCGGGAACGATCTGCCGGGTGCCGTGCGTCACGGCGGAGGAAATCGCAAAGCTGTTTCCGCCGCCTTACGACTTGATCAAGATCGACATCGAAGGAGCGGAGTATGAGTTTGCGCGAAGTTATACGGACCTATGCCGGCAAGCGGGACATTTGCTTATAGAATGGCATTCGCATGACCGCGAAGGCGCCCGCCAGGCGGAGTTGAGGGATCTTTGCGCGCAAAATGGTTTCGAGTATCTGAAGGAGGTACGAGGAAAACGGGAGATATTTGTGGATGGGACGTGGAATTCCTCGGGCGTGCAGCTTTACCGCAGGCAATAGCCATGAGAGTGCTCATCGTGGATGAGGAAATCATCGCCGGAGGAATGGATGTGTTGCGGCGGCAGTTGGTGCCGGCCCTGGGGAGACTTGTCGATGCGCTTGTGTGGGTGCTGCCCGCGCACGCGGCGGGCGGCTTTCGTGGGGTGGAGAATGTAACCATCGAGACGCTTGGTTCGCCGGGAGGCCTGGCTCGGGTGAAGGAGGCGGTAACAAGAAGGTTGCCGGGCGGAATGCCGAGAGCACTGGTGGATGAGCGGCTGCGGCGGCTGGCTCGGCGGCACCGGAGCGACGTTTGCATGACGACCTGTGTCTTCGGGCAGGAGATGCCGGGGGTCGATTTGCCTGTAACCGGATATGTGGCGGACCTCAATCCGGCGCTGCCGGAGCGCATCCGGGCTAACATTGGAAAATGGGTAGAGAGATCGGCGGCGACGTTTGCGATTTCGGATTTTACATGCTCGGAGTTGAAGCGGCTAAAGCCGGGTTGCTCGCAAAGGATTTACTCGATTCCGCTGGCGGGACCGGGAGACATCAAGCCAGGCGGCGAAGTGATGAAGGGAAGCTTCTATTACCCGGCGACGCCCAACGAGCATAAGGGGCATCTTGTGTTACTCGAGGCGGCGCGCGGACTCGCCGCGCGGGGGATGGGTTACACGCTGACACTTACAGGGGCGGGTATGGATCGGCTTGCGCGGTCTGACGGCGGAAACGAGGTGATTCGCCGGATGCGTTCGTATCTTGCGGAGCATCGGGAGTTGATGGACGGCCGGGTGACGGTAGAGGGGGACGCGGGGGCGGCGGATATCGAGCGGATGTTCGCCAAGGCTTCCTGCGTGGTGCTGCCTTCTACCTATGAAGGGTTTGGGCTGCCATTGGCCGAGGCGCTGGGTTATGGGAAGAGGGTGATTTGTTCGGATATTGCGCCGTTTCGGGAGCAGATCGAGCGGTACGCGTGCCAGGATATGGTGACTTTCGTACCGGCGGGCAATGCTGCGGAGATCGAGGAGGCAATGGCGGGCCACCTAACCAGGGAAGAGCGTGCGGCGCCGACGCCGGAGGAACTAAGGGAGCGCCTGGCGCGGTGGACGTGGTCGGACGCAGCCCTGCGATGCCGGACACTGCTGGAGGAAGTGGCGAGCCATGGATGAGTTATCCGGCCTGTTGCGGGATGAGGGTGGATTGCACGGAAAAGTGCGCTGGCATCTGAACCGGTGGATGCTTCGGCATTTGCATCTGCTGAGGCGGGGGATGTGGCTCACGGTTCGCGACGGTTTTGGCGGAGCAGGGGATACGCTGCTAACGGCGATTGTGTGCCGGCACGCGGCGGAGCGGTTTCCGGGGATCAGGATCAATTGCATCACGCCGAATCCCGAGTTAGTCAAAGAAGATCCGCATATTGATAAGTTGAACGGGGCGGAGACTTATTTTTCCCTCCGACATTGGTACCTGCAGCAGATCGAACAGAAGCAGGGCGAGGTGAATGTGCTGGCCGAGTCGATGCGGAGCATCGGAATGACAAGTTACGATTACCGTGCTTCCGTGCATCTAACCAACGCGGAGAGGGCAGAGGGACTTGCGAGATTGAACGGATTGTCAAAGCCAGTGGTGACCGTAAATACCCGGAGCAGGGAACCGGTGAAGAACTGGCCTGCGGAGCGATGGCGCGCGCTGACGGCGCTGCTGCGGTCACGTTTTGACGTGGTGCAATTGGGCGATGGGACGGAGTTGGAACTCGAGGGGGCGCGGTCGTTTGCGGGGCGGCTGGGATTGCGGGAGTCGATGGCGGTGCTTTCTCATGCCAGGGCGCATATTGGACCGGATAGTTTTCTCATGCACGCGGCGAATGGGCTGGGAGTGCCCTCGGTCATTCTATTCGGAGGGTCGCGGACGCCGGCCAACGCCGGTTATGCGGAGAATATCAACCTTTATGTGCCGATGCCTTGCGGGCCATGTTACATCCACCAATCGCGCGGCGAGGTTTGCGGGCATGGCGTCGAGTGCATGGATCGCATCACAGTCGAGGATGTGCATGCGGCGGTGCTGAAACTCATGGAGGTGCGATGCAAATAAGCGCCTATATTGCATGTTACAATGGGGCCGCGACACTGGCGCGGGCAATCGAGGGATTGAAGAGGCAGGCGCGCGTGGTCGATGAGTTGTTTGTGGTGGACAACGGCTCGTCCGATAACTCGGTTCGGGTGGCGGAGGAAGCAGGGGTACGCGCGATCCCGCTCGAGCGTTGCCTGGGACGGGGTGCATCGCGGGCTCGGGCGATGGAGGAGGCGCGGCATCCGCTGGTGGTGAGTTGCGACGCGGGGGTGGTGCTGCCGCCGGATTTTGTGGGAAAAGCGGCACGGTGGTTCGAGGATGCCCGTGTGGCGGCGGTGACGGGGCGTATTGCACAACACGAGGCGCGGACGGCGACGGACCGGTGGCGGGGCAGGCATTTGTTCCGTACAGACAAGCGCACGGAGATGCTCGAGCGCGCAGCTTTTTCCACGGGCGGAGCGATGGTGCGGGCGGCGTCTGTCCGGGACTCGGGCGGATATGACGCGGATTGCCCGGAGGGCGAGGACGCGGACCTGGGGCGTCGGATGCTGGATCGGGATTACAAGGTGATCTTCGATCCGGACCTGGTGTACTGGCAAACGGGATCGAACAATCTTGCCCAGGTGCTCGAACGTTACCGGCGCTGGAACCGAGCCGGAACCAGGATGGGGCTGCGGACTTACCTGAAGCAAATCAAATACTCGGCGACAGTGATGGCCCGGGAAGATATGGAGACGGCTGACGTGGCGGCGGCAATGATTAGTTTGATTTCGCCGCATTATCAATTCTGGAGGGATCGGGCGGAATGAAGCTGTCGGTGGTAATTCCCACCTGCGACCGGCCCGGCAAGTTACAGGAGTGCTTGCGGCGCGTCTTGAGTCAGGCGCCGGGAAGTTACGAAGTAATTGTAAGTGACGACGGGCGCAAAGATGCCGCGCAGGCGCCGGACGGCGTGCGGCGGGTGCAAGGTCCGCGCCGCGGTCCGGCAGCGAACCGGAACTGCGGGGCCAGGCAGGCAAAGGGGGAATGGCTGGTGTTTTTGGATGACGATTGCCTGCCGGAGGAGGGATGGTTGGCGGCTTTCGAGGCGGCGGCGCCAGGGACGGACGTGATGGAGGGCAGGACTGAATGCCCAATCGAGGATCGTTTCGCCTTTAATGAGACCGTCGAGAACCTGAACGGCGGCGCGTTCTGGAGCTGCAACCTGGCGGTGCGCCGGGAGAAATTCGAGGAGATGGGAGGATTCGACGAAGACTTTACCCAGGCGTGCGGGGAGGACATGGAATTTGCGTGGCGCATGCGGAAGCGCGGGTTGAAAAGCGTGTTTGTGGAGACGGCCCGGGTCACGCATCCGCCCCGCCGGATGGGAGTGGGAGAATTACTCGAACGGACGGCGGCGCACCGGTGGGTATTGCTCTACCGGCTGAAGACCGGACAGGCGCCGGGCCTGGATTGCTCTACCGCGCGGGTCGTTGCGGATTTATTGATGCGGGAGTATCTCGATAGTTTGCGGATGGTTTTCCATCTGCGGCGGGATGGGGGAAAGCGGATTAAGGGGAGGATCCTTGAGATGCTTTGGAGGTGGGTAAGTCTAACGGGGTTTCTGCCGTATTATATCTACTGGGAGATCAAGTGGCGGCGGATGCTGGCGGGGAAGGTTCAAGTGTAAGTTCAAGGGGAGGGCGAAGACGGGCGGTTACGGATCGAAAGCCATGCGACCAGCGCCGCCATCGAGCAGACAATCGCGCCGAAAGCGACAGTGACCGGGGTGCCCAGCCAATGGGCGAGGGCGCCGGCTTCGAGGCTGCCCACCGGGACCATGCCGCCGAAGATGAGAGCCCATACGCCCATGACGCGGCCGCGCATTTCATCCGGGACGCTGGTTTGAAGGAGTGTGTTGGAGGTGGCCATGAACATCATCATACCGAAGGACCCGATGGCCAGGCAGAGGAGCGACAGCGCATAGACCCGGGTGATCGAGAATAGCAGCAGCATTCCCGCAAAGAGCCAGATGCCGCCGAGGACCGCGGGACGGCGCGGCATGGCCTGGCCCACGGCCGCGCTTACCAATGCGCCGGTCAGAGCGCCGACACCGGAGGCGGACATGAGCATGCCGTATCCGCTTGCGCCGACGTGGAGGACGTCGCGAGCGTAGGCAGGCATAAGCACGGAGTAGGACCAGCCGAAGACGCCGACGATGCTGAAGAGGCTGAGAATAATCCGGACACGGCGATTGTGCCGAACATACGCGAGGCCGCCCAGCGCGTGCCGCAGCGGCGAGACAGTGCGAACGGGAGGCACCATCCGGGGCGGGTTCATCATGAGCAGCCCGGCAATTACGGCG
>Ga0302319_10019211_pt1 | contig 12423 bp, 12 predicted proteins | sample Bog_T0_2_FD_203319 | JGI IMG/M metagenome (GOLD analysis project Ga0302319, IMG submission 203319) | Peat permafrost microbial communities from Stordalen Mire near Abisko, Sweden - Bog_T0_2 | ecosystem: Environmental > Terrestrial > Soil > Wetlands > Peat | place: Sweden: Abisko, Stordalen Mire... | reverse complement strand
GCATTCGCTGAATAAGTGTTGTCACAGAGAACTCCTTTCTCTGTGAGCGACTTTATCCGACCGGCGATCTTTTCCCTATGCGATCACGCCGCAGGCGTCCGCCGCGCCAGCGGCTTCGTTCTAGTCGGCTAGCATCCCTCGATCCTCCCTAACACACATGCTCGCAGAATGCTTGCTCCAACCTCATAGGCATAAACCGTGGAAGCACTCGAGACTCCGGCCAAACGCAGCGCTCCGGGTCGGACGGAAACCTTGAAAAGGATACGGCCGAACCGTTTGGCACAGTCGGAAAGTGCGGAGTCGCAGCGGGCGTACCGGAATTCCAAACGGACGTCGCCGGCCGGGGGTCAAGACGAGATCCAATCATATTCGCTGGACCAGCGCAAAGGTAGTCTTGGACCTCTAAACCCTCTTGGCCCAAACCAAGCAGGTCGATTTGTGCGCCATCAAGGGTTTATCACAATGGCCGCCGCATTGCCGCCAATCAGAATCAGGCCCAAGCCGCCGGAACCACAATCCCCCGACGGCTCGCATCAGTGCGGCCATGCCTGAGAACTTCAATTGGCACGCGTGAAAGGCTTCTTCGGCGGAAGAGGAATTGCGATCTCGACGAAGCTTCCTTCCTCGCCGCAATGATCGCTTCCACGATTTCAGGGATATGCAGCCGCACGAGCGGCCACGGCGATTGGCCCAGGACCACGAGCGCGATTTTACGCCCCGTCAAATTCTGCTGATAGCGAAGGTTTTTGTCCGCCGTGAAAAATACTTCGAACCCTGCGGCCTCGGCCGCTTTCAAAAGCACGCCGTTTTCAAGACGCCCCGCCCTTGCTTCTCTGCCGTACAAACGTCATGCCCATTGAGATAGGGAATTAACTTGTTAGGCGCACTTTTATCAAAGAGGACGCGCATCTGGACTGACGGAAACCTTACCCGGCGGCGTTGCGGCCGCGCTCTGCGCCGCGAATTCCAGCACCGCTTGAATCTGCTCGCGGGTTACGTCGTAGTTCTCCATGATTTCTTCGATACTGGAACCGTATTCGAGATTCTCAAAAATGACGGCCACCGGCATGCGCGTGTCGCGCAAAACCCATGCGCCGCTTACCTTGCCGGGGATGCTCTCCACGGCTGGACACTGCGACCAATCAAGCGTTGCCGTAGCCATTTCTCTTGATTCCTACTCTTCTATAGTTTAAGGGACTGCGGCAGCTCTGTCACTGTTCACGAGGTTGCGCGGAGGCAAGCTTGCGCGCAATCGCCGGGCCAAACCGAACGAACCTGCAGCTCCCCATTTTCAGTCACAAGACTTGCCCAAAACTGCAAAATAATTTTAAATCCAATCCTCCCAGCCACTTACCAGCCTTTTCTCACTCCCAAAACCTGCGTTCGCGTACTGGTCACCTTCGGCCGCAAGGTATTTTTGAGGCAGAAAAGCCCGTTGCGGCCTTTCCATTTCTCCGAAAGGACATCATCCATATGAACCGCAAAGAACGGCGCGCCGCCGCCCACAAAGATCGCAAGCTCGCCCGTAAAGCCGGCTTTCCCGTTCCACAACCGGCACCGCCGCCGCCCGCTGCCGCCCCGGAGCCGGTTGTCATCCCGGAAACTCCCCAACCCGTCAAGGAAATTTCTCCGGCCCAACTCACCGCCAACCGCGCTAATGCTCAACTCTCAACGGGGCCAAAAAGTGAAATCGGCCGCGCCATCTCTTCCCAAAACCGCACTACCCACAGCCTCGCCCGTCACAACGGAGCCTTCGTCCTGCTCTCCACGGAAGACCCTAATGGCTTCGAAGCGTTAAAAGCTTCGCTCGCCGAAGAACATGGTCCAACCACCGAAACCGAATCCATATTAATCAACAGCATGGCCGAATCTCACTGGCTCGCCAACCGCGCTCAAACCCTGCAAAACACCTGCCTCGATCCCGCCACCGGCCAAATCACCGACGCTTCCTTGTTCTCCCTCTACCTCCGCTACCAAACCACACACACCAGGGCCTTTCACAAATGCCTGAACGACCTCGTAAAGCTCAGATCCGAAAGGCGCAAGGCCGAAAATGGCTTCGAAGCGCAAAACCGCAAAAACGAGGAACTCCGCATCCAAAACGAGCGCCACGAAATGAAGAAAGAACACCATGAATGGGATATTCGTCTTAAAGACGCCGCGTTCTGTCACCGCGCCGGCCAAAACGTCGCCAACACCAACAAATTCGCCCGCGAAATCCCTGGCTTCGAAGCGCAATACATCGCCGAAGTCGACCGGCTCCTCGAAAATGGTCGCCCGGAGGTCGCCAAAGCCGCCGCATAAGAAAATTACCCTAAATCTAGGAAGCAAAGGGACAAAGTCCGAAATTGGCTTCGTTCGGCAAAACCGCGGTTTACAACCGAGAACCGTAAGCCTCGAGCGCCGCGCCGCGTGCGCCGGCAGTATCGCCATTCGGCATGATATGGATCGGGATACAGCCTTGTTCTTCCCATTGCGAGGGCGGCATTCCCGCGCGGATTTTAGCAATGAACCATTGCTGAAACTCGACGCTGGTTTCGATGGCGCCGCCGCCGACAATCAGCGCGTCGGGGTCGAAGGTAGTGATCATTTGGTCGAAAAACAACGCCAAGGCATGCGCTTGGGCGGCGAAAAGCTGGCGGCATAGTGGGTCCCCGTTCTCGGCTAAGCCGCGCACCAGCCGGGCCGCTTTGCGCAGGTCTCCCAGCTTGCCGAGTTCGTGGTTGGGGAAGTGCGGCAGAAAGGCCGGAAGGAGCGAAGTTTCGAGCGCGGTCAGCGAACAGAGCGATTCCAAGTCGCCAATGCGCCCGCAGTTGCAAAGCGGCAGGCAGTGTTGCAAGCCCGGGATGATTTGATAAGGCAGCAGCACATGGCCCAGTTCGCCCGCAAAGCCGCGGCAGCCCTTCAAAACGTGGTTGTCCACCACCACGCCGCCGCCCAAGCCCGTGCCGATGATGGCTGAGATAGAGGTGGCCTGGTTTTCGGCGCCGAACAAAACATAGTGGCCCCACAAGGCCCCCGCGTTGCCGTCGTTGATGTAAGCCACGGGTATGCCGAGCTTGTGTTCAAAAGCGCCGCGAATATCGAAGCCCGACCAGGCCGGGTGGACAAAGTTGGTCGAGCCGCTGGCGCTGAAGATTCCGTTGGCCGACGCCGGACCAGGTGTGCCGAGCCCGATGACTGAGATCTGGCCGGGCAGAATGCCGCAACGCTGCGCGGCGAACAGCAGACCGTCGGCCATCTGACTGAGGCAAATGTCCGGCCCTTCGCGGGCGAGCGACGGATGCTCGCACAGGCTCTCAATCAGGAATTGGACGCCATCGAAGAAAGTGTAGTTGACGGCCGTTCCGCCCAGGTCGACACCGGCCACAAGTTTGTGCGAATTCGGCTGCAAAGCTTCAGCCTATCAAGAAGCCTAAGCGAACCGCGGTCTGAAGGAAGTATCTGCTAGCTTTGGATTTTTAGATGATTTCTTTTTCCAACATTCAAAAGCAATACGGGAAGCAGCTGATTTTTGTCGATGCGTCCTTCCAGTTGAACCCCGGCGAAAAGGTCGGGTTGGTGGGGCCGAACGGTGCCGGCAAGACCACGTTATTCCGCATGGCCATTGGCGAGGAGTCGCCCGACGATGGCGATGTTTCCGTTCCGAAGAAGTTGACCATCGGCTACTTCCGCCAGGACGTGGAAGAGATGAAAGGCCGCTCGGTGCTGGATGAGGCGATTGCCGGCAGCGGGCGCATTGGCGATCTGCATCACGAACTGGAAAGCCTGCAGCAGGCGATGGAAGATCCGGAGCGGGCTGACGAGTTGACCGAAGTGCTCGAGCGTTTCGGCGAGGTGCAGGAAGAGTATGAACACCTGGGCGGCTACACGCTCGAAGCGCAGGCGCGCGAAGTATTGCATGGGCTCGGATTCAAAGACGATCAGATTGATGGCGACGTTGGCGCGTTGTCGGGCGGTTGGAAGATGCGCGTTGCGCTCGCGCGCGTCCTGCTGGGCCGCCCGGATGTGCTCCTGATGGACGAGCCGACCAACCATCTGGATATCGAATCTATCATCTGGCTCGAACAGTTCCTCAAGGCGTTTCAAGGCACGCTGCTGATGACCTCCCACGATCGCGAGTTCATGAACCGGCTGGTGACGAAGATCGCCGAAATCGATGGCGGCGAAATTATCGTGTATTCGGGCAATTACGATTTTTACGAGCGCGAGCGCGCCATCCGCGAGGCCAATCAAGCGGCGGCCTTCGCCCGCCAGCAATCCATGCTGGCCAAGGAGCAGCGTTTCATTGAGCGCTTCAAGACGCATGCCGCTAAGGCAGCGCAGGTGCAGAGCCGCATTAAAGCTTTGGACAAAATCGAGAAGATTGAACTGCCGAAGAAGCGCCACGTGGTGAAATTCGATTTTCGCGAGCCGCCTCGTTCGGGAGACCAAGTGGCGGTGGTGGAAAATGTGCGCAAAAGCTATGGGCCGCGGGTGATTTACGACGGCTTCAGCCTTAACATCCGGCGCGGCGAGCGCTGGGCGGTGATGGGCCGGAATGGGGCGGGGAAGAGTACCCTGCTCAAAATGATTGCCGGAGCTAGTCAACCCGATTCAGGCGCGGTGCGTCTGGGCGCCAGCTTGCAAATGGGATATTTTTCCCAGCAGTCGCTCGACGTGCTCGATCCCGATCTGACGGTCATTGAGCAATTGCAAAGTGATTTTCCGAAGGAAGGCTTGGGCCCGCTGCGCACTTTGGCCGGCGCCTTTCAATTTTCCGGCGATGATGTCGATAAGAAGATACGGTCGCTTTCGGGCGGTGAGAAGTCGCGCTTGGTGATTGCGCGCATGCTGTTTAATCCGCCGAATTTCCTGGTGCTCGATGAACCCACCAATCACTTAGACTTGGCGACTAAGGAGATGCTGGTGGAAGCGCTGAGCCAGTTTGAAGGGACGATGATTTTCGTTTCTCACGACCGGATGTTCTTGCGTGGCCTGAGTTCACGGGTGCTGGAGTTGGGCGGCGAAAGCGGGACAGATCGCGATCCGCGCGTTTATCTGGGCTCATATGTCGAATATGTGCAGGCGCTAGGGCATGAGGCACCCGGGATTTATTCCTAGGCTCTTTGAGAATTGCTTGCCCCGGCGGGAACTTAACTTATGGAAGGATCTATGTCTATCGGCAAGGTTAGCAATTGAAGGGCGTCATCACAATGTGTCTGGCCGAGCTAGTCGAAAAGCAGTTCGGCCACGACGCCTGGCAGCAGGTCCTGGAAGCAGCGGGAGTTCCGGCAACCCGCAAGTTCCTGATGATTGAGACAACTTCCGATAGCGACTTCGAGAATCTCTTGCTAGCCACCGGGCAGGTCTTAGAGTGGAGCGAGGAACAAACTTCTCGGGCTTTTGGCGAGCACTGGTGTACGGTTTTTGCACCGCGCCTCTATGCCCAGTACTTCAAGCGGGTGACCAATGCGCACGATTTCCTTCTGCAAATGAATGGAGTTCACGGGCGTGTCGCGCAGGGTGTGCCGAACATCAATGCGCCCGCTTTTGAGTACGAGGATGGCGGACCTGGAAGATTAGTGATGAAGTATTGTTCGGAGCGGAACCTGGAAGAACTCTGGATCGGGCTGATTCAGGGCGTAGGCAAGGCTTATAACGAGCGGCTTGTCATCAATCGCCTCGCTAAAAACAAGGTGGAAGTGCTCTTCGCCGGGCCGGCCTGAACGCCTGTGTCTGGGCTCACAACCGGTTGATCAGGCTGGCCACATAACCGGCGCCGAAGCCGTTATCAATATTGACGACCGTTACGTTACTGGCACAACTGTTGAGCATCCCCAGCAGCGCGGCCAATCCGTGGAAGCTGGCGCCATAGCCGATGCTGGTAGGTACGGCAATCACAGGGCAGCCCACCAAGCCGCCTACCACGCTCGGCAGAGCGCCTTCCATACCGGCACAGACAATGGCTACCCTGGCGTCCACCAATTTGTCGCGCTGGTTCAGCAGGCGGTGAATACCGGCCACGCCCACGTCGGAAATGACATCGACACTATTACCCATGGTCTCGGCCGTGAGGTGCGCTTCTTCGAGCACCGGTAGATCGCTGGTTCCGGCGCAGATGGCGGCGATTTTGCCTTTGCCGTAAATCGTGCGGTCGCGCCAGACCCGCACCACGCCCGAGGCAGGGAAGTGCTCGGCTTGCGGCGCGATGGCGGAAACACGCTCCGCCATCTCTTGGGTCGCGCGGGTGAGCAGCAGGTTGGGCGATTTGGCCAATAGCGCAGCGGCAATGCCCGCCACTTGATCCGGCGTCTTGCCTTGGCCGAGTATCACCTCCGGCATGCCGTGCCGGATCGCGCGATGGTGATCGACTTTGGCGAACCCCAAATCCTCGAAGGGGAGGTGACGCAGCGTGTCTAGTGCCGCTGGTACGGCGGTTTTGCCGCTTTGCACGTTTTCCAATAACTCCCGTATTTGCTCAAGATCCATATATTTGCGCCTTATTCGGCCGCAGCCGCATCCCCTAAGATAGTAGCGTTAGTCATTTATGCACCGTTTCTGGACGCGTCTGAAGCTGACGCTCGACATGATCAAGTTTGAACACTCGGTATTCGCGCTGCCGTTCGCGCTCACCGGCGCTCTACTGGCTTGGCGCGATAGCGGCTTTCGGGTGACAGGCTTGGCGTGGCGGTTTCTCTGGATTTTGCTGGCGATGGTTTCGGCGCGTTCCGCCGCCATGGCGTTTAACCGCATTCTAGATGCGGATATCGACGCGCGTAACCGGCGCACGGCCGGCCGTCATTTGCCGGCGGGCCTCCTTTCCGTGCAATTCGCCTGGGGATTTACGTTCGCGGCTTCGCTTTTGTTTATCTGGGCCGCGCGTCAGTTTGGCTTCCTGTGTTTCGTGTTGGCCCCGGTGGCGCTGGCCGTTCTGTTTGTGTATTCGTTCGCCAAGCGCTTTACTATGTTTTCGCACCTGTTGTTGGGGTTCTGCCTCGGCATTGCGCCGGCTGCCGCTTGGATCGCAATGCGTGGTTCGCTGGACGCACGCATTTGCTGGCTGACCGCGGCCGTGATGTTTTGGACGGCAGGCTTCGACGTGATCTATGCTTGTCAGGATTTCGAGTTTGATTCAACGGAAGGTTTGTTCAGCGTGCCGCGCCACTTCGGGATTGCGCGCGCTCTTTTGTTGGCGCGCCTGCTGCATCTGGCGATGATTGGCTGTCTGGTGGCGCTCGTGCTCGTGTTCCACCTGGGCGCTTTGAGCGTTGCCGGCATATTTGCGGTCCTGATCCTGCTGATTTATGAGCACGGTCTGGTGAAGCCGCACGATTTGTCGCGCGTAAACGCGGCCTTCTTTACGGTAAACGGCTATGTCAGTATGCTGTTTTTTGCGTTTTGGGCAGCGGATATTTTGCTGCATCGAGGGTATCTTAAATTGTCATGACATCTCTTTCGCAGAGCGTTCTAAAACAGCCCGTGATTGAAGACCGCCGTTTGCATCCGATTTTAGAAAAGGTCGAAGCGGGCAAGCGGTTGTCTTTCGACGATGGTCTAGCGATGTACCGCAGCGGGGATCTTTTGGCGCTCGGCTGCATGGCCAACCTGGTGCGCGAGCGCAAGCATGGCGACGTTACTTATTTCAACGTCAACCGGCACATCAATCCGACCGATGTTTGCGTAGCCAGTTGCCGCTTGTGCGCCTTTGGCAAGAAAGCTAAAGATCCTAAAGCTTATACGATGTCGCTAGAGCAGGTTTGGGAAGTCGCCGGCAAAGGGTATGCCGAAGCTGTGACGGAGTTTCACATTGTCGGTGGGCTGCATCCGGAACTTTCGCTCGATTGGTTTTGCCAGATGATCGCCGGATTAAAAGAACGTTACGCCGATGTTCATCTCAAAGCCTTCACCATGGTGGAAATTGCATTCCTGGCCAAGCGCGCGAAGCTTACGATTCGTGAGACGTTGGAAAAGCTCAAAGCCGCGGGGGTCGATTCCTTGCCGGGCGGCGGCGCTGAGATTTTTTCCGAACGCGTGCGGCGCATTATTTGCGATCACAAGATTGATGGCAACGAGTGGCTCGAGACGGCGCGCCTAGCTCACCAGATTGGCCTGAAGAGCAACTGCACCATGTTGTACGGCCACCTGGAAACGCCGGAAGACTTAACCGACCATCTGATGAAGTTGCGCAGCCTGCAAGACGAAACGGGAGGCTTTGTCACTTACATTCCATTGGCGTTTCATCCCGATAACACCGCGCTCAGCCACCTGCCGAAAACCAGCGGCTTTAACGATCTGAAACAAATCGCGATTGCGCGTTTGATGTTGGACAACATTCCACACATCAAGGCGTATTGGATCATGCTGACGCCGAGCGTGGCGCAAATCGCCCAGCGTTTCGGCGCCAATGACGTTGATGGAACTGTGGTGGAAGAAAAGATTTACCACGATGCGGGCGCTACAACTGAGCAGCACTTGCGCCGCAAGGATTTGCTGCGCTTGATTCGCGAAGCCGGCCGCGAGCCGGTTGAGCGTGATACTTCCTACAGACCGGTTACACGCACTGAATCGGCTTTTACGGTTTTGGTTTGAACGTGTCCAGAAATTTGCCCAGCAGACTGAGCGTTTCGCTGCTGCCCGCGCGCGCCGCCAGCGAGCGTGTGTTGTTGCCAATTTCGAGATCGGGCAGAAATATTGCTCCGCTGGCTTTCATGTTTAGAAGCCAGCGGCGGCTATGTTCGTCGGTACTATGCAAAGAAGTAAGGTCCAGTACCAGACGTCGCTGCCCCAGTGTTGGTTTGGCCGTTTCCCACGAGCCATTCAATTCGGTAACATTCCCACATCGCATATCGCCTATAAGCTGGAAGCTAAGAGTGTTTACGCTGTCATGAATGTAATAGTTGAAGGCGGACGAATGAGCGAGAGTCGTGCGGCTCTTGGCTTGAGTCTCTGCTATGCCTTGGTCATGAGATTCGGCGTGGGGAATGAGTACATGCGCCATTGGAAAGTTGTTGGATTCTCATCGGGCCATGCCGGTTCCAGTAAATCTGATTCTGCAACACGACGCTTGAAGAGCGGGGGATTTTCCTTCTGCTAGAAGAAACGGCTGCTTCGTTCAAAACGTTTACATTATTAAGGACCTAATGAATTTTTCTTCGCGAAGTTTTTTCCTATTGGCCGTTTGCTGTGCCGCAACCGGAGTTGCGGCCGCTCAACAGCCTCAATCTGCGGCCAATCCGGATGCGCCGGTGGCGGTGGCTGCGAAAGCCCATCCGGATAAAGTCGACCCGGCATCCTTGCCGGTTGGTAAAAGAGTCCTTGGCGTGCTTCCCAACTACCGGACCGCGAACTACACCGCCGATTACCACCCCATCAGCAAAGAATATAAGATGAAGATCGCTTTGAAAGATTCTTTCGACTACCCTTTATTTTTTGTCGGGGGAGCGTACGCGGGTTTGTACCAGTTGGAGAACAGCCATCCGCAGTTCGGCCAAGGCACAGTAGGCTATTTCAAAAGGCTGGGTACGTCTTACGCGGATCAGGTGATTGGCAACATGATGACGGAAGGCATCATGCCGATCCTTCTGCACGAAGACCCGCGCTACTTCCGTATCGGCCGAGGCACCAAGTGGCATAGAACAGGCTATGCATTGAGTCGGATTTTTGTTACACGTACCGATACCGGTGCGGCAACTTTCAACTTCGCCGAAGTTTTAGGAAACGGCATCGCCGCGGGTATCGGCCTTTCCTACTACCAGGATTCGCGCGACCCCAAGGACTACCTGCAGAACTGGGGAACGCAGTTAGCGACCGACGCGATCTCCCAGGTGCTCAAGGAATTCTGGCCCGACATTAAGCACCATTATTTTAAGAAGCACGCGCAAGCGGACAGCCCGGCGGATTAGCCAACCGCCACTTCAGCGGCTGCCACCGTTTCAACTGGGGCCTCCGCACGGAAGTGTGTGAGGAACGAAGTATCGAAACGGCCCGCGACGAAATTCTCATCTTCCAGGATTTGTTCGTGCAGCGGGATTGTGGTGTGGATTCCTTCGATGACGAACATGCTCAAAGCGCGGCGCATGCGCTGAATGGTTTCGGTGCGATCCTGCCCGTGCGTGATGAGTTTGGCCACCAGTGAATCGTAATAAGGCGGAATTACGCTATCGGTATAAGCAGCCGTATCTACCCTCACGCCAATGCCTCCGGGCAAATTCAATCCATTGATCCGGCCCGGCGAGGGCGCGAATGTTTTGGGATGCTCGGCATTGATACGGCACTCCATGGCATGCCCGGTGAGTTTGACGGGACTAGTAATGATATCGCCGAGCCTTTCGCCCGCGGCAATGCGGATTTGCGCCTTGACCAAGTCAATGCCGGTAACCATCTCCGTTACCGGATGTTCCACCTGAATGCGCGCGTTCACTTCGATGAAGTACAGGTTGCGATCCTGATCCATCAGGAATTCTACCGTGCCTGCGTTGCTGTAACCGATGCTCTTCAGGGCCACACGCAGGCTATCGGAAATCCGTTTGCGCAAGGCAGGCGTAACGGAGGGTGAAGGCGCTTCTTCGAGCAATTTCTGATGGCGGCGCTGAATGGAACACTCACGTTCGCCCAGAACTTCCACATTGCCGTATTCGTCGCCCAGGATTTGGAATTCGATATGGCGCGGCGCTTCCACCAGCTTTTCCATGTAGACATCGCCATTTGAGAAGGCTGCTTCCGCTTCGCCTTGCGCTTGCGCCAACAGGCTGGGGAGTTCGCTTTCTGAGCGGACAACGCGCATGCCACGGCCGCCACCGCCCGCCGAGGCTTTCAGCATGATCGGATAGCCGATGTCCGTGGCTAGGCTGAGGGCTTCATCAACACTGCCGATTACCCCGCGCGAACCGGGCAGAATGGGTACGCCGGCCTGTTCCATGATGGCGCGCGCCCGCTGCTTCAAACCCATTTCTCGGATGATGTCCGGTCTGGGGCCGATGAACTTGATGCGCGAAGTTTCGCAAACTTCGGCGAAATTGGGATTCTCGCTCAAGAAACCGTAGCCCGGGTGGATGGCTTCGACGTTGGTGATTTCCGCGGCGCTGATCACGGCCGGGATATTCAGATAGCTGACGGAGCTTTTCGCCGGGCCAATGCAAACCGCTTCATCGGCGAACCGGACGTGCAGGCTGTGGCGATCGGCTTCCGAATAAACGGCAACCGTTTTAATGCCTAAATCCTTGGCTGCGCAAATGACGCGCAGGGCGATTTCTCCACGATTGGCAATGAGTATTTTTCGAAACATGCTTACCTTGGATTTAGAGCGGCTGGATGGTGAACAAAGATTCGCCATATTCCACGGGGCGGCCATTTTCCAGGTGCTTGGCAACCACGATACCGCGGATTTCGGCTTCAATCTCGTTCATTAGCTTCATGGATTCGATAATGCACAGGACAGTCTTGGGTTCCACCTGGTCTCCCGGTTTCACAAAAGCAGCGGCTCCTGGCGTGGGCGCGTCGTAATAGGTGCCCACAATGGGCGATTTCACCACGATATTGCGTTCGTCGTCTTTCTTTGTAGCGGGCGGCAGTTCGGGGGGGGTATTTACCGCCAAGGGCACGGCGAGCGCGCCGTTGCCGACCATCTGCACCAGCGCCGGCGATGCGGCAACTTCAGGGGCCGTGCGGGCGCTCTTAATACGTACCCGATTTTCACCGCGCTGCACTTCCAGCTCGGCAATGCCGGTGTCGGTTACTACCTGAATCAATTCTTTGATTTCGTCAATCGTCATTCATTCACTCGTGGAATGGGCGCAACGGCCCACTAAAGAACAACTAATTCCTTCCTGGTTGGGGTCAACACTTCGCAGCCCCGTTCAGTTACCAGTACCGTGTCTTCGATGCGCACACCGCCGGTTCCTTCTTCATAGACGCCCGGTTCGATGGTTATAGTCATTCCAGCTTCCAACTTTACGGCTTCCTTTCGCCCAATTCGCGGACGTTCATGAATTTCCAGCCCCAGGCCATGCCCGGTTGAATGCACGAACAGTTTATCGAAGCCATAGCCGCGAAGCACGTCTCTAACGGCTCGATCTAACTTACCGCACGCCATACCCGGCTTCAATAAGGCGAGGGCGGTTAACTGGCTATCCAGTACGGCTTTATACATCCGCCGTATCTTTGGGCTAGCCTTCCCCACCGCGTAGGTACGCGTCATGTCGCTGGCATATCCGGCGACGCTTGCGCCCATGTCTATTAATAATAGTTCATTACTGTCTATCGAATTGGCGGTGGGATGGGCGTGTGGCAAGGCCGAGCGTTTCCCCGAAGCTACGATGGTGTCAAACGCGGTGCCGTCGGCGCCGAGCAGGCGCATCCGGTAGTCGATCTCCGCAGCCAAGTCTACTTCAGCCATGCCCGGTTTGAAATGGCGTAGGGCTTGCTCGAGCGCGGCGGAATTCA
>Ga0302319_10019207_pt1 | contig 12425 bp, 12 predicted proteins | sample Bog_T0_2_FD_203319 | JGI IMG/M metagenome (GOLD analysis project Ga0302319, IMG submission 203319) | Peat permafrost microbial communities from Stordalen Mire near Abisko, Sweden - Bog_T0_2 | ecosystem: Environmental > Terrestrial > Soil > Wetlands > Peat | place: Sweden: Abisko, Stordalen Mire... | reverse complement strand
CGCCTGAAATACGGCCGCGTCGGAAAAGACGGCGTGGGCTACCTCGTCGACGACCAGGGCCAGGTCCTGGAGCGGGGCCGGATCGAGGACCCTTACCTGCGGGACTCGAAACCGGCCATCGACGCAGCCCTGGCCGGCAAAGAAGGCCTGGTCCAGTTCGCGGACTCCAACGGCCGCGATATTCTGGCGGCCTTCGCCGACGTCCCTGAGACCGGCTGGCACGTCCTGGTCCAGAGGCCGGCCGCGGACTGCTACCGGCCGGCGGCGGACATGCTGCGTTCGATGGCCGGAATCCTGCTGCTGGCGATGATTGCGGCCTCGGCCATCGCGGCGCTGGCCGCCCGGCTGGTGTCCGCCCCCATCGCCCTGCTCACCAACAGTGTGCGCGGCATCGAGAAGGGACGGGCCGATCCCGAAGTCTTCGAGCGCCTGATCATGCCGGCGGAGCTGGCCCTGCTGGCCCGGGCCCTGGCGACCATGCTGCGCCAGCTGCGCACCAAGGAGGCCCAGCGCGAGCGTTCGGCCCGCCGCGCCATTGCGGCGGAACGGAACCTGGCCGAATCCGAACGCCTCGCGTCCATCGGCCAGCTGGCCGCCGGTCTGGCCCACGAGCTCAACAACCCCCTGACCGTGATCCAGGGCGCCGCCCAGGTCCTCCCGCAGAAGGGCCCCAGGGAGGCCCGCAGCTGGGCGGCCGAGATCTTCAGGGAAGCCGCACGCTGCCAGCGGCTGGTGAAGGACCTGCTGGCCTTCGCCCGCCCCCTCGATCTGAAGGTGACGCGCTTCAGCCTGCGGGAGCTCTGCCTGGATGCCTGGCGCCACGTCCAGGCCGGCGGCGCCGGCCGCGGCAGCCTGGAGCTCCCCAAGGGAGACGCCCAGGTGCGCGGCGACGCCCAGCGCCTGCTGCAGGTGCTCATCAACGTCTTCGGCAACGCCCTGGACGCCGGCAGCCCGGAGGGCAGCGTCGTGCGGATCACCTGGTCCGTCACCGCGACCCGGGCAAGGCTGGACATGGCGGACAGCGGGCGGGGCTTTGACGGCGACCCCGAAGCCCTGTTCCGGCCCTTCTACACCACCAAATCAAAGGGCACGGGCCTGGGCCTGCCCCTGGCGCGGGCCATCGCCCGGGCCCACGGCGGCACCCTTTCCGCCCGCCGCGGCCGCAAGAGGGGCGCCGTGCTCACGCTGCAATGGCCGCAGCGGCCCGGTCGGGCCGGCGCACGCCATCCCCGAAAGGACGCCCATGAACCTGCCTGACGAAGACCACGTGCTGGTGGTGGACGACGAGCCGGGCGTGCGCCGCCTGCTCAAGGCCATGCTCGAGCTGCGCGGCCACGGCGTGGCCCTGGCCGAGGACGGCGAGCAGGCCCTGCGCAGCATCGAGCGCAGCCGCCCGTCGCTGGTGATCACGGACCTTCGCATGCCCGGCCTGTCGGGCCAGAAGCTGCTGCAGCGCCTCAAGGCTGCGCAGCCCCTGCTGCCCGTGGTGGTGATCTCGGCCTTCGGCGGCCCGCGCGACATCGTCGAGGTCATCAAGAACGGGGCCGAGGACTACCTGTCCAAGCCCTTTGTGCAGGAGGACCTGGACCTGGTGGTGCTCAAGGCGCTCGAGAAGCGCCGCCTGCTTCTGGAGAACGAGCGCCTGCGCGCCGAGCTCGGCCGCAAGCCCCAGGGCAATTCGGGCTTTGTGGGCGCTTCGGCCGTGATGCAGAGGACCCTGCAGACCCTCGGCCGCCTGGCGCAAAGCGGCGGCCAGGTGCTGGTCACGGGCGAGTCCGGGACGGGCAAGGAGCTGGCCGCCCGGGCGCTGCACGCGCTGTCCACGCGGCGGACAGGGCCCTTCGTGGACGTCAACGCCGGGGCCATTCCCTCCACCCTGTTCGAGGCCGAGCTGTTCGGCGCGAAAAAGGGCTCCTACACCGGGGCGGACGCGGACCGCCCGGGACTGTTCGCCGCGGCCCACGGCGGCACGCTGTTCCTCGACGAAGTCGGCGAGATCCCCCTGGAGGCCCAGTCCAAGCTGCTGCGCGTGCTCGAGACCGGCGAGCTGCGGGCCCTGGGCGAACCGCGTGCGCGCAAGGTGGACGTGCGCGTGGTGGCCGCCACCAACCGCGACCTGCAGGCCATGGTCCGCGATGGCGCCTTCCGCCGGGACCTCTACTACCGCCTCGGGGTCCTGCTGCTGCACCTGCCGCCGCTGCGCGAGCACCGCGAGGACATCCCCGCCCTGGTAGCTCATTTCTTCGCGTCGCTGCCGGGGCGGCCCCAGCCCCAGCTCACGCCCGACGCCCTGCGCGCGCTGATGCGCCATGCGTGGCCCGGCAACGTGCGCGAGCTGAGGAACGTGCTGGAACGCGCCACTGCCTTCGCGGGCGGCGGCGCGATCTCGGCGGAGGACCTGCTGCTGGACGCCGGGACCGAGGAGCCCGCTCCGGGGACGGACTTCAGGCAGGCGAAACAGGCCAACGCCCGGGCCTTTGAGCTGCGCTATCTGGGAGGGCTTCTGAGGAACAACAAAGGCAACGTCAGCAAGGCCGCCGCCGAGGCGGGCATGGACCGCCGCAATTTCCACACGCTGCTGCGGCGCCACCAATTGGATCCGAAAAATTTCAAGTCGCGCTGAGGCCGGAACCCCGGCCCGGGCCTCGGTCCCGGACGTCGGTCCCGGACGTCAGTCCCGGACGTCAGTCCCGGACGTCAGTCCCGGACGTCAGTCCCGGACGTCAGTCCCGGACGTCAGTCCCGGACGTCAGTCCCGGGCGTCGGACTCGAGCGAAGGCAGGGCAAGAAGGTCCGGAAACACACCCCGCGCCGCCGCAACCACCAGCAGGACCATGCCGCCGCCGAGCAGCACCGAGCCCACCGGGCCCAGTAGCCATGCCGTGGCGCCGCTCTCGAATTCCCCCAGCTCGTTCGACGAACCCACGAACAGGAAGTTGACCGCCTGCACGCGGCCGCGCAGGGCCTCGGGCGTGCGCAGCTGCACCATGGTCTGGCGCACGTAGACGCTCACCTGGTCCAGCATTCCGGAGGCCAGCAGGGCCAGCAGGGACAGCTCGATGCGCCGCGACAGGGCGAAGACGAGCATGCAGGCGCCGAAGCCCGCCACGGCCAGCAGCATGGCCCGTCCCGGGCGCGGCAGCCGAGGGCGGTGGGCCAGGCGGAAGCTCATGGCCAGGTTGCCGAGGAAGGGCGCCGCCTTGAGGGCGCCCTGGCCGATGGGCCCGCAGTGAAGGATGTCCTGGGCGAACATCGGCAGGATCCCGTCCACCCCCCCGAAGAGCACCGCCACGAAGTCCACGCTGAGGGCGCCCAGGATCGCCTTCTGGCCGCGCACAAAGCTGAAGCCGCCCAGGATCCGGGCGCGCAGCGGCTCCACGGCCGGCGGCGGCGATTCCCTGAGCTGGCGGAGGCCCGGCAGGAGCAGAAGGCTCACCAGCGGCCCGGCCACCACGAAGACGAGCGTCCCGGGCACGCCGAGCCAGTGCAGCAGCAGGCCGCCCAGGATCGGGCCCAGGACCGATCCCGCCTGGTAGGTGGCGCTGTTCCAGCTCACGCCGCGGGGCACTTCTTCAATCGCCAGGAACTGGGGATAGAATGAGGCGCCCGCCGGGGTCTGGATCGCGCGCCCGCAGGCTGCCAGAAAAAGCAGGGGATACCAGGGCCAGGCAGGGCCGCCCAGGCCGGCCAAGGCCACCAGGCCCAGGGCCGCGAGCGCCTGCAGGCACAGCGCGAAGGCCAGCACCCGGCGGCGCGGAAAATGGTCCGAGGCCCAGCCCGCGGGCAGGCTCAGCAGGAAGATCGGCAGGTAATTCATCAGCCCGATCAGGGCCAGGGACGAGGCCGAGCGGGTGATCTGGTAGAGGTGGTAGCCGGCGGTGACGGCCAGGACCTGGTTGGAAAGGTTGGTGGCCAGGGACCCGGCGAGGAAGAGCCGGTAGGCGGGCCGCCGGAACGGCGCATAGGTGTCGTTTGCCATCTTCGCTGACCGGGCCTTTCAGGCGTCCGCGCCGGGCGCGGTCATTGGGGGGCGTGCGGCTTGACCTCGCCCGTGGCGGGATCGTAGTCGACGTTGGCGGGCACGGAATCCACCAGCCCTGAGGTCTTGAGCTCCTCGAGGCTCTCGGGATAGCGCTGCTTCATCGTGTGGAAATTCTCGATGGCAGCCTTCAGCGATTCGCGGCCCGACAGGGCCACGGCGGCGCGGGCCTTGTCCTCCATTTCGGCGGCCTGGCTGGCCGACGGGGCGCCATCGCTGGTCCCGGTCTGCTTCATCATCAGGAATCCGATGATGCACAAGGTCACGAAAAGTGAAATCAGTCCAAAGGCCCTCATGACGCCTCCCCGCGCAAAGGCCCCGGCGCACCCTGCGCCCGCCCAGAAAAGTCTAGCAGATCCGCCCGCCTAGCGCCCCACCTGGTCGAAGGTCTGGGCCAGGTCCTTGAACTCTGCCCGGCGCCGGCGGAAGGCCGCCAGGCGACGGTCAAACCCGGCCCTGCGGCTGCCGTCGTCCACCAGGCCCGGCCCGCTCCACAGGCTGTCGGCCGTGCCCAGGGAAGCGCGCACGGCATCGGCGTCCTCCTTGGCGTGGCGCAGCAGTTCCTCGGTCTTCAACAGGTGCCGCTGAAGCGTGTCCAGGATGCTCCGGCGCTGGTCCTTCAGGTCCTGGGGGACCTGAATGCTCTGGTCCGCGGCGACGGCAATCAGGCTCGACTGCACCCGGTCCTCCATGCGTTTGACCCCCCGGTCGAGCTCAGCGCAGCCCGCGTCCAGGGCCGCAAGCAGGGCGGTCCGGTCCGTGCAGGCGATGCCGGCGACAGTGGTCAAGGCATCGAAATCCGCGGCTGGTCCGGCAAAAGCATGATGGTGGGAACGGATGGCGTCGCGGATGCCGGGATAACGCCCTTCCAGCTGGCCGTACGCGGTCCAGTCTCCGGACTTGGGGTCGATCTCGGCGTGGGTGGCGGCAAAGAAGTCGAAATCGCCCTCAAAGGCCGCCGCCGCCTCCTGGTCCTTAGCCAGCGCCTCCAGGGCCGCCGCCATGGCCACCCGGTCGGCCAGAAGGGGGCCGTAGGGCTCGGCCGCAGGGGTGCTTGTTCGGGTGAGGGCGCCGTCCAGCAGCGCCACCCGCGCGTTAAACGCAGCCAGATCCCGGGCGGGCAGGGACAGCACGGGGTCGATCTCGGCCCGCCGCTCCTTGAGGATCACCTTGCCGGCGCAGCCAGCCAGGGCCGCAAGCGCCGCCCCCGCCAGCAGAGCCGTCAGGGCCCTGCGCATAGCCTCCATTCGATTCATCGCACCTCCCCATCGCCCCGGTCCGGGCCGTCCCCTTCATCGCCAGGGGCGGCTGCCCCTGCGCGTCCACTGCGGAATGACTTCGCAGGCAGCTCTATTCCCAATCCCGGGCAAAGGAACCCGTGCCGCGCAAAGCCCGGCAGCGGCATGCCGCTGCGCCGGGCCATGGACGACACCATAGAATTGCAGTTGTAGCCGCGCCCGCTGACACGGCTCCATGCGGCGAAGTCCAGGTCCTGGGTGTAGGCGCCGAAGGCGGCCAGCAGGGCGTCCACGCGGGCGTCCTCTTCGGCGACACCCGAAGAGGGGATGGGCTCCTCGAAGCTCACCGGGTCGCCCAGGTCGTAGCCCCGGTTGAACTCGAGGACGAGCCTGCCGTCCCTGGGTCCCGCGCCGAGGGTGCAGTAGGGCATGCCCTCGGCGTCCCGCCTCAGGAACAGGTCCGGCCTGCGCCGGGCCCAGGCGGGATCGAACGGGGTGATGCGAATGAAGAGATGCTGGAAGGGGAACCTGCGGTGGGCGCGGTGGGACTGGTACCAGAGCCCGGGCCGCGACGGCGGCGGATCCGCCTGCCGACGCTGAGGCGCCTCCAGGCTGAAGAGGCGCCAAAGCAGAGCGGCAAGCAGGGCAGCAGGCAGGGCGATGGATACGAGGAACAGTCCGGCCATGGTCCTTTCTATTCCACGTAGATCATCTTCACGGTCATGCCGCCGTCGACGACCAGGCGCTGGCCCGTGATGAAGCCCGCCCGCCGGCCGTCGAGCAGGAAGGCCGCGGCCTCGGCCACGTCCTGGGGGCGGCCCACCCGGCCGGCGGGATGCTGCCCGTGGTCCGCGGGCCTGAGCCGCAGCGGACGGGAGGCCCGGCCCTGCAGGCCGCTGACGTCGATCCAGCCCGGGGCCACGGCGTTGACCCGGATGCCCCGGTCCTGGAGGCTGACCGCGAGGGCATGGGTCAGGGCCAGGACGCCGCCCTTGCTGGCGGCGTAGGCCTCCGCGTGGGGCTCGGACATGAGCGCCCGGGTCGAGGCGATGTTCACCACCGCCGACCCCCGGCGCATGCGCGGCAGCAGCGCCTGGACGCAGAGGAACATGGCCCGCAGGTTGAGGTCCAGGGAGCGGTCCCATTCCTCGACGCTCACCCGCTCCAGCGGCTTGAAGGGGCTGTGCCCGGCGTTGTTCACGAGGCCGTCGAGGTCCCCAAAAGACCCCAGTTCCAGGGCCGCGGCGCGGATCTGCGCGGCGTCGGCCAGGTCGCAGGCCACGTACCGCCCGCCCCGGCCCAGGCGCCGGGCCGTGCGCGGTCCCTCAACACGGTCCTGGTCCAGGATCGCCACGCGCCCGCCCTGGCGGGCAAGGTGTTCGGCGATGGCCCGGCCGATGCCCCGCGCCCCTCCGGTGACCACGTAGCGCTTCACGGCGGCGGCCATGTCACCCCTCCCGGACCGGAGGCCCAAGGAGCCGCGCGGACCGCTGAAAAATGTTCACAGGGCCCCCGCTTTTCCTTAGACTGGGGCCATGAAAAAACTCATCAAAGGCATTATGGAGTTTCGGCGCTCCAAACGCGAGAGCGTGCGCGAACTTTTCGCGACCCTGGCGCTGGGGCAGAAGCCGGACTGCTTTTTCATCGCCTGCTCCGACAGTCGCGTAGCCGCGAACGTCTTCGCCTCCACCGAGCCCGGGGACATGTTCGTCGTCCGCAACATGGGCAACATCATGCCCCCGGCCCCGGACACCGGGTCGGCGGTGGCGGCCCTTGAATACGCGGTCGACGTCCTCAAGGTCCGGCACATCGTGGTGTGCGGGCATTCGGACTGCGGGGCCATCACCACCCTGGCCAGGGACCCGGAGGTGCTGCAGCGCAAGCATCCGCTGGGATCCTGGCTGCGCCACGCCCAGGCCGCCGCCGAAGGGACGAGCGACCTGGACACCATTTCGCGGCGCAACGTGTCCGTGCAGCTCGACAACCTCCGCAGCCATGCGATGGTGCGCGAACGGGAAGCCGCCGGGACCCTGAAGCTCCATGGCATCTGGTTCAACATCAGGGACACCGAGGTCTATTACATGGAAAAGGCGCCCTCTGAATTCGTGCTCATTGACGACACCGAGGGCGCCAACATCCTGAAAAGGATCGGGGATTGAGGGCGCCCTTGCCCGCCCTCAAGCTGTCCATTCTCGATCTTTCGCCCATCCCCTCCGGGCACAGCGGCCGCCAGGCCCTTTTGAACACCCTCGACCTGGCCCGCCGCGCCGACGCCCTCGGCTACACCCGCTACTGGCTCTCCGAGCACCACAACAGCACCGGCCTGGCCAGCGCCGCGCCCGAGGTCCTGGCGGGGCACGTCGCGGACGCGACCCGCCGCATCCGGGTCGGGTCCGGCGGCATCATGCTTCCGAACCATTCATCGCTGAAGGTCGCCGAGGTCTTCCGCCTGCTCACTTCCCTGCACCCCGGGCGCATCGACCTCGGCCTGGGCCGCGCCCCTGGCACGGACTCCCTCACGGCCCAGGCCCTGCGCCGCACCCAGTTCCAGGGGGACACCTTCGGGGCCCAGCTCGACGAGTTGCTGGGCCTGCTGGAGGATCGCTTCGCGCCGGCGCCGGGGGAACGCGGCGTGGTGGCTATTCCCGACGACGCGCCCAGCCCGGAGCTCTGGATGCTCAGCTCCAGCGGCTTCGGGGGACAAGTCGCCGCCGAGCAGGGCCTGGGGCTGGCCTTCGCCCACCACATCCACCCGGATCCCGCGGTGGATGCCCTGCTTCGCTACCGCAGGGACTTTCGCCCCTCGGCCCACTTCGCCCAGCCCCGTTCCATGCTTGCGGTGGCGGCGCTCTGCGCCGAGGACGCGGCCGAGGCCGAGCACCTGGCGGCCTCCTTCGACCTGGTGCGCCTGCGCATCGAACAGGGGCAGACGGGCAAGTTCCCCAGCGTGGCCGAGGCGGAGGCCTACCCCTACGAAGCCTTCGAGCAGAGGCGCATCCTCGAGAACCGCTCGCGCTTCTTCGTCGGCACCCCGGCTGATCTCAGGCAGCGCATCGGCGATCTCGCAGCCCTGGCGCAGGCCGAGGAGGTCATGGTCCTGACCATGGTGCACGACCACGCCGCCCGGGTGCGTTCCTACGAGCTGCTGGCCGAAGCCTTCGGGCTGAAGCGGCACCCGCCCCTCCGCAGTCCAATTCCGCCTCAATAAAGCCCAGTTCCTGGGCCAGCTGGTCGACCTGGCCGCTTTCCAGCCCGCTGCCGGCGTGGCCGGCGTGAGCGCGCGTCGCCAGAAGTATGGGCGCGCTGCCGGCTTGCGCCGCCTGCAGGGCCGCGGCGAATTTGCGCGCATGCATCGGATCCACCCGGTCGTCGTTCTCGGCGCACAGCAGCAGCGTGGGGGGGTAGTCCGCCCGGCGCACCTGGTGGTAGGGGGAATAGGCGAACAGGGTCCTGAAGCCCGCCTCCTCGCGCGGGTCCCCGTATTCCGGCACCCAGGCCTGGCCCTCGCCGACGAGGGGGTAGCGCAGCATGTCGGTGAGGGGCGAGCCGCACACCGCGGCGCCGTACAGCTCAGGATGCCGCACCAGGGCCGCCGCCACCAGCAGGCCGCCGTTGGAATTGCCCAGGATCGCCAGCCGGCGCGGCGACGTGTAGTTCTGGGCGACCAGCCAGCGCGCCGCGGCCTCGAAATCGTCGAAGACTTTCTGCTTGTTGCCCAACATGCCGGCGCGGTGCCATTCCTCGCCGTATTCGCCCCCTCCCCGCAGGTTGGGGATGGCGATGCCGAAGCCGGCCTGCAGCAGCGCCGCTGTCGCCGGAACATAGCGCGGCAGCAGGGGCACCGCGAACCCGCCATAGCCCTGGAGCAGGAAACGGGCCGAGCCGTCGCGCGGCTGGCCCTGCGGCCGCACCAGGAACATGGAGATCCTTGTCCCGTCCCGGGAGGGGTACCACACCTGGCTCACCTCGGCCCTGGGCAGGGGCGTTGGTGGATCCTTCGGCCCGCTCCAGGCCGTCACGCGCCCGGTCGCGGGATCGAAGCGCTCCACCTCCTCCGGACGGGTGAAGGTCTGGAAGCCCACGAAGCCTTCCGTGTCCCCGGCCGATCCGCTGGCTTCGTCCACGCTTCCCCGGCCGGGCAGATCCAGGCTGCGCTCGAGGCGGCCGCCATAGGACCAAAGCTCGGCCACGCTGGCCGCATTGCGGTGGGCAAGCAATAGCAAGCGCCCCCCCACCAGCCGCGCGGAATCCAGATAGGTGTCCGGCCGCTCCGGCACCAGCACGGTCCAGGCCGCCTCCGCCGGGTTCGCGGGTCGGACCAGGATCCTGCCGTGCGGGGCGTCCGCAGTGCCCAGAAGGAAGAACCGGCCCCGATCCTCAAGGACCTGGGCCGTGGAGGAAGGGTCCTGAAAGAGCGCCACCGGCGCGGACGCGGGCGCCGAAAGGTCCAGCGCCTCAATGGCGGAGCCGCTGAAGCCCCTGGAGCGCACGATGAAGAGATAGCGTCCGTCGTCCGAACGCTGCGGGCCCTCGTAGACTTGGGCGTCGCCGCTCGCGGGACATACGGCGGCGTCCGCGGACGCGGGGGAGCCCAGCCGGTGGCAGGCGATGTCGGCCCTGCCGGGCAGCTCAGCGACGGGCGCCGAGCCCCGGGGCGGAAGGCGGGTGTAATAGAAGCTGCGGCTGTCCGGTCCCCACGCGAAATCGCCCCACTCGGCCCAGTCCAGCACGTCGCGCGGCGACTCGGCTGCGCTGTCCAGTTCCCGGACGCGCAGCTCGCCCAGGTCGGCGTTGTTCCGGCGCACGACATAGGCCAGGCGCGCTCCGTCCGGGGACAGGAACCAATCGCCCAGGACGCCGTGGGCCTCTCCGGGCCACGCGTTGGGGTCGAGAACCGTCTCTTCGGAGCCCCCTTGGCCGAGCTTGCGGACCAGGACCGGCTGCTCCTGGCCGGCCCGCTGGCGCGTGAACATCAGCCAGGCGCCCCCACGCTGGGGAAGGCCGACGCGCTCCACCCCGAGAACGGCGCGCAGCGAAACCTCGAGCGTGTCCGCCTTGCCCAATGCTTCGAGCACAGACCCGGAAGCCCGGTTCTGGTCCGCGACCCAGGCTTGGACTTCGGGGCTTCCGGCGTCCTCCAGCCAACGGTAGGGGTCCGGCACACGGACGCCAAAGAAGGTGTCCTGAGCGGTCCCGGTGCGGGAGGCCGGGGCCGCGGATATCGGCGGGCAGGGGGCTGCGGCGTGGGCGGTGGCGGCCAGGGCGGCGGCGTCCAGGACGGCGGCGAGCAAGGCAAGGCCTGCACGGACAAGTTTCCGTTCCGCCGGGGCTGCGGGGCTGTCTGTAGTCTGCCTTAGGATCCACTCCCTCAATTTGACGATGAGGATCGGCGCCAATCTAGGGAACCACCTTTTCCGGTTTGATTCGTATTGGGGCCTGCCAGTGAAGGGCTTCAATACCGTCGCCATTCCATCCCCCGGAATGAGTCCTCTGTTTGCCTTTTATCAGTTCCCTTGCCTAAGTCCCTGAACATCCTATTACGTCACTCCCCCTGCATCCAGACATCCCCCTTGTGGACGTGGAACGCATTCTGCTTGATCGGATCCATCCATAAGTTCTTTTGTCCCGCCTAGATAGCGCCGCTTTTGCTGGGTTTTCGCTGGTCCCCACGGAATATCCGCCCCTCCCCACCCCATTTCTATGGCATCCCTCTCTGGAGAAACCATGGATCCCCGCAGCGCAACGGCAGTTTGGAAAGGCAACGGCGTGGAAGGCAGCGGCGTGCTTAGCACCATCAGCGGCGCTCTCATGGAACAGCCCTATAGCTTCAAGACGCGCTTCCAAAGCCAGGACGGCAAGGCCGGCACCAACCCTGAGGAGCTCATCGCCGCGGCCCATGCGGGCTGCTACAGCATGGCCCTGGCCTTTGCCCTGGCCGGCGCGGGCAGCCCGGCGCAGGAGCTGCAGACCACGGCCGAAGTGTCCCTGAAGCAGGCCGACGGCAAGTATTCCGTCAGCCTCATCCACCTGGCTGTGGTGGGCAAAGTCAGCGGCCTGGACTCGGCCAAATTCGTGGCCCTGGCCCAGCAGGCAAAGGTGAACTGCCCGGTGTCGCAGGCCCTGTCCGCCGTGCCCATCACGCTCGACGCCAGGCTGGGTTGAGCATGCAGCTTTTCACCCTAGGCTTCGCAAAGAAGCCCGCCCGCCAGTTCTTCGCCCTTCTGCAGCGCCACGGCATCCGCCGGGTCATCGACATACGCGCCAACAACCGCGGCCAGCTGGCCGGCTTCACCAAACGCGACGACCTGGAATTCTTCCTGCACGCCCTGGGCAAGCGCGACTACGCCCACCACCTGGAGCTGGCGCCCACGCAGGACATGCTGCGGCGCTACCGCGCCAAGGAGCTGGATTGGAAGGGCTATGAAGGGGAGTTCAAGAAGCTGATGGCCCAGCGCGGGTCCCTAAGGCATTTCGACATGAAGGCGCTGGGCGAGACTTCGGTGCTGCTATGCAGCGAACCGACGCCTGAGCATTGCCACCGAAGGCTGGTGGCGGAGGGCTTGAAGAAGCTGCATCCAAAGTTGGTGGTGACGCATATTTAGCGGCTCAAGGGGAAATAGGGCGGGCCCATCCAGGCCACCACCAAGATTCCCAAAATGCCGGTGACTGCGCCGGCCACAAAGCCCAGGCCCAAGCCGAAAGCCAGCACGGAGACATCGACGGCGAACACTTTGACGGGCAAAGGCATGGCGTCCTCCTAGGCGTTTAAAAAAAAACAAGGCCCTACGCCTTTCGGCATAGGGCCTTGTAGATGGAGCGGGATATGGGGCTTGAACCCACGACCTTCTCCTTGGCAAGGAGACGCTCTACCACTGAGCTAATCCCGCGCTCGCCGCCCTGCTGGGCGGACCAGCGGCCTTGCGGCCTTAACTTTTGGGCACGGTAGGGATCGAACCTACGACCCGATGATTAAGAGTCATCTGCTCTACCAACTGAGCTACGTGCCCGCAGGGACAGAGACTATAAGAAGCCGGACAGACTCTGTCAACACTTCGAAAATGGCAAAAACGGGCCCGCGGAGACCCGTTTTTGCCGATCTATGGTCACGAAAGGAGTCGAACCTTCGACCTCTGCCTTCGGAGGGCAGC
>Ga0302319_10019206_pt1 | contig 12425 bp, 10 predicted proteins | sample Bog_T0_2_FD_203319 | JGI IMG/M metagenome (GOLD analysis project Ga0302319, IMG submission 203319) | Peat permafrost microbial communities from Stordalen Mire near Abisko, Sweden - Bog_T0_2 | ecosystem: Environmental > Terrestrial > Soil > Wetlands > Peat | place: Sweden: Abisko, Stordalen Mire... | reverse complement strand
TGCATGCGAATATGAAACCACGCATATTGCCGAGGACACTTTTCCCCAAGAACCCCGCAATCCGCTCGATCGTCAAAGGCGAAGCAATGTCGTTCTTAAGCAAGCTGGGGAATCGGGCTTTTAGAACCTCTGTGAACAAAACATCGAATCCAGACTGTTCTTCGTCACGAACGACATCAAGTACGGTAGCATCATTGTAGACGTCGAACCGATTCCCGAAGTTTGTAACACCTGGGTAGATAGTGGCTTTACACGATACAGTGCTGCTAGACAACGTCCGAAAAATATCGAAGAAGTCGCCCAAAGACGCTTCGCGTCCGATATGAGCGGCGTCGTCAAATAGTAAAATAATACGTTTGCCCAAATCCCGCGATAAATTGGCAATCGAGTATTGCAATGTTGCGACATCGTGAGCAGGTTCAAATTGAAGGGGTGATTCTTGTAACAACGACTGAATCTGATTAGACACCAGATCACAGAAGACCTCTTCGTACTCCCTACCAGACGTTCGAAGCAACGAAAAATGCCGGAGACTTAAATAGACACCAAAGACATTGGCGCCGGGATCGTAGGGTGCAAGTCGACGCGAGGCTGCTATCATCAGTGCGCTTTTACCGGAGCCGCGTCCACCCTCAAGAAGCACAGGCCCGTGTGCGATCAATTTGCTTATAACGCGTTCATCGTTAGGCGAGAATCTGTGAAGTTTAGCAAATTCCTTCGGATCGCAGTCTTCGGCCGCCAGAATTAAATCAACGGATTCAGCATTATCGAGTTGAGTCATGGCTTCAGCCTTGTGTTGAATCCTGGATGCGTTCGAAACACGTCATCGCATCACCTAGCGGCAACTGGAAGTGAATATCCTTGCCTGCATTGGCGGCAAATGCCAGGGTTGCGACCGCTTGTATCCCGTCGTTCAAAAGGTTTGACAAAGTTGCCGGATCATAATAGTCCCTTGCAGGAATGACGTATTCGTGATGCACTCCCTTGGAGCAAGAGGAGTAGATTGCACCCGTCTGCTGTCTCATACGTGGCAGAAAACTCTCCGGATTAAAGCGCCGAGTTCGCGCATCCAGTCGCCTCCGCGGTCGGCGGGAACACCGTCCAACAATTCCTGGAAGGCCTTTCGCCAGAACAAGTGTTCGTAGTAGTCCCCAAGCAATGCCCGAGTCATATCCTTTATATTCCGATCGATCTTCCAGAGATCATCTACTTTCTTTTCGGCGTGAATGTCCCCGGACCACTGAATCGAAACGAGGCTTCGCTTCTCAGGGGCATAATCGGGTCGCATCTGCATTTCCCGAACAACGAGCACACGGAAGGGGTCGAGACGACCCAAAATCGCCGTCAATGCTACCTCCAGCAGGCTCCTGCCAGCAAATGGCCCAAACAGAGCAAACCGCGTTGGACCCGATGTTCCATGGGTGGAGGGCACAATTTCTTTCCGCAATGAACCGACTTCATTTGCTAGCACTTCAACCATTGCAGTGTGTACATGGCCTGCCGTTGGTTTCGCCAATCGCCCGGACGCGTTTGTGTTCGCAAGATAAGCCGATCGCAAAGGCTTCGCGGCCACCTCACTAAAATTCAAGAATAGATAAAATCATATAAAATCACTATACATGTGGATCGTCCGGCTCGCGCTACGCCGCCCTTACACCTTCGTCGTCATGGCCGTGCTGATCGCCATCCTAGGCGGGACCGCCATCGCGACCATGCCCGTCGACATCTTCCCCTACATCGACATTCCCATCGTCAGCGTGCTCTTCGCCTACAGTGGACTCTCCCCCGAAGAGATGGAAAAGCGCGTGGTCACTGGCTTCGAGCGCAGTCTCACTTCGAACGTTAACGACATCGAGCATATCGAGTCCCAGTGCTTCAACAGTTACGCCGTAGTTCGCATCTACTTCCACTCGAACGTAAAGATCGACATGGCCGTCGCGCAGGTCACCGCGTCGATGGAGACCGGACTGCGCCAAATGCCGCCCGGCATGTTTCCGGCGAACGTGCTGAAATACGATGCGGCCAGTGTACCCATCCTGCAACTCGGCTTGTCCAGCAAAACTCTGCGCGAGCAGGAAATTTTCGACATCGCCAACAGCTTTATTAGAACCCCGCTCGGCACCGTCCAGGGCGCTTCCGTTTCCTATCCGTTCGGCGGAAAACAGCGATCCGTCATGGTAGATTTGAACCTCGACGACCTTTACGCCAAGCAGCTATCGCCGGTGGACATCTCAAACGCGCTCACGTTACAGAACCTGATCCTTCCGGCCGGTACGGCGAAGATGGCGCAGACGGAATACCAGATCCGGGTCAACAGCAGCCCACTGCAACTAGACGACTTGAACAATCTGCCCATCAAGACCGTGAACGGCGCGACCGTTTACATGAAGGACGTGGCGCAGGTCCACGATGGATTCTCCGTCCAGAACAACATCGTGCGCACCAATGGACAACGGGGCGTCCTGCTGACCATCACCCGCAACGGAAAAGCATCCACGTTGGACATCGTCGACGCCGTAAAAGCCGCGCTGCCGCGCATCCTGTCGACCGTACCCAAGGAACTGAAAGTAGAGCCGCTGTTCGATCAGTCGGTCTTCGTGCGGGCTGCCATTCAGGGCGTGGAGCGGGAAGCTTTGATCGCCGCCGGACTCACCGGCCTGATGATCCTGCTGTTTCTGGGAAGCTGGCGCAGCACGCTCATCGTGTGCATTTCCATCCCGCTCTCCATCTTATCGTCGCTTTGCATTCTCAGCCTTCTAGGGCAAACCATCAACGTGATGACTCTGGGCGGCCTGGCGCTGGCGGTCGGCATTCTGGTGGACGACGCGACGGTTGAGATCGAGAACACCCATCGCAACATGGCCATGCGCAAACCGCTGCTGCGCGCCGTCCTGGATGGAGCCAGCCAGATCGCGGTTCCCACCTTCGTCGCCACGCTTTCCATCTGCATAGTGTTCGTCCCGGTGCTGCTGCTTACCGGCACGGCGCGCTATCTGTTCACGCCGTTAGCGATGGCTGTGGTGTTTGCCATGCTCGCTTCTTATCTGCTCTCCCGTACGCTGGTTCCCACCATGGTGAGATTTCTTCTGGAATCGGAAGTGCAACTCTACCAGCAAGGCCGCCATGGAGAATCGGCGGGCGGACGGGGCCTGATCTGGCGCGCTCACTATCTGTTCAACCATCTGTTCGAGGCTTTGCGGTATCGCTACGTGGGGTTGCTGAATTGGTCACTACGTCATCGCGGGCGCGTACTCACCGCGTTCATGACGCTGTCGCTGGCTTCGCTCGGCTTAATCTTCCTGGTTGGGGAGGATTTCTTTCCCAACGTCGATTCCGGCCAGATGCGGCTGCATGTTCGAGCGCCGGCCGGTACCCGCATCGAGCAGACCGAAATGAGGTTCGCGGCTATCGATCGTGATATCCGCACCGTAATTCCCGCCGATGAAGTCGACTCTCTGATCGACAACATCGGCGTGCCCAACAGTTGGACCAGCATCGCGCAGGGCGACATTCCCACCATCTCCAGCGCGGACGGTGAAATCCTGATCTCGCTTCACAAAGAGAAACACGGTTCTACCCGAGATTATGAAGTGCAGCTCCGGAAGCGGCTGCGCGAGAGGTTCCCGGATACCTCGTTCTTCTTTCAGCCGGCCAACATCACCACGCAAATTTTGAGCTTCGGTTTGCCCGCGCCGATCGATTTGCAAGTCGTGGGACGGGATGCCGAAGGCAACTACAAGATCGCGCAGAAGCTGGCGGCGCGGATCGCGCGCATCCCCGGAGCCGCCGATGTTCACGTGCATCAAGTGGTGGATCAACCTCTGCTGCAGTTGGACGTCGATCGCACCAAGGCATCCCAAATGGGATTGACCCAAAACGATGTCACCAGCAGCATGTTGATCTCGCTCAGCGGCAACGGCGCGGTGGCGCCGAATTTTTGGCTCAACTGGTCCAACGGCGTGAATTATAACGTCGGCGTGCAGACGCCGCAGTACCGGATCGATTCCCTCGATGCTTTGCTGCGGACACCGATCTCGCCTAAGACCAGCCCAGCCGCCAGTGGGACGACCGATCCACTGGCTGACGGAAATCCGGGCGCGATGGCGGGCAGCACGCAACTCCTATCGAACCTGGCGACGGTGCGCCGCGGGTACGCCCCGGTGATTGTGAATCACTACAATGTCTGGCCGGTCTTCGATGTTTACGCCAATGTCGATCGAAGGGACCTGGGAGGCGTGGGATCCGACGTACAGCGGATCATGCAGGAAGAGGAGAAGCGGCTTCCCCGCGGGACTACTTTTGCCCTGCGCGGGCAGATCGAAACCATGCAGTCGTCGTTCCTACGGTTGGGACTGGGGATGATCTTCGCCGTGGTCCTGGTCTATCTTTTGATGACCGTCAATTTCCAATCGTGGTTGGATCCTTTCATCATCCTGACCGCGCTGCCCGGCGCCATGGCCGGCATTCTGTGGATGCTGTTTCTAACCGGCACTACGCTCAGCGTACCGTCGTTGATGGGCGCCATTATGTGCATCGGAGTAGCCACGGCGAACAGCATTCTGATGGTCACCTTCGCCAACGACCAGCGCGTGGAGCAGCCTGCGGCAAGGGAAGCGATGCTTGCCGCGGGATACGCCCGAATCCGGCCGGTGTTGATGACCGCTACCGCCATGATTCTGGGCATGCTCCCGATGTCGCTGGGCCTGGGAGAAGGCGGTGAACAAAATGCGCCCTTAGGCCGCGCCGTCATAGGCGGCCTGCTGTTTGCCACCGTGACCACCCTGTTCGTGGTACCAATAATTTACAGCTATCTACGAGACAAGCCTCCGGTCGATCACGAACTGCGGTTCGACGAAGCGCTGTAACCGTTGCATGCGTAATACGGAATCCGAATCCGCCGAAGAGAGCCTCCGCCGGGAGAACCTCGATCTCAAACGTCAGCTGCAGGAGTTGCAGGGGCCGCATAGCGATTTGCCGGCTCGCTTGTGGCATCCCTCCGGCACCACAATTTGGGCCATCTTCCTGGGTGCGGCGGTGCTGGTCACCATCGCGTTCTTCGCCGGCTTTGTGCCGCTCCAAAAGCGCCGGGCCGTGATCTTGACCGAGGCGCAGGATCAGCAGCAGACGCTTCCGCGCGTCGAGGTGGTGGAAGTGGAACGATCTTCCCGGAAAAGCGAATTGGAGTTGCCGGGTAACATTCAAGCCGTTACCGAAGCACCCATCCTGGCGCGCGCCAACGGCTATTTGCTCCACCGGATGGTGGACATCGGCGACCGCGTGAAAGCGGGCCAGTTGCTCGCTGAAATTGAGGCTCCCGAATTGGACGAGCAAGTTCAGCAGGCCCAAGCCAATCTGGAGCAAGCCCGCGCCGGGTTGGATCAGGCGCTGGCCAATTATGAGCAAGGCAAATCCAGCACGGATCTGGCCAAGATCACTGCCGAGCGCTGGAGCAGCCTGTCCGCGCGAGGAGTGGTTTCGAAGCAGGAGAACGATCAGTATCAGGCCGGGTATCGAACGCAAGTGGCGGCGCTTCAGTCGCTCGAAAAGGCCATCGCCGCACAGCGCAGCAATATCGCCGCGTCCGAATCCAATCTGGCGCGGCTACAAAAACTGCAAAGCTACCGCATGGTGAAAGCGCCCTTCGATGGAATCGTCACGCTGCGCAACGTGGATACCGGAGCGCTGGTGAATGCCGGAAGTACTCTGCTCTTCCGAATCGGCCAGACGGGCACGCTGCGAACCTATGTCAATGTCCCGCAACTCCATGCCAGTTCCATCCATGTCGGACAGGCGGCTCGTCTCACTGTCTCGAGTATGCCTGGCCGGGAGTTTCCCGGGACCGTCGCGCGTACCGCCAACTCGCTGGATCCGAACACTCGCACGTTGCTGGTGGAAGTACAAGTCCAAAATGGCGACGGCGCCCTGCTTCCGGGCATGTACGCCCAAGTAGCCTTCAGCAGCACGCGAGCCGATCCGCCGCTGCTGGTTCCCAGCGTGGCCCTGATCTCGCGCGGGGACGGCCCGCGGGTCGCCGTGGTAAGAGCGGATCACACGGTTCATTTGCAACCGATCCAGATCGGACGGGATTACGGCGACCGTCTGGAAGTGCTCAGCGGATTGCGTCAAGGCGATACCATTATTCCCAATCCCGGCGATGCCGCGACGGAGGGTCTAAAGGTGGATCCGGTTTTTGGCGCCATACGAGAAAATAAGTAGTACTAGAACGAAAATTCCCCCAACTCGGTGACAATTTTGACGTACCATAGTTTACGCACCTATCCAGAGTTCTTGCAGCAAAAACTCTTGCAGCCGCGCGCGTCCAGCGGAGCAGGTTCAATGGCCGGGAATAAAATGATGGTTTTCAGTCATCCTCAGTTGCATGACCGTGCGCGACCGGAACGATCGACGGCCGGATGAGGGAGGGAGGTTCTCAACCCGTGCCGGAACCCGGCGAGCGGTCGCTCATGTCTCGCTTCGAGAACGAAGCAATGCCGCATATGAACGATTTGTTCCGAACTGCAACACGGATGATGGGCGAGAGATCGAGGGCGGAGGACGTCCTGCAGGAAACCTATCTGCAGGCCTGGAAATCCTTCCACTCCTTCGAGCCGGGCACGAATTGCCGCGCTTGGCTGTTCAAGATTCTCTTCCATTGCGTCCATCATGCCCGGCGCAAAGACATGCGTTTCCCGTTGGTAAAAGAACCGAACGACGCACTGGACGCCACGTTAGCGAGTCCTCCCGCGGTTCCCGAACAACTGACGGATGAAGAGATTCTTGCGGCATTGGACAAAATCCCGGCGGATTTCCGGTCCGTGGTTTTGCTGGTGGATGTCGAAGAATTTGCGTATAAAGAAGTTGCTGAGATACTAGCAATACCTATTGGGACCGTGATGTCCCGTTTAAGCCGGGGAAGGAAACTACTGAGAGGCTATTTGACGGATGCCGCCGTATCCTACGGGATTGGCGGGGACGCGGAAAACAGGCAGGGTGCATGACGGGCCGGTTACAGGAAACAGTCAAAAAAGTTACGGCGCCGCCAGAGTTGGCTGAACGAATTCGTTCGGCGATCCTCGCGGCCGGACCGCCACGCCGCTATTCGTGGATACCCGTTTATTACGCGGCTGCGATCGCCGCGGGCTTAATGGCCCTGGCGGTGGGCTCCGTCGGCTACCAGCAGGGGTATTTCCGCTTTAGCGACAGTTCGCGCCAAGCCTACATTTCAGCCATTGCTTCCCGCGTCGACCACTTGATGAGCCTGGGCCTCTGCGACCACGTTCAGTGCGCGGTCTTCCGTGAGTACCCGAAAGATCCGCCCACTTTGGAAGAGCTGGGGCAGACCCTCGGTCCGGCTAACGCGGATCTGATTCCGGCAGTCCAGGGCCATGTGCCGGAGGGCTACCGGCTGGTGATGGCGCATGTATGCCAGTACAAAGGCCGACCGTTCACGCACCTGACCTTTCGCGACGGCAAGCAGGTTTTATCGCTAGTGATTGCCAGACGCGGCGTGGGCGAATCGATTGGAGACCAAGTCCGTGAGTCGTCGGTGCAGCGCTATCAGATCGCAGCCTTTGAAACGCCGGGCCACCTGGTGTATGTAGTGTCCGACTTGACGCCGGAAAAGAACATGCGGGTTCTCGCCGATCTTGCTCCGACGGTGAGGGCGGTCTTGCGAAAGAGCGAAGGTTAACCCTGACCGCCGAAAGGAGAGGGGCTGCAACTCTCCCCCGGTTAGCATCAGCAATTGAATCCGTCCCGGGCTGAGCTGTCCATCGTTGGCTCGTAACAAGCCGGCGAAGCTAACCGAGGCGAATATCTTCCAGAAAGAGACGGCGCCGAATGCCGTGATCAAGACGATCAATTCCCAGCGAGCCGCGATAACCAGTAAGCTCATGCCCATCGATCCGAGTAAATTTGCAGCAGGATTAAAGCAGTATGAAGGAATTCCGGGCGCTAGTCAATTGCTTTCTAACGCTCTGCTAGCGCCGTTCGCGGCTACACCCTTGGGAGTGGAAGCGTGACCGTAAAGATAGAGCCGCGATTCTCTTCACTGGCAACACCGATAGTTCCACCCATCAGATCGATCAGCTTCTTCGAGATAGCCAGGCCCAATCCTGTACCGCCATATTTGCGGGCGGTAGACCCGTCGGCCTGGGAGAACCTGGTGAACAAAATCGGCAGATAGCTGGAGGGAATGCCAATGCCGGAATCGACCACCCGAATCACAATTCCGCTCCCGGTAAAGGCCGGCTCCAGTTCGATGCGGACTTCACCGGACTCAGTGAATTTCACTGCGTTTCCCGCGAGATTCATAACCACCTGCCGGAAGCGGTTAGGATCTCCCAGGTAGATGTCGGCGATGCCCGCGGCCATCCAAACATCCAGGCGAAGCGATTTGCGGTCGGCCTGCGATCGCAACAGCGTCGTGACACCAAGTATCGAGTCCCTGATACTGAACGGGATATTTTCCAGGTGGATATTGCCCGCTTCCACCTTAGAGAAGTCGAGTATGTCGTTAACTATGGTTACCAAAGCATTGCCCGACATACGAATACATTCCGCGTAATCCCTTTGCTCCTCATCGAGCTTAGTGCCTAGTAACAGTTCCGTCATGCCCACGACGCCGTTCATGGGCGTACGAATCTCGTGGCTCATACAGGCCAGAAACTCGCCTTTCGCCCGATTGGCCGCTTCAGCGGCGATTCGCGAGGCTTCCAGTTCTTCCAAATTGGATTTTGCCGCAGTGATGTCGGCGAAGGAACTAACCACCCCCAGGGGAGCCGACTGTCCGGGCCGGATGAGCGGCTCCGAATTGACCGACAGCCAACGCATTGTCCTGTCGCTCTGCCGCAGGCCCAAGATGACCCCGAGGCAAGACCGGCCAGTCCGCAGGGTGGCCATCCAGGGGAGATCGCGGGCAGGCATCGCCGTTCCGTCTTCCCGGATCCAATTCCAGGCGTCATCCACCGGCGCGCGATGGATAAGTTCAGCTTCAGAGACGCCTAATATCCGCTCCGCGGCCGCGTTGCAGGCCTTTACCGCTCCAACCCTATCTTGCACCAGGATGCCTTCGGCGAGTGCGGCGATTACGCTGCGATAGCGCTCCTCGCTATCCCGAATCTTCTCTTCCGCCAACTTGCGAGCGGTAATGTCGGTCAGCGTCCCGGTCGCTCGCAAAGGCCGACCCTCGGCATCCTGGCGCACCGTCCGCCCTCGTGCCAGCAGCCATTTCGAAGGTGCGAATTTTGCTCGATATTCAACCTCAAAATGGCCATCGCCGGCCAGGGCGCGGCTAAGTCTCTCCTGTACCGCGGCAAGATCCTCCCGATGAATCAGGGCATGACACTCGGACACGCTTAGTTCAAGTTGGTCCGTTGGTCTGCCGTGTAATTCCGCCCAGCGCGGATTCACTTGGGCCGTTCCTTTGCTAATGTCGAAATCCCAGAATCCATCGCTGGCGGCTTCCAGAACCAGCCGCAGTTGTTCTTCCTTGAGCCGCAGAGCGGCTTCCATCTGGACCCGTTCGGTGATATCGCGGGCGGAACCGGCTAGTCTGGTGAATTGGCCATGGGCGTTGGGGATGGGAGTCAACAGGATCTGGGCATGAACAGTACCCGAAGGAAATTCACGCACGTCGTCGTAACTGATGGGTTTGCCCAGATCGAGGCAGGCTTGATAGCGGCGAACCAGTCGGTGGGCCTGCTCCGCGGGCAGCAGATCATACGGAGTTTTTCCGGAGACCATCGCTCGGGACGCGCCCGTGACCCGTTCGAACGCCGGATTGACGTCCTCCACCACGAACCCAGCCGATGTGGCGCCGATCACGAAAATAGAGTCTCCTGAATTGACAAACAGGCTTTCATATCGAAGCTTCGACTCTGCCAGCGCGGTTTGGTCCCGTCGCCTCTCGGTAATATCGATCATCGCCACATTTAGCCCGGCGATTTGTCCATTCGCGGAGTATTGAATGGTCTGATATTCTTCCACCAGCACCGGTGTACCGGAGCTGGTGATGTACGTCCGTTCCACCATGGGCGGGATGGATTCTTCGCGCATGCCGGCCAAGGCCGCGTCGCGCGTCGCGATACGCTCGGCTGCGTCCACGAATCGCCAAAACGGCCGCCCTATCACCTCTGCCGCCGTGTAGCCAAACAACTGACAGGCGGCGCGATTGGCGCGGTGGATTATTCCATCCGCGCCACAACTGTAGCAGCCGATCGGAGAGGCTTCAAAAAGGCGCCTGAATTGGTGCTCGCTCTCGCGCAACCTAGCCAAAACGTTCTCCCGCTCAGTGGCGTCCCGTTTAATGGCCACATAATGGGTGGTCTCGCCGCTGGGATTCCGCAGCGGAGTTATGGAAAGCTCCTCGTGGTGGAACGATCCATCCTTCCTGCGATTGATGACCATGCCTTGCCAGCGCAATCCGGCTTTAAGAGTGCGCCACATCTCGGCATAAAAGGCAGGACCGTGGTAGCCCGAGCGCACAATTCTAAGCGTCTGGCCAAGAGCCTCGCTGGCCGAGTATCCAGATAGCAGGGTGAAGGCGTCGTTCACCCAGAGAATGGATTCTCGGGCGTCGGTAATGACCACTCCTTCAGCAATCGCCTGAAGGCTGGCAAACAAGAGCTCATCGCTGAGAACTCCGCCCGGTAGTGGCGTAGGGCAGATCACTTATAATCCTCATCGGTCGGCCCGGGCTAAACGAGAGCGAACCGATGGATCGATTGCTTAAGTGTATACCTGGCGATGTAGCAGGCCGAAGCAGGCTGGTTTACTCTAGCCGAAATCAACGCAATCGTCTCAGAGACGGAGCGCGAGGTTCGCCGGGTACGAAGCGCGCAGCGGTATGGGAGCGGCGGCGGGTACGTTAGCGGGGGCGAATGTTGGGGCTGCGGCGGCGATCGGCGAATTGGGTTTGTTTTGTAATTTCGGGTTGGCGGAGAGTTTGGGGGGGTCTTGGCGCGAGCCGGCGGGAGCGGTTGAGGCGCGGTAGCCGATGAGTTCGGAGTGGGCCTTGTAATAGGAGCGCTCGGCTGCCGCGGCGGCGCGCTGCACCATACCGAGGTGTTTGCAGTCGCTATCGGTGAGCTTCTCGACGACGTACATGTCCAGGTCCGCTCCCGGGGGACAATCGCGGCCAAACAGGCGGATGAATCCGCGTTCCATGGTTTGGAACTGAACGAGCTTCCAGCGGGAGTGGGCCATCAGTTCGACGAGGAAAGTCTCGTGTTCACCGGTGGGAGTGAATTCGGCGCGGAACGCGTCGAGGATTTCCGGAGCGGAGCGATTGGCCGACGCCGATCGGATGGGAGCGGGAGTTGCGTTGGTGCTCATGGCGATTTGAGAGTAGCAGGCGAGGTGGGGGAAATGGATTGGGGAGGGGTGGGGATTGGGGGTTAAGGGTAATGGGGTGAGTGGGTTAAGGGAGATTTAGATTGTTGTGAACGGAGTTAGGGGCCGCGAGAGTGCGATCGAGGCGCTTAACGGCTGGTTCAACCAGATGGCAGGCGCGAAGACTTCGCCCACCGCATCATCACTCGTGAAGCATCATAGTGGCATTAGCCAGTACGTAGGGGTTCCAGGAGGACCGGGCCACACGCGCGACCGCTAAGGTGGCGTTTGGCCTCCTCACGAGTTCAGGTGGGGAGCCACTATGGGGATAAACTCGCGCGAGGTGATGACCTTGGTCTTTTTCCAGAACTTCGGAAAGTGCCGCTGGTTGCCGGTCAGCAGATAGTCTGCGCTGGCGGCGTCGGCGGACTCCAGGAACTTGTTATCGTCAGGGTCGTTCGCGACCTGGAGCCGACGCACGGGCTTTACAATCTGCGCATGATTCGTGATCAGATCGACGCTGGAGTCCGTCGGTTTGAGAGCCGCCGACACGGATGATATTGGCGTCGATCACCAGTCGGAGCGGGATCATCCGCGCTTGGGTTTGGCGGCTCGGTTGCGCCTCTCGATCACCAGCGAGCGGTGCTCGTCCTCCACCCGGCGCAGCAACTTGCCGAAGCCGGTACAGGCGCTCAGGGCGGAGACGACGATACTTTCGTTCTTGCCGGTTCTCATAGGGAAACTCTTCACTTCGATTATCTGAACTGTACAGTTGATTCTGCAACCTCGTGACGCGCGGCGACCCCCGCTGTGGCTTCTCTCCAGGAGATCGCGGCCATGCACCAGGCAAAGCTGATCCGGCTGATGTCGGGGCCGGTGTTGTCGTGATTCAGCGGCGGGTCGCTCAGGCACCGGAGGAAGCTCGGCCACTTGTTGCCGCGGATGCCATCAGCCAGATGCAACCGGCAGGGTAGCGACGCCCGACGGGAGGCGGGCTACCCACAAAGCAGGCTATAACGAAAACTAGCGAGATTGGTTACCGCTTCCTACCAGCGTTGGCGTTCGCCGCCACCACCGCCGGCACCCGCGCCACG
>Ga0302319_10019205_pt1 | contig 12425 bp, 8 predicted proteins | sample Bog_T0_2_FD_203319 | JGI IMG/M metagenome (GOLD analysis project Ga0302319, IMG submission 203319) | Peat permafrost microbial communities from Stordalen Mire near Abisko, Sweden - Bog_T0_2 | ecosystem: Environmental > Terrestrial > Soil > Wetlands > Peat | place: Sweden: Abisko, Stordalen Mire... | reverse complement strand
AACACAACAACAGACATTGCGTCGTTTGACGATCATTGTGGGCATCCAATGGATGGGCGCCACCCTTGGGCTTCCCCTTCTACCCTTGTTTCTCGAACACCGCGGCGGAACACCGAGCGTGATTGGACTGATCATGGCGTCGTTCTTTGTCGCCGGTGTGGTGACGCAATACTTTCTCGGTCACCTGGCAGACAAGTTCGGCCGTCAGCCGGTGCTGATCTTCAGTCTCGTCGCGTACGGACTTGCTTCCATGACCTACTTGGTACCCGTGTCCGCAGCGTGGTTCATCGTCACGCGCGTCATCCAGGGCGCCTCCGCCGGCGCCATAGAAGTCGCGTCGATGTCGGCAGTCGCCGCATTGTTCGCTGAGGAACAGCGCGGACGAGCAATCTCACAGATCTTCGGTGCGCAACTTTTTGGCATCGCGCTCGGACCCGTCGTTGGCGTACTCGCGACCGTCCACGATCTTGGCTGGGCTTTTTTCGCCACTGGGCTGGTGAGTCTCGGCGCCGCCTTCGTCGCGTCGCAAACAAACGTCGGCGACGACGAGTACGACCGGCGACCATTGCCTCGACTGCAATGGAATCGACAACTGTTAGGCGCCTTGGTCGCAACGAGTGCCGGCGGCCTTTGCGTGGGTGTTTACGAAGCTTGTTGGAGTCTCCTGATGCACTCCCATCACGCTACGACCCTTGAGATCAGGTTGAGTTGGACGATGTTCGCGGTGCCGTGGGTAGCGCTCAGTCGCGTTGGTGGATGGCTCGCGGACCACGCGAATCGTCGCTTCATTGCGCTCGCCGGCATTTGGAATGGAGCCTTCTTTCTCTCGTTGTATCCACACATTCACAACAACGTCCTGATCCTCTTTCTCGGGTCGCTCGAATCCGTAGGCGCGTCGTTGTCGCTTCCCTCCGTCTCGTCCTTGATGAGCCAAGGCGCGGTGAATCGCGAGCTCAGTCGCCGACAGGGCCTCTACGCAACGTCGAACACCGCGTCCCTCGCCCTTGCTGCTGGCGTGTCAGGTTTTCTCTTCTCAATCGACTCGGTACTTCCCTTCACGATCATCGCTGTCGTCGCGGCACTGCTCGCCACGACCACGTTGTGGTGGTGGCGGCACGTGAACGGCCACGTCAGTCAAAGCGCATAGTAAATACGAGAAGGGCGACGCCGTGGCGCCGCCCTTCTCGTTTCAATCCTGCGATGACTACGAGAGCCAGATCTGGTCCCAACGCGATGAACCCCCGTCAAAGGTGAGCGTTCGCGTGACACCATCTGCTGCCGTGCTGACGGCCCAGTTCTGGACATTCTTTGCCGCTGCCCAGGCCGTGACCGTGATGTCAAGCCACAGGTACGGAATTTCCTTCGCGAACACTGAGTTGATGGATGCCCAGTTGGACGTGTGTGCGGCGGAACCCGCTGGTGCCGCGAGAGCCGCGAGCATCGCGCCCTCGACCGCTGGCACACCGAGGTGCGCGAAGTTCACCGCACCCGCAATGAAGGTGTTCGCCGGAAGCGCTGGCATACTGAGGCCCCCCGCGAGCACCGACGTGTTCGCCGGGAGCGATAGGAACCACACGTAGTTGAGTGCCGGGTCCGTACCACCAAACTGGTTCCACGTCGCGCAGTCGTACGTACCGTAGATCACGTTGTTGATCAACGTGCTCTGCACGAGCGGGCGAGGCGTGACGGTGATGCCGATGGCTCCGAGTTGCTGCTGGAAGAACGCGAACTGCTTTTGCGCAGACGCATTGCCCGAGACAATGTCAATCACGAAACCAACGCTCGACACGTTGTTTGCCTTCTTGTACGCGTCCACGAGCGACTTTGCCGTCGCGGGGTCGTACGACGGATACCCGGGATTGCTGTAGTACTTCGATGCCTTGCGGTACACGCCGTCGGCGACCGCGCCCACGCTGCTGTCGATGACCTTGAAGTATGTCGCCCGGTTGATCGCCATGGCACACGCCTGACGGATCGTGACGTCACTCAGCGGGTTGGTCAGCGTCGGATCCCAGTTGAGCGTCGATGGGTTGATGGCTCCAGACGCGACGCCAGTATTGAAGTTCGCGTTTTGCACCGACGCGGGAGCTGGACTGGCCGCACTCGACTTACCAGACTCCAAGTACGTCATGATCGTCGAAACCTGCGACGACGACAATCCCGGTCCACCATTGGCGGTACCGCCCAACCATTGCTGGGTGAGGGCCAAGGCCGAGTTCTGTGAGGTGCCCGATGCTGTCTGGTTCGAGTAGTACAGGTCAGCCTTCAAGAAGTCGTAGACGCCGAGCACGCCGAAGGTCGAGGCGAATTCTCCAGCCCATAAGAAGTACTGGTTCAAGGTGCCCGTGGTGTTACAGATCAAGCTGTTCACCGAGGGGTCTCGTGCGTCGGCCAAGTCGGTTCGCACACTGATGCCCTTCATCTTCTCCAGCGCGGCAATGCTCGGACCATCTTGTTGGAGGATCATGTCGATGTCGCCCGATTGCAGTGCGGAGTTGCGCGTCGCGTTGTCCGGAATCGTCTTGAAGTTGATGCCGTTGAGATACGGCAGGCGCCGTCCAGCTCCGTCGTGACGCCAGTAGCTCGTGTTCTTCGTCCACTGGGACTCGACGCCCACTTGCCACGACTTGAACTTGAAAGGTCCCGTTCCAATGGGGTCGCCCGAGTAGGTGGGCGAGAACGACGTCGGGTGCCCCATGTACGCAATCTGTTGCTCCGCGAGGTTCGACGGGTACGTCGAGAACGGAATCACCATGTTGTAGACGACTTCGTAGGGGCCCGTCGCCACCACAGACTTGATAATTGGTTGAATCGCAAGACCAACCGTGGGGTCCGCTGCGGAGGCGTTGTAGTTCGCAACCACCGTTTGCGCGTTGAAAACGTCGCCGTTGTGGAACTTCACGCCTTGACGAAGGGGAATCGTCCACGAGGTGTAATTGGCGTTGGGCGTCGCTGACAAAGCCAGCATTGGCAACCACGCCGAACCGTTGATACCTATGGTGAAAAGCGGGTCGTACAAGGCGTTGCCGACGCAAAATGCGGAAGCGTCCCACTTACCTTGAGCTCCATTGAAAATGTGATAATTCGGCACGTCGGAGATGAGTCCGACGGTGACGGTGCCTCCCAATTTCGGCTTGGCCGTGCTAATCCCGACGGTAGCCCCCGCTACCGACTCGAGTAATCCGTCAACGACGGTCCCGGCCATGGCGACACCACCAATCGTGGCTGCTGAGTGCGTAAGGAACGATCGACGATCGAACGTGCGTGACATCTTGATCCTGCTTTCCCCCTGAAGAATCCACCTTGTGCGGAATCTCCTTCTGGGGGGAAACTTAGCAAGAACTCGTCAGTAAGCAAGTCGCTTCTTAATTACTTTCCGGTGACGACCGGCGACAATAAATAGGTGTGAGGTATGTACAGACTCAGGGCTCAGGCACTGGGAGGTGCACCTGAGCCCTGAGAAACCTTGTAATTACCACTAATTTGATGCGGGCGACTCTACTTCATGCTTGGTGGCGGGCCCTGTTGGTCAGGTCCACCGAAGGGGTGAGCACCGGGACCACCCTGCGGTGCGACACCGATGCCGACACTCGTCGCGTCCAAGGTGCTCGAACTCGACGACGACGCGAAACTGCCTTCAGCAAAGATTGACGAGCCGACAGTGACGTCAGCCAGTGTCGCACTCGCGCCGTCTTTCGTGTAGGTGGTCGTACTCGAGACGATCACCGTCTGGCTCGTTGCGTTGGGTCCGGTGATGGTGATGGTGTCGCCGCTCACGGCGCTGACCTTACCCGCGACGCTCGGCTGGACGATATCGATTCTCGTCGCGGTGCTCGAACTGGACGAACTGAGCATGATGTGCACATCATCGCCAACCGCGAGGTCGGCGATGGTCGCTGACGCGCGGTCCTTCGTCACCGTCGTCGACGACGTGATCGTGTAGGTCGTGGCCGTTCCGGACGGACTGGTCACCGTGATCGACGTCGCGGTGACGGCGCTGACGACACCGCCCGCGCCGCCCATGCAACCCTGACCAGGCCCGGCGGCTGTTGAAGAGCTCGGGGTCGTGGTCGTGGCGTCTCGGGAACTAGCCGAGCTATGCGACGAGTGAGTGGGCGATGATGATGCGCCGGCGACGCCGGCTCCTACGGCGAGGGCGCCCACCGCGACTGCGGTGGAAATGCCGACTCGCTTCACTAACTTCTTTTTCGTAGTGCGGTACATGGGAAGGAACCTTTCTCGAAACGCCTCGAAACGTTCGAGACGATGTCATCTTGCTGAGCCACTCTTTGAACCCCATAGAACGACGTTAAGAACTAATTAATTCTGAGAAATTTGCCGCGAAACGCGCTTTTAAATCCCTTCAGTTCACAACAAATCGGGCATACTTGGCGCGTATAACACGCACTCAGCGAGATCGAGTGCACACCATCTACAAGGGAGGATCACCCAAGTGTCATCAACTCTGGATTCGCACGAGGGCTCAGTTGGCGACGAAGCCTTTCACGTCGAAGCGCGCGGTATTGACTTCGTGCCCGAAAGTGAACGCTGGGCAACTCCGAGAAATATTGGTGCGTTGTGGACCGGTTCAGCGATCAACGTCGAGTACTTCATCTATGGCGCGTTGCTGATGGGTTTCGGTTTCAGTTTCAAGGTCGCACTCAGCCTCATCATCATTGGCAATCTCTCGTTCTTTTTACTGGGACTCGCCTCGCTCCAGGGTCCGGAAACCGGCACGACGGCATTCGCGATCAGTCGTGCGTCATTCGGGACTCGGGGCTCGAGATTGATGAGTTTCTTCAACTGGATCACGCAGTTGGGATTCGAGACCGAAGGTCTCATTCTCATCGTCGGAGCCGCCATCGTGCTATTCCAGATGGCGGGCATCCACGTGTCGAGCGGGCTCAAAGTGGTCTTCATCATCCTCGCGGCGGCGATCCAAGCCGTGATGCCCTACCTGGGCCACGCCACCATGGTCAAGGTTCTTCGGGCATTGATCATCCCTTTTGGCGCCATCTTCGTCGTTCTCGCGATCTACGACTTCAACCACGGCAGCGGTAGCTTTAAGGGTTTCGGTGGCGGATGGGAGCTCTACACGGCGGGACTCGCGTTCGTCTTCGCCCTATCGGGTCTCGGATGGACCGAGTGCGGCAACGACTACACGCGCTACGTGCCTCGCGACGCGAAGAAAGGGGCCATCGTCGGTTGGATATTCCTCGGTACCGCCATACCCGAGATCGTCATGATGATCCTCGGCGCGCTGACCTTCACGTTCCTTTCGACGAGCACGATTTGGAACGGCGCCAATCCCTTCGAAGCCTTCCGTCACCAGCACTACATTCCGAGTTGGATCGTGGTGTTGTTCATGTTGTTCTCGATCGTCCAATTATTCGGTATCAACTCACTCGACCTCTACTCATCGGGGGTCTCACTCCAGGCAATGGGCCTTCGACTCAAGCGATACCAGGCAGTCGTGCTCGACAGCATCATCGCGTGCGGACTCACCATCTGGGCGGAGTTTCAGTCGACTTTCTCGCTGTACATGAAGGAATTCGTCGGCATCATCATTTTGTGGATCGCACCCTGGTTGGGTATCTACTTGGTGGACTGGCTGCTTCGAAAGTACCGCTACAGCGCCTCCGAACTCCAGCGCACAGATAGGGACGGTCTGTACTTCACGGGTTCAACGGGGGTCAATTGGAACGCGATCATTGCTTTCGTCGTTGGGATGGTGTGCGCGACGCTGGCCTTCTCGAAGGCCCCACCACCCGTCAATCTACCCTTCCATTGGATGACGCCGATATCAAATCACTTCGGTTCGTCGTGTGCAGCGAATCTGGTACACGGGGTCTGTAGCGCAGGCTGGTACGGTGGCGCCGACTTCTCGGTGCCCACGGGCGTCATTCTTGCCGGTCTCGTGTACTTCATCTTGGAAAAGGCGACGGGCAACGTGGCTCGCCAAGTCACGCGTCAAAAGGAGCTTGAGCCCAACCCTTGACGTCACGTAGCGCCACGGACTCGCAACGGCGGGTTCGTGGCGCTGTCAACCAGCCCAGTCCTCGACGAGTCCTCCCGAACCGTCAGGGCGAAACACCGGGATCGAACCGAGCGCTCGCACCATCGTCGCGTCCGCGCCGAGTTCGTGACGCCAGAGCGACGCCTCAGTCACCAACGTGCCGAGCGCCACGACGTTGGCGCCGACGCCGCGAAGTAGTCGAAGCGCCGCTCGCGTTGAAGCGCCCGTCGAAATTACGTCGTCAACGATCGCGACGCGCTTTCCCTCGACGTCCTTCACCCGCGCACGATCGAACAGCAACCGCTGTTCTCCCTTGGTCGTGATGGAATGTACCGTTTCACTGACCGCGTCCGCGAGGTGAATTTTCGGAGTCTTGTGCATGATCACATAGTGATCAAGACCCAGGTGGCGCGTGACTTCAATCGCCATGGGAATTCCCATCGTGGCGACTGTCGCGACGATGTCAACCTCATAGGGCCGCAAAATCTGCGCGAGTTCTTCACCGGCTTGGGACATGAAGCGCACGCCCATGTCAACGGTGATGAGTAGCGCGAGCGCCAACTGATCGCTCAACGACACGATGGGAAGATCAACGCGTTGTGTGCCAATCTCGACGGAATACGTTCGTTCACCCACGACGATGGAGCATACTTATCTCATGAGCTTCGCCCGCGCGCCGCTTCCGCGAGACCTCGCGTGGACCATGCTCAGCGTTGCCTACGACGAAGCGTTCGATGGTCTGCGTGAAGGTGGCATTCCCATTGGCGCCGCGCTCTTCACTCGTGACGGCGATCTTCTTGGTGCCGGACACAACCGTCGCGTCCAAGAAGATGACGCTTCAGTACACGCAGAGACCGACGCCTTTCGTCGCGCGGGTCGACGCCGCGACTACCCCGACACCGTGATGGTGACGACACTGTCGCCCTGTTGGTACTGCTCGGGACTCGTTCGTCAGTTCAACATCGGCGCCGTCGTGATTGGCGAAGCGGAGAACTTCCACGGCGGACACGACTGGCTCGAGGAATTGGGCGTCGAGATCATCGTCTTGGATGACGCAGCGTGCCAAGAACTCCTGGGCACGTTCATCCGTGAGCACCCTGAGCTTTGGAACGAGGACATCGGTCGTTAGTGGACTGGCGGACCGAAGAGGCGATCTCCCGCGTCACCGAGTCCCGGCACGATGTAACCAACGTCATTGAGTTTCTCGTCGAGCGCCGCGGCGACGACGCGTACGTCGGGATGGTGCTGAGCGACGTGATCGAGTCCCGTCTGGGCGACGATGAGACAAAGCACCGTGATCTCTCCGGCGCCTCGAGTGCGAAGCATGTCGAGCACGCAGACAAGTGAACCACCGGTTGCCAGCATGGGATCACACAAGATCACTGGCGCACCTTCTAAGTCCTCGGGAAGCCCGTCGAGGTAGACGTCGGGCACGAGCGTCGTCTCGTTGCGGCGAAGTCCCACGAGACACACGCGGTGGTGCGGGAGGACCTCTTGAATTGCGGGCGACATTCCTAGTCCGGCACGCAGAATTGGCACGATCACGAACTGTTGATCGATCTGCACCGCGGGTGCGTTCTTGAGCACCGGCGTATCGACCGTGGTCGCGGTGGTGGGGATATTGCGAAACGCCTCGTAGGCGAGAAATCGTGAGATCTCGCCCGAGAGACGAAGGAAATCCGCGTTCGAGGTGGTGGCGTCGCGAATCTGGCGTACTTTGTCGGCGACGATCGGATGTTGGACGATCAGAGGTGTAGGCACGTGGTCACACTACGCCTTGATCCTGCGTGACGTTTGCATGGTGTTTGGTGTCAGATTCGAAAATTGTGCGTGACCGGTACGATTGTTCCATGGCCGCACCGCTCTCCACCGGAACCTCGCACGTTCCAGAGCAAAATCGGTCAAATCCACTCGGCGGCATTCGTTCGAAATACCAAGGTCCGAGAGCGCGCGTTTCGCGCGACAAGAATCTCACGTGGTGGCGACGAATTTTGCCAATCATCGCGTCACATCGCTTGACGTTCTTCACCGCGATTGGTCTCTCCTTCGTCAGTCTGGTCTTCCAGACGCTCGTTCCGAACATGCTCAATCACGCGGTCACCGGGATCGAGACCCACTCGGCGGACCTGCACGGCGAAGTGTTGCGGATTTTGCTTGTCGGTCTCTGCGCGGGTGTGACCGGGATCATCTCGCGTCAGTACGTGTACTACACGGCCTACAACGTCGAAGCGGACTTGCGCTCGCTGATCTATGAACACCTGACGTGGCTCTCGTTCAGTTTCTACGACCGCGTCCAATCGGGTCAATTAATCAGCCGCGCCAACAGCGATATCCGAAGCGTGCAAATGTATTCGACGTTTGCGCCACTCATCATGGTGCAGTGCTCCATCGGCGTCATTGCGTTCGCCTTCATGCTCAGCATTGACGCGTGGCTTGCGCTCATCGCTCTGTCCATCATGCCAGCGATGTACTTCATCGGGATCCGCATGCGACGAGCGCTCTTCCCGATTTCGTGGATCACCCAAGCGCGTCTCGCCGACGTCGCCACCATCGTCGACGAGAACATAAACGGCGTGCGCGTCGTCAAGTCCTTCGCCCAAGAGGAAGCCGAGATCAACCGACTCGCCGACGCCGCCGAACGCGTGGCCTGGGCCTACGTGAAGGACGCGGAGTTTCGAGGAAAGTGGTCCCCCTGGGTTCAGAACCTTCCCCAAGTCGGTCTCGCGCTGGTCTTGTTCTTCGGTGGTTGGATGGTGCTCGACGGCCATCTAGGGATCGGCGCCATTTTCGCCTTCAATGCCTATCTCTTGATGCTCCAGGCGCCGTTCATGATGCTCGGCCAATTGGTCATGATGGGTCAGCGCGCGAAGGCCAGTGCTGAGCGAATCTTCGAAGTCTTAGACGAGTCACCAGAGATCGTCGATCGCCCCGGAGCCTTCGACCTTCAAGACGTCAAGGGCACGCTCGACTTCAATCACGTGCGCTTCGAATACGAGAACGGGGCGGAGATTCTCACCGACTTTGATGCGCACATTGCGGCGGGCGAAACCGTCGCCATCGTCGGTCGCACGGGTTCGGGGAAATCCACCATCGCCCGTTTGATCACGCGGTTCTATGACGTCGCGGACGGAGCCGTGTGCATCGACGGCACCGACGTGCGCGACGCAACACTCTCGTCGTTGCGCGCGAACGTCGGAGTCGTCCTCGACGAGCCGTTTCTCTTTTCGATCAGCATCAGTGGCAACATCGCCTACGGAAATCCCGACGCCACTATCGAAGAGATCGAAGCGGCCGCGCGTGCGGCGAACGCGCACGAATTCATCGAACGTCTCCCCGAGGGTTACGACACCGTGATTGGAGAACGCGGGTACACGCTCTCGGGCGGACAGCGCCAGCGCATCGCGATCGCACGGACGCTGCTCGTCAATCCCCCAGTCCTCGTGCTCGACGACGCAACGAGTGCCATCGACGTGCACGTTGAAGCCGGTATCTACGCGGCCCTGCGCGAGCTGTTGGTGCAGCGCACCACCATCGTGATCGCGCACCGAATCTCGACGATCGCGCTCGCGAGCCGCGTAATACTGCTTGATGAAGGACGCGTCATCGCGACCGGGACGCACGAGGAACTCCTCGGGCAGTCGCCGCTCTACTCCGAGATTCTCGCCCAAACGACGAGGGCGCACGACTGATGGCGTGGGGCGGCGGATGGGGAGGGGCAGGTGGCGCGATGTTTGGCGGATCGCAAAGCACGGGCCTACCCTTCGGCGGGATACCTAGCGAATTGATGGGCGAAGCCACGAAGCTGATGGCGACCGAACCGCACCACGAACCATCCGATCTCTCGTTCCACCAACGACCCAGCGCGAAGGAGCGTGAACGCCTCACGCTGCCGAAGATGCTCAAGGTCTATCCCGGTTGGGTCGTGGGCGGATCCGTCCTCGTGATTCTCACGAGTTTGATACTCCAGGCGGGACCACTCCTGACCGAATTCGCCATCGACCATGGTATGGTCGTCGGACACCGCTCGCTGCGCGTCATCTTGATTTGCAGTGCGCTCTACCTCGCGTTCGCGGTCTCGGGTGCGTTCTTGCAACGCCAACAAGTCGAGGTCACCGGCAAGCTCGCGTCGCGCGTCATGCACGACCTACGTATTCGCGTTTTCGTCCACTTCCAGCGGCTCAGTCTCGATTACTTCACCGACGAGAAAGCGGGCGTCCTGATGAGTCGCATGACGAGCGACGTGGAGAATCTCCAGCAGCTCGTCCAAGACGGCATTAGTTCCTTCGCCGCGCAAGGTCTCACGATGATCGTCATCACGGCGATCTTGTTCTCCACCAATGTCGTCCTCGCCGCCTGGACCATTTTGTTGATAGTGCCCCTCTTGTTCGTCTTCACGCTCTGGTACCACCACGCCTCCGAGAAGGGTTACTTACTCAGTCGCGACCGCATCGCGAACGTCCTCGCGGATTTGTCCGAGTCGCTCTACGGGATCCGTGTCGTCACGGCGAACAATCGTCAGAAGCGCAACATCCGAAACCACCGTCACGTCGTAGGGGCGTATCGCGACGCGAACCTCTACACCGGTCGCGTGAACGCGATCTACGGTCCCTCGACGAACATGATCGGCATCCTCGGCTCGGCGCTCCTGCTCGGGATCGGTGGTCACATGGTCGCCGAACACCAACTGAGCATCGGTGCGCTCGTCGCCTTCTTCTTGTACCTGAATCGATTCTTCGCCCCCATCCAATTGCTGGTCCAGCAGTACACGACGCTGCAGCAAGGGCGCTCGTCGGTCATCCGCCTTCGCGAAGTACTCCAGACTCCCCCGAGCGTGGACGAGCGCGACGATGCGACAAAGTTGCCCACGATCGAAGGACGCATCACGTTCGAGAACGTGAGTTTCGGTTACAGCCCCGACAATCTTGTCTTGCACGACGTGAACTTGGAGATCGCGCCCGGAGAATCAGTCGCGTTCGTTGGACCCACCGGCGCTGGAAAATCGACGATGGCCAAGCTCGCCAATCGGTTCTATGACCCAACGTCGGGACGCATCTTGCTCGACGGCATCGACATCCGAAGCGTGACGTTGCGTTCACTTCGTTCCCAACTAGGCGTCGTGCCCCAAGAAGCATTCCTCTTCGCGGGCTCGATCCGCACGAACCTCAGTTTCGGTCGAACCAGCATCACCGACGAAGAAATCGAAGAGGCGATCGACGTTGTGGGCCTGAGGGACCTCATCGATCGCTTACCCGAAGGCATTGACACGATCGTGCACGAGCGGGGCCAAACCTTGTCCGCCGGCGAGCGACAATTACTTGCCCTCGCGAGAGCCTTCCTCGCGCGACCGCGCGTGCTCATCTTGGACGAGGCGACGTCCTCGCTCGACTTGCAAAGTGAAACCGTCATCGAGAAGGCGCTTGACCGACTCTTAGAAGGTCGATCGGCGATCCTCATCGCGCACCGCCTCACGACCGCTCAACGGGCGGACCGTATCGTCGTCATTGATCGAGGTGGCATCGTCGAGGTTGGCACGCCGCACGAACTACTCGCGAACGACGGCGCCTACGCCGCGATGTACCAAGCGTGGATAGAGTCCGGCGGACGCGACGCGACGCGTACGGCCTAGCGCGACATCTCCTTGACGTTTTCAATCAGCGACGCCATCGTTTGGTCTCCCGTGGGAATCGGGTGCACCTGCAAATGGGTCACTCCCGCTTCCTTGAACGCGGCGACGCGCTCCTTGACGTAACCCTCGGGTCCACATAAGGTCGTCAACTCCAAGAACTCCGCCGGGACGGCTGCTTCGGCTTCCTTTTTTTTGCCGGCGAGATAGAGGTCTTGAATGACCTCGGCTTCCTTCTCGTAGCCGTAGCGCACCGCGAGTTCGTTATAGAAGTTCTTTCCCTTGGCGCCCATGCCGCCAACGTAGAGCGCCACCATGGAACGCTGCAGCTCTCGCAGTGCCGTCACGTCGTCGCCTTCACCAATCGCGAGCAGTCCTCCGGCGCTGATCATCAGATCGCCAAGCGTGCTGTCACGCTTGGCGGCTCCCGCTTTCAACGGCGCGCCCCACACGTCATTCGCTCGCTCTGGGATATAGAAGATGGGGATCCATCCGTCCGCCACCTCAGCCGTGAGCTCCACGTTCTTCTCGCCGAGTGCCGCAATCCAGATCGGAATCTCACTTCGAACCGGGTGCGCGATGATCTTGAGGGGCTTGCCGAGTCCAGTTCCCTTTTCGGCAGGCAATGGCAATGTGAAGTTCTTTCCCTGGTGCACCAGGGGGTGTTCGCGCTTCCAGACATCACGGCAGATCTCAATGATCTCACGCGTGCGACCAAGCGGGTTCGAATAGGGGACCCCGTGAAATCCCTCGATCACTTGAGGACCGGATGCCCCGAGTCCCAGA